>Ga0157378_10006518_pt1 | contig 10203 bp, 6 predicted proteins | sample M65metaG_FD_115309 | JGI IMG/M metagenome (GOLD analysis project Ga0157378, IMG submission 115309) | Miscanthus rhizosphere microbial communities from Kellogg Biological Station, Michigan, USA - M6-5 metaG | ecosystem: Host-associated > Plants > Roots > Rhizosphere > Soil | place: USA: Michigan...
GAATCTGGTACTGGTCTTGGCCTCATGTTATGTAAAGAATTTCTCACTAAAAATGGAGGTCAGATGAGAGTGGAAAGCGAGGAAGGAAAGGGAAGCACATTCACTTTTACACTTCCTCGTTCAGAATATTCTTTCATGCAGAAGCAACAATCGGTTGCATAATTTATTCAGAATTCAGGAGTCAGTAGTCAGTAGTCAGCAGAAATGCGGTTGCCGCATGTAATTGATCAATGAGCCTTGAGTGTTGAGTGTTGAGTGTTTGGTTGAAATTTCGTAATGCATACGTCAAAATATTCAACACTCAACACTCAATAACCAATTTTAAAGTAAGTACAAGCTGCAAGGAGTCAGAATTCGGAAGTCAATGGTGTATTTCTGTCTACTGACTCCTGACTCCTCTACTTCGACGCCCACTTCACACAAACCGGATTCGGCACTTCAATTTGTTTTGATAACGGCGACAATAAACCAGTTTTCTTGTCCACTTTAAAAATCACGATGTTGTTACTGTTCTGATTGGCCACCAGCAGGAAATTTCCTGTTGGATCAAAATTGAAATTTCGTGGTGTTTTACCAAGTGTTGATTGATGGCCTACCACTTGCAGTTTTCCATCTTCGCCAATAGAAAAAATGGCGATGGTGTTGGACTCGCCTCTGTTAGAAGCATAAAGAAATTTACCATCGGGTGAAACATGAATATCCGCGGAGCCAACGCTGCCAGTGTAATTATCTGGAATTGCTGATATGGATTGTATGCTTGTCAATTGTCCATTTCCATTATAGCTGTATGCATTCACTTTTCCACTCATCTCTTGTATCAGGTAAGCGTACTTCCCTGAAGGATGAAAAGTAAAATGGCGTGGGCCTGAACCCGGTTCAGTAGCCACAAATGCAGGATTTGCTGCGGAAAGCTTTCCTGTGTTTTTGTCTAATGAATAAATCATCACCTTATCCATCCCCAGGTCAGGCACAAAGAGATACTTATCGTCAGGAGAAAAAATAGTTGAATGCACATGCGCTTTTTCCTGGCGTTGCGAATTTGCACTGCGTCCTTCATGTTTGATCACCTCAACCGCAGGCTTGAGCGATCCATCAGATGCAACTGGAAAAACCGCGAGGCTGCCGCCCGTATAGTTCCCGCACGTCACCCATTTTCCTTTCTTATCAATATTGACATAGCAAGGATGATCCCCTCCACTTGACTGCTTATTGAGCAATGTTAACTTGCCCTCTTTTCGATCAAATGAAAATGCAGCAATGCTTCCCTTGTCACCTCCATTTTCGGCAACTGCATACACATATTTTTCATTGGGTGATACAGTTATGAATGAGGGATTATCCGTTTTTGCACTGCTTACCTGGCTGAAATCGCCCGTTTGCGTATTGAATTTGTAAACGTAGATCCCATCACTCTTACCAGATGTATACGTTCCGACCAGCAGATATTTTTCACTATTTTTTTTGGACTGCGATTGGCCGCAGCTAAACTGTGCTGCCGCCAGCATAAGCAACAAAAAATAAATTCTCATACTGTATGATTATTGATTGAAGATATTCATAAAGCCGATGCGAACGCCTTTAATGTTATTGTGGGCTTGCCTAACGCTGACCAGGCAGGGTCACTTTCAAATTTTTCAGGATAGTTATTCAGCGCGGTGAGGATTTTAGCTCCGTATTCAACCTTCCGATTAAAGGTCCCAAGGAATTTTACGATTCCAATCGGCGCTTTTTTGATTTTCAGTTGCCGCGCTTTATAATTCTCGACAATCACTTTCGAAGCTTCATCCCAAGTGAATGGTTCTAGTCCCTGTATCACGAATTCCTGGTTGCCATTCGCAATTTCAAATGCTTTTGAAACCTGTTTGCCATAGTCTGCCGCAGCAATCATCCACATTGGTGCGTGTGAACCGGAAACCAGATAGATATTATTCCCTTTTATCAGGTTTAGAAAGGTTTCCATAAATGTGGATGGATAAAAAATTGAATAGGAAACTCCGGAATTTTTGAGTTGGTCAATCGCCGCATTCTTTATACGAAAAGCCCACCAGTCAAACCCATTCATTCCCTGGTAATTTTTGATAAGCGAGGACAAGTAAGCAATTCTTCCGACCTTCTCTTTTTTCGCTGCTGCTATAATATTGCGCATACCTTCCCTCTCTTGTTGCGGATCTTTGTTCGATGACGAAGGTGCAACAGACAAATTCAAATAAACAACATCCTTGCCTTGAAAGGCCGATCGGAGACTGTCCTCGTCAAACACATCGCCCATTTCTATCCGACATTCTGGAAAAAGTTGCCGCGTTTTTTCTGGATTTCTTGCCAACAGACTTACGTCGTGTCCACGTTCGATGAATTGCCTTGTGGTAGGTTTGCCTAGCAAACCTGTTGATCCAATTACGAGGATTTTTTTCATTTTAGAAAAATAATGGAGAAGCCTTCTTTACATGGACATACATAGGGTTTAGAGTTTCGCGTTTGGCGTTTCGCGTTCTTTAGATCGAAACGATCTGACAAAATGGAAAGAACATTCTTTCGGAATAAAACATGGATTCAACGATAAATAATTGTTCTTTTTAATTAATAAGATTTTTATTTTAGTGTTGACTCGAATGGAGGAACGCGAAACGCTAAACTCTAAACCCGAAACTATTAGTGAACTTCTTTCATTAGCTTACTCAAACTATTCTCAATTCTCCCGTAAATCTCATCAGCAGAAAGTTTTTCAGGTTTGAATGGCTCTCCAATTAATTTTTCGTATAGCTCGATATATCGTTTTGAAATGGTGTCAACCCATTCGTCATTCATTTCAGGAACAACCTGCCCTTCCTTTCCCATAAAGTTGTTTGCGATGAGCCATTCTCTCACAAATTCTTTGCTGAGTTGCTTTTGCCGTTCACCTTTTTTTTGCCGGTCTTCAAAGCCATCGGCATAAAAGTACCGGGATGAATCGGGCGTGTGAACTTCATCCATTAAATAGATAACATCATCGAGCTTTCCAAATTCATATTTCGTGTCGGCAAGTATCAATCCTCTTTGTTTTGCGATTTCCTTTCCTCTCTCAAACAACTTCAACGCATATTTTTCCAAAACCTTCCACTCTTCGTCCGTTGCCAGTCCCCGTTGTAGGATCTCTTCCTTCGAAATATCTTCATCATGCCCTGTTTCCGCTTTTGTTGAAGGAGTGATGATAGGGCTCGGAAAGAAATCATTTTCCTTCATACCTTCTGGCATATTAACTCCACACAATTCTCTTTTGCCACTTGCATAGGTGCGCCAGGAATGACCGGTAAGATTTCCTCTCACCACCATTTCAATCTTAAAGGGAACGCATTTCATTCCGATGGAGACGTTCGGCGCAGGCACGTCGGTCAACCAATTGGGACAAATATTGGTTGTTGCCCTCAACATATAGGCAGCGATTTGATTCAGCACTTGACCCTTGAATGGAATTGGCCGCGGCAGGATCACATCGAAGGCCGATATTCGGTCAGACGCCACCATTATGAGCCATCGATTGGCAACCGTGTACACATCTCTTACTTTACCTCGGTAAAACGCTGTTTGATCGGGAAGTTGGAATCGATTTTCGTTCATGACCCGAATATACTGGCAGGTTATTAAAATCAGTTTTGCAAGGTGTTGGAAAATATCAACAACGGTGCAGAAGTGACGCTCAATAAAATTTTTACAGAATGAAGGTAATACGTATTTTGCTATGTAATCGTAGCTCCAAAAACTAACAAATTATGAGAAAAAGCTACCGCAGCCTTGCCGCGATGATGCTCTTCATTTTCATTTCCGTTATTGCCCTAGCCCAATCTACTATAACAGGCAACGTTCGAAATAGTGCCAATAAAGATGTAATCCCGGCCGTGTCCGTTACGGTGAAAGGTGGAACTGCGGGTACTTTCACAGATGAAAGAGGGAACTTCAAGCTTGTTACAAATCAAAAGCCTCCATTTACCTTAATCATATCATCGGTTGGTTTTGAAACGCAGGAAGTAGCTGTTACCAGTGAGTCGAATGTGATTCAGGTTGACCTCAAACCCGGGGCCAGTCTGGGTGTTGAAGTTGTTGTTTCCGCAAGCAGAGTACCAGAAAGAATTCTGGAGTCGCCGGTATCTATTGAGCGCGTAAGCGCTGCTAATATCAGAACTGCACCCGCAGCCAATTATTATGATATCCTGCGCAACGTAAAAGGAGTTGATGTTACCTATTCCAGTTTGACATATGCCACTCCAAGTACGCGTGGATTTAATGGTAGTGGTAACGCTCGTTTTAATCAGTTTGTTGATGGAATGGATAACCAGGCTCCCGGTCTTAATTTTTCCGTTGGATCTGTAATTGGACCCGCAGAATTGGATGTGGAGAGTATGGAACTTCTTCCAGGTGCATCATCGGCCTTGTATGGTGCGGGTGGTATGAATGGAACATTACTCATCAACAGTAAAAATCCTTTTAAATACCAGGGCTTGAGTTTCCAGATCAAGCAGGGGATCATGCATACGGATCATGTGCAGACCAGCGGACCTACTCCATATTACGACTGGAGTTTGCGCTGGGGACACAAAATCTCGGAAAAGTTTGCTATTAAGTTAACGGGACAACTCATTCACGCAGTTGATTGGCTCGCGAATGATACCGGGAACTATTTAGCGGGAAATGCGGCTGCCGGGCAATATGGAAACTGGATTCCCGGTACGCGCGCATCTGATCCAAACTATAATGGCGTCAATGTGTATGGAGATGAGACTTCACTCGATATGAAACTATTTGCAACGGGGGTTGGAGCAGGAATCAAGGCGCAAGTACCTAACCAGCTATGGCCATTAATTGATCAAATAGTTGCTGGAATCAATGGTGCTCCTGGAGGAACAACTAATGTTTCCCGGACTGGATACTATGAACGGGAAGTCGTGAACAAATACACCGTAAACTTTAGAATGGGAGGTGGTCTTTATTATAAACTCAACGATCGAACGGAGCTATCGCTCATGGGTAATTGGGGAACGGGGAACACCGTGTATACGGGAAGCGACAGGTATTCATTGAAGGATTTGAAAATGGGTCAATATAAATTGGAATTGAAGAGTACCGAGTGGATGGTTCGCGCATATACTACACAGGAGAATTCTGGCGAGTCTTATAATTCGACAGTCACTACGCAATTGTTCAACGAAGCGTGGAAACCAAGTTACAATCCTGCGAATGCGACGGGTAGCTGGTATCCGCAATATGTGCAAAATTTTATCCTGGCGAAAGCTGGATTAACGCCAGGTTATATTCCCGGAGCCGGCGCTGACAACTACAATGCGCATCAGATAGCACGCGCTGCTGCTGACGTAGGTAGACCCGTTTCAGGATCCGCTCAGTTCAAGCAGTTGTTTGATCAGGTGAGGAAGAAGCCAATTCCACAAGGTGGATTGTTCCTTGATAGGTCAGACCTATATGCAATCGAAGGTCAATACAACTTCACTAACAAGATAAAAGTTGTTGACCTGATTGTTGGTGGCAACTGGAAACAATATCACCTGGATTCTAAAGGAACACTCTTCGCTGATTCTGCTGGACCTATTGCTATTAATGAATTTGGTGCGTATGCTCAGGCATCGAAGAGTTTCATGAACAATCGCCTTAAATTGAGCGCCGCCGGCAGATATGACTATAACGAAAATTTCCCTGGTCGCTTTACGCCGAGATTTACCGCGGTGATTAAAGCTGCAGAGAATCATAATTTCAGAGCCTCTTATCAAACAGCTTATCGTTTCCCAACAACGCAGAATCAGTGGATCAATCTTCGTATAGGAGGTGGAACGCTTTTGATTGGTGGTTTGCCTGAACTTCGGAAGTTCTATCACTTCGATACAAATCCGCCGGCTTCATTGGAAAGCATACAAGCTGGTGCCCCCAAGGCTGCAGTGTTTCCGGAATATAAGCCCGAAACGATGCGCTCTTTTGAAGGCGGATATAAAGGTCTATTCGCAAAGAAAGTTCTTGTTGACGTATTTGGTTACTTCGGCAAATATGAAAACTTCCTGGGAAGAAGGATCGTGATCCAGAACCCGGGCACACCACAACAACAACCGTTTTCAGTTGCTGTAAATAGCAGCAGTACGGTGAAGACCTACGGGTTTGGAGGTAGCATTGATTGGTTGTTGCCTAAAAACTTTATGGTTGGTATCAATGCAAGCGCAGATAGGATCACAGATGTTCCTGCGAATTTTGTTGCGTTCTTCAACGTACCATCTTATCGCCTGAATATAACTGTTGGCAACTCAGGATTTGGTCCACAGAACAGGGTTGGATTTAGTATTTCTATGAGAGACCAGGATGGATTCTTTTATGAAAGTGATTTCCGCCAGGGATATGTGAAAGGATACAGCACATTCGATGCGCAAGTAAGTTGGAAAATTCCTGCTCATCGTTCCATCATAAAGTTGGGCGGAATGAATATCTTTAATGACTATTACCAAACCGGATATGCCAACCCGATGATCGGCGGCATGTACTATCTGAGCTTCGGTTACAACGTCTTCTAAAGCTAGGATGACTAGGAATGAAGGATAAAAGGATAAAAAAAATTAAATAAGAATATTAAGAGATGGATCTTGTTAGTAAGCAAGAAAAGAGGGCTCCTTTTGGAGCCCTTGATTTTTACAGGTCCGACCTTTTAGAAAGGTCGGGCCTGTAATCATACATTAAACCTGAAGTGCATAATGTCACCATCCTCTACTAAATAATCTTTACCCTGCACTGCAAGCCTTCCAGCATCTCTGCAAGCCGCTTCTGATCCATATTTGGTGAAGTCCGTGTATTTGATCACTTCCGCGCGAATAAATCCTTTTTCAAAATCGGTATGAATTACTCCCGCAGCTTGTGGAGCGAGCATACCTTTTGTAATCGTCCACGCGCGAACTTCTTTTTCTCCCGCAGTAAAATAAGTGGCGAGGTTTAATATACGGTATGTTGATTGAATCAACCGGGTGACGCCAGATTCTTTTAAGCCAAGATCTTCCAGAAATAATTGTCTTTCTTCAAAACTTTCAAGCGTCGCGATTTCACTTTCGATAGCTGCACTGATCATCAAGATTTCAGCTCTTTCATTTTTCACCGCTTCCCTCACCGCCTCAGTGTGTTTGTTTCCTTTTACAACAGATGCTTCGTCAACATTGCAAACATAAATCACCGGCTTCATCGTGAGGAGAAACATGTCATCAATATGCTTTGCCTTGTCTTCCGGTGAAACTGAAAATGCGCGCGCATTTTTACCTTGTTCCAGATGGGCTTTGAGTTGTTGCAGAATCGCCAGCCCCAGGGCAAGATCCTTATCAGTCTTTGCTTGTTTTTCTATGCGGGATATTTTTTTGTCGACACTTTCAAGATCTTTCAACTGCAATTCGATGTCGATAATTTCTTTATCTCGAACGGGGTTCACACTTCCATCAACATGAATCACGTTGTCATCTTCAAAACAACGAAGCACGTGAATGATAGCGTCCGTGTTACGGATGTTTCCCAGAAACTGGTTTCCCAATCCTTCTCCTTTGCTGGCACCTTTTACGAGACCGGCAATGTCCACGATCTCCACAGTAGTAGGCACTACTTTTTGCGGATGAACTAATTTTTCCAGATTAATGAGTCGATCATCCGGAACAGTTATTACCCCAATGTTAGGTTCAATGGTACAAAAAGGAAAGTTTGCCGCCTGCGCTTTGGCGTTACTGAGTGCGTTGAATAGGGTCGACTTACCAACGTTAGGCAAACCCACAATTCCAGCCTGAAGAGCCATAGAGTGATTTTAGATGACAGTTAACGGATGACAGTTGACGGCCAGGAACTGGCAGCAACTGCATTCGGGGCGCAAAAGTAAAGCCTGTAAATGGTTTGAGAAAATTTGTGGAAGTTTCTTAACAAAACCCGATTATTCGCGTTTCGGGTTTAGCGTTCAACGTTTAGCGTTCAACGTTTAGCGTTTCGCGTTTCGCGTTCGTTAGTTCTGGTCGGAATGATAAAATAGATGCCTCTTGAAGCGCGATAGGATTCCCCTTTTTGAAAAGATCCTTCTTCGAGAGAACGTTGATGCCCTTTTTAAAAGCGGTACGACCTAAGGAACGCGAAACGCGAAACGCTAAACGCGAAACCCGAAACTTTTGGGGCTACCGGTTTTCTTCCGGCACATTGATCACCCAATCTTTCAAATGTTCCTTTCCTTTAAGATTCGCCGCTTGCCAGCGAATGGAGAACAGTCCCGGCGCAAGAGCATATACTTGGGAAAAGCCATGATTCGCAAGCGTTTTGGCGGCTGTATAAGCATCCGATCCGGAAAAATGATATACCAATACCGGCTTGTTCTTATCTAATGAAGTCCACTTATTTTCCAATTCACTCGATGGAATGTTGACCGCACCTTTGATGTTTCCCACATTTCGCCAACTCGTCTTCGATTGATTATTGAATTCCTCCGAAATTCGAACATCAACAATTTGGAGGGCTGGTTCCCTTTTAGCAAGTTTCTCAAACTCGATCGGAGTGACAACCTGATATTGAATATTGTCTTGCCACCAAAGATTAATACATCCCGAACCCTTGTCGGAAGTTACGAGCGCATCCAATCCGTTAAAAAGTACATTCACTTTTGTATATCCATTTTGAATGAGTTGCTTCGCAACCGCAATTGCATTGTTTCCGAATTCATCGACCACCAGGATAGGCACATCCTTTGGAATTTTTGAATAAGATTGACTGATTTGATCCGAAGGAATATTTACCGAGAGAGTAAACTTTCCATATACATTCTCTCTTTCGTCGCTGGAAATTCCTTTATAAGCCGAATCTTTTCGCACATCGAGGACGAACATACCTTTATTGTAACTCAAAAAATTGCATAAAATCAAAGGAGAAATTAGCTTGTATTCATTTTGTGTTTCATAAAAATCCTTGCATTGATTCTGCAAACTCAGGAGATTGAAAGTAGTGAGACCTCCATTAACGTTGATCACGTTTGTAAACCCGCTATCAGAAAGCATTTTCGAAGCTCTCCGACTTCTTTGACTATGTGAACACATTACATAGACCGGTTGATCTTTGTATTGAACGAGATCTCTCCAATGCGTTGGAAGTTGTTGAATATCGATGTGCTTCGTGTTTTTTATCCTGCCGATGTTAAGTCCAACTGAACTCGAAGAATCATCATATTCTCCTTGTGAACGCACATCCAGTAGAATTGCATTTTTGTCTGCTCTTACTTGTTTGCAGAACTCTTCTATGTAAACGGTTTTGAATGCTACGTTGTCGTTTTTGTATTGGGCTGTTGCTGTATTGAGAAACGTTACAAATAATATAACTAATAATGAAAGGCTGGCAGGTAGAAGTTTCATTGAAGGTGTTTTATTAAAGGTATTGCGCAATCATCATTGCTGCATTGCGTTTTAGATGACCGGTGGATTGAACCAGATAAAAAGCAGGATTTGACAAGCCGCGCTCAGTGAATGCAACGATTTCCTTTAGAGGTGCAAAGGGCTATCCAATATTTGAGTGCCGATTTTATTTTGAACCTCTGAAATGGAGGCTTCTGTCTTAGTACTTTGTGCTCGAATAGAACGGGGCATCGTTATACTAATTGACGTCCGACCTTTAGCGTCCGTCTTTTCCCTATAATCCTTACTTTCACCAATCATAAAATCCTCCCATGGCGCTTAACTTCATCTGGATCGCGTTCTTCATCATCGCTTTCATTGTTGCGGTATACAAGCTGCTCGTCACGGGTGATACCGAAATTTTCAAGAACATTGTTGATGGTATATTCGATTCTACTAAAACCAGCGTCGACATATCGATCGGATTAATTGGCGTATTAAGCTTATTTCTCGGATTTATGAATGTTGGCGAAAGGGCAGGAGCTATCAATTTTCTCTCTCGCATTGTGGGTCCCTTCTTCAGTAAATTATTTCCCGATCTTCCAAAGAATCACCCGGCCATGGGACACATGATGATGAATTTCTCTGCAAACCTGCTTGGCCTGGACAATGCCGCTACTCCGTTTGGTCTAAAAGCAATGCAAAGTTTACAGGAAGTGAATCCTGAGAAAGATACTGCATCCAATTCGCAGATCATGTTCATGGTGCTTCATGCATCTGGACTCACACTGATACCAGTGGCCATTATTGCGCAGCGGGTGATTTTGAAATCCGCTGATCCAACCGC
>Ga0157378_10006519_pt1 | contig 10203 bp, 11 predicted proteins | sample M65metaG_FD_115309 | JGI IMG/M metagenome (GOLD analysis project Ga0157378, IMG submission 115309) | Miscanthus rhizosphere microbial communities from Kellogg Biological Station, Michigan, USA - M6-5 metaG | ecosystem: Host-associated > Plants > Roots > Rhizosphere > Soil | place: USA: Michigan...
GCGGCCCCTCAAAAGGATTCAACAGCTAAACCGAAATAATTAAGAGAGAACAGTAATTGTTCAAGAAATAAAAAATTAAGGATGGCTTCTTCTTCAATTAAATATCGTTTCGAATTACCGGGCAGATTCAGGACTGTGTCAATGGCGTTGATGCTGATTGGGTTGGTATCTCTCATTGTTGGGTTTTTGCTGTATGGAATGGGCGAGGATAACACACGTTTCTGGGCAACGATGCTGCAGAACAGCGTTTTCTTTCTCATGATCTGTAATGCCTCGATGTTCTTTATTTGTGCTACTACTTTGGCGCTTGGTGGATGGCAAACGTCATTCAGAAGAGTGCCGGAGGCGATCTCCACTGCTGTTCCTTACCTGGGCGTAATTGCATTCCTGGTATTGATGATATTGGTTTTTGGCAACAATAAGCACATTTATCATTGGAGTGATAAAGCTGCCGTTGAGCATGATAAGATATTGAAAGGAAAAAGTTCGTTTTTAAATCCCACCTTTTTTACGATCTGGACTATACTGACAATTGGAATTTGGAGCGTAGTTGGATATAAGATGAGGAAACTTTCTTACCAGTTAGACAACGATCCATTACCAACCATTGAGGCCGGAAAGAAATACATTTTTACAAATACAGTTTGGGCCTCGTTATTTATGGTGTGGTTTGTATTGACGGTGATGTCAACTACTCCATGGTTGTGGTTAATGAGCATAGATGCACATTGGTACTCTACCATGTACAGCTGGTATACATTCGCAAGCACCTTCGTTTCCGGAATTGCGTTGATCACTTTGTTCGTTATTTATCTGAAGAATAAAGGATATCTCGAATTAACGAGTGAAGAACACCTGCATGATCTGGGAAAATTTCAATTTGCATTTTCGATTTTCTGGACATACTTGTGGTTTAGCCAGTTCATGCTAATCTGGTACGCGAATATTCCGGAGGAGACAGTTTATTTCCAGCAACGATTTCACGGGGTATACGCGCCGATATTCTGGTTAAACCTGATCATTAATTTCGTGGCACCGCTGTTAATTTACATGAGAAGAAGCAGTAAGAGGAATTATACGCTGGTGGCATTTATGTCGGCATTGATATTATTTGGTCACTGGCTCGACTTTTATCAAATGGTGTTTCCAAGCCTATATCCCAATAAAGTGCGTATGAATCTTTTTGATTTCGGTATTGCATTTGGATTTCTTGGATTGATCATGTTGATAGCGGGAAGGGCATTGGTGAAGCATCCGCTGATTCCAAGAAACCATCCGTATTTGAAAGAGAGTGTTATTCATCACACCTAAAGAATTGGGAAATTTTTGCCCGCCCGGACGAAGTCAGTTCGGACAGGAAATTGGGAGAATTGGAAATTGAGAAGAAGCTTTAATTCGATAGTTTGATTAAGAAAAATTTTTATAGTTAATCATGGGTACCATTTTTTTGATAGCGATACTGGCGTTCGGTTTTCTGATCGTATTTCAGATAGCGAAAGCGAATGAATATGTTAGTGTGCTAAAAGGCGAAAAGAAAACCTTTGAGCAAAACAATCGCATCAATGGATTTATGATGATCATCTTCCTGGTGTTAGGATTGATTGGTGTGTATTGGTGCAATGAGTTGTTCAGGGGAAAGATCCTGGGTGAAGCCGCGTCTGATCATGGACAAAAGATCGACAGCATGTTGTACATCACCCTTGTCATTACTGGGGTAGTATTTGTTATCACACAAATTTTGTTGTTCTGGTTTGCATTCAAGTATCAATATTCTGAAAAGAGGAAACCCTATTACTATCCTCACAACAATAAACTGGAAGTGATTTGGACCGTGGTACCTGCAATCTTCCTAACTGTACTTGTCGGCTTCGGTCTTTATTACTGGTTCAAGATCACCGGTGCTCCGCCAAAAGAAGCATTGCAGGTTGAAATTACGGGACGACAATTTGCGTGGATCGCGCGTTACCCGGGAAAAGATCAGGTGTTTGGAAAGAAATATTACAAGAATATCAGCGATCCAAATAATAACCAGTTGGGATTGATCTGGGAAGACAAAGCTGCACAAGACGATATCGTTGTAAGTGGTAATGACATTTACATCGTTAAAGGAAGAGCAGTTCACATCACCATTAACTCCAGGGATGTGGTACATGATGTAGGCCTGGCGCATTTCCGGATGAAGATGGACGCGGTTCCGGGTACACCAACTACGATGTGGTTTACGCCGCTATTCACCAGCGCGGAGATGAAACAAAAAACGGGCAATCCGGATTTTGAATATGAAATTTCGTGCGACCAAATGTGCGGCAGTGGACATTTTTCAATGAAGGGTTTGATACATGTGGTCAGCCAAATGGAATTTGATCTTTGGATGGCGAAACAAAAATCGAATTATGTGCAGGTGAACGAAGCACAGCAACCACAACCCGCAGCACCTGCAAAGGATAGCACAACAAAAGCGACAGCAGCGAATTTAAATAGCAAGAACACTAATAATTAAGTCCGAATTCATTGAAGATCGCACTCGTACTTTAAAAGATATTGAAATGAGCAAAGAAGCATATATACCGGGACATGAGGTGGTCACAACACATGAGGTACATCACGATGAACACCATGTGCATCACCACCACGAAACATTCATCACCAAGTACGTGTTCAGCCAGGATCATAAAATGATCTGTAAGCAATTCCTGATCACAGGAATTATCTGGGCAATACTTGGAGCTTCTATGTCAGTGTTATTCCGTTTGCAATTGGGATATCCCGATGCAACATTTCCATTCCTCGAAGACATTCTTGGAAAATGGGCGAAGGGCGGAAAAATTCAACCGGAGTTTTATTATGCACTGGTGACTATGCACGGAACGGTACTGGTGTTCTTTGTATTGACTGGAGGATTGAGTGGAACTTTTGCAAACTTTCTTATTCCGCTTCAATTGGGTGCGCGTGATATGGCTTCGCCATTCCTGAACATGCTTTCTTATTGGTTCTTCTTCATGGCCAGCGTGGTGATGATTTCCTCATTGTTCATTAGTACCGGGCCAGCAAGTGGAGGCTGGACTTCGTATCCGCCGCTGAGTGCCTTAGGGGAGGCCTCGCAGGGATCGAAGGCGGGAATGGATTTGTGGATCGTAAGTATGGCGTTATTCGTTGTGTCGTCATTGCTTGGAGGATTGAATTATATTTCTACCATCCTCAACCTTCGCACAAAAGGAATGAGCATGACGCGCATGCCACTGACCATTTGGGCGTTGTTCTTCACCGCGATCCTCGGTGTATTGTCATTCCCTGTGTTGCTGAGCGGTTTCATTCTTTTGTTGTTCGATCGCCACATGGGTACTAGCTTTTATCTGTCTGATATATTTATTTATTCTACACAAACTGCGATTCCTTCAGAAGGAGGAAGCCCGATATTGTATCAGCACTTGTTCTGGTTCCTTGGGCATCCGGAAGTATACATCATCATCTTGCCAGCGATGGGATTGGTATCTGAAGTAATGAGCGTGAATGCAAGAAAACCAATCTTCGGTTATATGGCGATGGTTGGATCATTATTCGCGATTGCCATCCTCGCGTTCCTCGTATGGGCGCACCATATGTTCGTAACGGGATTAAATCCGTTCCTCGGATCGGTGTTTGTTTTGTTGACCTTATTAATAGCGGTGCCTTCGGCGATCAAGGTGTTCAACTGGCTAACCACGATATGGAGAGGAAATATTCGATTCACTCCCGCGATGCTGTTCGCTATCGGCTTCGTGAGTATGTTCATCTCCGGTGGTTTAACAGGTATATGGCTTGGCAACTCTTCAATGGATATTCATCTGCACGATACTTATTTCGTAGTGGCGCACTTCCATATTGTGATGGGCGTGTCTGCATTCTTCGGAATGTTTGCAGGAATTTATCATTGGTATCCAAAAATGTACGGCCGCTATCTGAACAACACCATGGCGTACATCCATTTCTGGATCACGTTGATTGGAGCATACCTGATTTTCTGGCCGATGCACTATGAAGGTTTGGCCGGTATGCCTCGTAGATATCTGGATTATTCAAACTGGGCTTCGTTCCATCAATTTGGTGGATTGAATCGTTTCATTACAATCGTTGCAACCATTGTATTCGCAATACAGTTATTGTTTGTATTTAATTTCTTCTATTCTATTTTCAAAGGAAGAAGAGTTATCACGCAGAATCCATGGGGCGCTACTACGCTTGAATGGACAACGCCAATCAGACCAGGTCACGGTAACTGGGTTGGAGAAATTCCGGAAGTGCATCGTTGGGCATATGATTATGGAAAGGATGGAAGAGATTTCATTCCGCAAACTGAACCGATTAGTCCGAACGAAAGGACGGCTCATTGAAAGTAAAATATAGATGCAGAAGGATGAGGTGAAGCAATCAAGTTCTTTTACAATTGGAAGTAAGCTGAGAGATTACATGCTGCTGGTGAAAATGAGCCTGTCGATCATGGTCGTTTTTTCAGCGGTAGTAAGTTACCTGCTTGCGCCGCACGTGCAGTTTTTCTGGCCAAGAATATTATTGATTGCTCTTGGCGGATTCCTCGTAACGGCAAGCGCAAATGCAGTTAACCAGATTGTTGAAAAGGATACAGATGCATTAATGAAACGAACTGCGAAACGTCCCGTTGCTTCAGGCACAATGAAGGCGCAGGAAGCATGGACCTTTGCAATTGCTTCATTGATCCTTGGTCTCTTTATCCTTGGATTCTATTTCAATCTTACTTCCGCATTAATAGCGTTTGCTTCATGGTTTATGTATGCTTACATGTATACGCCCATGAAGAAAGTAAGTTCTTTTAGTGTATTGATGGGCGCTGTACCTGGTGCACTGCCTTGCTTGATTGGATGGACTGCCGGCTTTCCTGCAGGCGGCGAAATCAGTTGGGCTGGCGGCTGGTCTTTATTTGCGATTCAATTTTTCTGGCAATTCCCTCACTTTTGGGCAATTGCCTGGATTGCACACAAAGATTATAGTGCAGCAGGGTTTAAGATGTTGCCATCAAATGCTGGTCCCACAAAGTTTTCAGCAATACAAGCGATCATTTATTCGCTGTTGCTGATTCCTGCAGGTGTGGTGCCGTATTTCATTGGCATGAGTGGCTACGTGAGTTTATGGATTGTTCTTGCTGCGAATTTGTTTATGGTGATTCAGTCTGTTCGACTGTACCATGAAATGACATCGGCTGCAGCGCGACGGGTAATGTTCAGCAGTTACCTTCATCTGCCAGTGGTTTTGTTATCGTTGCTGGCTGATAAAGTTTAATAAATACGAGATGGAAATAGTGGGTACACAGAGAAATAGAATTCATCCGCATAAGTTCACTCTTTGGGTGGGGATTGGAAGCATTGTCATGATGTTTGCCGGTTTGACGAGCGCGTACATCGTGAAAAGGGGTCAAGCCAATTGGACAAGTTTCGAAATGCCGCAGGTTTTTTGGTATTCAACTGTTGCAATTTTGTTGAGCAGTCTAACCATTCAATTTGCGTTGAAGAGTTTTAAGGATCGTGAGATGAGGCGATATAGAATATTAATGATGATCACGAGTTTGCTTGGACTAGCGTTTGTTGCGTTTCAGTATTTAGGATTCAAAGCACTTTGGGATCATGGTATTAGTTTCAGAGGCTCAGGTGCGGGGCAGTTCTTATATGTGATTGCCGGACTACATGCGGTGCACGTGTTAGGTGGGATCATTGTGCTGTTGGTGCAGTGGATCAAATCACAAAGAAAGAAGGTCCGGAATTACAGTCCTACTCCAGTAGAGATCGCGGCTACCTACTGGCATTTTGTAGATCTGTTGTGGGTGTATCTATTTGTATTTTTCCTTTGGATTCAATAATTAAAATACAACGTAAAATTTTCTGAACAGTTTAAAACAATCACATGGCTCAAGCAGTACCAGTTGATAGGAAGTGGTGGAGTGGAGGTAAAAGTCCCTTCAATATTGAGTATGGAAAATTGATGATGTGGTATTTTTTGATGAGTGATGCTTTCACTTTTGGGGCATTTCTTATTTCTTACGGAACAATTCGATTTTCAAGCAATAGTTGGCCCAACCCTAACCACGTTTTTAAGTCATTCCCGCTAACTGAAGCAAACCTGCCTTTGGCATTTGTGAGCTTGATGACGTTCATACTCATCATGAGTTCTGTAACCATGGTGCTTGCTGTTCATGAAGGACACCTGATGAATAAAAAAGGTGTTGTGAAATGGTTAGCATGGACGATTGTTGGCGGTCTTGCATTCCTCGGTTGTCAGGCATGGGAATGGACACACTTATTTCACGAAGGTGCTTGGTGGGGACGCAATCCTTTTCCAAATGCAGATGGGTCGCAGGCTTCTACCAACTTCAGTAACTTTTTCTTTACCATCACAGGCTTTCATGGATTTCACGTATTCTCTGGAGTAATCATCAATATAATTATGTTGATCATGGCGGCAGGTGGGTCATTCGACCGAAGAGGGCATTATCTGATGATTGAAAAGGCTGGATTGTACTGGCATTTTGTAGACCTCGTTTGGGTATTCGTATTCCTTTGTTTTTATCTTATTTAAAACTTTTGAATTAGCACTATGGAACAACATCATCATAGTATTTCTCCTGAAATTTCAGTCACGCACGCGCACGATCCAAGCACAAAGCGGATTTGGGTTACCTTTTGGATTTTGTTGTTCATTACGGTCATTGAGCTGTTACTTGGCTTGTGTATGTATTGGTTCCCGAATATGGCTGAGTGGCTTCACCTTGCTATTAAAGGAGTCATCATTATTCTTTCCTTGTCAAAAGCATTTTATATTGTTTCCATCTTCATGCACCTGGGCGATGAGATCCGCAATATGATCATGACCATCGTTGTACCACTTATGCTTTTTGTGTGGTTTATTGGTGCGTTCCTGTGGGACGGTCATTCCTGGAAGAATCTCAGGAATGATTACGACCAATACAAAAAAGAAGAACCTACGCGCAAAGTTGAGCAGAAGGAACATGGTGCAGAAAAGCCGGGTCACTTACAGTAATTGCACTGAAATAGATATAAGGTAGTAGGCAAAGTATGTCGTGTACAGCGACTTCGGATGCAACGCAGGATGGCAAGATGCCTAGATGCCAGATGCAGGATGCAAAAAACCGAAGATTAGAGGCGTGTTGCATCCGGAATCCGGCATCAGGTATCAGTATCAAGTATCCTGGATTCCTTTAGCATCTTTTTAATTTATTAAAACCCAACTCTGCCTATCCGTCAATACCTTTGTGGCCTTAATCTTTTTTCTTGAGTTCAAAAGCGCTATTAGCCATTGTTATTGCGGTGTTGATCCCACTTGCCAGTTACCTGGTGGTGAAAAAATTTACTGACGACACTAACTTCATCCCCCGCAGGTATCATTATGATACCGTGATCACGAAGGTGAAGGATGGAATCGAAGTATCGGATACGGTGTGGCACTCCGTAAAGAACATCCAACTTCAAAATCAACTTGGGAAAACAGTCTCTCTTTCTGATCTCAACGGCAAAATCCTGGTAGTAGATTTCTTTTTCACCCATTGCATTTCTATTTGCCCAAAGCTTACTGCTAATATGAAACGATTGCAGCAAGCCATCAAGACGCGTGATCCGCGAAAACTCGTTGATACGCCCTTCATTCAATTTGTATCGCTCACTGTAGATCCCGAAAGAGATTCTCCTTCAGTATTGAAAAAATATGCAGATAAATTTCAATTGAATCATGATACGTGGTGGATGCTCACCGGCGATAAGAAAACAATTTATGATTTCGGTTTGAATGAAGTCAAGCTCGGCGTTCCGGATAGTTCTTCTGTTGATACGAATTTTATACACTCAGAATATTTTGTTTTGCTGGATCGCGATCGCGTAGTACGCGGATATTACAACGGACTTGATACTATTGCGTTGAATAAGTTGTCGGAGGATATTGTGTTCCTGATGTTGGAAAGAGATAAGAAAAAGAAGCGGAGTATCTTTTAAAGGAGTCAGTAGTCAGTAGTCAGTAGTCAGGAGGAGAAACGATAAAGCTATCGGGACAAACAACAATCCAAAAAAGAGTAACCAGATTTTTCGATGGAATTACTACAACCAAGTTTGGAGAAGAATGATAAAAAAGCGCGGTGGTTGATTCTTATTTTTTCATTCATCGTTTTTGCCGCGGTGGTACTTTTGTCGCGCGTAAAATGGGATGTGGATCTCGGGTTCGATAAGCATCTATTTGCAAAATTGAATGCAGTTATTAATTCAATAGTAAGTATTCTACTTGTTGTAGGTTTAATTGCAGTAAAGAGAAGGAGATACCTTTTTCATAAGCGAACGATGCTTACTGCCATCGTCCTCTCTTGCGTTTTTCTGATTTCATACATCTGCCATCATCTGTTTACTGGTGAAACTAAGTTTGGGGGAACAGGCTCTATACGATATTTCTATTTTTTTGTACTGGGCACCCATATCCTCTTAGCTGCAATTATACTTCCCTTTGTATTGTTCACTGCCTATCGGGGTCTCACCGGCGAGTATGCAAGACATAGAAAGCTTTCAAGGATCACCTGGCCTATTTGGTTGTATGTAAGTATTACTGGCGTGATCGTTTACCTGCTGATCAGTCCCTACTATCAATCGTGAGGATGTCCCCATTTTCTTCGAGAATAAAAACATTTTTTTACGGTGTTTCGCACTTGGTTTCGTTCCGGTTCTGATTGAACTTTGAATCAGAAAATCATTAACCGTTAAACCTTGTGTGTGTTTTTGTTTGTCTTCATTCTCTTAGAAGATGCTTTTCGAGAGTAGAGATCGTGGGTTTCCGATCAGTTTGAGCGAGCTGACGGAACCCACTTTTTGTAAACGCGAATGGACGCTAATGGAGGAGACGCGAATGCACACGAATGAGGAAACGCTGATGACGCGAATGTTTAAAGGAAAACAGATTAGAATGAAAGTGCCGTTATTGGGTCCCAAAAATGCTTTTTCAAATCCACTACCTTGTCGTCTTTAATTTTTATACCCTCTTTTTCCAATAGTTCCTGCATTTGCGTTGGTGTTGCAAAATGCATTTTGCCGGAGAGCATTCCATTCCTGTTGAGGACGCGATGAGCAGGAACTTTTGGTTTTGCCGTATGCGCTGCATTCATTGCCCAGCCAACCATTCTTGCGGATGACTTCGTTCCTAAGGCGGAGGCAATTGCTCCATATGAGGTCACTTTTCCTTTAGGGATCAATCGCACAACTTCATACACCTGGCTAAAGAAATCAACATCTTTCGAGCCTGATGGTTTAATTTTTTTTAAGGGTTGAGAAGTTTTGGCCATGATTTATTTTGGATCGTTCTTTTCTTTTCTTTCATTCAGCAATTTGGTTCTCCGCGGTTCAGGCACATTCTTATAGTCGTAAGGACAATGCTTACATCCATTCCCGCAACAATACCCTCTAGCGAGATGATATTGTTCAGTCAATACAATAAAGCCATCGCTATTGTAATAAAAATCTTCCTCTTCATTAAATGACTTCTTCATTATTCATCTTTAAAAGTTCCTTTAATTCCATATCCTTTTCTGGCCCGGCCATGTTATCAGGTAAGGAAAAGCACAGATAATGTACTCGATTGCTGGCTGCAATATCTAACGATTCATAATGCGTTTTAATTTTCAACTCTTCGCTCACTTCTTCTAAAGAATATACGTCGTCATAGTCCGAGTGCAAGTTCAATCCGTAATTACTGATGACGGTCTTTGTGAACTGATACAGGTCTGGACTGTCGGTCTTCAAATGGATCAATCCTCCCGGCCTTAGAATTCGCTTATACAGTCTAAGAAATTTTGGATGTGTCAACCTTTTCTTAGCGCGCGACAGCCTCAGTTGCGGATCGGGGAAGGTGATCCAAACTTCGCTCACTTCTCCCTCGGTGAAATAATCGGTGATCTGGTCAATCTGCGTTCTGAGAAAGGCAACGTTGTGAAGGTTTTTTTCGATTGCTCTTTTTGCGCCAACCCAAATCCTGTTTCCTTTGAGATCTACTCCGATGAAATTGCGATTCGGGTGTAATTCCCCCAATCCAACGGCATATTCACCTTTTCCGCAGGCAAGTTCCAGAGAGATCGGATTCCGATTTCCGAAATGCTCCTGCCAATTCCCTTTAATGCCTTCCGGATATTGTAAAACATTGCTGAAACTGGCA
>Ga0157378_10006523_pt1 | contig 10202 bp, 10 predicted proteins | sample M65metaG_FD_115309 | JGI IMG/M metagenome (GOLD analysis project Ga0157378, IMG submission 115309) | Miscanthus rhizosphere microbial communities from Kellogg Biological Station, Michigan, USA - M6-5 metaG | ecosystem: Host-associated > Plants > Roots > Rhizosphere > Soil | place: USA: Michigan...
AACACTATCAATTCCCGGCGACGATTGAACTGGAGTATAAGACTCCGGCCGGATCGAACGTAATGGCGGAGATGCGGAAATGCGTTCAGTATTGCAAGGACGCCCTGGCGTAATCGACCGTTCAACCAGTCTTCTTAGTGAGTCGTGAGAACGATTCGCCGCCCTTGCGAAACGTAACGCCGTGGGCTTCGGGGCCGAGCCCGATGATCAGCGAGCCTACCACGAACGCGACTGCTGCGAGCCCTCACATGGCTTGGGCATACGTGAAGTGTTCGCCGATCCGCGCCTCCAGATAGGGAGCGACTCCGGCCAGGAGCATCCCGATCTGATAGGCGAACCCCGGCACGAACCCCCGCAGATGCGCCGGCGTCAGCTCGTTCATGTGAGCCGGAATAATGCCCCACGCCCCTTGTACGCAGAACTGCATCAGAAAGCCGCCGAGGACCAGCAACGCAGTCCCGGGTGCGGCAATCCACAGCGGGATAATCAGCAGCGCGCAGAGCACCGCGCCCACCATGGCGCGGCGGCGTCCGAAAAGATCTGAGAAATAACCGATCACCAGGCCCCCGAGCGTCGCGCCCACCATCGACATCATGGTGGTCAAAGCCGCGGCCTGCTGTGAGAATTTCCGTCCCTGCATCAGGAACGTCGGATACAGATCCTGCGTCCCATGAGAAATGAAGCCCATCGCGGTCAACAGCAGCACCAGGTAGAGAAACCGCCGCCAGATCACGGGCAGGGACCGCACGTAGCTGCGCCAGTCCGTGCGATGCTCCTGCCAGGCCTCGGACTCCTTCACCCGCTTCAAAACGAAGATCGAGAGCAGCGCCGGCAATCCGCCAATGAAGAACATGACGCGCCACGCATAATCCGGATGCGAGCTGTGGATCGCGGGATACACCGTAAGAAACGCCAGCGCCGCCAGAAGATTGCCGATCGAGTAGCCCTGATGCAGCATCCCCGAGATCACTCCCCGCCACTTAGGCGAAATCGATTCCAGCGCCAGCGAAGCGCTCACGCCCCACTGTCCGCCCATTCCAATCCCGAACAGCATTCGCAGAATGAGAAACATCCCAAACGTCGGTGCCAGCCCGGAGAGCGCCGACGCCACGGCGTAAAATACGATGTTGAGCATCATCGGAAGCCGTCTTCCAAACCGGTCCGCCATCACTCCAAACAGCAGCGCCCCCACCGGTCGCATGGCGAGCGTGAGTGTAAGAGTGAGCGCAACCTCGGGCCGCGTCTTGCCGAAGGCCCTGCCGATATCGGCGATCAGAAACGTCAGTACAAAGAAGTCGAAGGCGTCGAAGGTCCAGCCCAGGAACCCTGCGAGGACCGCGTTGCGCTGATCGCGTTTCTGCACGCTGATGGGAATACCGGTCGAGGCTGCCATTAACGCGACTCCATGACGCTGTAGTATACCCCAGCGTGCTCGCGCTGCGACCAAATCGGACTACCTCAGCGGAGGCGTAGAAACGGGAGTACGCCGGTGCATGGTCGCCTGCTCATAGGCGTAAGCGAGCTTGATCAACTGCGCTTCCGACCATGCCCGCCCGTAGAACGTGATGCCCACGGGCAGCGTGCCGCCGCGCGAGTAACCCATCGGCACATTAATTGCCGGAAAACCCGTCGTTGGCGAAAATATCTGGCTGTTGTCGCCAGCCGGCGTATTCAAATCCCCAATCAAGCGCGGCGGATTGCTCCACGTCGGATAAACGAAGGCATCCAGCTTCAGCCGGTCCATTGTCTTCACCACGGTTTCACGGAAATGCGCCCGATAGGCGTCGTCGCTTTGGCAAGCTTCCGAATCCGGGCCGTTCTCCGGTCCCTTTTCCGCATCCTCCAGCCGCTTCTGCACCGAAGGATGAAATTTTTCGGATTTCAGAATCGCTGCGAGATCCGCCATCGGAACTTGCCCCTGCCGATCAGCGAGAAAGTGATTCAAGTCGTATTTGAAGCCCATGCAGGGGAGGGGATTATTCTGCCGTTTGATTTCCAGTCCCTCGACCTTCGCCGGATCGATCACGGTTGCTCCCGCGCGCCGCAGATCCTCCAGCGCCGCCGCGAAAATCTGAACGATCTCCGGGTCGGTTGTATCCCGCTCGTACGCTTCGTGCAACACCCCAATCACCGCTCCCTTCAGCCCGTTCCGGTCGAGCGATTTGCTGTAATCCGGAATGGCGTGTTCCCTAGCCGCGGCCGTTACCGGATCTCGCGGATCTTCTCCCACGATCACTTGAAATACTTTCACCGCGTCTTCGAGCGTGCGGGCCATCGGCCCCGCTATATCGGCGCGCAGGTTCAGCGGAAAGACGCCAGCCCGGCTGGTCAGCCCCATCGTCGAGCGGATGCCCGCCAGAGCCTGATGCGATGACGGCCCCCGAATCGAGTCGCCGGTATCGCTGCCAAACCCGGCGAGTCCGAAGCTGGCCGCGACCGACGCCGCCGTTCCCCCGCTCGATCCCGCCGTCACCCGATCCAGCGCATAAGGATTCCGCGTGTAACCCGGCAGAATCGAGCTGATCGTCTCCACCGGACTGAACGCCCACTCCGCCATGTTGGATTTCGCCAGGACAATCGCGCCCGCCGCTTTCACGCGCGCCACTTGAGTCGCGTCTTCTTTCGGTTGATACCCGGCAAACGCGAGAGCACCGTCGGACGTCTGCAGTCCCTTAGTTTCGAAATTGTCTTTGACGATCATCGGCACGCAGTGCAGCGGCCCAGTGAAGCCGGATTGCGCGAAGCGGCGGTCAAGTTCGTCAGCGTCTTTGGTTGCGTCGGGGTTGATGGTCACGATGGCGTTGATCGCCGGCCCGTTCTTGTCGTATGTATTAATTCGCCGCAGATAAGCATCCACCAGTTGCCGGCACGTCAGCCGCCCCTCGCGCATGGTGTCGTGGACTTGCGTGATAGTTGTTTCCTCCACTTCGAACGACGCGGCCGTTTGCGCGCCCAATAAGCCAGCCGACAGCAAGCCTGCGGCAATTAGACGAAATCCCATCCCAATATCCTGACAGAGCGTGACTTTCCTCGGGGGCGGCCCTAGTCCGCCCCGGATGTGCGCGTGAAGCCAACTTCCCGCAGTAGGTGTCGCAAAATGGCCCACGCGATTTGGTGACTCTGCATAAGATCGACTACAGGCACTTCTTGTTGGGTGCGAACGCTGTGCGATGGCGCACTCCGTGTAAATGACAGTCTGTTAAGGAGTTGGTCGGCCTACGGATTGCTTGGATAGTCGAGGGCTAAACCTAAACTCCCAGCCTGCCGATATGGCCCTTAGCGTGCTCTATCGCTACTGAATGTGGGCAGTTCCATAAATCAATCTTGGAGAATCACTCGAAATGAATACGGAAATGGTAGCTAAGGATTGCTGGGTCGCCGGCCAGCTAGCGGGGATCCGCATGCTGGAGCGCGAATTGGCCGAAGCGTTCAAGAAGCCCAACGCGCAGGCCAGTGCCGACCTGCGCCGTCGAGTTCACGAATTGAACTCGTGGCTGAACCAAGTTGACGACGCGCTAGCCGCTTAAGCATTTTTTCGCGGGGCACGAAAAAACCTGCGCGGACTCTGCCTGGATGCAAGTGCCAGTTTTGCCACTGCCACCGTTAAATTCTTGACAGGTTTGGTGAGCGCGCAAGGAATAGCCACAACCCGCTCTCAACTTTAGGTTCGTTGCGCCACGACAGTTGATGAGAGATGAAATCTATACAGGAACAGAGATTTGGTGAGCGCGGTAGGAATCGAGCCTACAACCTACTGATTGAGAGAAAGTCGCTGACAGCGAATGAATAACTTAGCGGGGGTGCGCTCCCTTGCTCAGCCTTAACCATTTCAGTCACTTCCATCAAGTCATCCGATAACCCTGAGTATGCCTTCTAAACCCTGGGCATACCATTGGGCATACCTGCTCGCAAACTAATTCGATGCGCTAGCATACTTGATGAAGTCTCAGCTTTGGATTTCCCGAGGATAATCTTTCCGAACGTGCGAATTGATCGAATTGAGGTTCGGAGTACTCCGCCGGTGCGGCACTTCGCGATTGACACTAGCTCGAACATCGTAATCATCGCGGGGGCTCGGTATTCGAGCTTGCCATCCAACAGGTCGATACCTAACAAGAGCATCGCGATGGCCGCTACCGTAACAGTAGATGCCAGGAGTACACCAAAAACATATTTCATCCTGACCTCCTGCCGCGCGAAAAAACCGGCGTCCCGTGGCCGCTGTGAACATGAAAACTTCCTTTGTGTTTTCTCTGTCCGCTCACATTCTATATCGAACCGGAGACCGGCGGTTGTCGGTGACGCGAAGAATTTGCGCAAGGAGTTGGAACGGTTGCAGATATGAATCTCTGGAGCCATCGCTGGCGCAGCGGCCGCGCGGTACGAGAGGCATTGTCGGGCAATCATCCGTCTATTCCAATAATTGGACAGATTGCTAGGCAGCCCGATCCGTACTTACTCTGAGCCTCACCAGCCGAACTTGAAACCGGCTGCGTTCGGGTTCTATTTTGCGGTAGTCTGGTGCACCGGAGGTAATCCGATGCTGCTCCGGAAGCCAATCCTTCGGTCCTGCCTTGTTGCCACCCTAGTTTCAATCATTGTTGCGGGTCAAAGCCCACGACAACGACGCCGGCCCGACGTTCCCTATGTGCCAACTACGGATGACGCAGTCGTCGCCATGCTGAAGCTTGCGGACATTAAACCCTCTGACGTGGTCTATGATCTTGGGTGTGGCGACGGGCGCATTGTTATTGCCGCCGCCAAGAAGTTCGGCACTCGGGGCGTGAGAGTCGATATCGATCCCGCGCGGATCCGCGAGGCGAATGAAAACGCTAAGAAAGCCGGAGTAGAAAAGCTGGTCCGCTTTGAGGAGAAGGATTTATTCCAAGCCGATATTCATGATGCGAACGTGGTGATGTTGTTTCTTCTCAATAGCGTAAATCTCAAGCTTCGCCCCAAGCTGCTCCGGGAACTGAAGCCGGGTACGCGGATTGTCTCAAACACCTTCGATATGGGCGATTGGAAGCCGGATAAAGAAACAGCCGTTGAAGGCACGGATGATGGCACATCCCTTAGCCAATACCTATACTTGTGGGTGGTCCCCGAGCCCACTGGAAAGTAAATCTTGTGTGCTCTCTTCACGCCTCATGACGGGCTTGGAAATTTGCACTGCCCGCCGACGCCTTAGCGCGAGGGTTTGTTCGCGGTGGCAGATAAGGCACAGTGTGCGCAAATTCTGAAGATCGCACTCTCCTCCACCTTCCACTACCGGCAGGATATGATCAGCGTCCCAAAGTGTCTTTCGCGTGAGCCGCTTGAGCCCCCATTTAACGAGAAGCCTCAGCCGATGGGTTCCGCGCGAACGGCGCAGTTCCCCGTAGGCAGCGCGAGTGTTGATTCGGCAGATCGCACAGATGCCTCGGTCCCGCTTCAGAACCTGCTCACGAAGGTAGCCAGGGTCGGAGCGGAGGCGCCATTCGTGTACGCACCAATCCGAGCAGAAAGTGAAACGCCGAGGCGGAACTTCGAGATTACACCAGCGGCAGAGCGCCCGGCCGTTCGTCCCTTTCGGCAAGGCGGCGCGATTGGCGAAGCCGCCAGGGATGGTCCTCGAGGTGCTCAAATGATTCACAACATATTTAGAATAAAATGTTTTGGGCGGTTTTTGTCGGATTTCTTTCCATTGGCTGAGTTTGATTCTAGATGGCCCGCTTACTCAATACCACCAAGACCTCGGCGACTCGCCCTAGTACGTTGCGGGTCTTTTCATTTGCACTGGAGGTTTTGGCGCTTTTGACGTTTGGGTTGTAGCCCTACTGGAAGTGTTACGAGCGCATTGCGGTGGAACAGTTTCCGTGAACTACCTGGAGCAGAGGCGTCGGCACAGCGGACTCCGCTTGACCAATAGCGAGGCGGAACATAAACATTCCGACCTGGCGTGAAGGCCATGGATAACTTCTATGCGAGCGCTTTGCCGTAGAGCGCGAGCAGTCGGCTCCACGCCTTTTCGGCCTGAGGCTGGTTGTAGACGCTGGTGTCTGGCGGGCACCAGCCATGCTGCGCTCCCGCGTAGACCTCGATCTCCGCTGGCAGACCCGCTGTCGCGAAGGTGTCCTTCAGAACGTCCTTGTCAGTAGGCGATCGCTGATCGTCATTCGCCGCGATGCAGACGAGAAACTGCGCCTTCGTCTTCGCCGCGCGCAGATGCGGACTGTCGGGATCTTTAGTCACTAGATTTGCGCCGTGAAACGTCGCGACTGCACCGACGCGGTCAGGAACGGCGTATGCAGTGCGAAACGCGATGAAGCCGCCCATGCAATAGCCTTGGGTTCCGATCTTCTTGTTCTTAGCGACTGACGATTGCTGGTCGAGCCAGCCGATGAATGCTTTGGCATCGGTCACGCTGATGTCTTCTTTCGAGATGCTTTGCATCTGTGGCATGACCTGATTGATCGGAGTGGCCGCTCCCTGATCGGCAGTCGGGGCCTTCTTCATGCGGTAGAACGGGTTCGGGACAAGCACCGAATAGCCGGATTCGGCGAGACGCTTTCCCATCTGACGAAACGCCGGGCGCAGGCCGAAGATGTCGGGCCACATGAGAACGCCGGGCGCAGCTCCGGTTGACGGGTGTACAAAATAGGCGTCGGCGGTGCCGTCAGACGTTTTGATGGTGACTTCCGACTCGGTAACCGCTGCCGCATTCAGGACTTTGGGAAGCAGCATGGCTACGCCGGTGGCCAGAGTGAGGCCGAATTGCTTGCGGGTCACCAGACCCTGCGCTTCAGCTTTTAAACGGTCCTTTTCAAAATGATCCTGATCGCACATAATCGCTCCTCTTAATTTGGATGTTTCCGCGATCTCCCCACTGGCAATGCCGGGGATTTCAAAAAGCGCCCGCCTTGTAGCGGGCAGATGACATCCGAAATTGTAACCTAATCTCAAGACCGCATAAAGCTATTGAGTAACCAGTGTCTCGGTGCTGGAGGGTGGTTTCTCGTTAGCGTTTGGAACCAGGGGATACCAGTCTGTTCGGCAGCAACTGAAGCAGCGTGGGGGGGCCTGCGACGGGAAATCGCCTCAGACCAGTCGGGCCGACGCGCGGACTTGCCAGTCGTTGTATCAATGTTGGAAAGACACTTAACAGCGGGCTGGTGAGTTGAGTGCCGAAAGAGCGGCCAAGCGCCAGGTGGAGTTTCGTCGTGCGGTTATGCAGATATTGCGGGAGAGGACCGTTTGCGGATCACAAATATCTCCGCCGCAAGTTCGGACGGTTCGGCCAGCGTGGATGGCTTTCTTCTATAGAACGCTCCAAGCCTAGCCATTTCCGCCTCTTGTCGGGGATTCGCCTGCCCGCTCAGCACCACGATCTTGATATGTTCCAGCGGTGGTGCGTCGCGAATCGCATGAAGGATAGCAATACCGCCGTAGCGCGGCAAATGCAAATCAAGAAGAATGACGCAGGGCTCAGGCTGTCGGATGCGTGATCGGTACCCCTGAACGAATCGAAGGGCCCACGATATTCAGTTACTGAACGAACAAAAAGAGGACTACGAATTAGAAATTCTCAAAGATGATGAAGTGGCCTTCAGAGTGCAGATTTTGCCGCTCGCCGTTTTCGAAACATTTTCTCCATACTATAGCTCTCACGGGCGTGCCGCCGATTCACATTACGGTCGCCGAAGATAATCCGTCCGACGTGGCGACGTTACGTGAGGTCTTGGATCAGCTCGGTCTCGACTATGTTCTGACTGTGTTGGTGGATGGAGCGGAAGCCCGCGATTTCATCCTGAAAAGCGGCCGATTCCGCGATTTTTCCGCGGCTGATCTCATCTTTCTCGACATGAATATGCCCAAACTGAATGGGTTAGAAGTGCTTCGCCAAGTGCCCGACTCCGCAGAACTGCCCCTCTGTGTCCTTACGAGTTCCGAACGCGAGCGTCAATCGATCGAGCAACATTTTGGGCGCAAGAAAGTGAGTTATCTCATCAAACCTGTGACCTCGGAGCAGTTGCTGCAGTGTTTGCGATCTTACTCCCATCTGCGGCCGGTGGTCGAGAAGCTCACACATCACTAGCCGAATCCCGGGAGCCCTCATAGCGGCCTGATATTTGCCACTATCGATACCAAACTGAGTTCATGAGCTCGCTTAGAACAATCGTCCGTATCGGCGAGTCATTGTGTCCAACCCTGGATTATACGGGGGCATCTGCTCGGTGTAGTAGCTCAATTTAGGTAAAAGGCATCAGCGGGCAGGAAACTGGTGTCTCCGCCGATGCCCTAGGGCGCCTGGAGCGTGTCCGGCGCTCAAGGGCAATCTATCCGCATCCGAACGGCTAGTGATTCTCGCGGTAATAATCGTCGGGTCTATACCAATCGTGGTAGTGGTAGCCACCGCGATCCACTCCCCGGTCGGCAACACCCACGATGAGTGGAGCCTGGATCCGGAAGTTCAACACCGAATCACGCGGTACTCGTACTGCCCGCCCCTGCGCCTGTCCTCCGTTGATAGCGCCTACAATTGCGCCGACCAAGCTATTATCCCGCTGTGATTCAATTCGATTTCTGTCAGTTTGAATAGCATACCTCTGCCCGTTCACATCGACCGACTCGAGGTCGAGAACCAGGTCATTATCCCGCATTACTCGGACTATCAATTCAACTCTAGATCCTTCCGGAATTGCAAGGCGCCCATTGTCACCGCGAATGTCCTGAGTTACTGTCCCGTGATATACCCGATTGTCGAACCTTTCAACATCAATTGGCTCATTTGTGCGCACTGCGATATTTGTACCAGGTTCAATGCGCGTGACTCTATCCCCTTCCTCGCGAACGCGGTCACCAAGCCTGTTTTGCGAAATCGCTGATGGGGCGAAACTTAGAACGCCAAATAATAAGCCGCAAAGCATCTTACGTTTGTGCATAACTTACACCTCGCTAAGTCGAAAGCAAGTTCAAGACCAACTCATGGCAGCGTAAACAATGCACTGGCGATGGATCTGGGAGTAATTGGCGTCCTTCAACGTTGCGTTTAGCGTCCTTAAGTCAGGTCCGCCGTTAGATTTAGCCTTCGTGGACTGTTTCCCCGAGCAAAGCCGCTCTATAGCAAAGAAGTTCGGCGTAGGGATAACACCAAACCATAGAGCATTATCGACGGGCCCGTGATTCCGCAGGCTGTAGGGATTGCTCGGCACACCACGATGACGCCTATTAATTGAACGACCTGCGAATGTGCAGGATACGCCTTCGTTACGACTCCATTTGTGAGAGCCCTCGTGGGTCAGCACCACTGCAACCAGGCTGAGTATCCCGGTCGCGTCGACCCGAGTTGAATGAAGCTTATTTTGCTCGCATTTTGAGCCCTGCGGATCGCCTCCATGACGCCATTAACGGTATGCCCGGGAATTCCAAAAATGATTTTAACACCCCACTCGATGAGGGTACCGATCAAGATATGTGCGGTGGCTCATCCCGGCCTCGCTATGAAAGTTATGGCCTCACAAACTAAAAGCGGCCGGGACAACCCATCGGGGCGTGCCCCGGCCAAGAAGCTGAAATGGATTCGGATTCGGTCGCCCAATTAGAGCCGCGAAGGGAACCTCGACGCATAGCGGTTCTCGTAGCCCACACTACGTGTGTAGGGTCGGTATCGGCTCACTTCTCAAGTTGCTACGGTTCCCAATATGGGCGGGAGCCGTAGTACGTGTGGATTTGAGAACCCCAATTACGGTCAGTCATGTCTGGCCAGTTGTCCTTATCGAAACCGGGCGCCTTTTCCAACGTGGCCCGGTCGATATTGAGAATGAATGCCTTTCGATCTTCATCAATAGCAAGGCGACTCCATGGAATTGCGAAAAGCTTATCTCCCAATCCAAGAAAGCCACCGAATGACAACACGGCATATGCAATGCGCCCAGTTGGCGTGTCTATCATGATGTCATCGATCTTGCCGAGATCCTCGCCGGCTTTATTTATTACCTTATCGCCGCTAAGCGTGGACGCACTCATTACTCTGCGGTAGGTCTTCCCAGATTCGAGAGTTGACGAATTCTTCATAACGTATTTCCTTTCATTCGGCTGTTGGCGGCGTCAGGCGTACGTGATTCGACACCCGCTGTTTTTTCAAGGAACCGCCGTAGTGTAGATGCACTTGATTGACTTCTTGTGTCGCGGAGCGCGGCGTCAGTGTCCGTATCGCATCCCCG
>Ga0157378_10006524_pt1 | contig 10202 bp, 10 predicted proteins | sample M65metaG_FD_115309 | JGI IMG/M metagenome (GOLD analysis project Ga0157378, IMG submission 115309) | Miscanthus rhizosphere microbial communities from Kellogg Biological Station, Michigan, USA - M6-5 metaG | ecosystem: Host-associated > Plants > Roots > Rhizosphere > Soil | place: USA: Michigan...
GACACCAGCGGGCATGTTGTATGAGAAGTAGTACAGCGCCACGGCTGCCGGGTGATTCTCAATCTTGCGGCTGAAGGCGTTCGTCAATCGCGTGTAGCGCCGATCGCACACGATTCAGGATTTTGGAATCATTCCCCGGTATCGGATGAGACGGCGGCCGAGGACCCCCGCGCGCAAACTCCTGGATAGCCTGGCCGATGGTCTTCGAACCCAACACCCCCAGGGCGAAGATCACGATAAAGAGTAAATCGATGAGCTCGGTCCTCATGCCAGACATCCTATCACCTGCAATCACCCGCCAAAACCCTTAGAGTTCCACCTTATGTCCTACTTAATACCTATCGCGGAATGCACAACCAGTCGATCATTCCGGCGTCATGGCACACGGCCGCAACATCCTCAAATCGGAACGCAGGAAGAAGCCTCGGTTCGCCTGCACCAGCTCCATTCTCTTGTGCTGGAGCGATGACCGCGGACATGAGCACTACGCCCGGGGCCGCTGCCTGGACCTCAGCGAACACGGCTGCGCGGCCGAGCTGACGGAGCCCATCCCTCTGCGCACCAATATTTCGATGCGCCTGCCCGAGCTGGACATATCTTCTTTCGCATCGGTCCGGCACGTCACCCGCAAGGGATCGAAATATCACGTTGGTCTGGAATTCCCGCAACCCATACGCGTCCCTGTCAAAGAAGAGGTGAAGGTTGTGGAACTGGTAGAAGTCCTCAGCTAGAGCCAAAAAAATAGCCCGGCGGGGTGATTCTGCCGCCGGGCCTTCTTGAGGGAAGAAAACTTTATTTGCTTCAGCGATTGCGGCCGTTGTTGCCGCTGTTTCCACGCGATTCGCCGCCGCGGTTTCCACCTCCGCCTCCGCCGCGATTACCTCCGCCATTGCCGCCGCCGTTTCCACGCGACTCGCCGCCTTGCGGACGCGCCGTGCCAAACCCGCCGCGCTGCGCCTCGGGCCGATTCATCACCGGGGCCGGACCTCGCTGCACCATCGGAGGACTGATCCGGACGGGCTGCTGCTGCGGAGGCGCGTTCTGCCGCACCACCGGTTGCCGGTCCTGTTGCGGGCCGGGATAATTTCGCAACTGGGGAGCTTGTGGCTGTGGTGAAACGCCTCGTGATCCGTTCTGGTTGCCTTCCAGCCGTCTCCAGTTGCCGCCGTTTGTGTTGCCGATCGAGGGCGCAGCGTTATTCGAAACATTGTTGGACGGACGTCCTTGCGGCGCGGGGCTTTGACCGAACGGCCCTTGCGGTCCTTGCCCTATCGGACCTTGCGGTCCGCGCGTCGCGGCGCCAATCGACCCGCCATTGCTTTGGCTGCGGCCGCCTCCGCGCGTCGGAGCGAAGCGCGTATTGTCACTCAGGCGAGGCGCCGTCTGCTGGTTCACCTGTCGATCCGACATGCGCCGCCCATCGCGGGATGCGCTAAACGGCAGCCTGCCCTGCACCGAACCGGCTCGCACAAGATCGTTATTCGAGGCGCGCACGAAGTTGTTGGAGTCGATTCTGCGCCCCCGTCCAAAATCGTTCGCGTTCACGCTGGTGATGCCGTTGCGTCCATTCACGAAGCGCGCATTGCGGGAATTGTTCACCACCGTCACGTTGTTCACGATGGTGGTGCCGTTGTAGCCGCGCCCGTACCAGGGCCGGTATCGTTCAAACGGAGCCAGAGGAACCCAGCCCACGTTTCCGAATCCGAATCCCACGCTCAGGCCGCCCCCGCCCCAGCCGAAGAAGCTGACCAGCGCGGGTCTCCAGTAATGCCGTCCGCCGAACGCGCCCGGATACCAGGCCCATCCGTAGCTGCTCATGTACCAGTTGCCGTAGTGATACGGAGCCCAACCCCAGGGATCGCCGCTGACCCAGGTCCAACCATAGAAATCCACATATTCCCAGCGGCCTACTCGATACGGAGCCCAGCCGGCGTCCACCGCCGGAACCCAAACGTTTCCATAAGAAGGATCGTTCTGCCATTGGCCATACGCATCCAGATCCTCGGCGCCGGAAACATCGGGCGGAACGTAACGCGAACTGATCGCGCGGTCCAGAGCGCGATCGCGATCGGCATTCCAGCGGTCCCAGTCGTCATTCGGAATCGCCGCGACGATCATGTATTCCGGATCCAAAGGATTGCCGCGAGCTTCCATCGTGCGGCCGGTACTCAGACTCTCCGAACCGCGCGGGCTGAAAATATCGGCGCGGCCGGATCGTACCGTGATCTCGGTGGTTCCGTCGGGCAGAACCGTGATGCGATAACTTCCCTGCTCCGTGGGCCGCACGGAAACCGTGGGCGTGCTGATCTCCACATCGGCGGTGCTGTTGCGCAGAACTTTGAACATCGTGGTTCCGGACGCGATCTGGACCAGATAATGTCCGTATTCCAGCTCGCCGATGCGAACCTCGGAGGTGTTCCCCAGGCGGATCATGTTGGCCCCGTCGAATTGAATTTCGGCAGTGGAGTTTGGTCCCGTGGCCAGCAGATCATTGACCAGCAGCGGGCCGTTGGGTGCCGCGGAAGTCAGGTCGCCGGTATCGCCGCGCCTCACCGTGACGTCGCCATTCACCAGGCTGATGCGCGCTACGCCGTGATCGGGTGCATCGCCATCATCCGGTTGCGGCTGTTGGGCCCAAGCCGGCAGCATCGCGGCGCCCGTCAGCAGGATCGCTAGTATGCGTCGCTTCATGACCGTTTCCAATCCACAGAGTAGCAACTGCCGGGCCAAATGTAACTGCATGATTCGATGAATATTTCCCAGTCGACGCCGATTTCGCCAGTGGCTGAAAACCACCAGACTGCTGGGAATAGATCACTCGCTGGTTTTTTCAGGAAGTATGTCAGAATAGGACTAAGGAACCGGGTGTTCCGGTCAGGTGTCCAAGAGATATGAAGTACTGGGCTTACTTGGCCGCCAAGCTGGTCATGGCGGGCGTCTTTCTGTACGGACTGCGGCTGAGCCTTGCTTACCTGCTTCCGCCTCCTAAATCCGCTTTCCAGATCGCTGAACCCTTTGGGCACGATCTGGGCTACACCTTCCTGATGCTGCTGTATTCTTTGGCGGCCGTGGGCGTAGTTTGGGCTGTGATTCACGATCAGCGCTACCGCTGCCGCACCTGCCTGCGCCGCTTGCGGATGCCGATCCTCACGGGCAACTGGACGCATATTCTGCTCGGCCGGCCGCGCACCGAATATATCTGCCCCTTCGGTCATGGAACGCTGACGGTGGACGAAGTCCAGATCACCGGTATGCTGGTGCCGGATTGGGAACCACACCAGGACATGTGGAAGGAACTGGTTTCGCTCGAAGATTCGAAGAAGTGAGCGGGCACACTTGAAGAAGGCCACAAAGGCGGACACTTGGCTGTAAAACTGCGCATCCCTCGAAATTCCCTGCTCTTCCGTTTCCTTAAGAACCCATGGGGACGGGTGTTTCTGGTTACATTCCTCGTGCTGGGGACCGCGTTCCTCAGCGTGTTTTCGTATTACTACATTCATTACTCGCGGCTGACGGAAGCGGAGCTGCGAGCCGGTCCTTTCGCCAACGCCACCCTGCTTTACGCGGCGCCCCATCCGGTCGCTCTCGGGGAACAGATTACCGGCGAGGATATCGCCACGTACCTGCGCCGCTGCGGATATTCCGAATCCAGCACCAACCGCATGGGTTGGTATCGTGTCCGTCCCGATGCGGTGGAGATCAATCCGGGTCCGGACGCCTACGATCCGGAAGGCGCGGTGATCAAGATCGACAAGGGCAAGGTCAGCCAGATTATTTCCCTGCGGGATCATACCGAGCGTCCTCAGTACCTGATGGAGCCGGAGCTGGTCAGCAATCTGTACGACAAGAAACGGGAGAAGCGCCGCATCAAGGCTTTTGATGACATTCCGAAGGTGATGCTGAACGCGGTGCTGGCCGCCGAAGACAAGCATTTCTTCATGCACGCCGGCTTCGATCCCATCGGAATCATGCGCGCGGCATGGCGGGACGTGTTCGATCCGGGCCGTCTGGAGGGCGCGTCCACCATCAGCCAGCAGCTGGCGCGGACGCTCATGCTGGGGACCGAGCGCGGCTGGCGCCGGAAGATTCCTGAAACCTTGATCACCATGCAGCTGGAGCATAAGCTGACCAAGCAGCAGATCTTCTACTACTATGCCAATTCGATCTACCTGGGAAACCAGGGCAGCTTCAGCATCCATGGGTTCGGCGAAGGCGCGCAGGTCTATCTCGGCAAAGATCTCAGCAAAATCACCATTCCGGAAGCAGCCATGCTGGCCGGATTAATTCAGAGTCCCGGCGGGCGCAATCCGTTCACCCATCCGGACCGGGCGCTGGCGCGCCGCAACATCGTTCTCAAACAAATGCGTGAGAACGATTTCATCACCGAAAAGCAGTATCAGGAGGCGCTGGTCAGTCCCCTGGAGGTGAATCGCGGGGCGGCGGATTCAAGCGACGCTCCCTACTTCGTGGATCTGGTGAACGACGAGCTGCAGGCGCGCTTTCAGGATCACGATTTCTATAACAGTTCCAATCGCGTCTATACCACGCTCGATCCGGAGCTGCAGCGCATCGCCGTGGAAGCCGTGCGCGTGGGCATCGCGGAAACCGATCAGCAATGGAAGCGCCGCAACAAGAAATACGGTACGCCGGAGTTTCCTTCTGCCCAGGTAGCGCTGATCGCACTTTCGGCGGAAACAGGCGAGCCTTTGGCAGTCGTGGGCGGCCGCAATTACGGAGTCAGCCAGCTCAATCACATCACCGCGAAGCGCCAGCCGGGATCGTCCTTCAAACCATTCGTGTATACGGCCGGGCTGATGAGCGCGCTGGAACCCGCCAACTCTACGGTGCTGACGCCGGCAACGATCGTGATGGACGAGGAAACCACGTTCTGGTATGAACACGACACGCGCAACTACACACCCAGCAACTTCGGCATGAAGTTTGAGGGGCTCATGTCTCTGCGCTATGCGCTGGCTCATTCCAAGAACATTCCAGCCGTGAAGGTTGCGGAAATGGTCGGATACGACAAGGTAGCCGCGGTGGCGCATGCCGTCGGACTCAATGAGGATATTCAGCCGACGCCCTCCATCGCGCTGGGTTCGTACGATGTGACGCCCCTGGAAATCGCCAGCGCGTACACGGTCTTTCCCAACGGGGGCGATCTCTTGACCAGCGGCTTCATACGCTCCATTCGCGATGGCAGCGGCGCGATCGTATTTCAATCTAAGCCGGAACGGAAGCCGGCCATCGATCCCCGGGTAGCGTATCTGGTCGAAAACATGATGGAGGATGTTCTGCGCGGCACCGGCACCGGGGCGCGCGCCCGCTCCATGGGTTTCATTCTTCCCGCTGCCGGAAAAACCGGCACGTCGCGCGACGGCTGGTTCGCGGGATTCACCTCCAAAATCATCTGCGTGGTGTGGGTGGGATTCGACGACAACCGCGACTTCAAGCTCGAAGGCGCCAAGAGCGCACTTCCCATCTGGACGGAGTTCATGAAGCGCGCGCATCAGCTTCAGCCGTACAAGAACGTTCACTCCTTCCAGCCGCCCGACGGTATCGTCACCGTGGACATCGACGAGGATACTGGCGAATTGGCCGCGCCCAATTGCCCTAGAACCCGCAGCGAGGTATTCATCGCCGGGAGCCAGCCTCTGCAAATCTGCCACCTCCACGGTAACGGCCGCACGCTGGTATCCGGCTGGGATCCGGTACAGCAGAATGCTCCAGGCGCAGTTTCATCGACTGAGAACCATGGTGTGGTGGCAGCCGTCCAAGCTCCGCAGCAGCCATCGCAGGCCGCGCCGGTGCAGAGGAGCATTCCGGTTACTCCAGCTCCCGCTCCGCAGCCTCCGCCGGAGCCCAAGAAGAAGGGTTTCTTCGGCCGGCTGAAAGACGTTTTCAAATAAAGAAAGCAGATCATGCGAAACAAGTGGATTGGTCTGATCGTGGTGCTTGCACCGCTGCTGCGCGCCGACGCAACGCTGCGTTATCACACCGATGTGAAGACGGCCGCCGGTGTCCCAGGATTACCGGCCGGAGGCGGACCGGAGCTGGCCGGTACGCGCGACATGGTGGTGCGCATCAAAGGCAATAAAGCTTACTCCGCGCAAGGCAATCTGACTTCGATCATGGACCTGACCACCCAGGATATGACCTTGATCGACACGGTTCACAAGCGTTTCGCCAAGGTTTCGGCAAGCCAATACGCGGAGCAGGTCAAGAGGGCGATTCCAGCGATACCCTCAGAAGCCCGCGCGGCTCTGGCTTCCATGAAGACCAGCGTAGACTCTCGCAACACCGGAAGGACCGCCACCATTCAGGGCATCCAGTCCGAGGAGCATGAATTTCTGCTGACCATGGATCTGCCGCCGGGCGCGCCTCCGGGAGCTGGACCACTCATGAAAATGCTGATGCAGATCTGGACGGCTAAGGCTGAAGAAGCGCAGCGCGTCCCGGCCCTGCAGGAATTCCAGAACTACACTGCGTCCGCGACGGCCAGTATGAACCCGATGGAGATGGTCAAGCAGGTGTTTAGCGCACTACCGGGATTGGGCGACAACCTCGAATCCATGATTGCCGATATGTCCAAGAGCGGTTCGATGTCGGTGCGCGTGCACACCGAAGTCACCATGCCCTTCCTGGCGGCCATGGCCCAGCAGGGCGTTCCCCTCCCCCCTGGTTTCGATGCTGCTGCGCCGGTGATCCAGATGAACCAGGAACTGGTCGAGCTCTCCACCGATGCCATAGACGGCGCGCTGTTCGAGATTCCTTCGGACTATCAACCGGCGACTCTCGAAGAAATCCTCAAGGGCGCTCTCCCCGCCCCGGCTGCCGCAGCCAAGCCTCAGCCAAAAGTCCTTGCGCAGTAGTCCGCGTGGTAGCATTGAATTTCACCCGCCCTGTCTCGCGCTTTTTCGAAATCAAACTAGTCTATGTTGGAATCCAAGAGAATCCTGGCTGTGCTCGAAGACCTGTTCTTCACCGTCAAAATCAATGAATCCGCGAAACGAGCGGGTCTGGGGATTACATTCGTGAAAAGCGCGCACGACGTGCTGGAGCAAGCCAGGAACCAGCCGGCGCTGATCATTCTCGATCTGAATTTCACCGGGATAGAACCCTTGAAGCTGATCCAGAAGCTGAAATCGGACGAGCACACCAAGGGCATCAATCTGCTGGCGTACGTTTCACACGTCCAAGGCGAGTTAAAGCAGCAGGCGCAGGAGGCCGGATGCAACATGGTGCTGGCGCGCTCGGCGTTCTCGCAGAATCTGCCCCAGATCCTGAAGCGCCACGCGGAGTGATCTGCGAACGCGTCTAGTGTTGCCGAGCCCGTTCGTAATCCGCCGCTAGCTGCCTGGTGATCTTGTCCGCGACGTCCGCGCTCGCGCCGCGAAACTTCGCTCCGTTGCTCTCCTGCGTGGTGGACCAGATCACGTCGCCGTCTTTGTTCACTAACCGAACGGTACCCAGCGCTTCGTGCTTGCGTTCGCGGATGTCGGTGGATTCTTTGTCGCCTACGCTCACACTCAACGATCGGGCAGCCGTGGCGGTCCGCGTGGAGCGCGACCCTGTGCCCACCCCGCCGTGCAGATCCACGCCGTCGGACGATTGGTACTGGTCGGTATAAATCAAATCTTCAGCAGCCCCGCGCAGGATCGCATCGGCGCGTTCCGGGTTCTCGGTTAGGATATACAGCTTGGCGCTGTGCAGGCTGGCGATGAGCAGATCGCGCATCTGGGCCGCCGTTTCTCCGCCCGTGAGACGCTCAACATAGATCCGCTTGATGCTCAGCAGCTGTTTCGATAAGTCCTCTTGGCCATGCGCCGATACTGCGGCCAGAAGCAGGACGCTGAGTTTCGTTGCCGTGATTCTCGTCATTGATTGCGCGCCTTACGTGCTTGTTCATCCTGATACTGGACCTTCTGCCCGGTGCGCGCCTCCAGACTGGCCAGCATGGGTCGGATGCCGTTCTTGTTCACGCGGAAGACCCAAGCCTGCTGTTTACCGTCCTCACCGGTGAACCCGATGGTCAGAAAATGCTTGCGCGACTTGCTCAGCAGAAACACCGGCGAGATCAGCAGCGCCAGTGCCAGGCGGCGGTCGGCCTGCTGTCCGTATTCGATCAGGTTCACGTGTTCATACGCCACCCGGAGTTGAGTCTTATCTGCATAGAACGCCAGATAGTGCTCGTCCGCCAGCGCGATCGATCCCTGGGTACCCGATTCTACGCGACCCGCGGTGCCCCCGATGTATTCCACGCTCGTCTGGGCGTTGATTGCGATCGCAGTGAGCAGGCCGCCCAAGAGAGCCGCGTTCATACAGGGATAAGTCATCGGAAGGTTCAGGAATTCTCCTGGGAATACACTGGAGTCAGCATGAATCCAGATGATGACGTGATCGTCAGCCCCGATACCCTACGCGAGAACAGGATTCCTCCACGCCAGTCCCGCACCCTCAAGTGGCCGGTTTTGGATGCCTTTGGAACCCCCGCCATCGATCTGGAGACGTGGCGGCTGTCGATAGGAGGCCTGGTCCAGAAGGCTATCTCTTGGAAATGGAATGATTTCCAGGAATTACCTAAAGTTAAAGTCCGGGCTGACTTCCACTGCGTGACCCGCTGGTCGAGGCTGAACAACCTCTGGGAGGGAGTCGCCCTAAGAACCTTGATCGATCGAGCCGGAGGTCTCCTCCCATCGGCCAAGTTCGCCCTCGCCCGGGGCCACGATGAGGGTTGGACCACGAACCTTCCCGTCGAGTACATGCTCGCCGAGGACGCGTTGGTGGCCCTCACTCACGACGGCGAGCCCCTCAGCCCCGAACATGGCGGTCCCGCGCGGCTGATCGTCCCCCGGTTGTACGCCTGGAAAAGTGCCAAGTGGCTGGCAGCCATCGAGTTCCGGGAGACCGACGAAGCCGGATTCTGGGAGGAAAACGGCTATCACATGCGGGGAGACCCTTGGAAAGAAGAGCGCTTAGGGTACTAGCCGTCCCGTAATATGCCGATAACCGGTTAGAATAGCCTAAAGCCTTCGCTTTCAAATACTCATGCTTCGATTCGCCGTCATCACGCCTAATCCGCTGGCCGCAGACGCCATCGAGATGCTGGCCCAGGAATCTGGAGCGTTTGAAGTCGTTTACAAGGCTTCCCCAGTGCCGCCGGCCAAGGAAGTGCTGCGCGTCCTGTCGGTTCAGAATCCAGCCGTGATCATGATCGACCTGGGCGATTGGGATGAGGCCTCGCGCGTAGTGAGCGAGATCCAGCACAGCAAAACACGGGCCGTGATCATCGGTTTCCGGCCGCGCTGGAATCGGGCCGAACAGCTCACATTTGAGGACGCAGGGATACTGGATCTGCTGCATGAGCCGTTTTCCCCCAGCGATATCGAAGGCGGCACGTACGATGCCGTCCACCGGCGCCATCCCATCACCCATGAGAACATTCTCGCGTTCCTGCCGGCGAAGGCTGGAGCCGGTTGTTCCACGGTAACGGTTCACTTGGCGGCCGCTCTGTCTCAAGGTTTGCAAAAGAAGGTTTTGCTGATCGAAGCCGACCGCCGGTCCGGTCCGTTGGCAGTCATGTTGAACCTGGAGCGTCACAAAGGGATTCCCGACGCTTTGGAACATCACGGCGCAATGAGTCCGCTGGAATGGCGCCAGGTAACCGCGCCGCTTCTGGATATGGATCTGCTGCTGGCAAATCCCAACCGGCGGGGCCGGCTTCCTACCTGGGCCGATTACTACCAGCTCTTGATCTTTGCGCAAAAGCAATACGACTACATCTTTGTGGATCTGCCCGAGGTCATCAATCAGGCTACTGCCGAATTTGTGCGGCATGCCCGCGCGGTTTTTATCGTAAGCCAGCCGGAGCTGCCTTCGCTCAAGCTGGCCAAGCTTCGCCGGGCGGAGTTGGAATCCTGCGAGGTCCCGTCGGAGCGGGTGAAAATGCTGGTCAACCGTTGGGAACGAGGCAAATTGACCAGGCAGGACGTCGAAAGACTTCTGGAAACCACGATGTTTGGCACACTGCCCAACGATTACAAAGAAGTTCGCAATGCGATGGCCGAAACCCGTTTGACGGCCCCCAGCAGCACGTTCAACAAAGCCTGCGACGCAATGATCCAGGAAATCAGCGGACTTCCCGTGACGCCCATCGCCCGGCCCAAGTTTACCTTGCTTCGCAAGCTAGGCACCGTCAGCAC
>Ga0157378_10006525_pt1 | contig 10200 bp, 7 predicted proteins | sample M65metaG_FD_115309 | JGI IMG/M metagenome (GOLD analysis project Ga0157378, IMG submission 115309) | Miscanthus rhizosphere microbial communities from Kellogg Biological Station, Michigan, USA - M6-5 metaG | ecosystem: Host-associated > Plants > Roots > Rhizosphere > Soil | place: USA: Michigan...
CACTCACTTGTACGTTCTGTTCTCTATTCAACATTACAAAAGCAAACAAGTTTATTGCAACATGAATTGTTGTATTTATCAACTGTCATTTAGAATAAATTACTTCGGTTTTGTAAATTTTGTCGTTTACAATTATTCTCACTAAGTATATTCCCTTTGTTACAGCACGTGACAACGAAATTATTTTTTGCAATGAACCCTTATTCACTTCCGCATTCTCTGATTGAATTGTTTTGCCTGTCATATCTATTAATTGAATTTTTGCCTTTGTATTTAATTTTTCTTCAAGATGCATCTCAAATACAAATTGTCCTTTTGTTGGATTTGGATACAACTTAAGTATTAAATTACCTACTTCGTTGTTACTAATAGCACTGGCGATAACTGAACCGGAACAACTTGCTGATGTTTTAAATAAAATTGAGTTTGAGTAGGTGGTCCATGTTTTACCACATTTTGCACGTATTCGCCACAAATATTCCTGATTAGAAAGCAGCGAATTAATAGTTACGGAACGTATATTGCCTGGTAGCAAAGATGGAAAATCTATCCATGATGTACCCTTGGCATTTATTTTATATTGAACTTTCCATTGAACAGGATTAGGTACAGAAACCCAGTTTAGTTTTGCACTGTTGCAGGTAATATTGGTTGTACTGAAGCCGGTTGCATTCTGACAAACATAGCATGGCTGCTCATCAATACGACCGTTACAATTATCATCAATTTTATTGCTGCATACTTCAACCGCTGCGGGATTAATAGCCGGATCATTATCATTGCAATCCTTATTGTTGCTTACATATCCCGCAGGTGCTAAACATGCCTGCACGCTAATAGCCGGATTGCCATAGCCATCTTTGTCGGCGTCAGCATAGAACGTACTTGTTACACCTTCATCTGTTTGCCCGTTGCAATTATTGTCTTTACCATCACATATTTCTGCAGCACCGGGATGTATGTTTGAATTTGTATCATTACAATCTGTATTGCTTGCAACATATCCTGCGGGCGCTGAACAAGCTTGAACACTAATGGCAGCATTTCCATAACCATCACCATCGGCATCAGCATAAAAGGTACTTGTTACACCTTCATCTGTTTGTCCGTTGCAATTATTGTCTTTACCATCACATATTTCTGCAGCACCGGGATGTATGTTTGAATTTGTATCATCACAATCTATGTTGCTTGCAACATAACCAGCCGGCGCTGAACACGCCTGAACATTAATGGCGGCATTCCCGTAACCATCACCATCGGCATCGGCATAAAATGTACTTGTTACACCTTCGTCTATTTGTCCGTTGCAATTATTGTCTTTACCATCACATATCTCGGGCGCACCGGGATGTATGTTTGAATTTGTATCATCACAATCTGTGTTATCAGCGACATAACCTGCAGGTGGTGTACATGCCTGAACACTAATGGCAGCATTTCCATAACCATCTTCATCGGCATCAGCATAAAATGTATTTGTTACGCCTTCATCTATTTGCCCATCGCAATTATTGTCTTTACCATCGCATACTTCTGTTGCACCGGGATGTACATTGGCATCTGTATCATCACAATCTGTATTATCAGCGACATAACCTGCAGGTGGTGTACATGCCTGAACACTAATGGCAGCATTTCCATAACCATCTCCATCGGCATCAGCATAAAATGTATTTGTTACGCCTTCATCTATTTGTCCGTTGCAATCATTGTCCTCACCATCGCATATTTCTGTTGCACCGGGATTTACATTTGCATCTGTATCATCACAATCTGTATTGTTTAATACGTATCCTTGTAGTGGAGTTTCTGTGTGAATGCTATCAACATTATTGCCATAACCATCTCCGTCATTGTCGTGATAAAATGTATGCAAAGAAGTTGAAGAGGAATCTACATTAAGAGCAAAATATTTTTTAAGAAGAATAACTTGAAGAGTGGTATCAGTTTCATACTGATCCAATTGCCTTATATTAGATACATTGGGTTTGGCATTGGTAAATGTGAAACCATACCACTTGTCTTGCGGAATTTCATTATTCCAACCTTCATATTGCCTGTAAGCATGGTTACACCAGCTCCAGCCATATTTCTCAAATATATTTATAGCATCACTTAGCCACCTGTTCGCAGACCAATTTGGAGACCAATCAATACAATCAAATTCGCTAACAAGAACCGGGACGTTATATTTATCAGAGAAAGACTTAAGGTTAAGTATCAGAGGCTCTTTTTTCATATTTGTAGAGTCATAGGAGCCGAGATAAGAAGGGTTATAGTAAGGAGAAGATGGGCTATTGGGATATTCAGTTCTTACACTATCACCGGGATTAATTCCCTGGTGAGTGATATGAAACGGCAGATAGAAATGCAGTTCGTACACAACATTGTCAAAAGCCAATGGTTCCGTGAGATTGAAAACATCTGTTGACACACCCGTCATAAAAGGAAACACGATAGTGCGGGTGGCGTCTATACTTCTTATCGCGGCTGTGATCGTTTGCGCAAACATTGCATATTCACCGAGGTTTCCGGTGGAGGTAGGCTCATTACCGAGGGAATAACAGGCAATTTCTATACTGTCTTTATATCTTGCAGCTACTTCCCTGCATCTGTCTATATAACTGTTTTTAAGAGAAGTGCTGCCCCAAAATTGTTCAGTTGTATTACTATCGGTGATAACAACATCAAGATATATTTTGTTGGCTCTGGCTCTTTGAATAAATACATCCAAACTATCTATTGCATGGCTTGTAAAACTATATGTGCTTCCATTACTTTGCAGGGTAACGAAAGCTCTCAGAAGATTAGCTCCATAATTTTTAAAGTCAGCAAAATCCTTGGGTGAAATAGTTTGATTCTTTCTTATGATGCTTCCGCTATTCCATCCCCTGAGATGACCGCTCATGAAGTGATTTGAATTAAGAACACCTGAACCATAAGAGGGTAGAGCCTGTTTAGTAATCAGCGAATAGGAAACCGGTACGTTAGAGATAGATTTGGTATTGGGGAAAATATACAATAAAGCCATAAATATTTTGAAAGTGCTTAAACCATTGTCATTCGTAAACTGCATAGTAACCTTATGTTTTCCTGAAGTAACATTGATTAAAGCTGTCCATATAGAAGGCTGGGCGTTATTTACAACAATCGAAGCAGCTGTAACGCCATCTATCATGATGTCCATTGTAGGCCACACTTCGCTCACCTGGGTTCCTTTTCCTGTAAAGTCAAACCGATAATTTTGACTGGCAGGAAACACTACACTGTCCGAAACTCCTCCATTACAATTTTGTATATAATAATTGCCCTGTATGCTCCCGCATCCCACTTTCGTTGGCATCACGGAAGCTTGTAAAACTGCAATTGCAGTATCATAAGGATTATTTGCTCTTAGCTCTCCTCCTATTTTCAATGATAGAATCGCTGCAAGTAGAATGTATTTTTTCATGCTTCCCGTTTTATTTGTCGCTGCTTGTATAAGTATTTCCAACAAGTAACATTTGCAAGTAATGAGAAATCAATATAGCGGGTTGTAGTTTGTACAACCCGAATCGACCTTATGAAAAAAGATTATCACCGGTATTTTGTATCGGAAAATTGAATTTTGAGTAATCACATTACTTTGTTATTTAGTACACCGGGATTTATCATTTTATAAGTGTCAGATTTGGTGGAATATTCCGTTACGTTTGAACACCGGTGTTATCAAGGAAGATATTTCTAAGGGAGAATTGAAAGACAATATAGAAAGTTTTTTTTGTTTGCCAACTGATATACAATTAAAAAAGAATTGAAATAATTAAAACAGAAGAATATAGTTGAAGCAATACTTGTTTATTCTGTTCTCTGTTTATCATTTCAAATACGCATAATAATCGGTATTTCAACTGATGAAGCAATTGTATAATCCTTCTTTATTGTTTAAACCTATTGCAACGAATGGTATAAATATTGCGGCTGGCTGTTACATTGCTGACGAGTAAATTAATTTATGCTCCCTCAAAAGGATAAAAAAAATTGAGTAAGTAACAACGTTCTTGTAAACAAATAATTAATCACCACATGCAAGCTAACTTATGGGAAAGTGCCAACGATTGTATTTTCAAACGCACAAAAAAAGTATTCAAACCAACGTTTCTGTTACTTGTATTAAAAATGTTTCATTTGAAAAAAATGACCGGTGCAAGTATGCGTCAATCCTTTACTATAATAATTATGACATCTTTAATTTTTAGCAGTTGCCGCAAAGAGTTAAATGATCCGGTTCTTGAAAGTATGGCATCTTCTACTTCATCAGCAGCACACATGGGGCTAACTGTTGACGCCGGCCCGGTAAGGATGGTAGTATACCCGGACAATACTACGACAAAACTTTTGGGCGATGGATGGGGTCATGGTAAAATTACTTTTAAGTGGAAACAGGTTAGCGGTAATTCAACTGTTACAATTGATCACCCTGATGATAAAAATACCAAAATAAGTAACCTTAAGCCGGGCGTTTATACTTTCTGTCTGACAGCTACAGATAGAGGTGGTATTTCCCGTAGCGATACAACTTCAATTACGGTGCTCAAAAAGATGATATGGTATATTGAGAGCACTAAACGTGAAGCACTGGTACATTTTCCCAGCGGTTCGGGACCGGCTCCTGTGATATTTGCCTTTCACGGACACGGAGGCTCTAATTATGGGTTTGCAGAAAAAAGATTTGAACTTGCTTGGCCAAAGGCAATCGTAGTTTATCCCCAGGGATTGCCAACCAAAAGTCATCTAGATGAGGTAGGTAAGAAATCCGGTTGGCAGCATGAGGTTGGAGAAGTGAATAACCGTACCAGGGTTAAAGACCAGGATATAAAATTCTTTGATGCCATGCTATCAACCTTTGTAAAGAAGTATGATGCAAATGCAGATCAAATTTTTGTTCACGGATGGTCAAATGGCGGTTCATTCATTTATGATGTGTTATGGCCCGAACGAGGGAATAAAATAGCTGCAATCTCTTCCGCAGCAGCAACAGTGCATTCAACAAAAGGAAAAAAGCGTTTGCCGGTAATGCAAATAGCAGGAAAAAATGATCCGCTTGTGAAATTTATTTATGCTGAAGAAAGCGTCAAAGAAGTTCGCAATTTAAATGAGTGTATTTTAAATGAATATACCTGGGCAGCAGGAAGTGATGGAATTTCAGGAACACGTTATTGGTCTCCTTTACACACACCGGTGATCTTTTTGCAATACAATGGAGGTCATGATTATCCCTCCTCAGTCGCACCTTTTGTTGTGAAATTTTTTAAAATGGTAGCATGGAGAACAAATGAATAGGAGTTTATGAAGATTTTCCGAAAAACCTTTTTAAAAATTTCTCGCTGTATATCGTTTCGTTCCTGACTTTTTCCTAAGATTACTACTATCTCCACCAACCTGTAATTGTTGTTACATTGGCTGCGTTTCCCGAGTAAGGCAATCCGTACATGTTCTCAATAGTGCGAAGAATATTGTAATGATTTATTATACCAGAATATGGGCTGCCCTTTACCATTGAACCACAAAAGATCGTAACAATATGGTTATTGTCTTTTTTATCATCTTCATCAAAAGTTAATACGAAAAGACTGTTGTGCGTCTTCGCCCATTGTATATATTTATCCAAATTATTTTTAAGCCACGAATCTCCCATGCTGATTGTTCCGTCATGCATATCATTGTCAAGGTCAGGTATAACAAAACTTACCGTTGGTAATTTTGTATAATCGGCAGGAAATGCAGTAAATGGTTGATTAGTTGTGGGAGGAATTTGATTTACTCCTGATCCCATCCAGTTTGCAGCGGGATTATGTTTGCGTGCATAAGCTCCGGCAATGTCGCCATTGTAACCAACAGCGGGCAAACTTTCAGAATAAGATACGAACGATTTTCCGGCATTGATCAGTTGTCTTCCAAGATTTGATGTAGTTAATGGTTCATTGCCGGGATGATCATCATTGCTACACCTTGATCGGAACCGGAAAATAAATCAAGATAATTGGGTTGACTTGGATAAGTGATCGCATAAGAATTTATAAAGATTGCAGAGAATGAATCTGCAACAAGAGAGTTGATATAAGGTGCACTATCGGAACCAATAATTTGTGAATAAGCATGATTTTCCTCAATTGCAATCACAATGTGATCGGGTTTCGGCATTGAATTAGCTATTTTAGGTAAAAGAGTGCCGGTGGGTACATTTGTTTCTTTATTACAATCTTCTGCAAAAAAAAGCAAAACAAAAAAAGCAAGAAGGATATTGATACGTCTATTTTTCATAGGATTTTTTTAATATAAATGACTTAATAAAGATCGGCTTAAGATATTCCGATATTAACCCACACAAAGGGCATACCATTTCAGAAATTTTCCATTACGACGCCCACTTCAAGAGATGTTTATTTAAAGCAAGAAATCAGAATTGAATAACGAATCCGAAATAATTTATCATAAAAAGAAACAGTACTAAACTTTTATCTTATTTATTTGTTACAGATTTAAAATAAATTTTTATGCAAGAGATTATTCAGTCATTACAACAGAAATTAGGTTTAGATGCAGGTAAAGCGCAGCAAGCAGTTGAAACAGTAGTAAACTTTATAAAATCAAAATTGCCCGAATCTATGCATCAACCCATTGATGCGGCCATTAGTGGCGGCAATGTTCAGGACATGATGAAAGATGCCGGAGGAAAGCTGGGTGGTTTCTTCAAGTGATTAGAAAAAGATATTTTAATTATGCCTCTGCATTGAGTGAGCTGTGCATGTTGCAATTCATGATCTGTTATTTGTGAAACTTTTTGGCGTGCACCAATTAAACTACAAACTGCATTAATTGATGCAGTTTGTAGTTTTCATTATGATTGTTTTTTCTTGCAATAATATCTTTCGTAATTTATCCAAAAAATATCAAGATCCCTTCTCAGCCCTTTGCTGCCTTTATTTTTTCATTATATCCTTAATCTTTCAACGAGCATTGCATATAAACCGTAATAGGTAGTTTGGACTTGTAAATTGATACCGGCAAATTCAAAAATAGTATCAGGTTAAATCATTCAGTGTCCGTCGCTAAAATCATTACTTTTAAATTAAACTATCGTTTATGAGAATCATTCTTTGCATAGCGGCAATGTACTTTTTTACAAGTGTATATCCGCAAGCACAGCATCTGACCTCCGGCGGTAAATTAAAACCGGAACAGGCAATTATAGATGTCCGTCATTATACTATTGCACTCGATGTTGATATATCACATCAAAGCATAAGTGGCTATGCAACAATTGACGTTAATATGCTGCAACCTGCACGTGTGCTCATGTTTGATCTTCTTGATTCTTTCAATATTAAAAGCATAACAGTGAATGGCACAAAAGAATCTTTCAATTATGAAAATAATCTTATTACAATTAATCCTGCAAATGAGTTGCCCGCAGGAAAAGCATCTGTGACTGTTACTTATAACGGGAAGCCGCATGTAGCATTAAATCCGCCATGGGGTGATGGATTTACATGGACAAAAGATTCATCAGGGAATCCATGGGTATCTATCACAGCAGAAGGCACCGGTGGTAAAATTTATTTTCCGTGTAAAGATCATCCGAGTGATGAACCAAACGAAGGTGCTGAACTGATTATTACAGTGCCGAAAGGACTTGTAGTAGCGGGTCCGGGCTTGCTAAAAAAAGTAACTAACCAAAAAAATAAAATTACTTACGATTGGAAAACAAATTACACCATCAACAACTACAGCATTCTTTTCAATATCGGTAAATACAAAGTGGTAAGCAGAACTTACACAACGATAAACAACAATAAAGTGCCTTTGCAGTTTTATGTGTTGGAGGAAGACGCTGATAAAGCAGAACTTCATCTCGATGTGTTTGAGCAAACCATTCACATACAGGAAAAATATTTTGGTGAGTATCCCTGGGTGAAAGAAAAAATTGCGATTGCAGAAACGCCGCACCTTGGAATGGAACATCAAACAATGAATGCTTACGGAAATAAGTTCAGGTATGAGAAAATAAACGGAAAAGATTATGATTGGCTGATGCATCATGAGTTTGGTCATGAGTGGTGGGGGAATAAAGTAACCGCAAAAGATTGGGCTGATTATTGGATCCATGAAGGCATTTGCACATTTGGCGATGCATTAGCACAACGTGAATTAGGTGGTGAAGACGCATACAATCAATTTTTTCAGAATTATTCATTATACTTTGAAAATAAGCAACCGATCGTACAGGGAAAAGATATTGATGAAGAAACAGCATACATCGGTGATATTTACAGCAAAGGAGCTTTCTTCATGCACACTTTAAGATACGTGATTGGTGACAGTATTTTCTTTCCCGCATTAAAGCAATTTGTAAATGATCCGTCATTCACTTATGATAATCTTGTAACCACTGATGATGTAGAACAATTTTTCAGCAAGCAATCACACATCGATCTGAAACCCTTATTCAATCTCTGTTTGCGCACAACTGATAAACTGGAGATACATATAAATCGCGTTCCGGAAAAAGAGCAAAACCAAAACAATAAATCGGAAAGAAGTTACAAAATAACTTTAGCAAATCTTGATATGGTGCTTCCATTACAGATCATTACAAGCAATGGAACACAAAGAATGATGGTAGATAAAAAAGGTATTATTGTGAGAAGCGCAACCTTACCTGTTGTTGATAATGACATTGATTATCTCACTAAAATTGTAATGGAATAATTTGTTGACGAGCTTTTCAATTCTATTCAGCTTTTGTTGTGTCACTCACTTGTACTGATGAAATTAAATCAGCATTTAAAAAAGAAAATTGACATGAAATGAATCAACAAGAAAAAACCAAAGCGAACGTAAAGCAAGCTGTACCGTTTTTTGTAGTTTCAGATATTGAAAGATCTGTTCGCTATTATGTTGATGGACTTGGTTTCAATATGCGCTATAAATGGATAGACGAAGGTAAGCTTCGTTGGTGCTGGCTTCAAATAGATGATGCAGCTTTGATGCTGCAGGAGTTTTGGAAAGAAGGGCAACATGCGAATGTTCCTTTGGAAAAATTAGGCGTTGGTGTTTCAGTTTGTTTTATGTGTGAAGATGCACTTGTTTTTTATAATGAAGTTGTTTCAAATAATGTGGAAGCTTCTGAACCTTTTGTAGGAAACAATATGTGGGTTACAGGACTTACAGATCCTGACGGGTACAAACTTTATTTTGAAAGCCCTACTGATGTTCCTGAAGAAACAAAATATTCTGAATGGAAAAAATGAAAATAAACTCCCTCTTTATAATTATAACGAAAGTAACAGAAGAAACCCGATAATAATTTTAAAATCATTTCTAACACTGAACATGAAAACCTGAAGAAGCTTTGCTCAATAAAGAATAAAGTGTACAAGAGTGCGACGCAACGGAAGTTCAATTAATGTACTGCAGTTGGGTTCATAAAAATTATCTTCAGTTCTCTACATCAAAATTGTCTCTTAGTTAATTCCTCCGCTTACTTCTATACGCTGTCCATTGATCCACCTCGCATCATCTGTGCAAAGAAAAGCGACTACACCTCCGATATCTTCAGCAGTTCCTACTCTGCCCAACGGTGTGAGCGCAGTTATTCTTTCTTTTATTTGCGGATTATTCCGAATGACTGCATTATTAAAATCAGTTTCGATTGCGCCCGGTGCTACAACATTGGCGCGAATGCGCTTCGGACCTAATTCTTTCGAAAGATATTTTGTAAAAACTTCAATTGCACCCTTCATTGACGCATAAACAGAATAACCGGGATTACTAAATCGCGTGGTGCCAGATGAAATATTTATGACGCCGCCTCCTTCATTTATATGCGGTACACATTTTTGCGTTAAAAAATAAACTCCTTTAAAATGTACATTGAGAAAATCATTGAATATATCTTCAGTAACTTTTTCAAAAGGAACCGTAGCGCCCATGCCTGCATTGTTTATTAAAAAATCAAATGAATTTACTTTCCATTTCGATTGCAAGGTTGTCAATATTTGCTGAACAAAATTTTCAAGAGAACTAAAATCACTCATATCCAAATGAAGTTCTCTAGCTTTTCTTCCCATAGTTTCGATCTCTTGAACTACTTGCTGCGCGGTTGTTTCATTGGTTTTGTATGTTAGTATTACGTCAATATTTTTCTTAGCAATG
>Ga0157378_10006527_pt1 | contig 10199 bp, 7 predicted proteins | sample M65metaG_FD_115309 | JGI IMG/M metagenome (GOLD analysis project Ga0157378, IMG submission 115309) | Miscanthus rhizosphere microbial communities from Kellogg Biological Station, Michigan, USA - M6-5 metaG | ecosystem: Host-associated > Plants > Roots > Rhizosphere > Soil | place: USA: Michigan...
AAGTTGATCTTCGCCGAATCAGACCTGGGTGGCAGCAGCGGTCTGCTCCTGGGCATTGGCGGAACCAGCAGCAGCGACAACTATCTCGTTGCCTATCACCCGGAATTGGATTCCGGCCTGACCGACGATAACAACAGACGCCTGATGTACCTAAGCGGTACCTCGATGGCAACTCCCGTAGTTGCAGGCGCGGCGGCTCTCATGTTGCAGACCAAACCCACGTTGACGCCCAATATGGTCAAGGCACTGCTGCTCTACACGGCGCAGCCACTGAAGGGCTTCAACATGTTCGAGCAGGGCGCCGGTGAATTGAACGTTGAAGGCGCTATCAGGGTCGCCAAGCTGGTGCGTACTGACCTTTCGAATTCAACGCCTACCGGTTCCCCCTTCCTGACGACCACTACGGTGCCGACGCCGCAGACGACGATCGCGGGTCAGACTTTTGCCTGGTCGCGCGGCCTGATTATGGATCACAGCTACGTGACCGGCACCAACCTGATCATGAAGTACCAACCCATCTATGCCCAGGGCGTGATCATGGGTGACGGCGATGTTGCCGGTGACGGCATCATGGTCAGCGACGGTGTGGTTCTGGGCGATGGGGTCATCATGGGTGACGGCATCATGGTCAGCGATGGCGTGATCATGGGTGACGGCACTTACTTCCTGGCCGTGAGCCAACTAATGGGAGACGGCATCATGGTCAGCGACGGTGTGATCATGGGCGATGGGGTCATCATGGGTGACGGCATCATGGTCAGCGACGGCGTGATCATGGGTGACTCAGCGATACAGGCGATGTCCTCCAAAGCCCTGGTTGGAGGCGACGATAGCCCTTCCATGCACTGAGCACTATCTTCAACTGGAGGGGACAGCGCGTCCCCTCCTTAACTTGCCTGGTCCTCAGCCTACAGACGCAGTCACGAGAACGAACATGTCATCAGCATTTGCCATGGCCGAAACCGAGCGTCACCGCAGCGTGCCGCTACAGAAGCAAGCGACCGCCAGACCGCTCACAATTCAGGAGCTATCCAACAATCAGGAAGACGAAGTGCTTGGCTTCCTGGCTCAACGGTCCGTTCACACGGTCTATATGGGCGGTCTGATTCGTGATAACGGCCTCGTCAGCCCCAACAATCGTGGCGTCTTTTATGGTTGCCGAAATCAACTGGGAGGGCTGGAGGGCGTGGCCCTGATCGGTCAGAAGACACTGCTTGAGGCAAGCAGCCCAGCCGCCTTCGAAACGCTCGGACGCTTCCTGCCGGGAAATTCGGTGGGCCATCTGGTAAGAGCCCAACAACACGAGGTCGACCAACTACGCGAATATTACGCCGCCGCGGATCGTCAGCCGAGACTCGTGCGCCGCGAAGTGCTGCTGGAACAGTTTGCGCCGGTGCCCTCGGTCGAGCCGGAACCGAGACTCCGGCTGGCCGGCAGCGCCGACTTGCCCATCGTGGTGTCCATCAATGCCTGCCTGGTACTCGAAGAATGCGGGATCGATCCCCTGTCGAAAGACCCGCAAGGCATGTTGGAGCGGACGGAACGACGCATCAATCAAAACCGCGTCTGGATGCTCACGGAAAACGGCCACACCGTCTTCAAGGCCGACATCATCTCTGAGACGCCCGAGGTTGCCTTTATCGAAGGAGTCTTCGTGCGCCGGGAAGAACGACGCAAGGGCCACGGGTTGCGTTGCATGACTCAGCTGGCGCTCAACCTGCTGAGCCGCGTCAAGTCGATCTGTCTGGTGGTTAATGAAGAAAACAGCCGGGCGCGGTCCTTTTATGAGAAGGCCGGCTTCAATTTCTCCAGCCACTACAACACTGCCTACTTCACCCCTCTCTAGGAGCTAGCGATGGAACTGGCCGCAAGAGTCAGCGACAAACAAAGAATCTCCAATGTGTACCAATGGCTGGTCATCGCCATTGGTGCTTTGGTGTTCGTTGCCGTAGGGCGCCGTCTGCCTGTCAACCGCATTGATTTGCAGTTCCTGCTGATCGCCGTCTTTACAGTAGTCGTCAGCTCGCGCGTCGCGGTCAAGATTCCCCGCTTGAATACCAGCGTTACCATTTCGGATACGTTCATTTTTCTGGCGATCCTGGTCTACGGAGGCGAAGCCGCGATTCTGTTGTCCTTCGCCGATGGCCTGGTCTCGGGCGCACGAGCGGGAAAAAAGGCGCGCACGATATTTTTCGGCGCGGCCACTACGGGATGCTCGACTGCCGTCACCGTGACCTTGCTGTCCATGATCTTTGGACCACTGCTGCATCTCGCCCATGGGGCTTTTCCCGAGTTGGCGGCGGCCGTTTCTGTCATGGCCATGACGCAATACTTTACCAACACCGGATTGGTCGCCCTGGGTACCTCGCTTAAGTACGCCCAGCCATTTTGGCAAATGTGGAGCAGGAACTATCTGTGGTCCTCAGTGACCTATTTCGTGGGCGCGATTGTGGCCGGGTTTATCGCCAGCCGCGTCGGTATGGTGGGCTTATACCTCGTCCTGGTGGCGATTCCGATGGTCTTCATCCTCTACTTCACTTATCAGAAGTATCTCGAGGACGTGCGCAGCAACGCCGCGAAAGCGGAACATGCCGAGCGTGCGCGCGCCGACGCCGAACGGGCCCGCGCGGAGCAGGCTGAGTGTCATGTTGAGGAACTCAATCACTACATCGCCGAACTAGAGCGCACCAGCCGGGCCCTGCAGGAAAGCAAAGAACACTTCAGACATGCTGCCTTTCATGATTCGTTGACGGACCTGCCCAATCGCGGCTTGTTCTCTGACTACCTGCGGCTGGCGATGGAGCGCTGCAAGCGGCAAAACGATTATGTCTTTGCCGTCCTGTTTCTCGATCTGGATCGCTTCAAATACATCAATGACAGCCTGGGCCACAGCTGCGGCGATCAGCTGATCGTAGAGTTGGCTCGCCGGTTGCAGTCATGTCTGCGGCAGGTAGATACCGTGGCTCGCTTTGGCGGTGACGAGTTTGCCATCCTGCTGGATGGCATCAAGGATCCGAACGACGCTGTGCGTGTAGCTGAGAAGATCCAACAGGAGTTGTTGAAGCCTTTTCTGCTGGGTGGACATGAAGCGTTTACCTCGGCCAGTATCGGCATCGCGATGAGCTCCGCGGGATACGAAGAGGCGGATTACATCCTGCGCGATGCGGATACGGCGATGTACCGCGCCAAGGATGCGGGCAAGGCCTGCTACGAGTTGTTCGACATGGAAATGCATTCGCGCGCCGTGATTCGAATGCGGCTCGAAAACGATCTGCGCCGGGCGCTCGAGCGAGAAGAGTTCCGGGTCTTCTATCAACCGATCATGAGTCTGAACACCGGCCGCCTGGCCGGGTTTGAAGCCCTGGTTCGTTGGCAGCATCCGGATCGCGGTTTGGTTTCACCTTCCGAGTTCATTCCAATCGCCGAAGAGACCGGTATGATTGTGACGCTCGGTTCCTGGATTCTCGAGGAATCCTGCCGGCAGATGAACGAATGGCACGGACAACATCCTTCGAATCGCGCGCTGACGATGAACGTAAACCTTTCATCGAAGCAGTTGATTCAGTGTGGCCTGGTCAATGAAGTTAAGGAGATCCTGGAAAGGACCCAGTTGCCGGCGCGTAACCTCAAGTTGGAGATTACCGAAAGCGTCGTCATGGAAAATGCCGAGCTGGCGGCCACGATGCTCAAGCAACTGGCTGATCTGAATGTGCACTTGTGCATTGACGATTTCGGTACCGGCTATTCATCGCTGAGCTATCTGCACCGGTTCCCGGTCGATACCTTGAAGATCGATCGCTCGTTCGTTAATCGCATCGAATAGAAGGACGAGAACGTCGAGATCGTGCGCACCATTGCCACCCTGGCCCGGAACCTGGGGATGGAAGTGGTTGCGGAAGGTGTGGAGTCCGAAGATCAGCTCGCCTGCCTCAAGGCGCTCAACTGTGAGTATGCGCAGGGCTATCTCTTCTCAATGCCGCTGACTGCCGAGGATGCTGCGCACTTCATCGAGAACGATCAGGATAGACGTCCGGAGGCGAGCGGCGGGACGGTCACGTCACTCTACAACGCTATGGAAGAGCAGTTGGTCGCTTAGCAGACGGCAGAGACTCCCAAGTCCCAGTCCTAAGACCCAAGTCCCAACACCCAAGTCCCAGGTTTCGAGTTCCAAGTTTCAGGCTTTGGGACTTGGGACTTGGGCCATTGGACTTGGGACTTTCTGCTCGTGTAGCATGACGCCGCAGTCACACCTTGAACTACGCTAAGCTGGACTTTCATGTGTACAGATCGAAGAGACTTTCTGCGTTTGTCCGCCGCAGTGGCGGGCGCCACTGTTTTCGGCAATGAATTGCTTCATGCTGAAGCCCGCGAGGCCGAATTCTTTCAGCAGCGCGACATCCCGGAATCGATTCGCAAGCTGAAGAAAATGACTGGCGGAGTCGTGCCCATCACGCTCGACGAACGCAAGGCCCGCATCGCCAAAGCGCAGCACTTGATGGAGCGGCACAAGATCGACGCTATCTACATCGAGTCCGGCACTAGCATGTATTACTTCACCGGCATGCGCTGGGGCGGCAGTGAGCGAATGTTTGCCTGCATTATTCCGCAACGTGGTGAACTTGCCTGGGTCTGTCCCAAGTTTGAGGAAGCGCGAGCGCGCGAACTGATCAAGATCGGCACGGATATCCGCACCTGGGAAGAAGACGAAAGTCCCTACAAACGCGTCGTCGAGATCTTGAAAGATCGCGGTTTGAAGAATCGCCGAGTGGGCATCGAGGAGCGCGTGCGTTTCTTTCTCTTCGACGGTATTCGCCAGGAAGCGGCGGGCGTCGAGTTCGTTAGCGCCACCCCTGTTACTGCCGGTTGCCGGATGTTTAAGTCGCCTGCGGAAATCGCTTTGATGCAGCGCGCCAACGACATCACTATCGCCGCCTACAAAGCCACACACGCCACCATGCGCGAAGGCATGCCGCAAGGAGAGTTTGAGGCAAACTGCGCCGCCGCCTTTCGCGCGCTCGGAGTCCAGGGCGGAATCTTTGTCAGTTTTGGCAAATACACTGCGTTTCCCCACGGCAGTAGCACGCCGCAAATTTTGCGGGAAGGCGATATGGTTCTGATGGATGATGGCTGCAGCGTCGAAGGCTATCAGTCGGACATCACCCGGACGTTTGTCTTTGGCAAGCCCACCCAACGCCAGCGCGACGTTTGGGAGATCGAGCGTCGCGCGCAGGATGCCGGATTCGCCGCCGCCAAAGTTGGCGCGCCCTGCGAAGCCGTTGATGCCGCGGCGCGCAAGGTACTCACCGATGCGGGCTTTGGTCCTGATTACAAAACACCTGGGTTGCCGCATCGCACCGGCCACGGCATTGGGCTCGACGGCCACGAGTGGACCTACTTTGTGCGCGGCAACAAGACGCCGATTCAACCCGGCATGTGCTTTAGCGACGAACCGACGATCGTTATCTATGGAGAGTTTGGTATTCGGTTGGAAGACTGTCTCTACATCACCGAAAGCGGGCCGAAGTTCTTCACTGCGCAAAGCAAGTCGATTGATGAACCGTTCGGGTGAAGCAAACGATCCCCGACTGTGGATCGCGAGCGGATAGACATCGATAAGGGTTTCAACCGTTTCCCAATCGAGTAAATGCCGAGTGTGTCGGTAGCTTTTATTTCACCGGCTAGAGCAGGGTGAGAGTGAGAAGCGACGAAACATGCTTTACACACGAAAGACATTGAGCGAACGAAAGATTTCCGCACTGGCCATACTGGCCACCCAATTTACAGAGGACCTATGAAAATCTCCCGGCGACATTCCCGAGCGCTCCTCGTCAGCGCTGTCATTCTGCTTTTGTCTCTATCTGTTCTGGCGCAGGATAACGAGATCGTGCCCGGTAAGAGCGTGGGGCGAGTTCGTTTGGGTGACACACGCGACGCGGTGTTTATGACTTTGGGCAAGCCGAGCGAGACGAAGCGCTGGCGCTCCGGGCTGGTGAAGGACTCGTGGGTGGGTCCGGAAAAACCTTCGGGTTCGGCCGGCTCGCAGATCTTTTTCCACGTTCTCTATCGCGCCGGTCGCGTGGTCCAGATCGAGTTCAACGATCCAAAGTACAAGACGGCGGCGGGCGTCTCGATTGACAGCACCCTGGCCCAGTTTCGCCGCAGCCATCCGCGGCCCAGCGTGCGTGCCCTCACTTATGATGACGGCGAGGGTAGCGGCTTCGTCGGCTATTACTACGATGATGTCCGGGGCGGGATTGCTTTCAGCTTCGGCACACAGGATTACTTTGACTCGACCACCATTCCGGAAGCGTTGCGTGTACACGTGGCCGGTCAACTCGTCATTCCTGATCCCGGCGGCAAGCCCACCAAAGCCAACGACGAACGCCCGGTGGAGAAGCCGAAAAGCGAACACGGGAACAAGCCGGACGCGCAAGGCCGAAACTCCGCCGAACTTGAGGGTGTAATCCGCGAGTTTTGGAATGATCTGGGGCGCTTGGATGCCGACGGCTTGAAGAGACTTCTGGATTGGCCCGTGATGATCGTCGAAGCTTCGGACCGAGGAAATAAACAGAGTGTCCTGGGCCACCCGCAGGATGTCGACGAGGCCTTCAAACGGACTCCGGAGAGCGCGCTCAAAAAAGGCAGAAGCGAGTTTTACGGCACCCGGCTCTCAGCCTTTAACGTGCAGATGCTCAACTCCAACCTTGCGTCTGTTGCCTACGTTTGCCAATTACCGAGAGATCTGGTGGCGGCGGGTCCCGTTTCAAACCGGGCGCGATTCAATGCCCTGACCTTGCTGCAAAGAGATACCAATCACAGCCACAGATGGTCCATCATCCTGATCACAGTTCCGAAGTAGACTGGTCTTCTCATTTGGTTTTGTCACGCAGGTGGGCAAGTGTCTGCTGATCCCCACCTGTTAGCTTGCGCGCGCCATGAATGCCACCTCAGTCTTCGCAAACTAACCGTTCGCGCTACAAATCAGGACACTCCCACCAAGTAGCCGCGCTTTGCCTACATTCTGCAGAGTCGTAAAATGATTTTGCTAAGTATCCAGAGGGCGCGGACTCGCGCCAGGGGCCGCTTTTAACAGGAGGTGGTAATCATGAAGGCTCGTATCGATTACGAAAAAGTTTCGCCGGAAGTCTACAAAAGGCTGATGCCGCTCGAACACTACGTACACAAGTCCGGATTGGAAGAATCGCTGCTCGAACTGGTGAAGATGCGCGCGTCGCAAATTAACGGCTGCGCGTTTTGTATAGACATGCATTCAAAGGACGCACGGGCAAAAGGCGAAACGGAACAACGGCTCTATTCGCTGAATGCCTGGCGCGAGACTCCCTTCTATTCTGATCGCGAACGCGCCGCCCTGGCCTGGACCGAAGCGGTGACCCTCGTTACCAATGGTCACGTTCCCGATGAAGTGTTCGAAACTGTGCGGCAACACTTCAGCGATGAGGAAATAGTGAATTTGACCGTAGCAGTCACGATGATTAACACGTGGAATCGTCTGAGCATCGCCTTCAGAGTAGTGCCCGGAACTTATCAACCGCCATCACAGGCAGCCCTGGCGAGCCAGGCGAATTGACTGCCGGGCGCTCTTGAAATTAGTTGACCGAGAAAAACGTTTTTCGCAGACCAGGGAGTTGCTGAGAACTGGTTAGCAGCCGGAAGGTGCCGGGGCGGCAGCGCTGCGGCGCTCGACGAGTTTAGCGCGCGCTGCATCGATCCTTTTTCTTTGGGCGGCGGCCAGCCCCTCAATTTCCAGGCGCAGACGTTGTTCCAACGTCAATTGCGCGGGAGCCTCAGGTTGGCCCTTCAGCATGTCTGCTTCATGAATTCGCAGGTTATCTTTCGGTGTGCGACAGGGTTCTGCGTGGCGCTCTGTTGGCATGGGAACCGCTGCTCTGAACGATCCCGGTAAGGGCGTCTCCGCTGCTGCCTGGATTCGAGATCCAGCCCCGGTCGCAACGCCGGCCGTTTCCAGTGCCGCGCGTCGCTGCGCCAGATCCTCAATCACCAACCTTAACGCTGAGTGCTCCGCCTTCAGTCGCTGCTCGGCCTGTGCCAGATGATCAACGTCATCAGTCGCAAAAGATGGGTACTGCGCTTGGCGGTGAACTTCCATCTCGGCTTTGAACCGCGCCGCGGCCACGGCTCGACGCCGGCGACTCAAAACCTCGACTGCTTTTGTGAGCGTCTCTTTCTCACTGATCAGGCGCCGCTCCTCCTCACTGAGACGGCTTTGATAAAGGTCGGTTGAGTCGTAGTGTGAGAGCCGAGGTTTCATAGTGATAGGAAACCTCTATTAACACTGTTTTCCCAGATCTTTAATTGCGGCCTTGACCGCAAGCGTCCATTTCATTTTTGGATTGGTTTTGAGGCGGGACCGACTGCGCCACTGCGAGCCAAGTAGGTCGAGGACTCGCGTACGTAGCCGGCCCGTTGTGGGGAAGGAAGCGTTTTGAATCTCGCGCGCGCTGCGACGGTGTCAGATTCGGCAAAATCCAGCCACGGTGCAGATCAACCAGCCCAGAAGAAATGAAAGCAAAGCTGCGAGAGTACTTAAAAGATAGGCTAGTGACGTTTCGCTCAAGTCAATACTCTTTTTTTGTTCAGTCATGGGAGACACCTGCGTGAACTTTGACAATTTGCGTAGCTTCTCAGCTGCACAGCCCGAACTTTAGGAGCGTTGCCCGTGGCTTCCTGCATGGATTACAATGAGCCCGCTTTGGACGTGACCGGACAAATTGTTCTGAAACCTTTTAGATTGTGGGGCGGAGCTTAGCTCGGCGGCGGCAACAAGTCCTCAGGAAGCGCTCAAAAATTCCTCAAAGAGTTTTCTCAAAGCCATTTATGGGCGAGCGAGAGAGACATTTCTACGAGTTTGGCCGTTTTCGGCTGGATGCCGGCGAGCGTGTGCTGCTGCGCGACCGCGAGCTGGTGCCTTTAACGCCAAAGGTTTTCGAGATCTTGCTCGTACTGGTTGAGCGCGGCGGTCACATCGTCGAGAAGGACGATCTGATGAAAAGGGTGTGGCCCGACTCTTTCGTCGAGGAAGGCAATCTCACTCAGAATGTTTCCCTGTTGCGGAAGGCCCTGGGCGAAAGCCCCGGCGGCACTCAATTCATCGAGACTGTGGCCCGCCGCGGCTATCGCTTCGTCGCCACGATTACCGAAGCAAGGGTTGACCGGCCGAGCCGGGTACTGGCCGTGGCTGCGAACGGAAGCGCAGTAGATCTAAACGACGAGCCTGATCCTGGCGCCGTGTCAGCGGCGGTCACCGAACCAGTCAAGATTGATCCTGGTTTGGCGCAAGCAAACGGTAACGTCAACGGCAGTGAAGTATCCGCCAAGGGTGGCACGCCCGCTCGCAAATTATTCGCGGGGGTGAGGAATCAGGCCATCGTGCTGACCGTGGCGGCAATCCTGATCGCATTAGTAGGTGTCGTTTATTTCACTGGACGCGGCAAAGCTGGAGACGTAAGTGAGAGTCCCATCGAATCCATCGCGGTCTTACCATTTATCGATGACGCATCCGACTCTGATGCTCAATACCTGAACGACAAGATCGCCGAGAGCCTGATCAACAGTTTGTCGAAACTACCCAAACTCCGGGTCGTCCCGCGCAGTGTAGTAGCAACCTACAAGGGCAAGGAGATGGATCCGCGCCAGATTGGACGCGAGTTGAACGTGCGCGCCGTGGTCACCGGCCGGGTGCGCCGGCATGGCGACACGATTAGTATTCAGGCCGACCTGATCGATGTGGACAAAGTCGCCCAGATCTGGGGACAGCTTTACGAACACAAGCTGGCCGACGTCCTCGTGGCCCAGGATGACATTTCGCGCGACATCTTTGAGAATTTGCGGCTGAAGTTGAACGTTGAAGAGAAGAAACACCTGGATGCGTACCGGCTGTATTTGAAAGGAAGGAACGCCTGGAACAAACGCACCGAAGAAGGTTTGCAGCAAGGCATCGGGTTTTTCCAGCAGGCCATCGATATCGATCCGAACTACGCCTCCGCTTATGCCGGCATGGCAGACTGCTACAACATGTTAGTGGTCTATGGCGGTAGCCGGCCGGACGAAGGTTTTCCGAAAGCCAAAGAGGCTGCCACGAAAGCGCTTGAGATCGATGAAAAACTTGCAGAGGCTCATGCTTCGATGGCCTTCATAAAGTTTCGCTGGGATTGGGACCG
>Ga0157378_10006529_pt1 | contig 10199 bp, 13 predicted proteins | sample M65metaG_FD_115309 | JGI IMG/M metagenome (GOLD analysis project Ga0157378, IMG submission 115309) | Miscanthus rhizosphere microbial communities from Kellogg Biological Station, Michigan, USA - M6-5 metaG | ecosystem: Host-associated > Plants > Roots > Rhizosphere > Soil | place: USA: Michigan...
TATGCCGATGAAATCTTCAGCGTAGATACGGTCGAGCGCCGCCGCATCAGCGTGGATCTGCGCTTGAATCCGTTCCTGATCTAATTTTCTGATCCCCTCCACCACGGTCTCTGTTTGGGTTCGTCTTGCGCTCTTTGTTTGCCCAACGGCCAGAGGACCTAATGCAACGATAATGGCAGCTATGACGAGCATTCGGTTCATTCGAGAATTCTCCTAACGGCGAACGTCGGAGTTGACGCGGCGGCGCGATTTCAATCGCTTTGTTCTTTGCCCTTTGCTCTTAGCCGCCTTGCCCCCGCCGCTCGCGTCGAACGATTTGTTCGACCGCGCGGTTCTTATCACCGCCACCGGTTCAAAGATAAAGTTACAGGCTTTGGGTCGTCTGCATTGACACCCATTCGCGTAGTCGAAAGCACGTTGCCGTCCAAGGCAAAGTCCGACAGGATAACACCAACGATTGAATCGACGCTGTAGAAGCGATTGCGACCCACACTGTAGAAATAGGTCGCGGCGTGCCACGGTTGGTGACCACCCGAACTGCCTGTGGTGAAAACGAAGAAGCGACCATCGGCGCTCCATTCCGCATGGCTGACAGTCTCGCCGTGACTTTGGTCCGATGACGTGAAGTCTTTGCGCCGCAACACCGCGCCGGTAGCAGAACGGAGTTCGACCCGGCTTTCCGGGCCGACCGAAACAACTAACGCGTGAATGCGATTGTGGGAGGAGACATAACTTTTCGTTTGAGCCAAGGCCCCGAAACTGGTAACGACCATGAATAGAATTGAGAGTACAAGTCTGGACATGAACCGAAGTGGGCGAACGGTTGAGTTGACGCGGCGGCGCGAATTCTTTTTCCTTTTACCTTTTTCCTTTTGCCTTTGGCTCACGCTCCCGCCGCTCGCGTCCAACGATTTGTTCGGCATCGGCACCAATGTAAACGAGGTCTTACGATCCGTAAATCGAAACTTCAAGGGCCATAGAACATTCGGCAGCGAGAGAAATAAGTTCGGGTGGAAAGAGGTGGCTTTGCAGAAAGCCGTTCTTTCGGTTAACTCCGAAGTCGAGACTGAGGCCGTCAAGTCCGACGTTCGTTTGCAACCGTCGGAGTTCGGATGCGTTTGAGTTCAAGAATGCGAGCGCGTCTAAGATCTGTTGCGCAAAGTCGTCTGTGGCCTCACTGACAACGACGGTTAAGCCCGACGTTTCCCAGGCGCAACCTTCGGATTTGCGAGCGCCTTTGGTAAAGACATTGCACGGTTCGAGTGGACTCCCGTTCAGAAACGATTCTGGTTGGAAGTCATCGCCCCAAGCTCTGAGTACACAACCACCCATTGGTAATTGAAGATGCCGAGAGATTGAGTTGACGCGGCGGCGCAATTTCAATCGCTTTGCTCTTCGCCCTTTGCTCTTAGCCGCCGCGCTCCCGCGCAACGATTTGTTATGCGTCGTCCCCGCCAATACCGGAAACCAAGCGTAATTGAGTGATCACCTCATGCCCAGCATAAAACAGCGGTGATAACGGGTGCCTACCAGAGCCGAGATCGTTCTCGAGAGCGCCGCCCGTAAGAATGCCAGAGTCCGTTAGAACATAAAAGACCGTGTGAGCTGAGCTGGGAATCGGAAACGTTTCGCATGGCGAAAGGTGTTCGAGAGAATCGTTTGTTTGTTTCAAGAAAGCTGCGTTCGCGCGACGAACCGGTTCGTGGCCTTGGCCACCAATGACACCCCCACCGGTGCTCAAATAGAGGCTAGTGGTGCCATCAAAGAGCGCGAACAGCGTTGCCGTTACACCGTCGTAGCCAGTTTCCATCAGCGTTCCCCAAGCCAGAACACCCACTGGCACAGATATTTCGAATCCGCCTCTGTTCGTGGAAAGCGCAAGATTCCTGAGATCGGAATACGCGCCATTCGCGCTCGTGTCGGTGGCTACTCTTGCCTGACTATGAGAACGTTTCTTAAACCAGGACATCTTGACTCACGTACGGACGCATAACGGTTGAATTGACGCGGCGGCGCGATTTCAATCGCTTTGCTCTTTGCCCTTTGCTCTTAGCCGCCTCGCTCCCGCCGCTCGCGTCCAACGATTTGTTATGCCGCGTGGTTGCCTTCCAAGCGCTTTGCGATCCGTTCACCTAAAAGCGCCGAAAGAACCATTACTCCACAATCGAGCAGAGCTGTCAGTGGAATAATTAATAGATACGATAGGCGCGAAAGATATAGAGCCCAACCAAGCGCAGCGATCGCACCCGTTAGCAGAATCCGCAGAACAACATACCGTAACTCGCCTTTTGAGACAGGTTGTTTGATGGAACCGGATCGCCATTTGTGAAACATCATCAGCGGCGTGAAGACCGACTGGAGAGTCAAAACACAGAGATAGATTACGACGATATCGAAAGACATCACTTTGGAAAATCACAAAAGCCGCATAACGGCGGAGCTGACGCGGCGGCGCGAATTCTTTTTCCTTTTACCTTTTTCCTTTTGCCTTTACTTCGCGCTCCCGCCGCTCGCGTCCAACGATTGGTTCGGCGGCGTTCCCCCGCGCCTGCGGTTACGACCCGTCCGACGCTGTCGTGGGCGGCCACGCGCCGATCCGCTGCCGCAGTGCAACGATCTTGCCAAGGTGATATGCATTGTGTACCGCCACACTATTGAGCTCGTCGGCCATTGTCACGCCTGGCTCGACCTCGAGCGCCAATCGCTCAGGCGCCTGCCCCATCGCTACCGCAGCGCGAGCGCCGTCCAGGAACACTCGCACCAAGTCGTGCCATTGGTGCTCGTCCTGCGGCGCCGTGCTCGGGTACAGGTCGCCGGCCGGCGGGTCGCCCGGCTCGATAACACTCTGCTGGTACCCCACAACGTGCCACAGCTCCTCGTAGATAGAGTGCGACGCGCCGTCGGGGCAGAGCGTGACTTGCTCGAGCGTCAGCCCGGACAAGAGGTGGTCTCGCGCGGGGAACTCGCCGGCCAGAAACAGATGTTCCAGGATATGCATCGCATCGCTCCTTTTTCCCTATGTTAGTAACACGGTGGCCGTCGGACGGTTGAGTTGACGCGGCGCGAATTCTTTCGTCTTTGCGCTTTGCCCTTCGCTCTTAGCCGCCCCGCCCCCGCCGCTCGCGTGCAACGATTTGTTCGCTGTCGCCTCCGTTTGAAGGCGCAAACCTCTTGCTATGCGGGCCTCAGAGTGTCGATGAATCCCTAAAATAGGTGAACCAAACCAACAACGCGCCGCCGCCACCAAACAATGCTGTTACCAAGATGCCAAAACCGATCAGCCCCATGGCCACTACGACGCAAAGCCACATGAGCATAGCGTAGATTCCCGCACGCTTCAGCAGAGTTCCGTCAGGATAAAGCCGGCGATACTCCCGGTGTAGTCTGAGAATCTTCGCCTGATACCATCCGAGATAGCCAAACTGATCGTTTGACGATAGCTTTGCGTTAACCGCGTCGATGATCGCGAACTGGTTGACCGTCGATGCGAGGCCGAAAACGCCAGCAGACAAAACAAACGCGGAAAGCGCTGCTAATCTGACAATCATAAGTTACTGCCAAGGCAAAACAAGATACCGAACGTCTGAGTTGACGCGGGCGCGCGCTAGCGATTACTTGAAAAGAAACGACAGTTTGAGAAATGAGCTATCGCGCCTCGCGTCCAACGAATTGTTGGGCGGCGCCAGCGACGTAATCGTCACCACGTTTGTTAGAGTTCCCGTAAGGCAACGCTGCCGGATGCTCCAGCGTTGAGTGTATTCCCAGTAAATTTTCGCTGTATCTTCGACTAGCGCTTCGGCTCCTCGTAAAGTCCGAATTCGGTGCCCGCGGGATCCGCGAAAACGGCAAATGCGCCGGCCCCTGGGGCGATGTCTGTTCGTGGCGTCAGCACCCTGCCACCGGCAGCCTCGATCTTTTTGAGAGCGCCCGAGATATCGTCCACCATAATGTATATGCGCGTCGGTTCATCTGGAGTTCTGTCGCTCTCTTTCACCCATGTTCCGCTAACGCCACCTGTGTCATCGAACGCAAGCTCACCGTCGCCTCGCTTTCTCACGGTCCAGCCAAAAATGCTGCGATAGAAGTCAGCTGATGCTTCCGCCGTTATCGCTGGAATTTCAAGGTAACAGATCTTGCCGTGTGACATATCGCTCTCCCATAAATCGATACTGCGCAAACTCCCGGCAGCCGCCTAACGTCTGAGTTGACGCGGCGGCGCGAATTCTTACCCTTTGCCCTTTGCCCTTTGCCCTTTGCTCTTGGCCGCCCTGCGCCGCTCGCGTCCAACGATTTGTTCGGTGGCGATGCGATGATAATCAACGCCCGTTGGGAGCGTTCGCCCGATTTACGTGCATCAAACAAATGCGAGCAGCCACCGAGAGCGGGTCATTCGGTCGAGATGATATCACCCGAAGTGAGTGCCGCACATGGTTAAGAATTACGGATTCCATACCGCTGCCGTCAACCGCTCCAGCCATCCCGCAAAGTTGACGTTTTTGTTTGAGAGGACGCGACCGAATACCAACAAGAAACGTACGAGGGTTCTTCGAAAGCACGTTGGAATAAAACCAACCGAGTTCTTCAGACAGCGCACCATCGCTGGAGAGTCCCGCATCGAGCAATGGTTTGAGGACTGAGCGGTCACCATGGTCGTATAAGTCGAAGAGGTTTGTAACGAAATCTTCGCTGCAATCCAAGGTGGCTGGCCGAGTTGGTTGGATGCAAGCCTTGAACTTGCGCACCAACTCAGCGCGATGTTTCGGGGTCTGCGCCATCAGGGAGATATTCAATGCGACAGACAGCAAAGCGAGGAGCGGAAGTTTGCACGTCATGACATTTAGCCACCGAACGCTTGAGTTGACGCGGCGGCGCGATTTCTTACCCTTTGCCCTTTCCCCTTTGTCCCTTGCTCACCCGCTCGCGCCGCTCGCGTCCAACGATTTGTTATGTCGCGCGCTTGTAACTAATCATCTTGCCAAGAATTGCTCCTACACCGATCAGGGCGATACTTGCCATGGGGATAATTGGGCCGTGCAAATTTTTGACTGCGATCGCTGCCGCAACAATAAAGCCGATCAATCCTCCAACGAATGTGGCCCCATAGCTTGCACGATCAAGGAGATGGAGGCGAGCCGCCAGCCAGACTGCCGCGGCAACGCCAACAATGCCACCGATGATCGCACCGGCGAAGAGACCGACGCTCCGAATGCTGTGCCCCATGAACGAGCCGAGTAATATGCTGATACCATCTAAGGCGGACACGATGAGGAAAAGCAGTACGTTCTTCAGCGCCATAAGATTAAATATTAGCAATCAGCAAAAACCATGTAGCGACATAACGGTTGAGTTGACGCGGCGGCGCAAATTCTTACCCTTTGCCCTTTCCCCTTTGCCCCTCGCTCATCCGCTCCCGCCGCCCGCCTCCAACGATTTGTCCGGCGCGTCAATATCGATTAGTAGATGGCCATCAGGTCCCGGATAAAATCCACGTTGTATGATCCCTGTTGTTCCGTTTCCATGGCCGCAAGTCCTTCGCAGTATCCGTTCCAACTGTTATAAACCAGGCCTCCGCGCCCATACCGTATGGTCATCCCCAAAAGAGCTTGCCGCCAGCCGCGATCATAGCCCCATCGGTGCAAACCGGTTGAGGAGGTAAACAGCTTCGAGCCGTCATATCCTGGGGTAACGTCCTGCAAGAACGGGATGCCCGTGGCCTGCCAACGCCTCGAGAAATCCTCTTTCCAAGCAATCTTGAAACATTCGTTCACGGGAGGCCCTGTATCGGGTCGGCCATCAATCCAACCTTCGGGAGAATAAGCGTGAATTCCAAGAATAGAGTCTTGCTGGAGCAACCATGGCCCCGTCGTGTCAGGGTCAGGCCGAAATCCTGCGGCGTAAGTACTCACCGGTAGCGAACCGGTGCAGCCAAACGTTGTGGTCGGATTGCGTGGAATCGGGTCAATGAAGAACCCTACCTTGATCTGCGTATCTGCGAAGATCTTATTCGCCACCTGATCAAAGCCGGCGGCGAACTTCTGATCGTCATTAGCGCCCAGCGAGTCGGAAGACGCCTGCACAATGACTACTGCGTACCGCTTCACTCCGTGCTGATCATAAACCAGCGCCCACTTGTCTCTCCACTCGGGATGATTCGGATTCTTGATATATGTCGTTATCAAGTCTTCGATTTGACTGATTAGTCCAGGCGCAAGTTGTCCCTGGAAACGCGGATCCAACGATGTGGGAAAATCTGTTCTGAAGTTCCAATCGTAGTCGAAACGACTCTCGATGAACGGCATTATCAAGACACGTTGTTGAGCCGAAGCCTCAAAAAGTTCGGTCTTGGCCGCGGGCGATAGTTGGGTATTTGCCGCACCATACCAGCCAATTCGACACTTCCGAGTTCCACCGTCGCCAAGAAAGCAACGCGGCACCGGTTTTGGGCAGGTCGCATCCGGAACTCCTTTGCCGCAACATTCACGAGACACATACGAGCAATCGGTGGTGCAAGGAAGCCATGACTCGCCCCAGGAAGACATGCTGATCGTATTGAAGCCCAGCCCGGCAATCTTCTGGACGGCCCGAACTCGGTTCGTCGGATTCGTCCAGTCAAGATATGTCTGATCGAGTGGGTAGGCAGTTTGGCAGCCGGCAGTAATGTTTCCGGGCAACGCCGGACAGAGATTTTGCGGCAATGTTCTGCCGTCGAGTTGCTCGCCGGCGAAAAACAAGATCGTGCGCACCGGCTGACCGTCGACACCCTGGTTAGCCAGCGCGCCCCACTTTCCGGCGCAGGCATTAAGCACGATTACCGTAGTGGCTAGAGCGCAGAGTCTAAACATAAGACCTCTCTTGAGCTTCCTATGGATGCGCGAGGACGAAAACTCATATTAGGCACAATCGGTCCATAACGGTTGAGTTGACGCGCCGGCGCGATTCCTTACCCTTTGCCCTTTCCCCTTTGCCCCTTGCTCATCCCCTCCCGCCGCTCGCGTCCAACGATTTGTTCGGCACGGTGCGGCTGCACGGCGTTCTACTTGGCGGGTGCTTGCACGCGGACCTCGCCCCAATTCGGAAAAGCGTTGAGGCCCGGTGGAAAGGTAAGTTGCTTCTCGCCCGTGCCGTCCGCATTGATCAAAATGAGTTGGAATTGACCAGGTCCTCCTATCCGCCGGTGGAACACGATCTTCTTGCCATCGGGTGACCATGAGGGCGTCAAGTCGCCGATTGTATTGTCGGTTAGTTGCACTTGTCCGGTGCCATCCGAGTTCATGACGCAGATCTCCAAGTCGGAGCCCCCTCTCCGGCACATGAAAACGATGCGCTTCCCGTCAGGGGACCAGGACGGCGCCCGCTCCTCTTCGGCGTTGTTGGTCAGACGCGTCGGCTTGCCAGTCCCGGCCGCGTCGATCATGTAAATCTCGGCGGTCACATGATTGTCGGTATTGTCGGTGACGGCGTGGCTCGTGAACACTATCTTCTGTCCCTTGGGTGACCAGTCCGGATCGTCGTCGATCGCCGCCGGGTTATTTGTGATGTTCTTCCGCGGCGTCCGGTTCTTGAGGAAGTCGTCTACGTTCATGACAAAGATATCGCTATCCGTCGTCGCAGCGCCTGGCAAGAAATTGATGGGCTGTCCAGTGTCCGACGCCGACGCGTGGAACGCTATCGTTCGGCCGTCCGAGGACCATGTTGCTGAGCTGCCCCGCACGAGTGGCGTCTGCCCGGTGCCATCGGCGTTCATTACAAACAGATCCGAGGTGTTGAAGGGCTCGCCCTCCACCCGCAGCCGGTTACTTTCGAACACGATCCGGGTCCCGTCCGGCGACAATGCTGGGAAGCCATCAGAGTAGCTGTTCTCGGTCACACGCCGCGGGTTCGAGCCGTCCCCGTCCATCAGATAAATCTCGGCCGCGCGCCAGGCGCGCTGGGCGTCGACCGCGGGATCGGCTGAAGGGTCGTGTCGCGTGCTCACGAACGCAATCGTCGACCGCAGCCCAGACTGCTTCTCGCCGCCGTTCCGAGTCTGCGCCCACACCCCCAGCAAAGCTGCGCCCGAGACCACAATCACCATCGACGCGGCCAGCGTCGCCTTCTCAACTTTCTTGCGTGTACTCATGATTTCTCCCTTCAAAATGACTAGGGATGCTCGCTCCTACTGAGGTGCTCTCGCAAATTCTTACGAAACACGAAGCGCCGAACGGTGGAGTTGACGCGGCGGCGCGAATCAAAGCACCCCTCGGCGCGCCAAGTTAGTTGCGAAACACGCTCCCGCCGCTCGCGTCCAACGATTTGTTCGGTTGCGCTTACGATTCAGAGGGTTCTCCGTTTCGGTTGGCGAACCGTTCGATAATTTCAAAGCAAGTGTCCAATACTTCCTCACGGTATTCAAGATTTATAGCGACGAGTTTTTGATCGTAACGGCGCAGGGCTTCGCGAGTGCAGTGAAGACGTTCAGAACCGGTTGGTATTTCGAGCGTCGCGGCGGCGTATTGTTTGAAAACTGGGAAGTCCAATTTTTCAAATGGTTCGAGCCAATACAGAATCTTGCTCATCTTTGCGCAGCCGAGCGGCAAACCGACCTGGTACGAAATGATTGCGCGGGCATTCGCTACGAGTTTCTTTAAGAGGCCGCGGTGACGCTCTTCATTCATGGGAAAAGGAGGCAAACCGAACGTCTGAGTTGACGCGGCGGCACGAACTCACGAACGCATCACCGAACGAATTATCTTACGAAACATGCCCCCGCCGGTCGCGTCCAACGATTGTTGGGCAGCGCGTTAGTTCATATTACTCTCGTTGTGAGTTGGAACTTCAGCTCTTCTCAAACAATAGATCAACGCTTGATAGTCGAAGTAATCTTCTACCACGTGTGTTGCTCCAACTTGTCGCAGCCTGAGCCCACGGTCTCCCTTTCCCACGCCTACGAAAGCAATGCCCAAATTACGTGCTGCTCGAACATCCCACACCGCATCTCCCACCGCGACGATTTTCTCGAAATGGCTCTGGCTGTACGACCGTTGCGCACGCGACGTTGCAGTTTGCAAGATCGTTTCACGCGAAAGGCCATCTTCGGCAAAGGCACCTGGTAAGTGTTCAGCCTCAATGCCCGCTGCTTTCAGCTTCAACTCCGCCGAAACACTCCAGCATCCGGTCGCCAACGCTACCGCCCATTCTGTTTCCCGGTTCAAGCGGGTTAACGCGCGTGAAGCTCCAGGGATTTCAGCGAAGAGAGAAGAATCTCTGGACCGATGTGTTTCCAGCAAATTGATCAGGCATGATTTGTAATTCTGCAGCTCGCCGTCATCTGGTGAGCGACCAAAACGGTCGTCGAAGATTTGGAACATGATTCCAGAATCGGTTACACATCGATATTCCATCCAGTTGGTGTTTATTTCAGTGATCGAGTGGGCGTCGGCAAAAGCCTGCACGAAGCAAATTTCATCAACTGCATTGGTCTCAGTGAGCGTGCCATCGATATCGAAGATTGCCAGGTTCATCTTGAACTGATTCTATGTTTGAAGATAGAGAAGCTGCCCAATGTCACAGTTGACGCAGCGGCGCGAATTCTTTTTCCTTTTACCTTTTTCCTTTTGCCTTCGACTCACGCTCCCGCCGCTCGCGTCCAACGATTTGTTAGCGGCGTTCGCTTGGCACGAGAGACTCCGGATCCATGCCAGATATCAACTGCGCGGCGAAATATAACTCCGTCGGGCTTTGATAACCATTTTGCCTTGCGATTTCTGTCGAGCGGGATCGATGCCTAGTTTCAATTTACGCGTCGTGCCGTCCCGCTTCTTGTTCGTTGAGACAAACGCCATATTGTAGCGACTGCGCAGGTGATCGATCAGCGTTTGAAAGGTCGTGTTTAGCTTTTCAGGTTTGTCCGCGAGTACTTCACCACCGGTTTCGTTCGCCAAATGTTCCAGATCTATATAGTCGGCAGCGACAACTCTGTTCACGCGAGTCGCAACGGTCTGAAGCGCATTTTCGACACGTTGGACTATGACTTTGGGAATGATGGCGCAAACGACCGCGCCTGATTCGTAAACCGCAGCGGTGGCTGCTCGATTGGAAGGAGCATTCGTGCAATCGAAAAGACGCGTCATGGACGTAATCACAATTATGACTCGACGCCCGGCTGGATTGCTTGCCTTGAGCATGTGCTCAGCGGCGTCGGCAAACATGATGTTGAAGCA
>Ga0157378_10006530_pt1 | contig 10193 bp, 10 predicted proteins | sample M65metaG_FD_115309 | JGI IMG/M metagenome (GOLD analysis project Ga0157378, IMG submission 115309) | Miscanthus rhizosphere microbial communities from Kellogg Biological Station, Michigan, USA - M6-5 metaG | ecosystem: Host-associated > Plants > Roots > Rhizosphere > Soil | place: USA: Michigan...
ATCCGGATGACGCTGCTGATTGGCGTGATCCTTTGGTCTGGCGTGCCGTTGCACCATGGAATGATTCTGGTGCCGCTTGGCGTCGTTGCGCTGATCAGCCTAGGGATCGCCTTTGGTTTGTTGTTAACGCCGTTTGCAGTTCTTTATCAGGACGTTAGTCACGGGCTACCATTCATCATTTCGCTTTGGATGTTTGCCACGCCGGTTTTTTACCCACTCAGTGAAGCCGGATTGTCGTCTTCGTTCGCGTTTTTCAATCCGGTTACGCCACTGCTTGATACGACGCGTGCCTGGATATTGGCCGAACCCGCTATCGTGGAGACTGCCTTTTTGTGGCTCGCACCCGCAGCGCTGTGCGTGTTAATTATTGGCTGGTTAGTCTATCGCCTGGGATTGTCGATATTGATTGAACGGATGAGCGCGTAAACGTGAACCAACAAGCGGTGCTCAAAGTAGATTCCGTTTCAAAGAAGTTTTGCCGCAGCCTGCGCCAATCGCTCTGGTATGGCGTGAGTGATCTTGCGGCTGAATTCGCTGGTCGCAATGGTGCGGATCGTGTCCGTCTCAGGGCAGGGGAATTTGTTGCGCTGGACAAAATTTCATTCGAACTCGGGCGCGGCGAATGTTTAGGCTTGCTGGGAGCGAATGGCGCCGGGAAGAGCACTTTATTGAAATTGATCAACGGATTGATTCGACCGGATGCCGGACAAATCACGGTGTGCGGACGTGTCCGCGCGTTGATCGAGCTCGGCACGGGTTTTAGCCCCATCCTTACGGGTCGAGAGAACATCTACATCAACGGAGCGATTCTGGGTTTTTCGAAGGAAGAGATAGAAGCGAAATTTGATGAGATCGTCGAGTTTGCAGAGTTGCGCGATTTCATCGACGCGCCGGTGCGCAGTTATAGCTCGGGAATGCAAGTACGTTTGGCTATGGCGGTCGCTGCCCACCTGCAAGCGGAGTTTTTACTCGTTGATGAAGTTCTTGCCGTTGGCGACATCGCCTTTCGCATGAAATGCTTTCAGCATTTTCTCGATCTCAAAAACAGCGGCAAGAGCATAATCGTAGTCTCACACAATATGTCCGACATAAGTCGGGTGTGCGATCGCGTGATCGTATTGAACGATGGAACGAAAGCTTTTGACGGCGCGGTTTCGAAAGGGATTGCGACTTATGAAGAGCTACTCGCGCATCGAGGCGCCAGGGAAGATCAGCGCGCAGCAGGCGCTGCCTCTATTGAGCGAGTTGATCTGCTCGATTCGGCGGGCAACCCTTGCACCGAGTTTGAGACCGGTAATGATTTATGTGCTGAAGTGACGCTAAGAGCAGACAGACACTTGGAAGGCGCGCGGTTGGTTGTCGATGTAGCGACTCCTTCCTTGGGTGTACTGGGCGCATTTTCATCGCCGCATAAGGGTTTTTCTTTCGATATTCCGCCGACAGGGACGGTTTTGCGATTTGCCATTCGCAAGTTACCCTTGCTCGTCGGCAGCTACAGTTTGAGGCTCTACCTTTATGGTTCCGGGATCAAAGACTTCCAGCATGCGGCGAATCAGGCTGCGCTATTCAAGATCGTCGGTCCGCCGGTGGACGGCTTGGGCTTTGGCGTCGGGCACACAATTAGCTTCGACCACGATTGGCAACTGAGAGAGTCTGTGACCCGCTCTCAAGACCCGCAGCCGCAGCTTCATACGTCCGAGTTGTAAACCGACCAAAACTTAACCGCAAAAGCGCTTCCTATTGCGAAGAGCCGGCGTGTTGTCCGGCATCTTCGGCAATTACAGCTTCAAAGAAATCCTCGAGCTTGGCCGCCTGATCCTCCCAGGTCGGTAGGTTGATAGTGGGGATCTTTCGGCGTTCAAATTGGAATCGTGCCGCAGCGGCGAGACTTTCCGGATCTTCCGGCGCAAACAAACATTCTGGAATTTCTTTGAGCAGGTCTTGCATGCTGCCCACGCAAGCACCGATCACCGGTATGCGGCATGCGAGCATCTCGTAAAGCTTCTGGGGAAAGCTGTAGCGGCCCTGCGGCGATTCTCGATAGGTGAGCACTCCCAAATCAAGACTGTTCATCAAGAGCCGCACCTGACCATGGGGTAGAAGTTTTAAGTCGTGTACCCGGGGTCCCGACGGAATTCGCAAACTGCGCGGCCGTGGACCGGCCAATGCGAGATGGATTCGGTCATCTTCAGCCGCCAGCAGCTCGAAGGCACGAAATAATGTCGTGATGTCGCGTCCGGGAAGGAGCGCGCCTGCGGTACCCATAATACGGGCGTCGAGCGGCAATCCGAGCTGCTTGCGGCACTGCTCGCGATCTTCGCGGAAGAAAAACTTTGGCACAAAACCGTTTTCAATGATTACGGTGGCCTTATGGCGCGGATAGGAGTCGACAATGAAGTCGGCCAAACGTTGGTTGAAACACGTTACTCCATCGGCTTTGATCACGGCTTTTCTGAACCACGAACGCACGCCAGGTATCTTTGACAAACCGAACGCTTCGAAATTATCGTAGAGGTCGATAACGCAGCGCACATTTGTCAACACGCCGAGCTGCCAGCCGCAGATCGCATGATAAGCATCTGAACCAGCCCAAACGAGATCCGGTTGAAAATCGCGTATTAACTTCCGTGCGGTATTCCAGTAGGCGAGTGGGCCGGAGGGTATTTTGGTCACGAGGTTCACGGAATGCCAAAGCACGCTCGCGGAGCGGTGTTCGTCGGTGTCTTTGACGATTGCTTCGCTGCGGTGACGGTAACTCAATGCGAGGCCGGAAACATGATGGCCCCGCCGTGCCAATTCCAATGGCAGCTCGCGAAAACGGCCGAAACGGTCATCGAGCAAATCCTTGCCCATGTATTGCCGTTTGGTAAGAACGAAGATCTTCATCGCAGTTCATTCAGGAAATCCAGCAGATCCTTATATACGACCTGCGGTTGCAGATATTCTTCGGCGAACGCTCTGGTCTTTTTACAAACCTCATTGCGCGTCTCAGGGTCACGTAACAATCGTGCAACCTGCGCGCCGAATTCCTTGTCGCCATTACAGACGAGTGCGGCGCGGCTGACGTCGTCGGGAAGACCTTCAACGCCTTTCGCGGTTGTCACCAAGGGCTTGCCGCGCGCGAGCGCTTCGATGCTTTTGATTTTGAGCCCGGTACCGATCCACGAGGGATTGATGACGACGCTCGCTTCGCGGTATTCGCGCTCCGGATCTTCCATATGTTTGAGAAATTTGACGCGTTCAAATCGTTCGCCAGCGAAAGCGCGGTAAACATTACCGCAGACGTGCAGGTGCGCATTTGGGGATTCAGCGTAGATCATCGGCCAGATGGATTTTAAAAATCGTCCCAGGCCATCGTTGTTGGCGCCGTTATAACCGCCTATGTAAAACACCCGACCGGTGACCGGCTCGTCTGCGCTCGATCTGCCATAGGAGCCGGAAGAACCCGTTGTCAGAACCTTTAAATCGGGGCACATCGACTTGATCAAAGCGGCTTCTTCAGACTGAATCGCGATCACCGAATCAAAATCCTTAAAGATGTCTGCTTCGCGCTCCCTGCTGATCCGCAAAGGGAAGGCGAGACCGCGTGAGGCGAACTCTTCGACGCGCTTGTGTTGAATATCGTGAGTGTCAAGCAGCCTCGGGATGCGCCGGTTGAGCTTAACGGCAGCGGGATAGAGCCAGATATATTCCACGATCAGTGCTTTGAGCGGAAAGCGATCGGCTAACTGTGCAATGAATGCGTCAAGACCGCTGGGATAGCGCTGCCAATAGTTCAGAACGGCTGGCGTCAGGGATCTGCCCAAAATACGCGTCGCGATATCCTCGGCAGGAGGAAGGCCGAGACGTGCGCCGGCGCGATCCGTGAAGCGGACAACATGGCGCAAACCATTGCGCAGGCGGAGGTTCCAACCGGCGCCTGTATAGGTGTGCAAAGCGTCAACATGGGCGCTGCATTCTTTCCGTTGATACCGGTCGAGGAACTTGCACAGGATGAGGTGAACGAACCAGCCCGTTTGCCGCAGCACAGCTATTAATTCGGCGATTCTCTGGTTGTCGCCGGAGCGGGCCGGAAACGGAATTGTGTCGCAGACAATGGCAAGCTGCGCGGGAGAATCAGTGGCGTGCATGCGGCGTTGTATACGGATGCAACGATGGGTTTACGAGTCGGCACCAGAGCCGCCAGGCGCGGCCCAAAATGGGATGGCGGTAAAGCCGGTCGATTAGCTCCGTTGCTCTATAGATGTCCCGATACCTCACACCGAGCCGTAGCGGCGACATGGTGTTAGCAAGCCGCTTAGCTGTGCGCAGCGCTTTATCCATCATCGGCAGAGCGAACGGATCGTCAACGCCAGCCAATTCGGGGACGTCGCCTAAAATCAAGTCCCGTTCTTGTGCAGTTATTGCACTGCCATCGACGTAAAAATCTCCGCCGTAAGGGAATCGCTCGAAATAATCCTGGCCTGCATTTTTTAGCAGATTGCTATAATGGCGAGCCAAAATGAGCGCGTTGCAATCGGTGCACTCTAGATTCCGGCTGAGCCGCTCGGGGTCGAATGCGCTAAAGTGGAAAAATTTTAACGGTGTTCCATTTACGGTCCACTGCTCTGCTCCGGATGATTGCAACTGGCGTTCGTGTAAGTTCCAGTGGGCCGCGTTAAGCCCTGGATCGCGTAGCACTTTGACGCCTGGGCAAGATGCCCCAACGAGGTCCAACCAGCGTTGATCAACAAACAGATTTTTCATCGGGTCAAACGTGCAATGGCGCTCCAGAACTTGCGACCACCAGCGTAGAAACGAGCTGGTCTCCTCGGAGCTTTTTACCGCGACGAACCCTCCATTATAGGCGCCGTGCTGCACCTGTAAGCGCTGCCGCTCCAAGGGCCATTCGGTGGGCAACTGAAGCAGATGAGCGGTAAGCAAAACGGAATGCGTCTCCCAGGCTGCCATGAGATCTTCCCAGAAGGCGTGGGTAACCAGAATATCGGAATCCAGGTAGAGCACCGCTGAGGGCCCATAGCGTTCGAACACGTAGCGCAAAGCATACGGCTTCAGTGCACAACAGAGCTCATAGGCATCGTACTTGAAAAGAAATCGCCGCCCGCCCGGAAGAGACAGTTCGTCCGCCGAAAAGCATTCAGCCGACAAATCTAGCGGAGGCATCTCCGGATGAGGGTTATCCACCAGACAGACAAATGCACGGCCATCAGGATGATGCTTAAGGAAGCTCTCGATGAGGACGGAAGTCCCGGCTCGCCGATTGCAGGTTCCGACAGTCAGAAGCGTCGGTCTCGCGGTGTCGCACATTCTGTTTTGGTCTGGTAAATTTTCTTGCATGTGGATCATCATTGCAGTGTTGGACGATGATCGATTCTAAGCATAAAGAAAAGAAGGATAGCGTTCGGAAACCGCCCCGGATTTTCGACACAGCGCAAATATCGTGTCGCCGCGCTCGTGGCGGCGGATCGCGCCTAGAGTGCAGAGCGATCCTAAACTCAAAAGGAGATTGACGGCTTGTACAGCAAGTGGCTTCTCGACGTAAACATCCGCGGTTTGAAAAAGCTCGAGATTGAAGCCTGCAAAGTGGAGTAATTCCCTGACTTCTCGCGGCGTGTACTCGCGATTGTGACGGTCGAGACTGGGCACACGATTATATGCCGGGTAGAAGTTCGGGTTTCGCCCCATCAGGATTTTGAAGACTGCCTTGGTTGAGGCGCAATTAGGCGTGGAAACTAACAGATACCCGTCTGTCTTAGTGATCCGGTTTATCTCAGACAACGTGTGCATGGGATCGTAAGCCAAATGCTCAAGAACTTCGGTGAACAAAACAAAATCGAAGCTTTCGTCAGCATAAGGAAACGGGCCTTCAAGATCGAAGCGATCAAGATGGATCGGATAATCGTTGCCGCGGTGAGCGTCCGGCAGGCCACAGGTTACTCGTTGCTTGTTACAGCCGGACGCGGGTTGCGTGACGGTGATACTTTTGATCGCAAGTGTCTTTAGCACTGGCACGAGTGTGCCGTACGAGCCGACATCGATAACCTGCATGCTTGGTTTAATTGCGCTCTCCAGTAATTTCGATGTGACCTCGAATCTCCGCATGTGCGGTTTGATGTAACCGTCGATGTATTCTCGCGAAATATATTTCGGTGCGAGGATGACCTCCGAAATATCCATTTTTCGTTACAATCTACTCGGGAGCGAACGGTGACCAACGTGCATGGATGCGCCGCATCAGCCGCGATTTTCTGTTTCGATTATTATCCGAGCTTACTCTTAGATGGCCTGAAGTGTATTCAATTTCGGTTCCACACTATGACCATCTCCCATCAGGCACTCACAACACGGTTGGGGCTTGTTTATTGCAAAGATTTTCTCACGAAAGCTTATTTCGACTGCTTAGAGTTGTACTTCGTCCTAACGCAAACCTTAGAGCGGGTTCGGCGTCAAGGTTATGACGATCAGACTTTGACTATCGAAAATGCTCGTTGAGACACGCCCAGGCAGGATGCTGTGTATAATATCGATTTGACAGTGATCCCCGTCCAGTTGACTTATTTCATCACTTTCATCTTTGGGGCACTCGTCGGTAGTTTTCTAAACGTCTGTATCTTGCGCATTCCAAAAGGCGAGTCACTCGTCTCGCCCCGTTCACATTGCCCAGAATGTTCTACGCCGATCGCGTTTTACGATAATATTCCTCTGGTCAGTTACCTGTGCCTTTGCGCTTCCTGCAGATCCTGCGGGGCTCGAATTTCAGCCCGATATTTTGTGGTGGAGCTGCTGATGGCGTTATCTGCCGTCGGGCTGCATTGGCGCTTTGGTTTGGGGCTCGCTTTTGTCGTTGGATTTGTTTTCACAGCTGCACTCATAGTCATTTCATTCATCGATCTCGACGTGCGAATTGTTCCAGACGTTATAAGCTTGCCGGGCATCGTGCTGGGATTCTTGTTCTCATTGGTCGGCGGTTACTTGATGACCGACGCTTTGGCTATAGTTCCTACCCCTTTGAGTTCGGTCCTTGGAATCCTCGTGGGAGGTGGTTTTTTGTTTTTGACCGCCTGGGCCTACGAGCGATTCACGGGGGTTCAGGGTATGGGTGGTGGCGATATCAAGCTCCTGGCCATGATCGGTGCGTTTCTCGGCTGGCAGTCGATCCCGTTAACGATCTTTTTTGCGTCCCTCGCAGGATCGATGATTGGTGTCAGCGTTATGATAGCGACAGGAGCAGGACGGCGGTTGGCGCTGCCGTTCGCACCGTTTTTATGTGCTGGTGCGTTGATCTATCTTTTTTTTGGTCGTCAGTTGATGCTTCTCTATCTATGATGAGGGGACGATTTACAGACGCAATTTGTCAAATTTACACTTCGCGGCAGTTCATTTTCGTTCGAAGACCGTACTAAAAAGTTCCTTAACCTTTCAGATCGAACCAAAACCGGGGCATTATTACTGCTCTAGAGAGGCCGCGCTCGTGGCATGCCTTTAGCTGCTATACCCATCGGGTATGTACAAGGCGTATAAGTTCTTAGATGAGCGTGGGTTTACTTTGGGTGAGCTTCTAACTGGCGTTGCCCTGTTCGGGATTCTAGCCGCTATTGCACTGCCCAACTTCAGCAGAACTTTGCCTGGACTGCGGCTTGGCGATGGCGCGCGGCAGATCGCTTCCGATTTACAACAATTGCGAATGAAAGCAATCGCGCAAAATACTCCCTACCAAATAACTTTTTCATCGTCGACTTATTTGTTGCAGAGATGCAGCGGCACCTGTACGAGCGATAGCGGCAATATCGCCCTTCCGACGGGGATTACGGCGACTGCTTCAGCCGTTCCGCAATTTCAAGCCCGAGGTACCGCGTCAGCCGCCGTGACGATCACGGTGACCAATGGAACTTCCTCAAAGTATGTATGCGTGAAAACGGTGGGCCGAATCTCAGTTCAGGACGCAGTATGCTCGTAACATTGCGTTCGTTGGGAATGAAAAACAGGTTGCATACTGCTGAAGGATTCACGCTGATCGAAGTGCTCGTAGCAGTTGCGATTTTTTCACTCGCGCTGCTCGGCTTGGCTGTTGGGACTTTATCGGTAGCGCAAACGAATAATAACAGTCATTTAAATGCCGCAGCGGTTAACCTCAGCCAGGAAAAATTGGAGCAATTCTCATCGATGAGTAATAGTGCCTTCGCCTCTGTTACTTGTCCAACATTTACCACGACAGGCTGTTCGGACACTCCCAGCGCATCCAACCAAAATTTCAATCGGAGCTGGCGCGTTACCGCGAACTCCCCGACAACCGGCGTAACAACCGTCGAAGTAAAAATGGATTGGACTGACTATACATCGCATTCTCTGACCTTTGCAGCATCGCTAGCGCAGTAGGCCGGGACAAGCAGGAATAGGCGAATCGCATTCGATGCCGAAGAAGACTAGCTATCAAGCGGGCTTTACTCTGCTAGAGATTTTGGTCTCGACAGGACTCTCCCTTACGTTACTCGGCGCAATTTACGCAGTCTTTCGAGCTCAGACCCATACTGTAAAAGGGCAAGAAAGTCGAATGGAAGCCCATGAATACGCGTTGTCTGTTCTCGACACAATCGTGCGGGAGATCCGTAATACCGGATACTTTCCGAGCGGCGTTGCCTGCACGAATGTCGCGAACACCAACGGAGTCGTAAGCGGCGGCGCACAAAGTTTCCGGCTCGTATACGATGCCGATGCTGACGGAACGTGTGAGGAAGACGTTGCCTTTACTTATGATTCGACGAACAGGGAAGTCTTGCGCAACGGTGTTCCGCTGACAGATGGCAATGCCACAGATATTCAATTCACGTATTATCCGCAACAAACCGGGTTGGGCGCACCAGCACCATATTGTGTAGCCACAGGGGTGCCGTCGGGTTGCACCGGACCGTTATCGGCAAACTACAGCAAGGTGCAACGAATCAATATCGCGATCACGATCCAAGCGAAAAGCTCGGACACTGAATTTGGTGGGCAATCGACAATTACAATGTCTTCGTCCGCAGATTTACGGAATCACGGCTTATAGCTTAGTTGAACATGATGGTCAAAATCCGAGAAAACTTTTCGAATGATCGCGGCCTCACACTTCTTGTTGTGCTGCTTGTGATGGCGATTCTGCTTTCTGTTATTGGCGCTGGCCTTTTGTTCAGCGGGATCAATACCAAAATGACAGCCAACTACAATCTCGGTACAAAGGCGTTCTATGCGGCTAATACGGGGCTTAGCGTAGGGGTCGGTCAACTTGGGCCAGATCCGGCCACGGCTACGACCGCGTTTACCTGGACTCTTGGCAACGGTCTCGCCGTCCGGAGCGGACATCGAACGGATTCAGCACCGCAACCGTTTCAATTCAAAGGAACCGTGACAGAGCCAGGATTTTCTCTAAATGTGGGCACCGGCTATAATGCGTCAGGCTATGTTTTCAATCAATATCAAATAAACGCGACAGGAACTTACAACACACTATGGGGACTAGAGGTTGCTGGGCGCGAAGTTGAAGCCCAAGCTAAATATGGGCCGATCTCGAGGTAAACCGGGTAGGAGAAAACCGGTCGCGTATCAGGTCGGCCTCCCTGCTGGTACGTGAGTTGTTCCTGGTGGCTCAGAGGGCGTGGGCCCAAGGATCTTCCTCGCCACGATTCCGTCGATCACAGAACATTTCCGCGTGCTTTTTTTGTAGTGCCTGAAGCGTATAACGCTTCACTAACTCTCTCCCAGTTCGATCCGAAAATTCGACTACGAAACCCTGGTCTTCTTTACGGATTTTCCGCAAGTGGGCGCCTTCTGCATCGAGTATGGCACCCATTGTCCGAAAAACTTCTGATAGAGAATAAAAATCGCTCACCTTGGTTGATCTCCCTATTGGTTTGCGTGGTTCTCTTTTCATCTTTAAGTCTCTGCTCATTCTCTCAATTTTCTCCGGCGTATACTCTCGATCAAAGACTTTCGTAGGGGACGGTACGGAACCTTTCCGCGGCGTGTTCGCAAGCAATCGAGAAATGCGATTCTTTGAAGGAGGTGTTAAATCACGCGTACTGGAGGCGTGGCTCGACCGCAAGTGGTGGTCGCGCAGTAGGAATTTGTTATCGGCATAGAGAATTTCCGGGTAATTAAGGTCGAACTTCGAGATTTCGTGGCCAATCAGTCTCAGAGCTTCAGCGTAGCTTGGCTCG
>Ga0157378_10006531_pt1 | contig 10192 bp, 7 predicted proteins | sample M65metaG_FD_115309 | JGI IMG/M metagenome (GOLD analysis project Ga0157378, IMG submission 115309) | Miscanthus rhizosphere microbial communities from Kellogg Biological Station, Michigan, USA - M6-5 metaG | ecosystem: Host-associated > Plants > Roots > Rhizosphere > Soil | place: USA: Michigan...
CTCCGACATCAACGGTCCCATGTACCGCATCTCGATCCGCTGCTGCTCGCCGTGGTCAACCACGAAGCTGTACGGAACCATCGGCCCGAGCTCGGCGAGCTCGCGGAATCGCTCCTCGGCCTCGGCCGCCTTTCGCTCGGCCTCCAGCCGAGCGGTGAGATCGATCAAGACGCCCTGGAAGAGGAACGGGTCGCCCGCGGCGTTCCGGGCGAGCATCGTGGCACGGTCGAGGACCTGCACGATCCTCCCGGTCTTGTCGAAGTAGCGGTACTGCATCTCGAACGGTTCGCCCGTGAAGCGGCTGCGCTCCCACGCGCTCACGACCCGACCGTGGTCGTGGGGGTGGAGTCGGCTCAGACGGATCCTTTCGTCGGTCCATTCGGTCGCCGTGAACCCGAGGAACTCCTCGATCTGCGGACTCGCGTAGGAATGGTCACGGTCGTCGTCGGAGGCTGCCACCTGCCGCCGGTAGACGACCGCCGGCAGGTCCTCGACTAGGTTCCGGAAGCGCTCCTCCGCGGACCGAAGCTCCCGTTCGACGCGGCGGCGCTCACCGATCTCGAGCGTCATCAACTCGTTCGCTTCTTCCAGCTGCGCGGTCCGCGCGAGCACGCGGAACTCGAGGTCGTCGTTCGAGGTTCGCAGTCCCTCCTCCGCCTGCTTCTGCGCGGTGATATCGACCATCACGCCTTGCCACGTGAGCGGGCTGCCGTCCAGATCGCGCAGCAGGACCGCTTGGTCGCGGACCCAGACCACCCGTCCGTCGGCGGCGATCAACCGGTACTCCCGCGACCAGGGCTCGCCGGTCGCGCTGTGGAGGTCGTGAGCGGCGAGCTCGATCTCGCGATCGTCGGGGTGCAGAAGCTCGGCCCAGATGTCCTGCTGGTCGAGCCATTCCTCTCGCGTGTAGCCGAGCAGGGCCTCGATGTGGGGGCTCGCGTACAACGTTCGGCGCTGGTCGTCGAGGCCCATCTCGTAGACGACCGCCGGGAGGCCCTCAACCAGTGCCCGGTACCGTGCCTCGCTCGTCGCCAGCTCGCGTTCGGCCTGGACCCGATCCGTGATGTCGACCAGCACACCGCGCCAGTGGAGTCGGTTCCCATCAGCGTCGCGGATCAAGACGGCATGGTCGTGCACCCAGACCTCGGTGCCGTCGGGACGGAGATGCCGGAACTCTCGGTCGAACGGGGCACCCTGACCCACCGCGACCTTCCACGCATCGAGCACGCCGGACAGGTCGTCGGGGTGGATCACCTGGACCCAGTCGGGGCCTGCCTCTTCGAAGAAGCCCACCGGGTATCCGAGGATCTTCTCGACGTTCGGACTGATGTACAAGGTGTTGGGGATCGGCTCGTCGGAATCGATGTAGAGCACCGCGGGGAGATGCTCGACGATCGAGCGCATGTCCGCTTCGGGATCTGATCCGCGCGGGATCCAGGAGACGTCGCTGGTCACCCGTGCAGGGTAGCGACTCCCGGGGAGCTTCGCTCGTCGTGGAGCGGCTACGACTTGGCGTACTTCTGGACGAACGCGAGCGCGATGTCGGCGACCTCTTGCCAGCCGTGGTCGATCGTGAGGGCATGGCCGCGGCCCGGGACCTTCATGATCTCGGTCACACCGTCGTTGCGCCTCTGGCGCTTGTAGGACGCGTTCGCGATGGCCCACGGAACCACGTGGTCCTTCTCGCCGTCCAGGATCAACAAGGGGCCGCGTTTCGGATTCTTCGTGTCCACCTTCGCCTCGGTCCAGGGGTTCAGGTTGGCGAATGCCGCCTCGAAGAGCGGCTCGCCCGGCGTCGGAACGGAGTAGTTCGCGTACAGCTCCTTGGCCTCGTCCTCGCTCAGGGTGTTTGCGAACGAGTAGCGGAACTGCTCGTACGTGAGTGGCACCGCACGGTGGTAGTTCGCGGGGTTCTTGAGCACCGGTGACGCGGATCGCAGCGACGAGATCGGCAACGGCAGCACGCCGCGGAACGGCGCCGGATCGATCGCCACCGAGACCTTCGCCAAACCTCGTCCCGCGAGGATCTGAGCGAGGAGCCCGCCGAACGAGTGCCCGATGACGGCCGGCTTCTTCTTCAAGCCACGGATCACGTCCTCGAAGTGATCCGCAACGTCACCGACGGACTTGTTGGCGAAGACCTCGGGATGCGCCTTGGCCTGGGCGACCGTGTCGGGATCATCCGGCCAGCCCGGCGTCAACGCCGTGTAGCCGTTCTTCTCGAAGAGTTCGGCCCACCGGTCCCAGCTGGTGGGGAGCAACCACAAGCCGTGAACGAACACGACCGGCGTGCTCCCGGCGGTGTTCGCACGATCCACCTGCTTCGTCTCGTGCTCGGTGATCGGCGCATGCTCTTTGTCCTTCATGGTGCACCCCCCGCGGTCGACGGGTCGGACCCGCCTCGAACCAGCCACCCTAGGCCGCACCGAGAGATAGGACAAATGCGGCGGTACGCTCCCGGCGGGAGGATGGCCGAGCGGACGAAGGCGACGGTCTTGAAAACCGTTAGCGGGGCAACTCGCTCCAGGGTTCGAATCCCTGTCCTCCCGCCGAGAACAGCGAACTCAAGGGACGCACGGAGAGCGCAGACGTCCTCGCTGAGATCATCCAGGTGGCGCCGATGCTTCCAGAACAGCGTCAGCGCTTCATCCGCGTCTTCGAAGAGATCCAGTCCCAAGACGGCTGAGAGCAGCGAACGGCGCCTATGACGTTCCGCCTCACCAGGGGCGGACGGACTTGCCGAGCATGTCGTCGAGGAGCGCCGGGGCGCCGGGCTCGATCAGCTCGAGCAGGTGCGGGTTCTCGACGCCGACCGAGAGCACGCGAGCGGCCTCGATCGCCGAGTCATCACCCAGGTCCCGTCGATACAGGTACGCCCGCACGGACATCTCGCGCATCCCCGAGCGGCCGGTGAGCGACGCGAGGTCCGTGACCCAGCGAGCGGCCGTCGGGTGCTCGTCCGCGACGGCCACGGCGCAGAGCGCGTCCAGCACATACGCGCGGAGCCACAGGTGCGTGTCCCGCTGGCGAGCGCAGCGTGTCAGGGCCTGTCCCAACGTTTCGACCGCGCCGGCGAGATCGCCTGACGCAGCGGTGAGCAGTCCGAACCCGCGCACGCCGTACGACTCCCAACACGCATCATCCACCTGGCATCCGAGCGCGAACGCGTGCTCGAACGCTTCGGCCGCACGATCCAGATCGCCCAGGCGAACCCAGACCTCCGCGCGGAGCGCCTCCGGATACGCGGCGAACGTGGTCCACCGCTCGGCCGCGGTCAGCTCGATGCCGCGCTCCAGCGTCTGTTCGGCGAGCTGGAGTTCGTTCCGAAGCAGGTGCGTGCGACCGAGCATCGCCGTCGACCACGCCTCTTGCTTCGTCTGGCCCGTCTCGACGGCGAGCTCGATCGATCGATCCAGGGCCTCCATCGCGAGGTCGTGCGCGCCGGCGTCGGCATATCGAGCTCCGCGGACGGCATGGATCTTCGACAGCTCGACCAGGTCGTCGCCCGCCAGCTCTTCCGCCGCGCCGAACCAGGTCCCCGCACGGACGTAATCGCCCCGAAGGAGATCGACGTAGCCGAGCTCGCGGTGCGCGGCCGCGGCGACCGCCCGTTCGCCGCTGGTCTCTGCCGCGGCGATGCTCCGGTGGAGCGCGGCCGCGCCCTCTTCGTCCTTGCCTTTGGTCGCGTGGATCAGAGCCGTACCGAGCGAGAGCTGCGCCATCGCCTCGAGCGCTCGATCGCCTGCCGCCTGGCTGGCGGTGACGGCCCTCCGGAGTCCATCGACGCCTGCCTGGACCGCTCCGGCGCTCACGGCCGCCTCGCCGGATTCCAAGAGCGCCCGCGCTGCCGTCCGTCCACCGCCCGCGCCGCCGTCCGTCCGCGATGGGGGACCATCCATCCGCGCAGCCTCCGCGAGCTCCGGTCCCGGCTGCACGCCCAACTCGCGCTCGAACAGGTCGACCGACGCCGAGAGCTGCCGCTGCACCGCGATGGCGTCGCCGGTGCCGGCGAACGCCCGGATCAGAAGGGTGTGCGCGTCCTCATCGAGGGGAGCGACGGCCACCAGACGGGTGGCTAGCTCGACCGACGTCCGAGCGTTGCCCGATGCCAGCGCCCGCAATGCACCTTCTCGGAGTACAGCCTCGCCGAGTGCGGCCAGCCGCCGTCGCTCGCCGAGGAGCCAAGCCGAGAAGCCAGGGCTGGCGTCGATCTCGACACCCTCGAGCAGCTCCCTCCCCAGGCCGGGAAGTTCCACGGCCTCGAGCGACGTGCCGGCCATCAGCACGTGGACATCGATCAGCGATCCGCTCGGGAGTCGAAGCTGCACGACGTTCCCGCTCCCGATCGTCTCCGGTCCGCCGAGGAGCCTTCGGAGCTCGGAGAGGTTCCAGCGCAACGCCCCTGCAGGATCTTCGGCATCGGGGAAGAGAAGGTCGACGAGTTGCTGCCGGGTCGGCGGCCGATCCGAGAGCGCCAGATACGCGAGCAGCGCCCACGCCTTCCTGCCCTTGGGCGCCGCGTAGACCGTCCCGTCACGCACGACGAGGGGTGCACCGAGCAGATACGCGGTGACCGACATCCTGGCCATCCTGCGGGCTTGCGCGTCCGCGAGGCAAGGGTGCGTGCGCACCACACGATCCTTCTCACTCCGGCTCACACGCCCGGGGGCTACCTTCGGCCGGCAGTCGACCGAGGAGGAGCCTGAGATGCCGAACGCCACGCTTGATGAGTTCCGCGCCCAGGTGCGCGGCGACGTGATCGCACCCGACGACGACGCGTACGAGCAGGCGCGGCACGTCTACAACGCGATGATCGACCGGCGGCCGGAGATGATCGTCCGAGCCGCCAACGTCGGCGACGTCATCGCCGCCGTGAACCTTGCTCGCGAGAACGGGCTCGACCTCGCGGTGCGCGGGGGAGGTCACAGCGTTCCGGGCTTCGGCACGTGTGACGGCGGCGTCGTGATCGACCTGTCCCGGATGCGGGGCATCCGGGTTGATCCGGCGTCTGCGACCGCTCGCGCCGAGGGCGGGGCGACCTGGGGCGACTTCAACGCCGCGACGTATCCGTTCGGCCTGGCGACGACCGGGGGGATCATCTCGACGACCGGGGTCGCGGGCTTGACGCTCGGGGGCGGCATCGGTTACCTGGCACGAGGCTTCGGCTTCTCGTGCGACAACCTCGTCTCGGCCGACGTCGTGACGGCCGATGGTCGGTTCCTGGTTGCGAGCGAGCGCGAGAACGACGATCTCTTCTGGGCGTTGCGAGGTGGCGGCGGGAACTTCGGCGTGGTGACCTCGCTCGAGTTCCAGTTGCATCCGGTGAAGGACATCTACGGCGGGCCGATGTTCTTCGAGCTGAGCGAGGTGGAGAACGTCCTGCGGTTCTTCCGCGAGTACATCGCCGACGCGCCGGAGCAGCTCGGCGCGTTCCCCGCCTTCCAGATCGCGCCGCCGCTCCCCTTCATCCCGGAGGAACGTCACGGAGACACGTTCGTCGCGATGGTCGCCTGTTGGGCGGGTCCGCTCGAGGAGGGGGAGAGGGCGCTCAAGCCCTTCCATGACATCGCCCCGGTCGTGGCGGAGTTCGTGGGGCCGATGCCGTACCCCGCTCTGAACGGCGCGTTCGACGGATTGGTCCCTCCGGGCCTCCAGCACTACTGGAAAGCGAACTTCGTCGAGGAGCTGACGGATGAGGCTATCGCTGCACACGCCGTCCATGGACCGGACGTGCCGGCCGTCAACTCGACCGTGCACATCTATCCGATCAACGGAGCCGCGCACCGCGTGGCGCCCGACGCGACGGCGTTCGCGTACCGGAACGCGAACTTCGCCACCGTGATCGCCGGCATGTGGCCCGAGGCGAGCGAGAACGACGCGAATATCGCGTGGGTTCGCCGCTACTACGACGCGACCGCGCCCCACTCGGAGGAGGGCGGCTACATCAACTTCATGAGCGAGGACGATCAGGGCCGGATCAGGGCCAATTACCAGGGGAACTACGACCGCCTGGTGGACGTGAAGCGCCGCTACGATCCGGACAACCTTTTCCACCTGAACCAGAACATCCGGCCTTGACCGGCATCCGCCGGAACGTCCCGAGCTCCCGACAGGCTCCCTCCCGCCGGCGGGGGTCCCCCGTTCGCCCTGTTGAGGGGGGTCGAACCATCACCGATACGCACCTCAGGTAGCGAGAGGAGGCTCCGCGAGGTGCGGTTCGACCGCGACAAGGTTCCGGACGGTGATCGGCTGCGCCGTGACGCGCGCGTGGCCGGTCTCCGCGATTTCCGCACGCCCTCGCTGGAGACGGTCGAACGTCGCCGGAGACAGCTCTGGCTCGTGACGACGATCGTGATCGCATCCGTCGCGGCCGCCGTGTTGGTCGTGACCCGGCCGGCCGGATCGTCGCCGCAGATGCTCTCCGAGCCGCTGCTCCGCTTGTCGGTGATCGCGCTCGCCGGCGCGTGCTGCGCATACGCGATCGAGAAGGAGGTGCATCTGGGGCGCGCCACGCGGATGCTGACCGACGAGCGCGTCCTGACGGCCGCGCTCACGAACCGGCTGCACGAGGTCTCCCTCTTGCTCGATGCAGGGCGCGCGATCAACCAGCTCCTGGACCTGCCCGAGCTGTTGGAGACCGTCCTTCGCAGCGCGTGCGAACTGCTCGATGCGAACGGCGGCTCGATGATGCTGGTCGAGGGCGATGAGCTCGTGACCCTCTGTGTCCGAGGCCGGGAGGAAGCCGTCGGCGCTCGTCTGCGACTCGGAGAGGGCATCGCCGGTCACGTCGCGCTCCGTCGCGAGCCGGTGCTGATCGAAGGCCACGTCGATCCGAAGGAGTTCCCGGGGCTCGCCGACCGGGCCCCCTACGTCGAGAGCGCGATGTCGCTGCCGCTGGTTCACCGCGACGAGGTCGTCGGCGTCCTGAACGTCAACGCCGCCGCGGACTACGCGTTCACGGAATACGACCTTCGCGCCGTCGCCGTGTTCGCCGAGCAAGCCGCGGCCGCCATCGCCAACGCCCGCCTGTACGAGGCCGAGCGCGCCCACGTCGCCGAGCTGATCGAACTGCGTCACGAACACGTCGGAGGGGCCGGATGATGGCGCCGACGCTGAAGCCACGTGTCCTGATCGTGGAGGACGATCCGGATCTCCTCGTCGTCCTCCGCGTGAACCTGACGGCGATCGGCGTCGAGCCGATCCTCGCCGGCGACGGGCGCACCGCGATCTCACGGATCCAGGCCGAACGTCCGGACGCGGTGGTGCTCGACGTGATGCTTCCCGGGATCGACGGGTGGTCGGTGCTGGAGGACCTGCATGCGCTGGGTGACCCGGTCCCCGTCGTGGTGTGCTCGGCGAAGAAGGACGCCGAGGACATGGAGCGCGCGCGGCAGCTGGGAGCCTCGGGATACGTGGTCAAGCCGTTCGACATCGACCGCCTGATCGACGCCGTGTTGGAGGCGACCGGCCGGAGCCGCAGGATGCAGACGGGGCGGGCGAGCGACCTCGCCATCGAACGCCCCGATCTCGCCTGAGGTACCTCCGAAGGCCCCTCGTATCCTGGGCGCGTGGCCCCGTCTGCCGACCGTCTGCTCTGCGCGCTCCGTCGAGAACCCGTCGACCGGACACCGATCTGGTTCATGCGACAGGCGGGTCGCTACCTCCTCGAATACCGCGAGCTCCGTGGCGACCGCGACATCCTCGAGACGATCCGGATCCCAGACGAGGCCGTCGAGATCACGCTCCAGCCGCTCCGACGGATGCCGCTCGACGCCGCGATCGTGTTCAGCGACATCGTGGTGCCGCTCGTCGCCACCGGGATCGCCTTCCGGATCGAAGCCGGTCGCGGACCGGTGCTGGATGAGCCGATCCGATCCCTGCGCGACGTCGATCGTCTCCGTCCGCTCGAGCCCGAGGTCGACGAGCCCTACACGCTCGAGGCGATCCGCGCGCTGGTCCGCGAGCTCGAGGTGCCGCTGATCGGGTTCGCCGGGGCGCCCTTCACCCTCGCGAGCTACCTGATCGAGGGCGGTCCGAGCCGCGATCAGACCAAGACGAAAGGCTTGATGTTCGCGGATCCCGCGACGTGGGATGCCTTGATGGGGGCGCTCGTGGACGTGGTCGTGCCCCATCTGCGAGCGCAGGTGGAGGCGGGGGCGAGCGCTCTGCAGGTCTTCGACCCATGGGTCGGTGCGCTCGCGCCCGCCGCCTACCGCGCCAACGTCCTGCCGCACATGCGGCGGTTGTTCGACGGGATCGCGGACCTCGCCGTGCCGGCGATCCACTTCGGCGTCGGGACGTCCGAGCTGCTCGAGCTGATGCGCGAGGCCGGCGGCGCCGCGATCGGCGTCGATCACCGGATACCGCTTGACCGGGCGTGGGAGCGGCTGGGGCCTTCGACCGCGATCCAGGGCAACCTCGATCCCACGGTGCTGCTGGCCCCGTGGGACGTCGTGGAGCGCGAGGCGCTCGACGTCCTCGATCGCGCCGGCGGTCGGTCGGGTCACGTATTCAACCTCGGACACGGCGTGCTGCCCGACACGCCGGTCGAGAACTTGCAGCGGCTGGTCGACCTCGTGCACGCGCGGTCCGAGCGCGATGGCTGACGCTCCCGCTCGGGTCGCCGTCGTCGGCGCCGGCGTCACCGGTCTCACGGCTGCCTTCCGGCTCCAGGCCGATCCATCGATCGAGGTCGTCGTGCTGGAGGCGTCGCAGCGTCCCGGCGGGACGCTGCGAACGGTGGAGGTGGCCGGCATCTCGCTGGATGCCGGCCCCGATTCCTTCCTCGGCCGGAAGCCGTGGGCGGCGGACCTCTGCCGCGAGCTCGGGCTCGAGATGACGAGGCCGGCCGCGACCGGCACGTGGCTGTGGACCCGGGGCGGCCTCGTTCCGTATCCGGCAGGCACGGCGTTCGGCATCCCGGGAGACCTGGGCGACCTCTTCCATTGGAAGGGACTGTCGGGTCGAGGCCGGCGTCGCGCGCTCCGCGACCTCGTGATCCGCAAGCGTCACGACGACGGTGACGAGACGCTCGGCGGACTCCTCCGCCGGCGATTAGGAGACGAGGCCACCGATCGGGCGCTCGCGCCGCTCCTGTCGGGACTCTTCGGCGGCGATGTCGATTCCCTGTCCGCGGACGCAACGTTCCCCGAGCTGCACCGGTGGGAGCGGACGCAAGGCTCGTTGATCCGGGGGGCGCAGGCCGCCCTTCGCGACGCGAAGGGCGGCTCGCCGCGGGCACCGATGTTCGTGCGGCCCCGGGACGGGGCCGCACGACTCACCGCCGAGCTCGCCGAACGGGCCGGTGACCGCGTGCGGTACGGCGCGAGCGTGGAAGCGATCGCGCGCGAGGACGACCGGTGGGGGCTTCGGACCGCATCGGGTCCCGTTCACGCCGATGCGATCGTCCTGGCCGTCGACCCCGCCATCGCGAGGCGGTTGCTCGAGCCGGTCGCCCGCGACGTCTCCGCCGATCTAGCCCAGATCCCCGCGGCGTCCGTCGGCATCGTTCTGCTCGTCTACCGGCAGGGCAGCGCCGAGCAGCTCCCGACGGGCGCCGGCTTCGTGGTCCCGCGAGGCGAGGCGCCGATGGTCGCGTGCGGACTCGTCTCGGCGGCCTGGCCGGACCCGGCGTTCGGATCGCGCGCCGTCGTTCGATGCACGGTGGGCGGGGCCGGCCAGGAGGATGTGCTCGACGCGGACGATCAGGACATCGTCCGCGCGTGCACGAAGCACCTGGCCGCCCTCCTCCCGCTGCCGGGGGAGGCCGATGCTTCGGCCGTGATCCGCTGGCCCGGCGCCGTTCCTCGGTACCTCCTGGGACACCTCGAGCGGGTCGGCCGCATCCGCCACCATCTGCCGCCGGGTATCTTCCTGAGCGGACAGGCATACGACGGGATCGACGTTGCCGGATGCGTCCGCGGGGCCGCCGAGGCCGCCGAGGCCGCCCGGAACTTCGTCGACGCGACGCGCAAGGAGCGGACCGCATGACCGAGACGATCTACACCCTCTATCCGGTCTTCGCCGCGACGCGGGAGCTGCGGGATCGATTCGCCGACGAGAAGGATCGCGCCCGCGCGGTGGCCGAGATCGAGGAGCTCTTCAAGCGCTGGGGGGACGACGTCCGCGTCCGCGGCACCTATTCGACCGTGGGGTTCCGTGCCGACGCCGACCTGATGCTGTGGCTCTCGGC
>Ga0157378_10006535_pt1 | contig 10191 bp, 13 predicted proteins | sample M65metaG_FD_115309 | JGI IMG/M metagenome (GOLD analysis project Ga0157378, IMG submission 115309) | Miscanthus rhizosphere microbial communities from Kellogg Biological Station, Michigan, USA - M6-5 metaG | ecosystem: Host-associated > Plants > Roots > Rhizosphere > Soil | place: USA: Michigan...
AAGGACCTATTCATGGCGCTGCCAGAGGAAGATCTCCAAGCCTTAGGTAATCTATCTGACGCGCACCATAAAGCCGAAGACACCACTCCCTAAAAGCGGACAAGATGTCGTCTCAGGGAGGCAAATCCATGAAACCCTTTGTGACTGCCACAGTTGCTATTCTCGCACTGGTAACAATCGTGCATGTGGTGCGGTTGTTAGCCGGATGGAGTGTTTCAGTTAACGGGATCGACATTCCCAAGTGGGTAAGCGTCATCGCTGCCGTCGTTGCTGGCGGATTGGCAACCGGCCTCTGGCGAGAACGCGCCTAACTTACGCGACATCGTCGTGCCATGACCTGACGCCTTCCTGCACGAGAGGGCGTCAGAGAGGAAAAGACGGTGAATACCAAACGCACGATAACCGAAGCCTTTGACAGGTGGAAAGGCGCACTGATTGATCAGGACAAACAAACGACCCAGGCCGCACGCCACCGCGCTCATGCGCGTGTCACGAGTATGGAAGACCTAATTGCTGAAACACCCGCCGACGACATCGAGGGCGTCGGCATAAAGTTGGCGCTTTACATTTATATGAGCGGCGTCGATCCCGAGACGGCAGACAGTGCCGTCGAGCAGGTTTTGTCAGCTTACAAGGATTGCGTTCGCGTTGTCGGTCGTGATTTCTTGGCGGAGGTCAAGTGCTTGATGCCACCAAGTCAGCAGAGCGTCTGAAACCACGCCCGAGCCGCGCGGTTCGCGTGAAAACGGACCAAACGGATTAGTGGTTCTCTATAGCTGCTGAAGGGGGAGGAAGTCATGAACAACGAGACCAGAGAGCGCTATCTGAAACTCGCGCTTGTTGTTTCCGGCATCGCTTTCTTACTAATCTATCCGCTCGGCTTCGTGTGGCCTTCGGGCTGGGTGTGGCATGGCGGCGAGGGCTCTTACTATCTGCAGATGCTTTGCGGTGTGTATGCAGTACTCGGCATTTTTCTGATCGCCGCGGCAAAGAACCCGGCTGAAAACCGCAGCTTGATCTCCTTCACGATCTGGTCGAGCGTGGTGCATGCGGCGATCATGGCGGTTCAGGCAATTTCTGACAGCCGCGAGTATGGTCACCTAGTGGGCGACGTCCCGGCACTGCTCTTTGTGGCAGGCATGCTCTGGTTTCTTTCGCCAACCAATAAAGTAGCCGTCAAGGCGACCGGCTAGGGTCTTGCAATTACCGCGCTCTCTAACTTGCATGCGGTGAAGGGCCCCGGTCCTAGTGCCCTGACCAGTTTAATTAAAGAGGTCTACGTCTATGTCACTGTCTATGTATCAGGCTTCCGTTCCTGCGTTTGTCCAAATGCTAAATAACCTCTCCGCGATCTTGGACAAGGCTGAGGCCCATGCCAAGAACCGCAAGGTTGATCCAGAAGTCTTGCTCAATTACCGGCTTGCCGCTGACATGTTTCCGTTCATTCGTCAGGTCCAGGTTGCAGCCGATCTCGCTAAGGGAGCCGCTGCGCGGCTCGCGGGTGTTGAAGTCCCGAAACATGACGACACTGAGAAGACCTTCGCCGATCTCAAAGCTCGGCTCGCTAAGACGGTGACCTTCGTGCAATCCTTCAAGCCTGATGACATTGATGGCTCTGAGGATCGTGAAATCAACCTGACGCTCGGTGAACACACAATGAGTTTCAAAGGCCAGCCTTATCTAGTTCATTTCGTGATGCCCAACTTCTATTTCCATTGCACCACTGCTTACGACATTCTGCGGCATTGCGGTGTTGAATTAGGGAAGCGGGATTTCATTGGAGCCATTTGACGGGGAGTTGGACGTGCCGACCTACCAGTATCGTTGTCGAGACTGCGGCAAGTCATTCGAGCGCACCGAAACCATCACAGAGCACGAGGCAGCGAAGGTGCCTGAAATGTAACAGTAAAAAGGTGACCCAGGTGCCGGGTCGCGTTTACGTCGTGACATCCAAGAAGAGCTAGGGTTCGTCGATCCTACTTGGGACGAGATTATCGCTGCACCACGATAACCCGGTCCATCACCGCAAGCATGAGAGCCGAGACAACAAAAGTCAGATGAATGACCACAAGCAACACGAGCTTGTCATTTGGAACCACGCTTGAGTTCATGAAGGCTTTGAGCAGATGAATGGACGAAATGGCCACAATCGACGCCGCTACTTTAATTTTTAGCGATCCTGCATCCAGCTTGCCGAGCCATGCGAGGGACTTTTGTACATCTCCAATGTCGAGCTTCGATACGAAATTCTCGTAACCACTCAGCATCACCATCACGATCAAACTTCCCACAAGGGTCAGATCGACTAGTGTCAATGCGCCAAGAACCAAGTCAACCTCTTCGCCCGTGAGCGCACCTGCGAAGAGATGTAAGAGCTCGCGAAAAAAATAAACCGAGAAGAGGATTAGCAGCAGTCCTAGGCCGACGTAGAGCGGTACGAGAAGCCAGCGAAGGGAAAAAAGACCATTCTCCAGATAATACTCGATGACGCGGACCGACCCCGGATTGGTGGTATTCTTTTCGCTATCCTTGGTCGCCATCTCCACCCGCTCCTTACGTAATTACTAGTCTGCGAACACAGCCCACATTGCGGTGATTAGGGCTGCGAAGCCCAACCAGGGCCAGACGTACTTCATACGGCTCGGCTTGTCTTCTTTGTTCATCAGTCCCTCAGCCGCGCCTCGCCGCCTCAATCGCGGCGATGTCGATTTTCTTCATTTCCATCATCGCATCGAAAGCGCGCTTTGCTTCATCGCCGCCAATCGCAAGCGCGTCGGTCAGTACGCGCGGCGTGATCTGCCAGGAAATTCCCCATTTATCTTTGCACCACCCGCACTGGCTCTCCTGTCCGCCATTACCGACGATGGCGTTCCAGTAGCGGTCCGTCTCTTCCTGATCTTCGGTCGCGATCTGAAACGAGAAGGCTTCGTTATGCTTGAATACGGGACCGCCGTTGAGGCCGAGACAGGGTATGCCGAGGACCGTGAATTCAACCATCAGCGCGTCGCCCTCCTTTCCATCTACTGGTGGCCGCGCCCTGGCACGGACAAGCCGCTGGAGAAGACGGCCTTATACACGAAGGTCGGAGATCAGATTTGCAGTGTCGGCTACTACAAGGAATAACTCACCGGGCACGCATGTCCGCTTATGGCACAAAGCAGACATGGTCAATGCGCTGACGAATGTCTGCTTTAGGGGGCAAAGCGGACATCGACCAACCGCTTGCCTACCAATCTCGATTTGTGAGTACACGCCCTAGGAAGAGAAACAGCAACTCGGCAGCGATCTCTACCTCGAAAAAGGACGACTTTCCGCCAATCTCAAGCTCCGTACCTGACTAGTCGGAGTCGGAGGTTCAGAGAAAAGAAGCGTAAAGAGAGAACGACGTCGCCATTAGCGGCTCTGACGAGTCCGGAGGTTTGTCGGGGAATGGCGCAGAACCGCGCGCATCCGACCGTGTTCGATATTTGGGGGCGTTGACTGGCGGAGAGGGTGGGATTCGAACCCACGGTGCGGATAACCGCACAACGGCTTTCGAGTTCAAAGATTCTGAAGTTCGACCCTGCCATCCAGTGCGAAAACGTCTCACCTGGTTTGGCTTTTCTGGTTCCCCGGCGCGGACTAATGCCCGGGAATTGAGCGTCAAAAGCGACATTATCAGTTACCGCGGCCTTTGTGGGTCTAGAACAAGTGATCCTTGTAGGTCGTCTTGTCGGCGATCACCATCGCGTCGCCGATGATGAGTAGCCCCTTTCCCGGGCCCTGCTTGACCGTCACTTTTTCGTATCCCTGGACGCCCAGGTTCATGCCATCGGTCAGCGACTTCTTCTCGAGGAGAAGCTTCGCCACCGTATTCATGGCCATGCCTGCATCCCTCGGATCCCAGAAGCCGATTGCCGTGATGGCGCCGGATTGAAGGTATTGAGCGGACGGGTTGGGAAGACCTGTGCCCACCAAGCACACCTTGCCCTGCAGGCCCGCTTCTTCGATTGCCCGACCTATGCCGATGACATCTCTGCCCGCCGATCCTTGGAAGCCACGGATGTCGGGGTGCTTGCGTAGGATTTCCTTTGCCATCTCGTAGCTTTTGTTCGCGTCGTCAAAGGACTCGTTCTTTTCGTCAACGAGCTCCATTTCCGGGTATTTCTTGGCATTCTCGATGCCCGCATCGACCCATTGGATGTGCGTGCGGCTGCCGAGCGATCCCACGAAGTTCGTCCACTTGCCTTTGCTCCCCATGCACTGGGCGAGCCGCTCATTGAGGGCGGCGCCAAACGCCGCATTATCGAAGGCTTCGATGTCGGCCTGAGTGTTCTTCTGGTTATCTGCTTCGTGGGTGACCACGACGATGCCCCGGTCCATCGCACGCTTGAGAGCGCCCTCGATCACGGCGGGATCCATGGGTACCACGGCCAAAGCGTTCACGCCGCGCGCAATCAAGTCATCGACGATCTTCAGCTGCTGGGCGGCATCGGCGGTGGCGGGTCCGATTTCCGAAGCAACTACGTCCGGGTTCGCGTCCTGGAACGCCTTGACACCGACCTCCATGCGATTGAACCACGGAATGCCACTGATCTTGACCACCGTAGCAATGACCGGCTTGTCGCCCGCGGCCACATAGCCGCTGACGCCGAGAATCAGTGCGCCGATAGTGGACGCAGCAAAAAGTAATTTTCTCATTTTTCTTTATGTTCCCTCAGATGGCGGATTAGTAAACAGAGCACTTCGACTCAGAGCTTTAGACAGATCATGCATGGTGTGGTTCGTCTGCGGCCGAATAGGCTTCTTCATGCCAATTGCCGTGGCTCCATCTAAGATGCTGTTCTCGAAAACTTTATGGCGGAGAGGGTGGGATTCGAACCCACGGTACGGTTACCGGTACAACGGTTTTCGAGACCGCTCTCTTAAAGAATCACATGCACCCCCGTTCCCTCGGAGCGGAGGTGTTCAGGAAGGGGTTGGCTCCAATTGGTCTTGGGAAGGCACAGCACTAAGCCGCTTCCGCCTCCTGATTTACAACGCTCTCCGCGATTTTCGTCAGCGCCTCGTCGGTAGCTTTTTCCTCGTCGAGTGTTTCTTGTAGCAGGGAGACCGCATCGTTCAGACCGAGCTCTTCGGCCCAAGTCCGAAGCGTGCCATAACGGGAAATTTCGTAGTGCTCCACTGCTTGGGCCGCTGCGATGAGGCCTGCATCAAGGGCCGGCGAACCCTTGTAGTCTTTCATAATTTCCGCGCCTTCATCCGTGATGCCAACTATGGCGTCGCAGGTCTTGCCTTGAACCTTTCTCTGGATCATGAAAAAAACCTGCTCCAGCCGTTCGACCTGCCCCTCAGTTTCAGCGCGATGTTTCTCAAATGCCGCAGTCAGCTCATCGTTTTGGGCAGCTTTGGCCATCTTAGGCAATGTCGCCAATATCTTCTTCTCCGCATAATAAATGTCCTTGAGTGTATCGTAGAAAAGGTCGTCGAGCGTCTTAGCCTCTTTGGCCATTGGTTATCTCCATTAGCGGCGAGATGCGGTGTGACAATACAAAGGAGCATGGGAAATCGCGGGGGTAATCCCTTGGTTCCAAATTTCCTTTGTTAATAAGTTCCCTTCGCATGCGCGACAGTCTACCTGACTGGGCCTAACACCAGTCGGTGAGTTCCGTCGGCGATGCAGCCCGAACATTGTAGATCTGGCTAGGTATTTTTGCCTCACGCAATTGCGAGAGATGAAGCGAAGGATGCTCAAAGCTCAAAGTTCGGTTTCGGTCAGACCTCGCGCCAAGCCGGTTCTGTGGGGTCCACCAGCTCAAATTCAACGGGCGCAATTCCGAAAAGGGCAATCACGGCGGGCTCGTTCGCGGTTTTCATCACCCCATCATAATGGGGTGTACGAGCAACGCGCCTGACAAATCCTCCCGCAGGAACCGGAACCGCACTGTGCGGATCGAAATCTGCACCACTGTTTACCGACCACACCCCGGACAGGACAACGGAGAGCCGATCGGTCGCATATGTGTGCGGCGCGCTCATGTAGCCGGGGTACCACTTCATCAGCACTACGTACGGCCCTGACTGATCCAAGCCGCCGTAGAGCGGGGCCATCTCAGCGCTGTGCGGCGGGAAACCCTTGATCCAACCGCTCCACTGAATCGCATCGGGGAGTGTAACCTGGGTCTCGGACGGGTCGATCTTACTGGCTAACGCCGCCGTGTCCGACAGCGCGAGTGGAACAGCGGCCAGCAAAGACGCTAGCAGGACTTGCCGACGCGTCGACCAAAGCTCCGTCAGAGAGCCCGAGGAAAATGTTTCGTCCGGGAGATGGCAATGATGCATTGTTCGACTCCTTATTTCCCCCTCCAGCTCCTGATCCGGGTTGTGGCCTTGCAAAGCGGCCTCGGAGGAGCCGATGGCGAGCGCGTTGGGGTACCAAGATGAAGAGTGTGGAGCGCCACCGATTCCACATGCGAGTCACTTCCGTGTTGCGATCCTGCGCGGTCTGGGCGTCGTTGAAGATGCGGTCAATAAGATAAAGGCAAGCACGAGAATCGCGAGCAGGACGATCTAACCGAAAGACAGTCCAAGCATTGGAGCATGGCTCAAACCTCGGCGCAGATGAGACTCGAAATAGGCGCGGCAAGAAGAGCCAAATATTGGCCTGTGCCGTTCAGTAGCTAAGCGTGTGCTCTAGTTTGGCATTTCTCATGCACTGATCCCGGCTTGTGCTGTCCCGTGCCATGCTGTGCTGCGTGGTTCGTTTGCAAATCCGGTTGCAAACTCATTCACTTCTGCGGGCCAGACGATCTATCGCTACCGCAGATAACATTCTGAACTATCCCACCTGTCGGGAAAGTTAAGGAAGGCGTCTTTTATAGGCCATCCTTGCGCGTGCATACACTCGCGGACGTAACCCGTCCGCTGCTGCGCAATATTTCATTTGGCGTCATGAAAGATAATTCCCAGCGTATGTCGCGAACCTGATCTGATCTCGCTTACGCCGTGGCGCAAATTAACTCGGTACCAGCCACGCGCTCCGCGAACTGGTCGATGATGTACGGCAAACACCACCGCATCGCCTTGCCGCAAAGGAATGACAGCCGCGCGTGACTGCCTTCGCGACATTGCTCTATCAGAACAAATTCACCTCCCTCAAAATCGCGATCTGGCTCTGACAGAAGGATCGCAACCTGAAAAGGAAAAACATGCTCCCCGTAAAGGTCTTGGTGCAAACAGTTGTAGTCGCCCGCAACATACTGCAGCAGTAGGGGCGTGGGGCGCGGCTGCCCGGCTTTATGACATCGATCCAGAAATATCGCATGGCTTGCCGGATAGCGGATAGCGATGCCCATGTTTTGGTTCCAGCGATTTGCGATGTTGGCGAGGTCCCGATAAAGCTCCGCGCGCAACTTCGCGATCCGATCTGGAAGCGGATAGGCAAAATACTTGTATTCACCCCGACCGAAACCGTGCCGAGCCATCACGATCCGACTGCGAAAATGGGTGTCCTCTGAGTAGGTATCGGATACGGATCGACATTCCGCCCGCGACAGGAGTTTCGGCATAATAGCGAAGCCATTAGCGTCGAGATCACACGCAACACTGGCCCAATCGACAGGGCTTGCGCTCCGGTGGTTGATGTCAATTGCCGCGAGGCTGTTCATCGCTTGGCTTCCATAGCAAGGAGAGCGCGCTTGCGCTCAATGCCCCAGCGATAGCCAGTAAGCGAACCGTCTTTGCGAACCACTCGGTGGCAAGGGATAGCAACCCCGATCTTGTTAGCTGCGCAGGCGGCGGCAACAGCGTGACTTGCTTTTGGCCTGCCAATACGCTTGGCAATTTCGCTGTATGTGACGGTCGTGCCCGCTGGAATTTGGCATAACGTCTGCCACACTCTACGCTGAAAGGCCGTACCGCGAATGTCGAGCGGCAACTGTGTCGCTCCGACGAAGTTAACTTCCTTCGACATGATCGATCGTCTCCAAGTGTTGACGGCCTTAAGCTAGGACGCGGAGACGAGACCGACACTCCGGTTGTTGCTCTTAAATTTCAGATTTTTTTGATTTGCGACTTATCATATTCGCTATGGGTCACAGGCTCACCTAGCGCTTGCTCTGCCGCATGTCCGCTAAGTGCCAATATCGGAACTAGCTGATGGGTGAGCTCGGGGAATTTCCATCTTCCGTCGAGAAGCTCGGCGCGCGGTGCCAGCCATCCATGATCGGCAGGCAACTAGGGATTTTGCCATCGCAGTCGCCGAACTGCAGCGGTTCTTTGGTGCTCACTGAAACCAAGTTCGTGCCGGACGAGATTCATCAGGTGCGCGCTATCTTCCCGGTCGTGAATCGTGAACGCGGGATCAAGCCCGAACTGGTACGGCTTGCGCATCACATTCTTGGCCAAGCGCTTAGCTTCGGCGGTACATCAGAATGCACAACTTACTCTGGCGAGCCCCCTCAACGATGAACAAACCTAATGATGCCCACTCCACGAGTGGCTAGTTGATCGCCGTTCGCAAGGGCTAACTGGCATTCTAGAATTTTCGGTTTTTTTTACTTTCGTGCGCTTTCGTGCGCTCCAAGTGTCTCGGTCAGCGCGTGGGTTCGTATCTTGACCTAGATCGTTGGTGGTGTACGAGTGATCGGCACTCGGACCTTTCGGTTGCGGGATGGACCTCGCTTTTGGGCGACATTCAGTCCATCGGAAAAGGCCTTTGGGCTCGCCCAAGGTGTAACCGCTGGCAAGCGGCTACTGCCGACTCGCGGCTGACGATATCGTTGCTTTGCGGTCGCTCGATGCCAAAAAAGAGCCCCGGTAGAATCTGCTCATGGCACCCTGGCCCATTGGCCTCGCGGGTTGAGCTTCTTGCGGAAAAGCTGCCGCTCAAGCCCGATCTGTAGGGGCTTTCGAAATTTGGTCGCCGGCACGACGTCGCCCATAAGCGAGAAAGCCCGCCGTTGCTGTGCTTTACCTATCAAGCCATACTAGCCCATTGCACTTTAATAGGTCGGGCACGTATCGGCATTGGGCTGGTGGCGTCTGTGTCCACGCCATGACCACAACTGTCCACCTTCCGGGCTGGGACCGGGCGGTAGTCAATCTTCCCAGTCGTCGCGATCCTCCGCCACAACGGCGAAATTTTCCCAATCGCGACCCTCACCCTCTACTCTAGGACCGTCGTAGTTGTAGCCGTCCTCCGTCACGAAGCCGAGAGATGTGAGGGAGGCTTCCAATTACATCACCACGTCGTTTCCCACCACCGTTGCAAGTCGAGCAGATACCTGGAGGCTTAAAGGTGCTGGACGCCAATGGCCAAGCACTCGCCTACGTCTACCTCGCGAGACACGCGAACAAGCTGACATCGCAAAGGTGCTGACCTTGGACGAGGCGAGGCGGATCGCGAGCAATATCGCGAAGCTGCCTACTCTATTGGGCAATGGATGATCAAACGCTCCCGAACACCTCCGGCTGACCCGCTGACCTACTTCATTCACGGTCAGCGTTTCTATGCATGCGACTGCGCTCTAATGCATGAAGGCTTTGATCAGGAGGTGAAGGACTTCACCGTCTATGGCGCAGCCGTGATGTCGGCATTAGCCTCAGAGCTATTCCTCAAATGTCTGGGCGTTATCGAAAGTGGTCCGGTGAGCCGCACGCACAATCTCAACACCCTCTTCAAGAACCTATCACCTAAAACGCGGACGCTGATCGAGCGGCGGTGGGACGAAATCTTAGCAGGCAAGAAGCACCTGATTGATGAGTTAGAGCAGGAGACGGGAACACCGATCCCTCGCAGGTTGACGGATGCTCTCCATGTTGGTGCCAATAGCTTCGAAAGCCTTCGCTATCCGGAACTCTCTCCCCAAGCGAACTTCTTCCTGACGGACCTGCCCCACGCGCTCCTATTGGCGATCCTAGAGCTAAAACCAGAGTGGCAGCGCGAACTGGCCTTTCACGTTCCTATGCCCGCTCCCGATAGCAAGTGGACTGGCGCGATTATTCGCGTCCCTGATAATAGCGCGTAAGTCGGAAAGTTAGAGCCGCCACGCTGTAGCTGCTTCCAGCCGTCCTGAGGTGAGATGTGAGAGCGGCTGTCTAGCCGCCCTCTTTCATTTCGTGCGATGCTGTCCGTGCGAGGTGAGTCGCAATGAGCGCATCACAGCGGGTTAGCCGTGACTTTCACAGGCTCGCGGTTTTGTCGGCTGTGAT
>Ga0157378_10006537_pt1 | contig 10190 bp, 10 predicted proteins | sample M65metaG_FD_115309 | JGI IMG/M metagenome (GOLD analysis project Ga0157378, IMG submission 115309) | Miscanthus rhizosphere microbial communities from Kellogg Biological Station, Michigan, USA - M6-5 metaG | ecosystem: Host-associated > Plants > Roots > Rhizosphere > Soil | place: USA: Michigan...
TAGCGGTGTTGTTCTTGTCGCTTCCGCAGGCGGTCGCGATGAGCGTGAGCGCCGCGAGCGATGCGAAGACGTAACGGGTCTTCTTCATGTGTTCTTCTTTCCCCCTCTAGGAGTGACGGTTGCACCGGCACGAGCCGGCATTTCGACTGCCTGGATTCACCCAGCCAGCGACTTCAGGTACTCGATGCTCTGACGAACACCGTGCACCGGACCTTGACCAGCAGGCGGTTCGCCCTCGGTCAAAGCAACATCTTGTTCCAACACATACCATCCGGCATAACCGGATTCTTCCAGCGTCCGCACCGTAGCAGCGATCGGTACGTCGCCGGAACCGGCGGAAGGGAACAGACCGTGCTGGATGGCACCCATCCAGTCGAACTCTCCGGCCCTGAATCGGTCGGAGATCTCCTTGTCGACGTCTTTGACGTGCACGAGGCCGACACGGTCGCCGTGCTGCTCTGCAGTGGCAACGGGATCCGCGCCACCGATGAAGAGGTGGCCCGTGTCGAGGCAGAACAGCGAAGAGGAACTGCGCAAGAAACGCTCGAACTCGTCGTCGGTCTCGATCAGCGTGTTGACGTGAGGATGCACGACCTGTGTCAAGCCGTAGTCGGCGACGATCTTCTCGGTCTCGGCGAGACCGTCGAACAAGGCGGCCCACTCACCCTCGTCGAGCGTCGGTCGATCCCACGACTCCATGCTCGAGATCACGGCAGCGACGAAGTACTGACCGCCCGCGTCGGACAAGGTGCGCGCTGCGGCGTGCGCCGCGTCCAGCGAGCCGGGATGCGATGTGCCGTGATGCAACACCAACGGCACGAAGCCACCCAGGATGCTCATGTTGAACTGATCGAGCAGCGAGCGCAGCGCGGCAACGTCGTCGGGCAGCCAACCGAGAGCACCGAGTTCTGTCTTCGTGATACCGAGTTCCGACATCTCCCCGAGGATGCGGGTCGGTGTCATCTGCAATCCCCAGCCGGGCACTTCACAGATGCCCCATGAGATTGGTGCTGCCGCGATGCGGTCGATCATTCGGTCCCCTCTGTGTAGAGCGCTCCAACTGTAGACGTCTCAGCGCTTCTGTCAAGTGCACTAACTTCGGCGCCGGTGGCCGGTCCGAGAAGAAGCAGCGCTCCTACCCTCGAAGACGTCGCGCAAGTCGCAGGCGTGTCGCGGGCGTTGGTGTCGCTCGTGATGCGCGATTCGCCGCGGGTCAGCGCGGAATCGCGAAAGCGCGTCACTGCCGCGGCATCGAAGCTCGGCTACCGACCCAACCTCATGGCCCGCAACCTCGCAGCACGCCGAACGATGACCGTCGGTGTGCTGCTCAACGACCTCCACAACCCGTGGTTCGCCGAGGTCACCGACGGCATCCAGAGCGTGGCCGATCGCAACGGTTACCAATTGATCCTGGCCAGCGGGCAGCGCAGCGTCCACTTCGAGTCGCGCGCGCTCGACACGTTCCTGGCATCGCGTGTCGACGGAGTCATCGTCGCCGGCTGCCGCCTTCCCGCGGCGCGTCTGCAGGCAGTCGCCGCGGAGGTCGCGGTGGTGTCGGTCGGCCGCGCCTTCTCGAAGGTCGACTTCGGTTCGGTGACAACCGACGACGCGGAAGGCGCCCGACTGGCGGTCGAGCACCTCTACGCGCTCGGTCACCGGCAGATCGCCCACATCGACGGGGGCAAAGGCGCGGGCGCCGCTCCGCGCCGAACGGGGTATCTCCGCACGATGCGTCGCCTCGGTCTTGCCGACGACGCCCACGTCATCGCCGGAGATTTCACCGAGGAGGCCGGCGCCCACGCCGCCGAACGACTGCTGCGCGGTGTGATGCCGACAGCGATCTTCACCGCCAACGACTTGTCCGCCGTCGGCGCGATCGACGCGGTCGAGCGCGGCGGGCTCGTGGTACCCGACGACGTCGCGGTGGTCGGGTACGACAACACGTCGCTCGCCGCGCTGAATCACATCGGCCTGACGACGATCGACCAACCGAATCGCGAGATGGGCGAGGCAGCGGCGCGCATGCTGATCGACGCCATCAACGATCGTGGCGAACTCACCGATGTGGTCATGTCGCCCAGCCTGGTCGTGCGGCGCACGAGCTCCCCCAAACCCGACACCTGATCCGACCGTCCTCAGCCATGCGTTTGGTGACTGGCGCCCGCCGGGCGGGCGCCAGTCGTCAAACGCTGCTCGAAAATTCGGTCAGGGCAGTTCGGTCATCAGGGCCGCGCCGACGGCACCGGCTCGTTCACCCAGCGACGCGAACGCGAGTTGCGGATGCGGGCGCAGATCGGGTGCGTACAACAACTCGGTGAACCACTTCTGGATCGGACCGAGGTAGAGATCGCCGGACGCCGCCAGGCCCCCGCCGAGCACGAACATCTGCGGGTCGAGCAGGTTGGTGAGGTTGTTGAGGCCGAGCGCCACCCAGTACCCGAACAGGTCGATGACGCCGAGGGCCTCGACGTCGCCCTCGCGGGCGGCTGCCTGCACGTTCTCGCCGCGCACGTTGAACGGGTCGCCGCCTGCCAGTTGCAGCACGCGACGCAACCGCTTGCCGATCGCGGCTTCACGCGCCAATTGCGCGAGCCCGCTGCCGGACGCGTATCGCTCCCAACAACCGCGTCGTCCGCAAGGGCACGGCAGGCCGTCGGGGTCGACGACCATGTGGCCGATCTCGCCGGTGAATCCGTTGGCGCCGCGGATGAGACGACCGCCTGCGACAACGCCGCCTCCGATTCCAGTGCCGAGGGTGACCATCACCATGTCGCTGACACCGCGCGCCACTCCCACTTGCCACTCGGCCGCCGCCGCGCACGTCGCGTCGTTGCCGACCTCCACGGGAAAGCCGAGCCGGTCGGACAGCATCCGTCCGACCTCGAAGTCGGTGATGTCGATCAGGTTCGGCGACGCCTTGATGATCCCTGTTCGTGTGACCATCCCGGGCACACCGATGCCGAGCGAGTCGGTGACTCCGAGCGCGGTGGCCAGCTCGGCGAGCGTGTCGACGAACGCTTCGGTGCCTGGCGGTGTCGGTCGCCGTTGTTCCTCGATGACCTCGCCGTCGTCGTCGAGGACCACGCCGAGGCACTTGGTTCCGCCGACGTCGATCCCGATTCGGCGTCGTCTCACGACTCGGCGCGGACTTTGAGCTCGCGCACCGTGTTGAGGATTCGGACCTCTGCGCGGCGCTTGACGAAGCCGGGCAGCGGTACGACGAGATCGATGATCAGGTCGTAGCGCACCTCGGTGCCGCCGTCGCTGGTCGCCGCGAAGTGATACGCACCGTCGATGGTGCGCATGATGTCGCCGCGCAGCAGGCTCCACGACAGGACGGCCGGTGCCTGCGCGTAGTCGTAGGCCAACGTGTAGTGCGTGCTGCGACCGAGCGCCGAGGCGCGGAACTCCACTTCGGTCGGCCGACCTTCGCCGTCGCGAGCGCGCACGACGACGTCCTTCACGTCCTTCGCCCACTCGGGATAGTGCTCGACGTCGGCCGCTATCGCCCACACCCGATCCGGCGGAGCAGCAATCCTGGTCGTCTGTGACGCCGTGTCAGCCATTGCTCTGTTCTAGTCCATCTCGTGATCTGTCGGTGACACTGCTCGACCGACGCGAGGACCGTACGAGCCGTGCAGCGCGGCCCACACGCCGTTCATGCCGATCCCGAACATCGGCACGAGCACACCGAACGCCAACGCGTTGAGTTCGCCCTTGTCGAGCCCGACCACACCGATCCACGCACCGACGACGGCCGCAACCACTTGAATCGCCAACGCCCACGTCAGGATGCGGCGAACCGGTTTCGGCGCCGTCGGCCCGGTGAGGAGGTAGAGGTTGGCGACACCGACCTCCTCGGTACGCGACCGTTCGAGTGCGCGCGCGTACGCCCACAACGTGGTGGCCATCCCGATCGCGAACAGCAGCATCGAGACGCCACCGATGAGGAACTGCGCGAAGCGTTCCGATCGGAACGGCACGGCGATGATCAACGCGACGAGGAACACCCCGGTACCCGCCACGTCGACATCTATGACCCGGGACCGCGTCGGCGTCGTCGGGTCGTCGGTCATCGACGAATCATCATGCCAGGGCACCCAGCGAGGCGCCCAGCCGCTGCGCCAGGCCGTCGTACGAGTATTCCTCGATGGCACGCCGGCGGCCGGCCGTGCCCATCGAGCGTCGCAGCACGGGATCGTCGAGCAGTCGGGTGAAGGCGCGAGCAGCCTCGTCGACATCATCAGGATCGCGGACCATGATCCCCGTGACACCGTCGACCACTGCGTCCTCGGCACCTCCCGAGTCTCCGGCCACCTGCGGCACCGCGCACGCCGCGGCCTCGAGGAACACGATGCCGAAGCCCTCCTGTTCGAGCCCGCCCCACCGGTTGCGGCACAACATCGTGTAGACGTCGGCGCAGCCGTACAACGCCGGCAGGTCGTCGTTGGGAACCCGACCGAGGAAGCGGACCGGCACGCGCAACTGATCGGCGAGCCGTCGCAGGCGTTGCTCGTCGCGACCGCTGCCCGATATCGCCAGCACGAGGTGTGGTCGCGAAACGCGGAGCTGCGCAGCTGCGCGGATCGCTGTGTCGAATCCCTTTCTCGGCACCAGCCGGCTGATGGACACGATCACCTCGGCGTCGGCCGGCAGGCCGAACTTCGCCCGCGCCGCGGCGCGCTCTTCGTCGCTGAGCGGACGGAACCGTTCGGTGTCGACTCCCGGTGGCACGACGGTGATCGGCAGGCTGTGCCCGACGGCATGCTCGGCCTCTGCCGCTGGATAGCTTCCTGCGGCCACGACGTGTCGGGCATTGCGCAACACGTGTGCCAACGCCTGCCTCGAGCCCGGCAGGCGACCGGGCACGGTGACCTCTGCGCCGTGCAGCACGACGTCGTAGGGCAGGCGCAACGACGGCCCAACGAACCCCAGAGGCACCGCAGGGTCGAGCACGATCAGATCGGCGCCGACCCGATCGGCCATGTCGTTGATGCGATTCACCATCCACGGGTGCGGCAACAGAACGGGCTCGGGTGTGCGCTCGATCAGGAACGTCTGAGAGGCGTCGAACGCCGCAGCGCCCTTGTAGGGACTGGTCAACACGGCGAACGAATCCGGCGGCAGGCGCCGCCACCACTCCCACAGCAGCGACTGGATACCGCCGATCTTCGGCGGGAAGTCGTTCGTCACCAAGAGATGCTTCACCGCGACGCTGCCAACTCCTCGACCACGATCGCGTCGGGATCGTCGATCGGCAGCAACTCGTCGAGCCCCAGGCGATGCGCCGCCCAGACGGCGTGCACGCGAAGCATCGCGTCGTCGACCGCCAGGTACCGCTCGACGCAATTGCGCACCGCTGGGTCGTGTGCATCACCGACGTTGCCCAACGCCACCAGCGCGTTGCGGCGCACCCACCTCGGATCGCGGTCGGCGATGTACCAACGCCCCCAGCGCCGCAGGACTTCGGCGTCCGACGCGTCGAGGATCTCGACGAGCGACACCCACGGCTCCATCTCGAACGCCGGTGCGGGATGTCGGGACGCGAACCGGATCGTCGGCGGGCACACCGTCTGACAGTCGTCGCAGCCGTAGATGCGATCGCCGATCGCGGCTCTCCAGCGGCGATCCATCACGCCGGGCTTCTGGATGATCCACGCCAGGCACCGGCCGGCGTCGATGACACCGGGAGCAATGATCGCACCCGTCGGGCAGGCGTCGACGCATTTCCGGCAGGAGCCGCAACCGTCGGGCACCGGCCCATCGGCGGGCGGCAGCGGAGCGGTGGTGACGACGCAACCGAGCACGAACCAGCTCCCCGCGCCGGGCAGCAAGATGTTGGCGTTCTTTCCGAACCATCCGAGGCCGGCCCGGTAGGCGACCTCCCTGTCGACGATCGAGTTGTCGTCGGCGAACACAACTGCCCGGAAGCCGTCACGCCGCAACCGGCGGGCCACCACTCGGAGCCCGGCACGAAGCGGCGCGTAGTGATCGGTCCACGCATACCGCGCCACGCGCCCCTGCGGTCCGGCAGATGGTGGGGGTTCGTCGGAATAGTACGAACGCGCCGCAACGATGATGGAGCGGGCGCCGAGAACGGCACGCTGCGGGTCGGTCGACCGGAGGGGATTCTTGAACGTGAACGGCAGGCCGTCGTCGAGGCCGGCGTCCTTGCGCCGCAACAGCTCCGACCGGGCACGTTGCAGCACCTCGGCGTCGCACACACCGATGTGCGGAATGTCGTGTTCGCGAGCAATCTGGATGAGACCGTCCACGTACGCGGCGTCAACAGAAGGTGGCGACAGCGTCGGTCTCACTGTGACGCAGCGTAGGCACCATTCCGGCGCGAACGAGCAAACGCACCACTCGCATCTCGTCGTCGTCGAACTCGACCGATTCGACCGATGCGGGTGACAGCACGTGCGTGACGACGCAGTCGGCACATGTCGCCGTGGCCCGCATGCAACAGGTGTCGCAGGAGATCACGATCGATGTCGCTCGTGGCGATGCCGGTCGTGGCGATGTTGGAGTCGGGTTGTGTTCCATGGCATGTCCTCGCAGTGGTTCGGGGCCTCCACCCGTCGTCATCATCACAAAGGGGTGTTGCACAGTTCCCGCGACCACCTGCACGCGCCCGGATGTTGAACTGGGACGCGTGAACGTCCGAGCCGCGAGCCGCACAGCAGTCCTCGTGTGCCAGGGTCGCGCCGTTGCGCACGACCGGATCGCACCCGGCCGGTTCGACGACCCGACCGCGTTGCGGATGCTCACGGACGCCGAGCGCGTGCCGGTCGAACAGGTTCGATCCGGCGTGGTGCCCAAGACCGCGAGAGAACGCGTGAACTTCGAGATGGTGCGGGCCTGCGGTGAGTTGATGGCCCCGCGAACCATTGCGATCGACGATGCCATCAGCGATCGATCGCCGGCACAGGTCGTCGTGCTCGGCGCCGGCCTCGACGGCCGCGCTTGGCGGATGAAAGAGCTTGCCGCGATCGACGTGTTCGAGGTCGACCATCCGGCGTCGCAGGCCGACAAGCGCCAGCGTGTCGCGGCGCTCGCCCCGGTCGCTCGATCGATCCAGTTCGTACCCGTCGACTTCGGCACCGACGATCTCGACGCGGCTCTCGCGACCGCCGGGCACGAAGGATCAGCGACGACGACGTGGGTCTGGGAGGGCGTCGTGCCGTACCTCACACCGGCCGAGGTGGAGGCCACGGTGCGCGTGGTCCGCGGTCGGTCTGCCTCCGGCAGCAGGCTGATCGTCAACTATCAAATGCCATCGTTCAGGGCGGTGATCGGACGCCTCTTCGCCCGTGGCATGAGGCTCGTCACGCGTCAGCCCGACCCGCTGGCCGACGAACCTCGACGGTCGGCGTGGACGCCCGAGACGATGGCGGCGCTGCTGCGTCGCCACGGCTTCGAAGTCACTCGCGACGACGATCTCGTCGCGATCGCGCGGCGCGAGGGCATCGCCGTCAACCACACGCACTCGCTCGGGGTGAGTCGTGTGGCGGTTGCCGATTGCTAGTGCACGAGCGCCAGGAAGTCGTGCGACGACACCGTGCTGGCGCCGGCGGCCGCCACGTCGGCGATGATCGCCCGATCATTGGTGACGACGACGACCGGCGTGTCCGCGTCGGTCGCGGCGACCTCGGCACGCAACACATCGTCGGCCGAGACACCCGGCGGTGAGTAGACGACGCGAACGCGGCGGCGTGCAGCCGCGTGTGCACCTTCGATGCCCGCTCCATCGAACACCACGGTCGCGTTGAGATTCCAGCGCTTGGCGAGATTCTCTGCTGCGGCGAGGCACTGCTTGCGTTGACCTTCCAGATCGAGCGCCGGCCAACCCAACTTGGCGACGTTGTAGCCGTCGATCAGTGTCGACGAACCCTTGGCGCGGAGCACGAACTCGGCTGCCTCGATCGTTCCGGCCAGGACGCCACCGGGAAGCCTGGGAGCCTTGCGACGCGGTCGACCGGGTCGAGTGGCGGGCGCGACGTCGGGGGCGATTCCAGCGTCGGCCTGTTCGATCTCGGCGAGCGCGTCGGCGAGCATCCGGGCGACGTCGGCCGATGCCGAAGCTGCTCCGTCGACCAACTTCCGCAGGGCGGCGATGTTGACGACCGGGGCCGGCGGGTCGGCAGGGACATCCACCGCGTCGGTCGCCTCCCGACGCGCCGTCAACAGTTCAGCTTCCGCCTTCGCCAGCGACTGCGCCGTTTCGTGCTGGCCTCGCTGCGACTCGCGCAGGCGATGGCGCAGCTCTTCGAGGTCGGCACGCAGCCGATCGCTCTCGGCGGACACGCGCACCGTGGTTGCGCGCTCGTGTTCCAGGTCCTTGCGCGCCGCCGACAACTCGGCTTGAACCCGGATCAGTGCCTCCTGCGCGGCAATCCGCCGGCGCTCCTCACGGCGAAGCGCGGCCTGCCCGTCCACGACCTGCTCGGGCAGCGCGTCGACGATCGCCTGCTGCCAGCCATCCGGACGGGCCAGCCACAGCACGCTGATCTCGTCGAGCAGCTCCGTGGTTGCCACCGCGCCGAGACGGCGCCGGAACGCATCGTCGCCCTCTACTGCGGCGCGCACTTGCGTCAACGCCTTGGCGGGCAGCTTCTGGAACTTGAGGAACCGCTTGAGATCCGTGGGGAACGGCTGCGGTGGTCGCATCTTGGCCCACACCGCCGCAACGCTGACGGCGAACTCCAATGCCAGGCGCAGCGCCTCGTCCGGCACGTCGGGTGCGGTGTCGGCGCTCACGCCACCACTGTACCGACCTGTTTTTCGGCGGACCGGAACGACGATCGAACACTCGTTCTTGACTCCGAACACGCGTTCGTGGTGGACTGTTCGGATGCGCACAGCAGCCGGCGGGCAGCGGTCGTTCGACGACCTCGGCACTCCTCTCTCGGATGTCACGTTCTGCGTGCTCGACATCGAGACCACCGGCGGCGATCGCAACAGCGACCTCATCACCGAGATCGGCATGGTCAAGGTTCGCGCCGGCGAGTGCCTTGGCACCCTGCAGACGTTGGTCAACCCGGGCCGGGCGATCCCGCCGATGATCACCGTGCTGACGGGGATCACCGAGTCGATGGTCGCCCGGGCTCCGGCGATCGACGCGGTCCTTCCCGCCATGGTCGAGTTCCTCGGCGACGCCGTCGTGGTCGGCCACAACGTCGGCTTCGACATGACGTTCATCAACAGCGCTCTGGTGCGCCGCGGTGATCCGGAGATCACCAACCCGGTCATCGACACGCTGCCACTCGCCCGCCGCTTGATACGCGACGAGGTGCCCGACTGTCGCCTCGGCACGTTGGCCGCCCGCTTCCGCCTCGACCACCGGCCCTCGCACCGGGCGCTCGACGACGCGTTGGCAACCACCGACCTGTTGCACTTCCTCCTCGAACGCGCTGCAGGCTTCGGCGTGCTCGGTCTGGACGATCTGCTGGCGCTCCCCCGCATCGGCAGCCATCCGCAGGCCGCCAAGCTGCGCATGACCACCACCCTCCCGCGCAGCCCGGGCGTGTACCTGTTCCGCGGTCTCAACGACCAGGTGCTGTACGTGGGCAAGGCCACGAACCTCCGGCAGCGGGTCCGCAGCTACTTCGGGTCCGACGATCGTCGAAAGATCGGCACGTTGCTCCGCGAGGCCCAACGCGTTTCGCACATCACAACCCCCAACGTGCTCACCGCGGAGGTGCTCGAACTGCGCTATCTGCAACAACTCGCACCGCGTTACAACAGGGTCGGCACGACGCCGCAGAAGTACCGCTACATCCGGTTGAGCACCGACGAAGCGTGGCCGCGCTTGTCGGTCGTCAACGACGCCGGCGCGGCGGGCGTGCACATCGGCCCGCTGTCCTCCAAGGCCAGTGCCGAGACCGTGATCGAAGCTCTGCAGTCCGTGTTCCCACTTCGACAGTGCACCGCGCGCATCGGCCACAGCTTCCAGCCCAAACCGGGTGCGATGAGCTGCACTCCGGCTCAACTCGGTGTGGCCATGTGTCCGTGCGCCGGTCAGGCCGACGCGGCGCGTTACCAAGCGGTCGTCGTCAGCGCGGTGCAGGCGATGACCACGTCACCCGAGTTGGTGATCGTCGCGTTGCAGGCACGTCTCATCGACCTCGCCGCGGCCCGCCGCTACGAGGAAGCAGCGCTCGTGCGCGATCGGGCACTCGCGTTCTCCA
>Ga0157378_10006538_pt1 | contig 10188 bp, 9 predicted proteins | sample M65metaG_FD_115309 | JGI IMG/M metagenome (GOLD analysis project Ga0157378, IMG submission 115309) | Miscanthus rhizosphere microbial communities from Kellogg Biological Station, Michigan, USA - M6-5 metaG | ecosystem: Host-associated > Plants > Roots > Rhizosphere > Soil | place: USA: Michigan...
CGCCGGAGTAAGTAGTAGTCACCGCGACCCTTCGTCGAAAGCGTGGTAGCGCATACGGGACTCGAACCCGTGATCTCTGCCTTGAGAGGGCAGCGTGTTAACCAACTACACCAATGCGCCGTGGTTGGAGTCTGATTATAGAGGGCGCGCTTGAAGGTTGGCAAACTACGAGTACCCGCACACTGACACACTAACTTACTTCAAAGTGTCAATTTACGTGTCAACCATAGGGAGACACGAAAATGGCGAGAGATACGACCGGATATGTTGGCAAGGACAAACGGGGAAAATGGTTTGCCAGAGTCACGCTAACAGGAACAAACGGAAAGCGCCGGAACATCGCAAGGCGCGCGGCGAGTAAGCCCGAAGCAAGGCAGATTCTGAAAGCAATCTTGCGGCAGATTGAAGGCGACGGCGAAAAGGTCATAGATACCGCGAGAATGACCTTTAACGACCTTGCCGACTTCTATGCCGGGAAATACTTGAAGGCGGCAGAGTACCGGCACGAACGCAAAGTGAGCGGTCTAAGAGCATTGGATAGGGCAGAACGTGCCCTAGCAATCTTCCGGGAATACTTTGGCGCTAAGAGGCTAGCGAACATCACCTATGGCGACATCTATAACTTCCGCGCAAAGCGCCTCGGCACTGATACTCAATACAAGCGACCGCGAAGCATTGCGAGCGTCAACCGCGAGTTGGTTGTATTACGGCGCGTTCTCAACATAGCAGTGCGCGAGACTTGGATTACTCGCAACCCGTTCAACTGCGGAGATTCGTTAATATCCTCAGCCGATGAAAACAAGCGCGAGAGGATATTGAGCCGTGATGAAGAATCGAGGTTGCTAGCGGCAATTGATGCCGAACCAAAGCGGGAGCACTTAGCAGGCATCGTCAAACTCGCTTTGGACTGTGCATTGAGGAGAGGCGAAATTATTACGCTCAAGTGGTCAGATATTGACCTTCATAGTCGAACCGTTACAGTGCGCGCATTCAATTGCAAGACTGCCCGAAGCAGAACCGTTGCAATGACTAATCGAGTTTATGAAGATTTAGACGCGCGTTGGAACGCCTCAAGGCGTGAACCGGATGCTTTGGTATTCGGCATTAGAGTCACAGTGCGAACATCGTTCGCCAAAGCGTGTAAGGCTGCAAACGTCGAAGGCTTTCACCTGCACGACTGTCGGCATACCGCTATCACTCGCATGATTCGTGCGGGACTTCCGCCGGTTGAAGTGATGCGTGTATCCGGGCACCAAACACTGTCCTGCTTGTATCGCTACTCAAACTTGGACTCAGACACGGTATTCCGTGCGGCTGCTGCTCTAGACGCATATCACCTTGAACATTCTAAAGCCGAAGCTAATGGCGCAGAGTTACTTTTCTAGAGCTAAACGCAAAAAGGCAAACGAGCTAGTCTGGGACAATCGGGCTGGCTCTTTTGCTTTGTGGCATCGCTACCGAAAACTAATGCCCGTGATACCGGTAGTAATGAAAACGCGCTTGCATGCGACGGATAATGCCCATTGGGCAATTGCCCTTTGATGGTAGGACAGACCGGAACTTGCAAACGCGACTGCGCATATTTGAGCTTGGAGAGAGCGGGTAACGGGGTGAGAAGGTTGCCCGCCTCTATTTTTTACCCGCACAGATTCGATAAGTTATTGAAGCGCACGAACCGCTAGCGTACATAGAGCGGTATACTCACTTTCCCTGATTGTCGGTGGGTTTCGGGTAGGCGGAATTCTGCCGAAGATTTGAAGCATCGATTGTTCGGTGATAATCGATGGCGCGTTGAGTTCAAGAAACTCGGCGTGACAAGCTAGAAATACGCCGTTCTTCCTAGACCGCAATCTGTAATTCAAATCCCACTTCTTTAGAATTTCATCGCTATACAATCCATTCCCGAACCGATTCGCTGGGCGCACACCGGTCGTCGCATCGTAAGGCATGGGACGGCTACCTTCGACCATGCAATTTGACGGTAACGGCAAACCTTGCTCTTGATACCACGCCGCCGCTTGCTTATGCGTGTCGAAACGTTGGATGACCCTGAGGATTGCAATCAGCCGCCAATGTGTAAAGCGCCACGGCTCATACGTGCCTTTCACGGTCACGTACACAATTGAATCGCCGACCTGCAATCGGGGCGCGAACATTGCGCCGCGACACAGAGCAGAGATTGACGGAAAGTTGGATTGAAAGTCCGGCTCACGTCGGCACGATGCATCAATGAAAGGCGGCAAGCCATATTTGTTTATCGCACGTAGCCCTTGCTTATTGTAACAAAGCGGTCTGAACGAATTGAGATAGTGCATGTAAGCAACCTAAGATGCTGAGCCAAACCGGGCAAATGGCTGCACCCTTCGACCCTTCCCACAAATCGACATGCCGCGAGCGTTCCGCGCAACAGAGCAAGACTTTATCGTGAGTGAAAAGTGCCCGGTTCACAACGCGCGGCGCACATGTAAATTACGATTAAGAGAAGTATGTACCGGGTAGTAATGCCGATTTCGCCATTGGGCATGTTTCTTTTCGCAGTTATGCCGGTGTGAAAGTAGTATGCCCAATCGCTATCGAGCAATTTCCTTTTCGTAAGTGCGCTGTTGAGAAAATTAGTTCGTTGCGTCGGTGGTGCAGGTATCTTAACCGGTAAAAACACGTCACGCATGATGCCCGCTGCGAGAAACGAGCGCGTTTTAGAAAGTAGCTATCGTAACTCTGAAAAAAAGTGTTTGCCGCGATAGCGGCACACTAAGCCAAGCGTAGCGCGGCTATGAGAGTGCTTTTGCGAAGTCCAAAAATGGACACACTATCCCCAAGTGCCGTGCTCGTTCCGGTGTGACTGACATTCGGCTTAACCGATGTTACTCAATCGGTCTAATCTCTCCCACGGCGCTTCATTGAGAGACTAGCGATACGTTCGCTGGGTGCAGCGCGGACTGAAAAGCGTCCGCTTGCACCGCTCATGTTATTTTCTTTTTGTTTACGGGGGAAGTCTTTTGACCTTCAAACACACTTCCTCTTAGTGGTGGTGTTTTTTCAGAAGTGAAAGGTTTAATCTCGCAACCTTAAAGACTCTCGATTCCGTTTGGTCTGGTAGGATTCCCGGATTGTCGAGCGCGACCGTGCTGCCTTGATGAGCAAAACTCTTGCAGACTAATACAGGTAGTCGCTAATTCATTGTGCTTTACGCGCCGGTCGCAGACTGCGTTATCCGCTTGCGACTTTTGATACCCCAGTCCGGTTAAGCACGGAGTGCCCTCTGCTTTTCCCGTAGGACCACGCAACAGAGCGCTTGGCTTTCAACTTTGGTGAATGGGAAATACTTCGCTGGCGTGAATGCTTTTTCTCTTCTACTGCATTCTACCATCGAAAATGCGATGTTCCGGCAAGCTTCTTCGGTCGGTACAAGCTTCCCTTGTAAGCGCAATTGAGAGAACATTTAGGCGAAGCAATTGGATAGCATTTATGTGAAGATTGCTCTTGACAAAAAATTCTTGGCTGAGCAATTTGCCCCTACACAAACTGTTGAAACCAGAGGGCTTGCGGGTGTTGAAACTTGGGCAGTTTTGGGTGGAAACAGCCCGCGCCCGGCGCGTCAAACACTCATCAATAACCGGTACGAGGTGCTAGCAGTTTTCGCTCCCGCTCGCGCTCGAACAATAGGACAATCGGCGCAGAATCGCGAGTTTGCCCGATGCATCCGGGCACTTTTGCTATCATAATTGCCACTCGTTATTGGGCTTGAAAACATGGATGGCGACACCCCACCCCCTACCTTTTCAAAACCGTATCAGCGACCTTCACGCACAACTTGCAAAACAATTCTCGCAAATTCCCGTTACTCCTTGCGTTAAGCCGTCGCTTCAAGCCTTAACACTAGGGTGGGCAGCTATTCTTTGACAAGCGACAATGCGCGGTCAAGATGCACGCGCCCCGCGATCAAAACATCTACGTAAAAACCTTTACCGGCATTAGCATAGGCAGCCATCGCCGCAAGCATCTCCCTTTTCAGTTCTCCGTCGGGAAGCATACGCGAAGCTTCATTAACTTTTGCTTGAGCTTCAACTACAAGCGGCGTGAGGTGTCGCGGGTCATGGTCACCGGCTACAAGCTCAGAATCAATCCTTGATATAGCCTTCAAAGCTTCATTCACCGCGTCGCGTGATTCCAGGGACAACGAAGCTTTACTTCCAATCGAAAGCAAGGTGAAACCCAATCCTGCGACGACTAGCAGAAGGAAACAGACAACGACGATAGCGCCGATATTTGTCTTCTTCTCAGCAGCATTTTCGAGCGTAGAGAATTCAGATGATGAATCCGGGACAGGTCGTGATGGTTGCAGTCCTAGTGTGCCCATAAGGTATTCCTGTTAGTTGCATGACGTGTTAGTCCACCATTTGCTATTCTTCATGCAGTTGAAAAGTTGCATTGCTACCTATGCGTGAAGCGGTCTTGCATCACGAATGATGATGACCGCCGCGAAGCCAGCGAGATTTAGGCTCACGGCGAAGCAGGAGCGATGCGACAGGGTAATCCAAAATAGGATGCCCAGCAAGAAGGGCGTGGCTCATTCATTAGGGGAAACTTCTAATGGGTAGAGCCGCACGGTTAAGGTCTATTCGCCTTCCCGAAAAGCTCCGGGAGATTCGCGCGGCTTTGGAGCTATCACAAAATGGCTTAATCAGAAGGATGGGACTTGAGGATGTCATTTATCAAAGCAACATTTCCGGCTTTGAATCTGGTGAGCGAGAGCCGCCACTACCATTGCTGTTGAAATACGCGCAACTGGCAGGCGTTTGCTTGGACTCGTTAGTGGACGACAAAGTTGACCTACCGAGAACCTTACCCGGAAAGCCACGCCATAAGAGGTAAGAAAAGTTCTGAGTAGTCTTTATATGTAAGGGGAACTAGTAGCAGTTATCTAAGAGTATCTGCCTTCCTTGAGCGTTTGCGGACGGGAGAGCGTTCTTTGAGTAAGTCCGGGTGTCTGGAGTCAATTATGTAAGCCAGTCCTTGATAGGTAAGCCTTAGTAACGATGCTGCGTGAGTGATGCGCCCGTTAGCTTGAGCCAATGCTCGTTTTATTATTGACCGTTCATACTCCAACATTGTCCCTTGGAAATCGAAACCCTTGCTCAATAGAATCTCTGTTGCTTGTTCTTCGCTTAGTTCTCCGCGTAAGCTTGTGGCAAGTTTTCCCGCCGCGTTGTTCAATCTTAAGAGTATGTCCTGACTTTGCGAGTTGGCGAGCCATTCCTGCGCTTGTTGATAAGCAGCATGTAGAACAGCAGGCGATAGCTCGCTGACTTCTTCAACCATTGTAAGCGCAGCCATTCCAGCCTTGTTATACGCATCTACCTTATACGCGACTTCGATAGCCCCCTGAAAAATAAACTGTGCGCGTTCACTCTTGCCCGAGCGAGCAAGAGCAATTCCCTGAGTAATCAAAGCATCCGCGACTAAACATTGGTGTCCTGCCTTTTCTAAAGCCGATGCCGCCCTGCGCGCCACAGCATCCGCATCTTTGAATCGTCCCTCGGCAATTAAGACTTGCGCTCGTGTTTCGTCAATCTGCGCTGTCCGAGCTTTATCTTTGAAGCGGATTGTCAGGCTTCGGGCTTCGTCTAAATATTTGTGAGCCTCTTTGAAACGGGACAACTTAGACAGCAACACACCCATGTTGTTTTTCACGCTTGCCCGAAAGATAGGATTCCGGGCTAGTCTGAATTGATGCTCAGCTTCTTTGTACTCTGCGATTGCCCGCTTAAGATACTCATCTCGATTTTGCGCGGTAGCGATAGTCTGTTGCATATTCGCTACTTGACTATGGAAAGTGCCTCTTGTCGTGTGGTTGTTTATTCTTTTGAACAGTGGAGCATTCTCATTGAGAATTCTTAATGCTTCCTCAGCTCGTCCACCAGACCAAACCACAGTCGTCAACTTGAGTAATGCGCGAGCTTTTGTGTCCCCTTCAACTACGAATTTTTGCAAAGCCTCGCGAAGGGTAATTTCGGCTTCGTTTAGTTCACCGTCCCGCCAATAACAATAGGCAATTTCCGTCCGTGCCGCTGCGACCATCTTTACGTCCCCGACAGACTCGAAATAAGTGATGCTTTCTGTTATCAGGTCTTTCGCGGTTTCCTGCGCGTCCTTGATTTGATTCTTTACTGCCTATCCAACCAGTCAAGACGCCGACACACAACAAGACTTCGGCAGCAACTAGAGGGTGCAATGCCGAGACTTCAGGGTGATTACCTACGCCTTGCCACAAGCGCCCCATTGCGTCTTGCGCGCCTTCGTAGTCGCCTTTGTCTTTAAGTGCTAGAGCCTTCTCACAGCTTTGCTGAGCTTCGTGATTCGCCGTTAGGTGAGCCGTGTGCAGTTTTGGTGAGGTTATCTTCAAGAGATAAACCCTTTTCCTCAGAGTGTAAGAATCCTTGCTTACGCTGCGGATATTAGTCCGCTATCGCTACGCCTTGCAAGATGCTCCGCAGACTGCTCTATTCTATTTTTGATGCCAGAAGTCTTACATCCTCAAAAACTAAGGAGAACAACATGAAACGCTTTCTAATGGCTACCGCTCTTGCGGTCGTCCTTTCAGGTACAGCTTTGGCAGGGATAATCCCAACAACTGATTCGCCAGCACCACCGCCGCCTCCGGGAACAAATGCGGCAGTGACAATCGTGCTGACCATACTTAGCGCGGTCGTCCGCTAAGGATCAATCAAAGTAGGAATGAGAAACTGCCCGGCGGCGGTAGGGTGGAGTGTGTCAAGAGGTCGAGCGCCTTGACGCTGCGGGAACTATTTATTGCTTTTTACAGGCGCAAGGTGTGGTTGAAGCAGGGAGATGAAACTGGTCTACAACTTTAGCAAGCTTTCAAACTTCGCGGTCATAAGTTTTTTTCGTTCCGCAGTGAACTCTTCAAAATTTCCCAAGCTCAAATCGACATCAGGTATGTAGTGCTTGTTCATGAAGTCTTTGCGTGCTTGTTCTGACGGATATGTTCTCGTTAGCCAATCCTCAAAATCACTATCTGTCTTTTCAATGTTTTCGAGTCCCTCAAGCAGTTGAAGATTAGCGAGATAATCAACGCCATCCAAATACGACTCAACCTTGTCTTCCGGTATGCCGCGTTTCAATAGTTTCTTTCGTTTGAATAGGCTCTTCGAATGGATGTGGTCTAGATGAAACTTATTTCTAAAATCTAGAGTGGGATAGAGCATCGCAAGCGTAGAAAAGGTGTAAGGACTTCCGTAATGGTAGACAAAAAGGTTCTGTATCTCGTCGTAGTTGAATATAACCGACTTCGGTTTGCCTCGGAATTCTTCGACAATCTGATTGAGAGGAAACGACTCGTGATTCTTCTCTATTACTTGCCTCAAGGGGCGGAGAACACCGTCTGGCGTGCCGCTGAATGTTCGCTTGAGCAGCGATGCAATAAGCCACTTCTGTATTTTGTTCCGGTCTTCTTTTATTTTTGAATGAGTCGAGTTTGCGAAACTGTGAGGCGAGCCTTGCTTAAGAAGATAGTAAGCAATGGGAATAAGAGCATTGTTTGAAACCAGCGTGTCGCGATTGTAACCAAAAGCCGCAATGAGATTGACGGTGAGCTGTATTGCATCGGTTATTTGCTCCCACCGCTCTTCAATGGTAAGCATGTTTGTCTTGTTGAAATTATCAACCTTGAATGCGATGTCACGAAAGTCGCCTAATACTAGACAGGTCTTTAGCACGAAGTCTTTGTTGAAGTTGAAGCCATCCCCGATGTTATTAATCTCATCAACGAATCGGGTAATCTCTTCTCGCGCGTCTTTATGTTTCCAACTCGCCGACGCTATTGAAAGAAGAAGGTCGGAATGACTGAGTGGTGTACCACCGCTATTGGTTCGCACGAAGATGTTTAGTACCTTGTCTAACTCTTCTCCCTTCTCCAAGAAATAGTTAATCACTCGCTCTTCATGCACTACTGAGAACAACTTAAAGAGAGTCTCGTTGGCAAAAACCGCCTTCTCTTCGGGCAAAGCCATTAGTCCATTCTTTACGAGATACGAATTGACTTCGAATTGTTTTGTGAATTGCAGAATCTCGCCCACTTTGAACCAATAGTGGTCTTCGTCTTTCTGCTCTTGTGCTTCCTTTTCTGTCAAAAACAAGAAGTCATATTCGAGGTCAATCTCTTCTTCGTCTGAATATCTTGTGAGCAGGTTCAGATACAACCTTCGAGGTGGAAATGCGGCATCGTTGTCCCAACGCTTCATGTGTTCCTTATAGGCATAAGAACCACGCAAGCCGATGTAAAGTGAGGTCAGGCGCTGTTGCCCGTCCAATATGGCAACCACGTCATCTTGTCCGGTGACATTAGCTTTGGGATTGTGCTGGCGGTCGCGTTGATGATAGTCCCTAATGAATTCGTAAAACTGAAACTCGTGGACCTTGCGCTTGTCTACGTGCCAGAACAAGAACGAGCCAACTGGGTAGTCTCGCATCAACGAATCAAAGAGTCTTTCAATTTGTAGCGTGTCCCAAACCAACTCCCGCTGTATTGCCGGAAGCAGATACTTTTTGGAGTGAACGTTGTCCACCGCTTCTCTGACTGTTATAGGTGTCTGAAATGACATTCTCAGCTATCCGATGAGCCTGCTTGAAGGAAACTCAGTTCAGCATTGAAGGTACTTAATGGCAGGCGTATGAGTCTTCGCCTTGAGCGAGGCAAAGTATCACAAGCAATCGAAGGTCACAAGACTTAGACGGGCGTCGATTAAAGCGAGTTAACCGGTGGGGTCAGTCAGCGTAGCGTGTCGGCAAGCCATTCCCGCTGGAGAATGAGTCGCGCAACAAACCGCCATCTCTCATTTTCATCCCATTCCAGAGAGCTTTTTCTAGCTCGGCATTCGAGTCAAAAACTTTCCCCTGCGTGGCGAGCAGTGCTTTCGCTTCGTTGAAGGTGAGCATCTGGATTGCCGCACCATGTTTGTTCTTGCGCGTAATGATTGGCTTGTTTCGGGAAACATCTTTCAAAACCTGCGGCGCTCTTGTTCCAAAAATCGCCCCAAGCGTGGCGGCAGTTCTTTTTTGTGAGGATTCTCTATTCATCGCTTTCTGGTAGCCTTTCTGACCTGAGATTCATAGCGGAAAAGGGCATTGGGTTGGCACGACAACACTTCGCATAGTCTCTCAAACGTATTCATACCTAACTTCTCGAACTCGCCTGCCCACAAGCGAGCGGACACGTTAGGTGCAACATCTAGCGCCCTGCCTAACTGATTAGCGTTCTGTATGCCACGTTTTTCCGCTCGTTCGCGAATTGTCACAATAAGCGCCATGCTCTTTGCTCTCCCTACCAAGCTATTTTATCAAAGTTGTGTCTCTTATACAATCAGATAAGAATCGTCATACCTTTAGGCTTGACTATCCCTTATCTGATTGGCTAAACTTACCGGTAGGAAACGAACCGTTGCCTTTAAGCGGTTAGGCGACGGTTTCAAGCACGAAACCACACGAAAATTGCCAGTTTTGAAGTTTTAAGTGTCAACGAGAGTGTCAACATCAGCAAGAATTGATGGGTTTGGGCGGCTTTTCGGAGCCGTGCGCGGCTTTGAGAGGGCAGCGTGTTAACCAACTACACCAATGCGCCGTGTTGGAGTTTGATTATAGGGGGCGCGCTTGAAGGTTGGCAAACTACGCGACCGTTTAGGGAGTGACCTCATTCGAAGTGTTTCTCTGCGTAGTCTCCGCGTTCTTTGCGCCGAGTTCGCGCAGAGACTTGAAGTTGGCAAACCGCAACCTTCGACTACTGCTGGGTGCTTGGTTGTCCTTGTAATATGTCGCGCCCGGGCCACAGCAATTTTTTAGGACAGGTTTGTGGCCAGTGCTATACTTCGCGTCGCACGCAGAAGCTGAAAACGCTCGCCGGGTGTATGCCGCAAATTCCTTTGAACCAAACATCGGACAAGTCTTCCGAACAATGTCTTGGTGTGTTCGCTATCCGAGTGTCGGAGCGAAATCCGCTGGTGCTTTGCGCGCATCGTTTTGCCGAGCTTGTTGAAGTCATCCTGCAACCTTCCTCCAAAACCAAATGAAGATCGCCGTGCTCAAAGAGGACTTGCCGGGGGAAGCGCGCGTGGCGCTGATGCCGGATTCAGTTAAGAAGCTCGCGGCACTCAAAGCGACGGTGGTGGTTGA
>Ga0157378_10006539_pt1 | contig 10187 bp, 7 predicted proteins | sample M65metaG_FD_115309 | JGI IMG/M metagenome (GOLD analysis project Ga0157378, IMG submission 115309) | Miscanthus rhizosphere microbial communities from Kellogg Biological Station, Michigan, USA - M6-5 metaG | ecosystem: Host-associated > Plants > Roots > Rhizosphere > Soil | place: USA: Michigan...
AAAAGGTCACCATTGCCGAAACAGTCGGCATGGGCGACGCTGGCAACGACTTGCCGATTTTCGCTGCCTCAGGCCTCAAAATAGCCGTTGAAAACGCCTCCGCCGAAATCAAATCCCAAGCCGACTATATCGCCCCACCAGTCACCGACCAAGCGTTGGAGCATGTTATCCGGAAATTCTTCCTCGCACCCACCGCACCGACCAAACCAAGCCCAAAATAACGCCGAGTATCAAAAACCCATAAATCGTAGCCGTACCAGAAACAAGCGTTCGCCCCACAAACAAATATACAAACGTGGTAGGCAAGCAGCTTACAAACGTAATCCAGAAAAAATACTTGTATTTTATATTGGAAAGTCCAGCCGCATAACTCACAAAATCATAAATCACCGACAACACAAAACTGGCAGCCAAAAGCACCCGCCAACCTCCAGCATGCCGCACAGCCTCATCCACCTGTTGCAGGGCCCGCGCGCCCATAACCCGGCGTATACCGGGTCGCCCCAAAATTCGGGCAATCCAAAAATTGATATTGGCACCCAGCAAATCACCAAGGAGCAAATAAATGAGCCCCTCCCATGTTCCAAACAGCAAGCTCCCGGTAATAATCAGTGGCGCCCCGCTAAGTGGCGCGATCACATTGGTGGCAATCTTAAGAAGAATGAAAATTACCGGCCCAAAGCGTCCGGCGCTCGCCACAATCGCCCGCACATTATCCGGACCCCCTAAAGCCTGCAAGCCAAACATGCTAAGAATCGAGACCACCACAATCGCGAGCAAAAGCTCGAGAAGTTGATCCCACCGCGAAGTTCGACGCTTTGTCATACAGTAAGTATAAGCGCAAAGACCACTTAGCCCGAAATCTCTACATCTACCCCATAATGTTTCTTAAGCCGCGCCACGATCGACCCCGGCTGGCATCCCCACCACCCGCAAAATATCCGCACCATAATCTTGCACCTTTTTCGCGCCAAACCCAGCCAGCCGCAAAAGTTCCTGTTCACTCTGAGGACGACGCACCGCCACGAGCTCGAGTGTCTTGTCGTGGGCAATAATGTACGGCGGCAGACTGAGCTCGCGCGCTTTTTCTGCCCGCCATGCGCGCAACGCCTCAAATACAGCCGCCTCATCCGGCCCCAGCTCCAACCCATGCCGCGCCGCATTCGGCGTCTTGCCGCTAGCATCACTTGCACTCACCGCCTCCCGCCGCACCGCCTCCTCACGCAAATACTCAAACCGCTCCTCGTCCGCCGCGCCTTTTTCGGCCAAAGTCTTATCCATCTCCAAAGCCTCGGCGCTCACCTTGAGTGCCATGGCGTTAATCCCCACCAAGCTCAACGCCTCCAAACTGCGCACCCGCGACAGAGCCACGTACCCCATACCCGGCACAAAGGCCCGCCGCAGGTCGATGCGGGCAGCATCGAGCGTCATGCCCTGGCTTTTATGAACCGTAATAGCCCAGGCCAGCCTCAGCGGCAATTGCGTCAGCGACGCACGCTTCTTGTCGCCATCCCGCAGTTCCCACGTATCCGGCGTCATGAGAATCGTCCGACCGGATCGCAGCTCCACCAACGGATACCCGCTGATCTCATCAAAGTCCCGCACAATCCCCAGCGACCCGTTGGCATATTTGCGATCGGGCGCGTTCTTAATGCACATCACCAGCGCCCCCAGCTTGAGCACCAACCGCTCCGGGGCCAGACACGAGCGCTTCAGCGAGTCTACGTAATTCGCTTTGCCTGTCGTCGTCATAGCATACACATGCTCATCGCCAGGCATGGCCGCGAGCTGCCCCTCGTTTATACGATCCACATCCAAATTGGTGGTATGCAACTCCGTCACGGCCCCCGACAGGGGAGCGTCAACCCGGCTCAAAAGCGACTCGGCATGACCCCGCCGCACATCGCCAGCCCGCAGTGCATTCAAAACCGTCAAAAACGACTCGTCATCCTGTCGATGCTGCTCACTCAGGCGGCAAATTACCGGATCGAGATCATGCCAGGCCGCCGAGTTCACCACAAATCCACCCGTCTGCTCACCCCGATTCACCGGCGGAAGTTGAAAAAAATCACCACACAAAACTACCTGTAAGCCACCAAACGGATCGTTGCTTTTTCGCACCAGCCGCGCCGCCTGATCCACCATGTCCAAGCGAAAATCATGCAACATAGAGATCTCATCGATCACCAGCACATCAGTTTTGGTAATAATATCGTGTCTCGCCTTACTGAGATTCGCCACATAATTCCTCGGCAAAGCGTCGACCACACCGATCCCGGCCCAAGCATGAATCGTCGAGCCACCCAGATGACTGGCCGCAAGGCCGGTCGTCGCCGTCACCGCCACTACCTTGCCGTCACGCTTAGCCCGGCGAATAAACTCACCGAGCACGTAGGTCTTACCCGAACCGGCCGGCCCTGTAAGGAGCACATTTTCGCCGGCCAGCATTATTTCGAGCGCGAGAGCCTGGTCCATGACCCTATAATACCCGAACTATAGCCGTACACCAACCCAGCTACTCGTAACGCAGCGCGTCCACCGGATTCAACCGCGCTGCCCGCATAGCCGGATACAAACCAGCCAACATGCCGATAAGTGTAGTCGCACCGATCACACCAACAATCAGCCACAAAGGAAGCGCGATAATATTATTAGCCTTCACCGAATTCGTCAGCAGTTGACGATTAATAAGCACATTGGCCGCGATCGTCAGTCCATAGCCGAGAATTACCCCAAAAACGCCACCCAAAAATCCCAACAAGCCGGCTTCTACCGTAAATAACCGCCGAATAGTCCTCTTAGTAGCCCCACACGCACGGAGCACCCCAATCTCGCGAGTCCGCTCCAAAATCGCCATTACCATCGTATTAATCACGCCGATAGTAGCCACCAAAAGGGCAATAGCACCGATACCACCAAGGACATACCCAATGATGTTGAAGATAGTGAGCTGCGCCGTTATCAGGCTTTCCGCATCCGCAGCACCCACACCAAGCTTCTTAATCTCAACCACGGCCGCCGCCGCATTTTTCGGATCGTCGACCTTAGCGACGAGTCCGTTGTAGCCCTGCTGGTCAAACTGATCCATTGTCACGAGCGTGAAATGCTGGGTCGGATTACAAGGGCCCGGGTGATTACGACATTCACTCTCACTAGCCTTCCGATCAGCATCTGTCATCTGGTACATCTGCTGAGTGTTCATACCTCGCACCCACACCAAAGGCGCCCGCACCGATTGGTCGTTATCTTCGCCGCCCACGACACCGACAATGGTTGCCGTTAGCACCGTTGCTGGCTGTTGCTGCGGATCATTGTTATTACCAGGCTGATTGGAAGGGGGAGTCACCACTGCACCCACACCACCATAACCCTTCCTCGTCGTCAATTGGACGGTCTTGCCCAAAATATCGCTATAGTGCCCCTTAAAGCCCCATTTGTCCGCATATTGGGTGTTGATAGTTATGACGCCAGTCGTATCGGCAGGGGCAATATCGCGCCCAGCCACCATCGTATTTGCAATAACACCATTAGCATCATATGCCAGCGCCTGCTGCAAGCTCAGCTTGGTGCCATTATAAGTAATCGACTCCAAACTGCCACTCGAATATTCTCGCGCCACCCCTGTTACGTGCGGTATAACCTTAATTTTGTCGGTCAAAGCGTCGGTGAGTTTCACGCAGCTATCGCAAGGCCCGCCGTCGCCGTGGCCACTACTCTCAAACTTCGAAATATCTGCTTTAGGCGAAATCGAAATCTGTTGCAACGTCCCATTGGCCGAAAATTGGCTCACAAAAAACGATTTCACGCCTGTCACCAACGCAAGCATTATCGTCACCGACGTCGCACCTATCACCACGGCAAAAATCGTTAACACCGACCGCAACTTCTGACGTCGAATATTTCGCAGGGCCGTGAATATAATATCGATAGTCCGCACTTGAGTTATCCTCGTTTGACCGTTAAATGTCCGTCTTTGATCGTTACGACACGGTCCGCCTGAGCGGCAATCGTCGCGTCGTGCGTAATGATAATTAAAGTAATTCCATCCTTGTTGAGCTTGCGCAGCAACTGCATGATCTCACCACCCCTAGAGGAATCAAGGTTGCCCGTCGGCTCGTCAGCAATTATTATTGACGGCTTCACAGCCAGAGCCCGAGCAATCGCAACGCGTTGGCGCTGGCCACCCGAAAGCTCTGTCGGCTTATGCTTGAGTCGACCACCCAAGCCCACCGCTTGTAAGCACTCTGTCGCCCGGACAATTCTCTCTTTGCGCTTCATCCGAGCCAGAACCAACGGCATGCAGACATTTTCGAGAGTAGTCTCGTGAGCCTGCAAATTAAACGACTGAAACACAAATCCAATGTGACGATTGCGATATTCAGACAAGGCCTTGTCGCCCACGTGGCTCAGCGCCACGCCGTCGACAGTTACACTACCCGCTGAGGGCGCATCCAGCCCGCCAATAATATTCGCCAGCGTCGACTTACCCGATCCCGAAGGCCCCGTGATTGCGACAAACTCACCGGCATCAACCTCGAGCGAAACATCGTTGAGGGCGTTAAACGTCTCGCCACCAAGCACATATGTCCGCGTTATATTTTTTATCGATATGAGCGCCATGTAGGAAAAGCATAAGCGCAATAGCGGCTTAATACAAGCGAAAAACTACTACTTGTGCAATTCCTCCACCAGCAACCCGGTCCGCGAATCCGGAGCCAGCACGGTTTCATTCATGTGCTTAATCCGAGCCGGCGTCGCTACTGGTACAAGCACAAAAAACACACTACACTTGCCGGGAACCGAGCTTTGCAATCCAAGCTCTCCGCCCATGCCGCTCGCAAGCAGTCGCGAAATGTAGAGCCCAAGTCCCGTCCCATTAGTGCTATCGCGCGTCAAAATACTATCTGATGCCTGCTGGAATTTCCGAAACAAGAGCGTCTGGGACTCCGTTGAAATACCCGTACCCGTATCCGTAAAAGTCAGCTTGATCATATCCCGCACCACCTCGGCATCGACCGAGATCGAGCCTTTGGAAGTAAATTTCACAGCATTGCCCAGTAAATTAAAGAACACTTGTTTGAGACGGTTTTTGTCCACCACCACCTCTGGGAGCGCATCGATCTGACGAATATTATGCGACAAATGCACCTTAAGCTTCTTTTGCTTGATCAATGCTCCCATTCCGTACACCACATCCTCAATCACCTTAGAGACCTGAAGTTTCTCCAGATGAAACTCGATGCGACCTTGCTCGAGACGCGAAACATCCAGAAAGTCGTTCACAATTTCGATCAACCGGTCACTCGAATCATGAATATCGGTCACCATTTCATTAAGCGTTTCATCCTTGAGAATCTTTTTGTAAAACTGCAAAATCAGCGATGAATTACCCTTAATGGACGTGAGGGGAGTCCTCAGCTCATGCGAAGCGATTGAGAAAAACTCATCGCGTGAACGCTCCAGCAACCGCTCCTGAGTTGTATCCTGAAACAGCACCGCGCAACCGATCGAAACCCGGTTTACCACCATCGGCGAAAGATACAAGCGCCAGCTGCGATCGTCAAACACCACATTCTTCACCTCATGCGGTAGCTGCCGTTTGAGACACCGCGCAATATCGGCGACCAATGAAAAATCGTTTTCCAGCAACTTCTGAACCATTGCCATGGTCACCTCACGACATTCACCAGCCGGATGATTTCGAAAATTCGGACAAAACAAATCATGCGCAACGGTGTTTACACGAGTTACCTCCGCTTTAGCGTCGGTTATGATAAAGCCCAACTTCAAACTATTGATCGACGCCACGAGGGTCGCTTTTGCTTCTTGGACTTCGCGAGTACGGGCCTCTACGGTTTGTTCGATAATCTGACGCGCATGATCCATCTCGCTAATGTCCGTCAGCACCACCAAGTACCCTTCCTCTTTGTCGCCATCCTCAGACGCACCCGTTACAGACAGCTTGGCCGTCACAATGTCGCCCTTGGCAGTGCGCAGATCGATCGAATCCATCTTGGCGTGCTTGCGGTCGCCAGTCGTACCAAATAAACCCTTTTTGAGCGTATCCACATCCCACTTTTGGCTCAGAAAGTCAGTAAATCGTAGTTTCGCAAACTGATGAGCACTGTATCCCAAAAGCCGCTCAGCACCTTTATTCGCATATGTCACACCCAGGTCTACCTTTACACCAATTACGGCTTCATTAATTGTTTCAAGGATATTTGTTGCAACCAACGCCGGATTAAGCGTTAGGAAGCGGTAGCGCAACATTCCGTAGGTAATAATGCCGCCAGATACAGCCGTAAGTAACGTTGCCAGCGGCAAGACACGAAAGTTGCCCATCGCCGGCAACAAAGCGTCAGTCACACTACCAATCACGACGGGTATAAGCAATGCCGCAATAAATAACTTAGCCTGGCGCTTCAATACAGGCTGCAAGGTGTGGCGGTAAAACTGTATCAGCATCGCCAGCGACAAGCTCGTTAGACCTAAAATCCAAATTGCAATAACGTCAAAATATGGGCCAGGAAGCACCGCACCATTCCACGGCGTCGATATCATTTCCGAAGCAATGTAATGGTTCATCATGGGCGTACGAAGATCAAAAAATATCAAAACCAGGGCCGTTACAAACAACGACACAATCGTCCAGATATGGCGCGACTGAGCCGGCTTTGTGTAGGACAAAACAAACATAAATAACATCACCGGCACGAAAAAAACCGGCGGCGCCGACAGCGGCCACCAAAACAAAAAAGTTTCCTTAGTGGCGCTCAATCGAGTAAGAAGTTCCACGACCGACCACATGATCAAGCAAGTAATATAGAGGGAAAGCCAAACCAAATCACCGGTCTTTGCTTTTACCCGGCTTATCAAAATCAAAAGCACCAAATTGCTAATAATGGCAACAAACGAAAACCAGGCGTAACCGTTATACCGAAAATTAAAAGCCGGCAAAAACCGGTAAGCTGCACCAATAAATATTAAAACAACTACCGCCTCCGCAAAGAGAATCGCCAATATTTGAGTGATACTCGCGCTTCTTCGATCGCCTGCAATCGAAGAATTGGACAGGGCAGAATCAGTTTGGGGCTTCGCCATTGGCCTCATCATACTACGTTTATTGCCCAAGCATAAGCACTTTTGAATATAAATTTCGAGACTAAGATTTGCGGGTCAAAATTTCTCTTATACCCAATCGGCGAGCATACTCGAGCGACCCAAACCGAAAAATCCGAATCGCCAGAGCCATCAAAATCACTCCACTCACAAGCAAAATACTGACCCCCACGATGGTTTCTAGCGCACTTAAGTTCCCAGCCGCATTCCGAAGCATAAGAGTAATAGGAGCCGTCAGCGGGAAAAACGACATCACTTTCACGATCAGCTGATCTGGCGAAGTCACAATCGCACCAAGCGCATAAAACGGCACAAACACCAAAATCATCGTAAAGCCAAAGAATCCGCCAGCCTCCTTAGCCGTTGGCACCGCCGAACCTATAGCCACCAAAAGCGCCGTAAACAGTAGGAATCCACCTACAAAAATAGCAGCACCCGCCAAAATCGGCACCGGCGCGAAGCTCAGCGTATTAAGATCAATCTGGGGAATATTGAGCTGAGACCGGAAGCCAAAATAGCCAACCACAATGGGCAAAAGCAACGCCAGGATCTGAATGAGGCCCAGAGTCACCAACGCCAAAATCTTACCCACAATAATCGTTCGAGCCGTCACCGAAGTAAGGATCATTTCGATCACACGATTTTCTTTTTCCTCAGTCGTACTCGTAAGCATTTGGTTGCCGAGCAGCACGATCACCGCATAAAACAGCACCAAAAACAGCCCTGGAACGATGGCTCGTCCGAAGCCCTTGGTTTGCTGCCCATCGTGGTACGTCGTAAGCATAGTAGTAGGACCGACCTCCAAAAGCTTCGCCTTATCCGCACCTCCAACCGCCTGCGCCAAACCAGCCTTGAGCAGCTGGGTCGCAACCGCCTCGTATTTTGAATTATTCGCTAAACCATCATCTTTGGCGTATACCTCCACAGGCTCATCCCACGGACGCGCAGGGTAATAGAAAAAGGCGTCCACCGCTCCTGTCTTTACCATTTCAATCCCGTGGGGCCGGTCCAACACCGCTTTCGCTCCGGCCGCCGTCAGCACAGCCGCGCCCACCAAATGCGAATCATCGATCACAGCGATCGAAAAATGACTCTGTTCGGCTTTTTCGCCTGCCTTGCTAGCCGCTTTGCTCGAAAAAATCGACAGAGCAATGACCGCTACAATCAAAACTGGAATCGAAAGTGTTCGCACCCAAAAACTTTTTTTAGTGATAGTCCGCAAAAACTCGAAATTAAAAACGGTCCCCAAATTATTCATGGCCGCCTCCGATCGCTGCTGTCTCATGGTAAATATTCACAAAAATGTCGTCGAGAGACGAACGGCGGAGTTCAAATTTCGTGATCGCCAGACTCTTGTGAGATACCAGCTCAGCCAAAACCTCCGGCGCCGTCGCAGCTCCCACCATGGAAAGCTCGGCATTGCGCTTGCCCGATTGCTCCACCCGATAACGCTTTGAGTGCTCAGGCAGAACGCCGGTAAACTCCAAATCGATCACCTCCGAGCCATAATCATGCTTGATCTCGTCAACAGTCCCATACAACCGCCGTTTACCATCTTTGAGCAAGATTACGCGGTCGCACAAACGCTCCACCTCTTCCATCTGGTGCGTCACCAGCACCACCGTTGCCCCACGCTTGCTATGCTCCTCCACGATGTCCATAAGTAGCCGCCGATTTACCGGATCAAAGCCCTTTGTGGGTTCATCGAGAATCATGAGTTCCGGGTCATTCATAATCGTCACGCCCAATTGAATCTTCTGCTGCTGACCACCAGAAAGCTTTTCAATTGCCACATTTGCTTTGTCCGCCAGGCCAATTCGCTCCAGATAATCAAGCGACCACTTACGAGCCACCAACCGGTCCATCCGCCGCAACTCACCAAAATACAACATGGTCGAAAGCACCGACTCTTTCTTATAAAGTCCACGCTCCTCCGGCAAATAGCCCAAAATCGAGCTCAACTGCGGCCCGTATTTTTGACCCTTCACCAACAACGTACCCACTGTAGGCTCAAAAATTCCAAGCAGTGTACGTATTGTCGTGGTCTTGCCCGAGCCATTTGAGCCCAAAAAAGCAAAAGTTTCACCAGATCTCACGTCGAACGATAAGTCGTCAATAACCACATTTTCGCCAAACTTCATCCGAAACTTATCGATCGAGACAATAGGTTCACTCATGGTTCAACTATAAACGAACCAGTCCTCGGCACCAAGCATCAACACACCGGTCCGGGCCTGCACGACAACGGCTTTACTTTACCGACAAACCTCTTGACGCTTGACCCATATGATATGGTAATAATGTATGAATACACCCGAATTCCAGCGCCAAACCGACCAACCGCTCTTCCCGCAGGTCATCTACAATCGCCCCGTCACCCGCATGGCCGGCGGCCGGATGCTCATCGTGGGCGGCCACTCCGGCGAATTTAGCCTGCCAACGGCCACCCATCAATTCGCCGTAGCTGCCGGCATCGGTGAAGCCACGGCCGTACTGCCGGACAACCTCGCCAAACTACTAGGCGGCGCGCCCGGCGTAGCCTTCGCGGCTTCGAGCACCTCCGGTTCACTCGGTCGCGAAGCCCTGGGTCGTATCCTCGAACTCAGCGAAGAGACCGATGCCGTAGCAATCGGCGCCAGCCTCTCAAGCAATTCAAACACAGCCATGCTCACCGAACGCCTTGCACAAGAAGTGAAGCGGCCACTCATCGTATTCGACGACGCCCTCACCTCATTACGTCAAAACATCGCGCTCGTCACCGACAACCCTCAAGCGCTGGTCATACTTACCATGGCAGAAGTCTTCAAGCTCTGCGGCGCACTCGGCATCCCAATCAACATCCGCCCGCATGCCGGCCTCATCAACAAGCTTGAAATTATTCGGGACCTTGCCTCGGCCAGTGCCTGTGCGTACGCCGTCTATGGCACCGAGATCATCATCGCCTCCGGCGGCCAGCTCACGGTCACGCCTATAAATTATCGACTTAGTCTCACGCCAGCCCTATTTTATGGCACACTAAGTACATTTTGGATACAAAATCGCACGAATCCCGTCGCCGGACTCACCAC
>Ga0157378_10006540_pt1 | contig 10187 bp, 8 predicted proteins | sample M65metaG_FD_115309 | JGI IMG/M metagenome (GOLD analysis project Ga0157378, IMG submission 115309) | Miscanthus rhizosphere microbial communities from Kellogg Biological Station, Michigan, USA - M6-5 metaG | ecosystem: Host-associated > Plants > Roots > Rhizosphere > Soil | place: USA: Michigan...
CCGTGGACGACGAGGCGCGCCAGCTCGCGCGCCTCGGTGACGCGGTAGCGGCGCGCCTGCGCGCGCAGGCGGTCGAGCGACACGACGAGGTCGCCGTCGACGCGTCCGGCCGTGTCGGCGTAAGGGAACGACAGCACGTCCGTCGCCCGGTCGATGCCGCGCCAGCGCTTGTTCAGCGTGCGCAGCTCGGCATCGTCGGTGAGCAGGATGCCGATCGCGCCGGGGCGCCGCGACTCCACGCGCAGGGCGGCCGTGACGATCGCCGCGAGCGCGCGCGAAGCGGCTCGCGGTGCCGCGGGCGAATCAGCGCGCGTCGCGACGGAGATCGGCATCACGCGCGCGGCGACGGGGATCCTCGGGGTAGGGAGCGCGCACGTGGAAGATCGCGGTCACGACCGGGAAGAACGCCTCGCGAATACGCGCCAGCTCCTGCAGCGTGAGCCCGCAGTCATCGAGCTGTCCCTGCTGGATGCGCTCCTCGAAGATGCGCGCGATGAGCCCGCGAATGCGGCTCGGCGTCGGCTCGGCGAGCGCCCGCGAGGCCCCCTCGACGCCATCGGCGAGCATCAGGATGGCCGTCTCCTTGGAGCGCGGCCGCGGGCCCGGATAGCTGAACTCCTCGGCGCGAATCGTCGGGTCGTGCTCGAGCGCCTTGTGGAAGAAGAACGCCATCACCATCGTGCCGTGGTGCTCGGGGATCGCGTCGATGACGACGCGCGGCAGCCGGTGCTTCTTCGCCATCTCGACGCCGCCCGTGATGTGCGAGCGCACGATGAGCGCGCTCATGCTCGCGGTCAGCCGGTCGTGACGACTGCGCGGCGTGCCGATCTCGTTCTCGGCGCAGTACTCGGGCTTCGCGAGCTTGCCGATGTCGTGGTAGTACGCCATGACGCGCACGAGCAGCGAGTTCGCTCCGATCGCCTCCGCGGCGGATTCGGCGAGGCTGCCGACGACCATGCTGTGGTGATAGGTGCCGGGCGCCTCGAGCTGGAGCCGCTTGAGCAGCGGGCGATTGAGGTCGGACAGCTCGAGCAACGTGATGTCGGAGGTCAGCCCGAACAGGTGCTCGACCGGCGGCAGCAGCAGGAACGCGAGCGCCACCGAGGTGAAGCCGTTCGCCGCGCCATACGCCGAATCGATGAGCAGCGCATTGAGCGGCGTGACGCGCGCGACGTCCCACGCCAGGATCGCCGCGAAATTCGCGAGGCTGATCGTCAGGAACGCGCGTGCGAACTGCCAGCGGTGACGCAGATGCGCGACCGAATACACGGCGGTGACGCCACCCATCGCGGCGACCGGCACGAACGGCGCGCGCAGCCCGCAGACCGACGTGGCGACGACGGTGAGCAGCAGCGTGAACATGAGCGCCGGGCGCTTCTCGATGAGCGAGGCGACGACGAGCGGCGCAAGCGCCAGCGGGACCGCGAACTCCGAGGCGCCGAGCACGCCCACCGTCAGCTCGGCCACCGCCATGACGACGACCGTGAGCAGCGTGAACACGGCCAGCATGGCGTTGTCGCGGAACACCTGGGGCAGCTCGACGCGCAGGTACACTGCGAACACGGCGACGAACAGCAGCATGAGCAGCATGCGCGCGACGGGCGGATACAGGAAATCGCTCGGCACGCGGCGGGACGCTTCGAGGTTCGACAGCGAGCGCAGCTTGAGCAGCGCATCGCGCGTGACGCGCTGGTTCGCGTCGACGATCAGCTCGTCCTTCTGCACGAACCCGACCTGGGCCGGCACCGTGCCCTGTGCCTGAACGCGCCGCCATTCCGTCTCGGCGCGATCGAACACGACGTTGGGCTCGACGAACGCCTGCGCGAGCTCGTCGACGAGCCGCACGCCACGTGGATCGCCCGCGAACGCCTCGCGCGCCTTGCGGTCGACGAGCAGCAGCGCCTCGCGCCGGTCGAGCAGCTGGGGCACGGGCCGCTCGGTCTCGGTCTGTCCCTCGCGCACGGTGATGCGCGAGTAGCCGAGCACCAGCATGTTGCGCTTCTCGGACGACACGATGCCCGTCTCGTAGGCCTCATGGAGCCAACCCTGCAGCCCATCGAGCGAGCGGCGCGCGCGACCTGGCACCGATAGCGACGCGGCGGCCTCGGCGGTCAGCGGCACGCCGAGCGCGCGCACGCGGGCGCGCTGGTCCTCCGGCGCGAGCGTCGGGTCGAGCACGACAGCAAGCGCCTTCTCCTGGAAGCCCGCGAACCGCTCGAACATCTCGCTCGACACGCGCGGATCGACCACGAACACGGGCGGCACGGACGCCGACGCCTCTTCCTGCTGGCGGCGGAGCGTCGTCTCGTCCTTCTCGATGCGGAACGTGTAGGGCGAGACGATGCGCTCGCGCGCGATGTCACCCTCGCGATAGCGATAGCGATCGCCCGGGCCGCGGTCGTGCGGCAGGAACGCGGCGGCCGCGAGCAGCACGGCGACGAGCAGCGTGCGCACCGCGTAGTAGCCCCAGCGCAGCGGGCGGGCGCGATCGGGCAACGCGACGGGTGCCGAGGAGTCCGAGACGGTCATTGCAGTTCTTGGGCCCCGCGGCGCGCGATCAGGTGACGGACGGCGGGTCGCCGGGCGCGGCGTCGGTCGCCGGCGGCGTCTCCAGAGTGTCCCCCACGCCGTCGTCGGCCTTGCCGTCGAGGCGTGCGTGATAGTCGTCGAACGCGCGGATGATGTCGCGCACCAGGCGATGGCGCACGACGTCCTCGGGATGGAAGTAGACAAACTTGATGTCGGACACCGAGCCGAGGATCGACTGGATCTTCACGAGACCCGAAGACGCCGGGTCCTTGAGGTCGATCTGCGTGACGTCGCCCGTGATCACGGCGCGCGAGTTCACGCCCATGCGTGTCAGGAACATCTTCATCTGGCGCACGGTCGTGTTCTGTGCTTCGTCGAGGATCACGAACGAATTGTGCAGCGTGCGCCCGCGCATGAACGCGAGCGGCGCGATCTCGATCACGCCGAGCTCGAGGAAGCGGCGCATCTTGTCGTACGACATGAGGTCGGCGAGTGCGTCGTACATCGGACGCAGGTACGGATCGACCTTCTCCTGCATGTCGCCGGGCAGGAAGCCCAGGCTCTCGCCCGCTTCGACCGCGGGGCGCACCAGGATGATGCGATCCACCTTCTTCTGCCGGAGCGCATGCACCGCGGCCGCGACGGCGAGATACGTCTTGCCCGTGCCGGCGGGGCCGATCGCGAACACGACCTCGTGCTCCTCGAGCAGCTTGAGGTAGCTCGCCTGCATCGGCGTGCGCGGGCGCACCGCCTTGCGATCGAACACGTAGCCGGGCGCGGACTCGTACGCCTGCGCGAGATGCGCGGCGCCGTTGCCATTGCGCTTGCCGAGCCCGAGCGCGGTCTCGACGTCGGCCTCTTCGACGATGCGGCCGCTCTCGGCCAGCGTCACGAGCTCCTTGATGGTGCGGGAGGCGGTCGACACGGCTTCGTCGTCGCCCGCGACCGTGATCGAGCCCTCGCGCAGCGTGATGCGAACCGGCAGCGCGCGCTCGATGTGACGCAGGTTGCGGTCGTTCTGACCGAGCAACGTGATCGGGTCGAGATGCTCGATGGGGAATTTGCGAACGATCACTTCACACCTCGCGGAGCGTAAAACAACAAACTCCTGGCCCGTTCGGCCCTCGTGAGGGCCAGGCCAAGAGCATGGCGTTGCGATCGGGTTTGCGAGCTATTGAGATTGCGTGCCGGCGTGGACGTAGCCTTCCTTCGCCTTGTGACGTCGGCCCCGAACTGAAAATCGGAGCGACGAAACCGTAGCACAGCCCTGAAAGCGGTCAAAGGCTGGCCGTGCGCTCGGCGCGGCCAAGGCGAGAGGCTGGCCGCCTGCGATTGGATGCTTGGTGGGTCGAGCCGATCCGTGGCATCGGCGGGGTTATCGGCCAGCGACTTGCGCCGCTCCACCCCGCCGCGTGCCAGGTTGTAGGAGTTGCTAGATCCGCTTGCGGCTCCTGCGGTCGGTGCCCCCCGAGCGGGGCCGCCGGCCGTGGCTCGCGGACGGCTTGGGCGGGCCGCCGCGCACGTGGTGCTGCGGATGGTCGGTGTGGGCGGCCGGTCGGCCGCCATGGCCCGTCGAGCCGTGACTCGCCGAGCCCTGCTTCGCCGGGCCGGCGTGTCCCGTGCGCCCGGCGCGACCGCCGCGACGACTCCGGTCGCCGCGCTCCCCGCGCTCTCCGCGCTCGCCGCGATCGCCGTCCTGTGCGTCACGCGCATGCATGTCGAACCCCGACACGCGCATGCGGGGCACGCGGCGTCCGACGGCACGCTCGATCGCGGCGAACTCCTTGAGCTCTTCGGTCGACACCAGCGTGATCGCCTCGCCCGTGGCGTTCATCCGCCCGGTACGACCGATCCGGTGCACGTAGTCCTCGGGCGCTCGCGGCACGTCGTAGTTGATCACGTGCGTCACGTCATCGATGTCGATGCCGCGCGAGGCGATGTCCGTCGCCACGAGCACGTCGATGCGGCCATTCTTGAAGTCGCGCAGCGCGCGCTCGCGCTGGCCCTGCGAGCGATCGCCGTGCAGCGCCGCGGTGCGGTGACCCGACTGGCTCAGCCGGCGCGCGAGCCGGTCGGCGCCGTGCTTGGTGCGGGTGAACACGATCGCCGTGTGATCGTCGAAGCTGTCGAGCAGCCGCTCGAGCAGCGCCGTCTTGCGCGCGCGCGGTACCTCGCAGGCCGATTGCTCGATCATCTCGGCAGGGGTGGTCGGCGGCGACAGATCGAGCCGCTGCGGATTGTGCAGCGCCTCGCTCGCGACGCGGTTGAGCTCGGCAGGCATCGTCGCGCTGAACATCAACGTCTGACGCCGCGACGGCAGTAGCTTGAGGATGCGGCGCAGGTCCGGGGCGAAGCCCATGTCGACCATGCGGTCGGCTTCGTCGAGCACGAGGATCTCGACGTCGTCGAGGCTCACGCTCTGCCGGCCGTGCAGGTCGAGCAGGCGGCCCGGGGTCGCGACGAGCAAGTCGACGCCGTCCTGCCGGAGCATGCGCTCCTGCGGGCCGATCGGCACGCCGCCGTAGGCGCAGCCGGAACGAATGCGGGTGAAACGACCGTAGTCCTTCGCAGCGGCTTCGACCTGTGCGGCCAGCTCGCGCGTGGGCACGAGCACGAGCGCACGCAGTGCGTGGTGGCCCTGCAGCAGGCGCGACAGGATCGGCAACAGGAACGCAGCGGTCTTGCCGGTGCCGGTCTGCGCCGCCGCCACGAGGTCGTGGCCGGGAAGGATGAGCGGAATCGCGCCGCTCTGAACGGGGGTGGGCGTGGTGTAGCCGGCCGCCGCGACGCCGCGTGTGACGGAGTCGGGCAGCCCGAGTGATGCGAACGACATGGGTGCTCCTGTGGAGTGCGAACGAGTGGGCCGCGGCTCGCGCTCTGGTTTCGCGCGTCGCGCCCGGTTCACGTGTGGGATTCGTCCCGCATGCGCTGGCCAAATCTGCTGTGCCGGCGCGCCAGCTTGCGGGCAGTCTCGGGCGTGGGCGTCGGTGACGGCATCTCGGTCACCAGCGTTCCCAGGCAGAGGTCCGCGAGCGGCAGCAGGACGTTGAGGTTCCGATCCATGTAGATGTGATGGATGCGGTGATGGCGCTCGAGATACTTGAACGGCCGCGAGCGCTCGATCGCGGGAAGCGTCGGCTTGTGCATGAGGAAGTGAAAGCCTTCGTAGCCGATGTAGTAGATCGTGATCACGGCGCCGATCGTCAGCGTGAACGCGACCCAGTGCAGCGTGATACCGCCGAGCTGCAGCCCCCAGCCGAGCAGCGCCCAGGGCAGCATGTTGATCACGATCAGCGTGGGTCCGCCCCACCACGCGAACGTGAGTGCCTCATGCTGCTCTTCCTCGGTGACCTGGAACGTGTCGTCGTGCTTGCACAGCTGGTGGTGGATCAAGGTGTGGTTCGTGAAGCAATCCTTGGGCAGCCACGGCCGGTGCAGCCAGTAACGGTGGAACGCCCACTCGAAGAAGCTCGATTGAACGACTCCGGTCACGGCGGCAAGGGCGATCGTGAGCAGCATCAGGACTCCCGGGTGGAGGACATGCGACGTCGAGGCCGAGGGGCAGCTGCCTCGAATGAACGTCCGGAACGCGGACGGCGGGCGGGCTACAAAAAATCCGCCCAGGGATGTCCTTGGCGGAAACGAACGCAGACCTCACATCCACAACTACCGAAGACTCTCGGAGTATCGACACTTCCGCCCCCTGAGGCAAGCGCTTTCGGCCCGGCTAGAAGTCCGAAGGTCAACGGGTTGTGCGGTGCGCGGTCCTCTGTTCTGCGGTGCTCGCTACTATGAGGAGCCCGTTTCTTCCAGTTCCAGCAGCGCCGTGCCGCCGCCGACCAGCTCGCCTTGCTTCACGCGCACGGTCTTCACCTGGCCGTCGCGTGGGGCACGTACCATGTGCTCCATCTTCATCGCCTCGACCGCAACGAGCGGCTGGCCGCGGTGAACGCGGTCGCCTTGCGCGACCAGCACCTTCGTCACGACGCCGGGCATCGGCGCCTCGAGCCCGCCGGCCTCGGCTCCGCCGCTCTTGCGCCGGCCCGCCGCGGCGCGCTCGAGCACGAAGTCCATCGCGCCGAGGCGCACGAATCGGCGCGTGCCGGCCGCGGTGATCACGGCGGTCGTCGTCTCGCCGTTCGCCTCGATCGCCAATCGTCCGCCCGCGAGCCGCTCCGCGCGCAATTCGATCGCCGCGCCGTCGACGTCGACCCGATAGCGGCCTTCGCCGAGCGCGGTCACCGTCACCGCCCGGTCGCGGCCGCCGTCCCTCCACTCGGTCCGCATCAGTCCAGCCCCGCCGGGCGCCAGCGCCCGAGCGCGACGAACGGATCCGAGCCGCGCGGCGCGGCAGCGGCGCGCGTGCCGCTCTCCTCCGCGCTGCCGAGCAGCTCTGCGACCGCGGCCGCCGCGAGCGCCAGCTCGGGCACCGGGGCCTGGATCGCGGCCGCGAAGCCGCCGAGGAACTCGCGCTCGATCCACTCGGTGTCGAACCGCGCGGCCTGCACCTCGGGTGCGCGCACGAGCGCGCGCAGGAATGGCAGGTTCGTCACGACGCCGTGTGCGAGCGTGTCGTCGAGCGCGGCGGTCAGCCGCCGCAAGGCGGCGGCGCGATCGCTGCCGAACGCGACGATCTTGGCGAGCATCGGATCGTAGTGGACGCCGACCTCGTCGCCTTCCTCGACGCCGCGGTCGACGCGCACGAACGGGCCGCTCGGCCACGACAGCCGCGCGAGGCGTCCCGACTGCGGCAGGAAGCCGTTCGCCGCGTCCTCGGCGTAGACGCGCGCCTCGATCGCCACGCCGCGCGGCTCGATCGGCGCGGCCGGCAGCGACGCGGCGCGGCCCGCCGCGACGTCGAGCTGCGCGCGCACGAGATCGATGCCCGTGACGAGCTCGGTGACTGGGTGCTCGACCTGGAGCCGCGTGTTCATCTCGAGGAAGTAGAACGCACCGCTCGCATCGAGGAGGAACTCGACCGTGCCCGCGCCGCGGTAACGCACCGCGCGACACAGCGCGACCGCCGCTGCGGTCATGCGCTGGCGCAGCGCGGCGTCGACGACCGGCGAGGGGCACTCCTCGATCACCTTCTGGTGCCGCCGCTGGAGCGAGCACTCGCGCTCGAGCACCGCGACGACCTCGCCGCGACCATCGCCCACCACCTGCACCTCGACGTGGCGCGCGTGCTCGAGCCTCCGCTCGAGGTAGATCGAGCCGTCGCCGAACGCCGCGGCGGCGACGCGCTGCGCGCTCTCCACCGCCTCGGCGAGCGACGCCGAGTCCGTCACGACCCGCATGCCCTTGCCGCCGCCACCGAGCGCGGCCTTCACGATTACCGGGTAGCCGATTGTTTCGGCGGCGCGCGCGAGCGTCTTCGCGTCCGTGCCCTCGGCGCCTGGGACGATCGGCACGCCGGCCTGCTTCGCCAGCTCGCGCGCGGCGCGCTTGTCGCCCATCGCGCGGATCTGCTCCGGCGCCGGGCCGACGAACACGAGGCCCGCCTGCTCGGCCGCCGCGGCGAACTCGGCGTTCTCGGCGAGGAAGCCATAGCCGGGATGCACGGCATCGGCGCCGCTCGCGCGCGCGGCGGCGAGCAGCGCATCGGAATTCAGGTACGACGCGCGTGCCTCGGCCGGCCCGATCACGTGCACCTCGTCGGCGACGCGCGTGTGCAGCGCGCCGCGGTCGGCCTCGGAGCACACCGCGATCGCGCGCATGCCCATCTCGTGCACCGTCGCCGCGATGCGGCAGGCGATCTCGCCGCGGTTCGCGATCAGCACCTTGCGCAGCGTCATTCGGCGGGCCCGGTCCAGCGCGGCTTCCGTTTCTCGAAGAACGCCGCGAGGCCGTCCTTCGCCTCGGCGCCCGCGCGAATCTCGGCGAGCGTGCGCGGCAATCCGGCGCGGTACTCCTCCCAGCCGGAATCGGCCCAGTGCTCGAGCAGTGTCTTGATGCGGCCCTGCGCCGCCGGCGCGCCCGCGAGCAGCTGATCGACGCGCTCAGCGACGGCGGCATCGAGCTCGCCGGCCGCGACGACGCGGGTCACGAGGCCGATGCGCAGCGCGTCCGCGGCGCCGAAGCGCTCGCCCGTCAGCATCAGCTCGCGCGCCGCGCGATCGCCGAGCCGGCGGATCACATAGGGACTGATGAGCGCGGGAACGATGCCGAGACGTACCTCGGTGAGCCCGAAGCGCGCATCGTCGGACGCGACCGCGATGTCGCACGCGCACACGAGCCCGACGCCGCCGCCGAATACGCTGCCGTGGACGCGCGCGACGATCGGCTTCGGCACGTCGGCGAGCGTGGCGAACATGCCGCCCAGCCGCTCGGCCTCGGCGAGATTCTGCTCGAAGCTCGCGCCGGCCGACTGCTTCATCGCGCCGATGTCGGCGCCGGCGCAAAACGACGCGCCGCGGCCGCCGAGCACGATCACGCGCACCGCGGCATCGTGCGCGAGCGCGTGGAGCGCGGCCGTCAGCTCGGCACCGAGCTCGGGCGAGAGCGCATTGTGCTGCTCGGGACGGTCGAGCCAGACCCGCGCGATTGCGCCCGAGCGCTCGATCTGGATCAGCGGCATGCGTGGCTCCTTGGCGTGTGCGTACGGCGAAACAACGGCGACGGCGCAGGGTAGCACCGCCGCCCGCCGCGGTTCACGGCGCCCGGCGCGTGCGTAGCCGGTCGCGTCGCATCGCGAGCGCGATGCCGATCGCGAACGCGAAGCTGACGAGCATCTCGACCGTCTCGGTCAGCTCGGCGACGATCGTGTCGACTTTGAGATTCAGCGGGAACCAGTCGGTGAGGTTGTCGTAGCCGGAGAACACGATGAGCACGATGCACCAGGGCAGGAGCAGGCTCGGCACGCCCGTCTCGTCGTGCCGCTGCCGCGTGTGCCACACGATTGCCGCCGCGCCGATCACCCCGAGGATGAACGGGTACCACCAGTTGAGATCTTGCAGCGGTCCGAGGTTGTGCACGGTGAACTCGTGCTGGACGTTGTGGCGCAGGATGAGATCGGGGATGCGGAACTTGAGCCAGCGCTCGCCCCACTCGATCTCCTCGCCGCCGAGGACGAAGCAGACAAAGCCGGCCGCGAGCGACCACAGCGCGCCGGCGCGCGCGCCACGGCGCCACGCGCCGATCGATTGGACGAGCGCGAGCACGGCCGCGATGCCGTAGGCGATCGCGGTGAAGTTCTCGACCATGCGGTCTTCCAGCTGGAGGCGCATGGCGTATGCGTGTGTCGAAGGCAGCGCGATCAGCGTCTCGAACACGAGCGCCGTGACGACCGGGAACGCGGCGATCGTCCACGCCAGCGGCACCGGCAGCCCGTAGACGCGCCGCGCCGCCTCGATCATGCCGCGGTCGCCGCGGGCGTGCGTGACGTTCACGACCCGGCCCCCGGCGCGGCCGCGAGCCGGCGCACGCGGTAAAGCGTGCCGTCGGCGAGCCGGCCGATCGTGTCGAGCCGCGCGAATGCGGCGACCTCGTCGACGCCGTACATGGACGGCTCGACGACGCCGTCGAACCACGCGAGCACCGCGGGCTCGTGCGGCGGCCAGTGGCCCGCGAGGCGCGAGGGCGGCAGCAGTGGCTGCATCGAGTTGTACATGTGCTTCTCCGGACTGTCGGCCGCGTCGCGGCCCGCGAGCAGATACACG
>Ga0157378_10006542_pt1 | contig 10186 bp, 9 predicted proteins | sample M65metaG_FD_115309 | JGI IMG/M metagenome (GOLD analysis project Ga0157378, IMG submission 115309) | Miscanthus rhizosphere microbial communities from Kellogg Biological Station, Michigan, USA - M6-5 metaG | ecosystem: Host-associated > Plants > Roots > Rhizosphere > Soil | place: USA: Michigan...
CGGCACGAGCTTGCCGTCGTCGTCGACCGGCGTGTGGTCGGAGCAGACGACGTCGATCGTTCCGTCGGCCACGGCGGCGCGCAGCGCGTCGCGGTCGCGCGTGCCGCGCAATGGCGGAACGAGGTGCGCCTGCGCGTCGAACCAGCCGATGTCGGCGTCGCACAGGTGAAGGTGGTGGATGGCGACGTCGCACGTGACCTGCAGCCCGTCGCGCTTCGCGGCGCGGACCATCGCGACGCCCTCGGCGCTCGACAGCCGGCACAGGTGCACGTTGACGCCGGTCTCGCGCACGAGCGCGAAGATCGTCGCCAGGGCGATCGTCTCCGCCGCCACGGGAATCGCGGGCAGGCCGAGGCGCGTGGCGACTTCGCCGTCGTGCGCGACGCCGGCGCGGGCAAGGTGCGGATCCTGCGGCCGCAGCCACACGCGGTGCCCGAACGTCGCGGCGTATTGCATCGCGCGCAGCAGGACCTGCGTGTCGACGAGCGGCGCGTCGCCCTGCGAGAACGCGACGCAGCCGGCTTCCGCGAGCTCGCCCATCTCGGTCAGCGTCGTCCCGCCCAGGCCCACGGTCAGCGCGCCCACCGGATAGACGTGCGCGAGGTTGAGCGAGCGCGCGCGGTGCTTCAGCATCTCGACCAGTCCGGGCTCGTCGAGCGGCGGGTCGGTGTCCGGCGGGCACGCGAGGCTCGTGACGCCGCCCGCGATGGCGGCCCCGACTTCGGACTCGAGCGTCGCCTTGTGCTCGAGGCCCGGCTCGCGCAGCCTGGCCGCGACGTCGATCAGGCCGGGACACACGACCAGCCCGGCGGCGTCGACGACACGGCTGGCGACGAAGCCCGGCGGCGCCCCGCCGACCGCGGCGACCTTGCCGGCGGCCACGAACAGCGACGCCACGCGGTCGATGCCTTGGGCGGGGTCGACGAGCCGGCCGTTCCTGATCTCGATCTTCATCGCCGGGGGGACCCTTGGTTCGCCGCGATGATGCTCATCACCGCCATGCGCACGGCAATGCCGAACGTCACCTGCGGCAGGATCACGGAGCGGGCGCCGTCGGCGACGGCGGAGTCGATCTCCACGCCACGATTCATCGGGCCCGGATGCATGACGATCACGTCCGGCTTGGCCACGGCTAGCTTGTCCGGCGTGAGACCGTAGTGCTTGAAGTATTCACCGGCGGACGGCAGCAGCGCGCCTTTCATCCGCTCGCTCTGCAGGCGCAGCATGACGACGACGTCGCAGCCGGCGAGCCCGTCGCGCATGTCGTTGAACACCGTGACGCCCAACGACTCGACGCGGGTGGGCAGCAGGGTGCGCGGACCGATGACGCGCACCTCCGGCGTGCCGAGCGTCGTGAGTCCGTGAATCAGCGAGCGCGCCACGCGCGAGTGCAGCACGTCGCCGACGACCGCGACGCGCAAGTTGCCGAAGTCGCCCTTGAAGTGGCGGATCGTGTAGAGATCGAGCAGCCCTTGCGTCGGATGCGCGTGGCGGCCGTCGCCGGCGTTGACGACATGAACGTGCGTGCGCGCGTGCGCGTTCAGGTGCGCGGCGATCAGGTGCGGCGCGCCCGACTGCGAGTGGCGGACCACGAACATGTCGGCGTTCATCGCGACCAGGTTGTCGACGGTGTCGAGCAGCGTCTCGCCCTTCGACGTGGACGACGCGCCGATGTTCAGGTTGATGACGTCGGCGGACAGGCGCTTCGCGGCGATCTCGAACGTCGTGCGCGTGCGCGTCGAGTTCTCGAAGAACAGGTTGAACACCGCCTTGCCCCGCAGGAGCGGCACCTTCTTCACCTCGCGCTCGCCGATCGACGCGAACGGCTCCGCGGTGTCGAGGATGTGGCGGATGACGTCGGCGGGCAGGCCTTCGAGCGTCAGCAGGTGCGTGAGCTCGCCGTGGGCGTTGAGCTGCGGATTGCGCATCGGCGTGACGCTAGTTCCCCGTGCGCCGCTCGACGGCGAGAGACAGCGACCCGCCGGGATCCTTCGACAGCTCGATCGACAGGTCGCGCGCGACGGCAAGGCGCACGCCGACGTAGTCCGGCTGGATCGGCAGCTCGCGGCCGCCGCGGTCGACCAGCACCGCGAGCTCGATGCGCGCGGGACGGCCGAAGTCGAACAGCTCGTTGATCGCCGCGCGCACGCTGCGCCCGGTGTACAGGACGTCGTCGACGAGGACGATCGTCCCGCCGTCCACGTCGAACGCCAGCTCGGTGCGCTTCGCGCCGCCCTTCAATCCGCTGGTGGAATAGTCGTCCCGGTAATACGAGACGTCGATATAGCCGACGGCATGGTTGCCCGGCACCATCGCGCCGAGCCGCTCGGCGAGCCAGGCGCCGCCCGAATAGATGCCGACGAACGCGGCATCGTAGGCGACCGCGTCGCGCATGCGCGCGGCCAGCGCGGCCAGCGCGGCTTCGGCGTCAGGAAGATCGGGGAGCGCCGGCGCGCTCATCGAACCACGCCTGCAGGATGATCTGCGCGGCGACCTGGTCGCGCTCCGCACGGCCGCGCCGCCCGGCCTTGCGCGCATCGAGCGCGTCCTGCGCCGCTGCGGTGGTCCAGCGCTCGTCGACGCGCGCGACCGGAAGCCCGAAGCGGCGCTCGAGCGCTTCCGCGAAGCTCGCCGCCTGCGCGGTCATCGCGTGCGGCGTGCCGTCCGCGTGCGTCGGCAGGCCGACGACGAGCTGGTGCGGCCGCCACTCGTCGACCAGCGCGGCGATCGCCGCGAGCGTGGTTCCCATCGAATCGCCCGCGATCGTCACGAGCGGATGCGCGACCGACACCAGCGTGTTGCCGATCGCCACGCCGACACGGCGCGTGCCGAAATCGAACGCGAGCACCGTCGCGTCCGGGAAGGTCGCCACGACCGGTCACGCGTGCCCGACGTCGTCGGACAGCCGCGAGAAGTCGATGCCGAGCAGGCGCATCGCCGCGGAGAGCCGCCCCTCGGGCGGCAGGTCGAACAGCACGTCGGGATCGGCCTCGACGGTGAGCCACGCGTTCTGCGCGAGCTCCTGCTCGAGCTGGCCGGCCGACCAGCCGGCGTAGCCCAGCGAGATGAACATGTCCTTCGGGCCTTCGCCGCGGCCCACGGCTTCGAGCACGTCCTTCGACGTCGTGAGACCCATGTCCTCGGAGATCGCGAGCGTCGACTGCCAGTTGCCGAGCGGCCGATGGAGCACGAAGCCGCGGTCGATCTGAACCGGTCCGCCGAAATGCACCGGCGACTCGCGCAGCGCGGCGTCGGACAGCGGAATGTCGATCTGCTCGAACAACGCGGAGAGCGTCATGTCGATCGGCTTGTTGATCACAATGCCGAGCGCGCCGTCAGGGTTGTGCTCGCACACGTACGTGAGCGTGTGGGCGAAGTGGGGATCGGCCATCGACGGCATGGCGATCAGGAAGTGATCCGTCAGATTGACCGACTGGCCCATGGTTGTCGAATTGTAATCCGAGGGGGTGGCCGGCACAATCGGCCGGATGAGCGACCCACGGCACGCACGCGCGCTCGTGTGGTTCCGGCGCGACCTGCGCGACTTCGACCACGCGGCGCTGCATCACGCGCTGGTGGCGGCGGACGCCGTGTACTGCGCGTTCGTGTTCGACCGCGACATCCTCGACGCGTTGCCGACGCGCGTCGACCGCCGCGTCGAGTTCATCCACGACAGCCTGGTCGAGCTCGCGGCGAGCCTGCGCGAACGCGGCGGCGCGCTGATCGTCCGCCACGGCCGCGCCCGCGACGAGATTCCTCGGCTCGCGGCGGAGCTGCGCGTTGACGCCGTCTACGCCAATTGCGACTACGAGCCGCAGGCGCGCGGTCGCGACGACGCCGTCGCGCGCTCGCTCGCCGAACGCTCGATCGCGTTCCATACGAGCAAGGACCACGTCGTCTTCGAGCGCGACGAGATCGTGACGCAATCGGGCCGGCCGTTCGTCGTGTTCACGCCGTATCGCAACGCGTGGCAGAAGGCGCTGACGCCGTTCCTCCTGAAGACGTACCCGATCGACCGCCACGCGGATGCGCTCGCGAAGCCCCCGCGCGGCGTCACCGCGGGCGTGCCGTCGCTCGACGCGATCGGCTTCGAGCGCACGAACCTGCGCGCGCTGGGCGTGCATGCCGGAATGAGCGGCGGCGCGGCGCTCTTCGCCGACTTCAAGCGCCGGATCGACGACTATCGCGCGGCGCGTGACTACCCCGCGGTGAAGGGGCCGTCGTACCTGTCGGTGCATCTGCGCTTCGGCACCGTCTCCATCCGCGAGCTCGCGGCATTCGCGCACGCGCGCTCGCTGGAGCGCGGCGGCGACGGCGCGTCGACGTGGCTCGGCGAGCTCGTCTGGCGCGACTTCTACGCCCAGGTGCTGTGGCACCACCCCGACGCCGCGACGAGGGCGCTCAAGCCGGCGTACCGCGATCTCGCGTTTCCGAACGACGCGTCGCGCCTCGCCGCGTGGCGCGACGCACGCACCGGGTATCCGATCGTCGACGCCGCGATGCGCCAGATCGCGACGACGGGCTACATGCACAACCGGCTGCGGATGATCGTCGCGTCTTTCCTGGTGAAGGACCTGCTCGTCGACTGGCGGCTTGGCGAGAGGTACTTCGCGGACGCGCTGATCGACTACGACCTCGCGTCGAACAACGGCGGCTGGCAGTGGGCGGCGTCCACAGGCTGCGACGCGCAGCCGTATTTCCGCATCTTCAACCCGGTCACGCAGTCGGAGCGCTTCGACCCGGACGGCGCGTTCATCCGGCGCTACGTCCCGGAAGTGTCGGCGCTTGCCGACGACGAGATCCACGCGCCGTGGCGGGTGCCCGTCGACGTGCAGCGCGCGAAGGGCGTCGTGGTCGGCCGCGACTACCCGCCGCCGATCGTCGACCACGCGGTCGCGCGCGAGCAGGCGCTGGCGCTGTTCCGGGTCGGGTAGCGGCGCGGCGCGCTCGCCGCCGACGCCGCCGCGTCAACGCCAGAATTCGCGCGACGCGATGCGCGCGCCTTCGGCCATCGCGGCCATCTTCGCCCACACGACGTCCGGGTCGACCGCCGCCTGCCCGACCCACGTGCCGAAGCCGCAGTCGCTGCCGGCCATCACGTTCTCGCGGCCGACCAGGTTAGCGTAGCGCCCGATCCGCTGCGCGATCAGCTCGGGATGCTCGATGAAGTTGGACTTCGACTCGATCACGCCGGGGATCAGCATCTTGCCGTCCGGCAGCTTCACCGTCTCGAACACCTTCCATTCGTGCGCGTGGCGCGGATTGGCCGCTTCGAGCGCGATCGCCGACGGCCGGGCGCGGAACACGACGTCGATCACGTCGGACAGCGCGACGTCGCAGTGATGCGGCCCTTCGTAGTTCCCCCAGCACAGGTGCATCCGCAGCCGGTCCGGCGGGATGTTGCGCGTCGCGTGGTTGAGCGCCTCGACGTGCAGCATCGCCTTCTTGCGGAACTCGGGAAGCGCGAGGTCGGCGTACTGGATGTGCCGGCCCATGCCGAGATCCGGACAGTCGATCTGCAGGATGATGCCGGCGCCGGCGATCGTCTCGTACTCGACGCGCATCGCTTCCGCGATCGCCTCGAGATATGCCTCCGCCGTGGGGTAGTGCTCGTTGCGGAAGAACAGCGACACGACGCCCGGCGACGCGGCGGTGAGGAACGTCTCCGTTGTCGACGCCCCGGCCACCGCCTTCTTCAGGTGCTCGACGTCGACCCGCGCGGCGTCCGGGTCGCGAACGCGGATCGCGGCGTTGCACGCGGGCGTCTTGCGCCGCGAGCGGCCCGGATCGCCGAACACGCGCTGCGCGAGCTTCGGGAACGTGGCGAGGTCCTGGTAGACGAACGTGTTGCCCGTCCCGCCGAAGCCTTCCAGCCGGTCCTTGATGTACGTCGCGTAGCTCGGCTTGCTCATCTCGCCGTCGTTGACGACGTCGAGGCCCGCCTCCACCTGGCGCCACACGACGTCCTGCACCGCCGCTTCGATGCGGTCGGCGAGCGCCGCCGGCTCGACCGGTACGCCCTCCTCCTTCGCATACATTGTGCGCACGAGGTCGTCGGGCCGCGGAAGGCTGCCGGTGTGCGTCGTCAGGAACCGCTCGGTGCTGCGCTTCATGCGTCCTCCCCCGCGTGTCCTGCGCGCCATTGTCGCCCAAACCGCGCGACAATTGAGCGCGATGCGTCCCGCCCGCGCCCCGCTGCCGATGCTCGCCCTGCTCTGCGCGGCGGCACCCGCGCTCGCGCAAGCGACGCTCGACCCGTTCGGCCAGGCGACGTCCGGCGACGCGGCCTGCCCGCGCGTCGTCGAGCGGCAGCTTACGCCCGAGGCGATGCGCGCGGAGGCACACGTGCGCGCCGAGCGCGGCACGCGCTGCGGCATGGAAGGGACCTGCGAGCCCGGCGGCGCGTATCGCCGCGATCCCGAGATCAACGCGCAGGTGATCGGCGCCATCGCCGCGGACAAGCGCTTCCGCGACACGTCCGTGTGGGTGACGACGTCGCGCCGCTGGGTCACGCTCGAAGGTTGCGTGCGGTCGACGTCGCAGCGCCGCGCGCTGGCAAAGTTCGTCGCCGCCCAGCCGCGCGTCGAGCGCGTGTTCGACGAGCTGAAGGCGGGCCGGCGCTGAAGACGCCGCGCCGCCTTGCGGCGGCCGCAGCGCCATCCGGCTACTCGACGGGCAGGAATCCTTCCACCGACAGGTAGCGCTCGCCCGTGTCGTAGTTGAAGCCGAGCACGCGGCTGCCGGCCGGGAGCTCGGGCAGCTTCTTCGCGATGGCCGCGAGCGTCGCGCCGGACGAGATGCCGATCAGCATGCCTTCCTCGCGCGCGGCCCGTCGCGCCATGTCCTTTGCGGCGTCGGCCTCCACCTGGATCACGCCGTCGAGCAGGTCGGTGTGCAGGTTCTTCGGGATGAAGCCGGCGCCGATGCCCTGGATCGGGTGCGGCGAGTGGGTGCCGCCGGAGATCACCGGCGACGCGGTCGGCTCGACGGCGAAGACCTTGAGCGACGGCCACGCCTTCTTCAGCACCTGCGCGCAGCCCGTGATGTGACCGCCGGTGCCCACGCCCGTGATCAGCGCCGTGAGGCCGTCGGGAAAGTCGTTCAGGATCTCGCGCGCCGTCGTGCGCACGTGCACGTCGATGTTGGACGGATTCTCGAACTGCTGCGGCATCCACGCGCCCGGCGTCGCGTCGACGATCGCCTGCGCCTTGGCGATCGCGCCCTTGATGCCTTCGGCGCGCGGCGTGAGCACGAGCTCGGCGCCGTAGGCGAGCATGAGCCGGCGGCGCTCGATCGACATGCTGTCGGGCATCACCAGCGTGACCTTGTAGCCCTTGACCGCACCCACCATCGCGAGACCGATGCCGGTGTTGCCCGACGTCGGCTCCACGATCGTCCCGCCCGCTTTCAGCAGGCCCTTCTGCTCGGCGTCCTCGACCATCGACAGGCCGATGCGATCCTTGATCGAGCCGCCGGGATTCGCACGCTCGGACTTGATCCACACTTCGTTCGCCCCGAACAGCCGGTTGATGCGGATGTGCGGCGTGTTGCCGATGGTTGCGAGGATGGTGGCGGCTTTCACAGGGAGTCTCCGGTGGTCGTATTCGAGGCGTGGCGCGGGACAGGCGCCGCGTGACGCGGCCGATCCGGCCCCGGGCGTCGCCGGGCTGGCATTGTGCGAGCGGCCTCCCCGGTTGGCAACTGTGGCGCCGCGTAAGGGGAGCGCGCGGAGTATCCTGCCGCGGCGCGGGCGCCGTTTGGCGCCGCCCTGCCTCGATCGACGAGTCCCATGACCGCACCCCCACCTTCTGCTGCCGCCCCCGGCGCGACCGTCGCTCCCGTAGCGCCGGTGGCGCCCGTGGCCCCCGTCCGTCCGCACACCGTACGCTCGCCGCACGGCGATCGCGTCGACGAGTACTACTGGCTGCGCGACGACACGCGCAAGGACCCGGACGTCCTCGGCTACCTGCAGGCGGAGAACGCGTACACGAAGGCGATGCTCGCGCACGCCGAGCCCCTGGAGAACCGGCTGTACGACGAGATCGTCGCGCGGATCAAGCAGGACGATGCCAGCGTGCCGTGGCGCCATCGCGGCTACTGGTATTACAGCCGGTACGAAACCGGCCGCGAGTATCCGATCCACGCGCGCAAGGCGGACGCGCAGGGCGCGCCCGAGGAAGTCATGCTCGACGTCAACGCGCTCGCCGCCGGCTTCGAGTTCTTCCAGGTCGCAGCGCTGGACGTTGCGCCGGACAACCGGATGCTCGCGTACGCGGAGGACAGCGTCGGGCGGCGCCAGTGGACGCTGCGCTTCAAGGATCTCGCGACCGGCGCGATGCAGGACGACCGCATCCCCAACGTGGAGGCGGCCGTCGCGTGGGCCGGCGACAGCCGGTCGGTGTTCTACATCGAGAAGGATCCCGAGACGCTGCTGGGCCACAAGGTGCGCCGACACGTGCTTGGCACCGACCCGGCGAACGATGCCGTCGTCTACGAGGAGACCGACGACAGCTTCTATCTCGACGTCGGCACGACGAAGGACGCGCGCTACGTCATCATCGATGCGGGGAGCACGGTCGCCAGCGAGATTCGCTACGCCGACGCCGCCGACCCCGCCCGCTTCGACGTGCTGCTGCCGCGCGAGCGCGACCACCTGTACAACGCCGAACACCTCGACGGCCGCTGGATCGTGCGCACGAACTGGAATGCGCCGAACTTCCGTTTGATGGAGGCGCCCGTCGGCGAGGCGCACGACCGTGCGCGCTGGCGCGAGATCCTGCCGCACCGCGACGACGCGTTCATCCACGGCGTCGACGTGTTCGACCGCTTCCTGGCCATCAGCGAGCGCTCGGGTGCCTTGCGCAAGATCCGGATCCGCCGCTTCGACGGCGGCGACGACTTTTTCATCGACGCCGCCGAGGCGGCATGCACGTCCTGGCTCGGCCAGAACGCGGAGATGGACACGGACGTGCTCCGCTATACGTACACGTCGCCGGCGACGCCGTACTCGACGTACGACTACGACACGCGCACCGGCGAGCGCACGCTGCTGAAGCGCGAGCCGGTGCTCGGCGACTTCGATCCCGCGCGTTATGCGACCGAGCTCGTGTGGGCGCCGGCGCGCGACGGCCGGTTGATCCCGGTTACCCTTGCGTATCGGAAAGGCGTTCAACGCGACGGGACGGCGCCGCTGTTCCTGAAGGGCTACGGCGCGTACGGCCTTTCGCTCGACCCCACGTTCGCCGTGGACAAGCTCTCGCTGCTCGACCGCGGCTTCGTCTGCGCCACCGCGCACGTTCGCGGCGGACAGGAGATGGGACGCGCGTGGTACGACGGCGGGCGGCTGCTCGCGAAGCGCACCACGTTCGACGACTTCATCAACGCGACCCGGCACCTCGTCCAGGCGCGCTATGCCGATCCCGCCCGCGTGTTCGCGAGCGGCGGCAGCGCGGGGGGCCTGCTGATGGGGGCGATCGCCAACCTCGCGCCCGAGCTCTACCGCGGCATCGTCGCGCACGTGCCGTTCGTCGACATCGTCACCACGATGCTGGACGAGAGCATCCCGCTGACGACGAACGAGTTCGACGAGTGGGGCAACCCCCGGGAGAAGGTCTACTACGACTACATGCTGTCGTACTCGCCGTACGACAACGTCGCCGCGCTCGACTACCCGGCGATGCTCGTCACCACCGGCCTATGGGACAGCCAGGTGCAGTACTTCGAGCCCGCGAAGTGGGTCGCGCGGCTGCGCGCGCGGCGCAGCGGCACGCGGCCGCTGCTGCTGCGCACGACGATGGAGGCGGGGCACGGCGGCAAGTCCGGCCGCTTCCAGCGCTTTCGCGAAACCGCGCAGGAGTACGCGTTCGTGCTCGACCTCGCCGGCAGAAAATAGGGTCAGAGACGACTTTCAGCGAAAATAGGGTCAGAGACGATTTCTTCCCGCCCACATTTCTTCCGTGGGCGCCCCTTGGGCCGCCGCGCGGCCCGGCGCCCGGTCAGCGCCTCCACCTTTTCGCGGAATGCGCGGGCGCCGAGCGCCCACTCGAACTGCGTGGCATCACGAATCGCCTGGAGCGACGCGTCTGGCACGGGCTGCCGGAACAGGTCGCGATAGAGACTGCAACGCTCCTCATCGTTCGCGGCGAGGGCCGCCACCAAGGGATCCAGCGTCACGAGCGGATCGCGC
>Ga0157378_10006543_pt1 | contig 10185 bp, 12 predicted proteins | sample M65metaG_FD_115309 | JGI IMG/M metagenome (GOLD analysis project Ga0157378, IMG submission 115309) | Miscanthus rhizosphere microbial communities from Kellogg Biological Station, Michigan, USA - M6-5 metaG | ecosystem: Host-associated > Plants > Roots > Rhizosphere > Soil | place: USA: Michigan...
ATGCGGGGAGAGGAAGGCTGCGCGGTGTCAAGAAGTGCACGGAAACGCTGTCCAATCCCTGAGATTATAACAAATGCCCATCGGCTCCCCAGGGAATTCCAATCCCGGGCCACGCGCAGTAGGGATCAGTTCAGGCGTTGTCGATCCACGGCGCGCACACGGCGGTCTCGACGGTATCGGCACGTATACCGAAGCGTTGCTCGCGCATCTCGAGCGTCCGGGGCTTGCGGTCAAACGGGTCGACACGACGCATGTATCCGGACGCGGTCTCGCGTTTCCACGGCACGCCGATGTCCGGCTGCCGATACCTTTGCCGATCACGATCGCACTGGGCGCGGTCGCGCACGCCCGGACGCCAGGCTGCGGCGGGCTCGAGCGGGCGGTCGACCTTTATCACTCCACCGACTACATGGCTCCGCGGCTTCGGCGCACGCCGGTGGTGGCGACGGTTTACGACGCGATCCCGATCATCCATCCTCAGTGGGCGAACCAGCGGTTGCGTGGCTTCAAGAACTGGCTGCTCGCGCAAAGCGTCCGCAACGCGGACCGCGTGATCGCGATTTCGGAGGCCGGAAGGGACGAGGTGGTTTCGAGCTACCGAGTCCCGGTCGAACGCGTTCGCGTGATCCCGCTCGGAATCGACGCCGCATGGTTTGAACCCGTGGATGAGCACGCGATGCAGCGCATGCTGCTGCGAAGGCAACTCGAGGCCGGCTACTTCCTCTTCGTCGGGACGCTGCAGCCTCGCAAGAACGTGGAGGCGCTGCTCGATGCCTATGAAGCGCTGCCGCAGACCATTCGCCGACGGCAGCAGTTGGTGATCGTCGGAAAGTATGGGTGGAATGCGGACGCCCTGCGCCGCCGCCTCGAGGACGCGCGTCCGCAGAATCGTTGCGTATGGCTCGACTACGTGCCCCGCGAGGAGATCTACCAAATCTATGCTGGAGCCGGGACGTTCGTATTTCCTTCGCTTGCAGAGGGCTTCGGCCTGCCGATGCTGGAAGCGCTCGCCAAGGGTCTACCGATTATCGCAAGCGATCTGCCGGTGTTGAGGGATCTCGGCGCGCACCTCGTGACGTATGTCGACGCGCGCGATACGAAAGCCCTGACGGACGCGATGGCAAGTCTCCCGCAGGCTTCCGCAGACGGGGCCGAACGCGCGAAGCGAATAGCCCATGCGATGCCCTATACGTGGCGCGCCTGCGCTGAACGCACGGTCGCAGTTTATCGCGAGCTCTGGTGACACTGGAGCGCTGCCGCGCGAAGACCTTCGCGTCTCCTGCCTCGCGCCCAGACGGAACTTATCCGGCACGAGATTCACCGACAATCGCTTGCGTTCCGTCCGTGGGCCCTTACAATCTGGAGCATGGCTGGACAGGGCGAAAGAGCGCTTGCGGGGCTCGCCAACGCGTCGCTTGAAACTGCCGATTGACGCGAACGACCCAGCGTCGCAACGACTCCGTCGAACAGCCCAACTTGCAGGCGATCGGCTGGATCGCCGCCTCGCGCGAGGCGTGTTCACCCTGGTGCTCCACAACCATCCGCGCCGCCCGTTCCCGATTCCGGGGTGTACCTCTTCGATGTATTCATGACTTCATCCTCTCAAGGTCTTGAGTCTCCTGGAATCCCGGGGCGGTTCACCTTTGAGGCCAAAGACCGGTATGACGCTGTCTCGCCGTGCCCGATCCGTATCTGCCGGCGCTCTTTGCGCAACCGTCTTCTTTCTTGCGTCCGCCGATAGGTTTTTCACGCTTCGCTTCTTCGGTGCAAACGTGCGCTTCGCAAGCCTGGCGCTGGTTGCGGGGTTTGTGGTTTGGATCCTTACGCGCGCGCGCAAATCGGACGACGACCTACGAGCCTTGTCGATCGGATGGTTCCCGTTCATTGCGCTGTATGCGCTGGCAGCCGCTACGTCCGACACTCCCGCACCGGCGACGCTCAAGATCGCGTGGTTCGCCTTTGATTTCATCGTCGCGTACGCGGCGATCGCACTTTTCGATGCCGGCGACGTGGCCCGCGGTTACTTCCTGTCATACCTCGTCATCGCGCTGATTATCACGATCGACTTCGTGGCCGGATTCACACGTGGACCCGATTACATGATCGGGTACGGCCAGTTGAACAACATGGTCCCCGGCGTGTTGCTGTACCGGCCCCATGCGTTCTATTACGAGCCCTCATTCGCTGCGAGCAGCCTGGCGCTTGCATGGGCGCTGGCACTCACTCGACTGCGCGACGCTGCGCCGAACCTTGCGTCGGCTCTTGTGATCGTTGGCCTCATCGCGCTGCTCGTGATGACGTCACGAACCGGCTGGCTTTACGCCGCAGTGGCTGCTTTAGCCGTTCTGATCTTTCGTGTTTGCGTGCAACGGTCGATGCCCCGCACGTCAATCAAGCACGCGATCATTGCTGGCGTCGTGGGTGTCGCACTGCTAATCGCCATCTTTGGATTCTCCGACAAGCGCGAGGCGATCGCCGGATTGCTCGATAGGCTCGGGTTTGCGCAGACCTTCGAAAGGATTTGTCCAAGCATCGCCGAGCAGTTTGCGCTCGATCTTCGGTGCCTGTCCGGCGACGAGCGCCGCCGTTTCCTTGGCGACGATCAGCCGTTTAACGCGGACGAGACGGCGGAAGGAGTACGACTTGTCTCATTGCGTACCACGGTCGCAACAATCGCGAAGCACCCATGGCTTGGCGTCGGGGTGAGTCCTGGGTCGGATCGCTTCATCGCCTCGCCTGCCGTTGCGAATTTATGGCTGGAGGTCGCGCTCGAGGGCGGCGTCCTGTCGCTATTGGCTTTCTCGTTCGGTATCACCTTCACGCTATGGCGATGGCGCGCATTCGAGCCGCGACATCGGGACATCATGGTCGTCTTCGCTCTTTGGTTATTGATTGCGTGGCAATTCATCGAGACGTTTCCGCGGCTCGATTTGTGGATCGCGTACTGGGTCGTGTTGGCGTGGACCCGACGAACGTCGGAAAGCCGGGGGCTGTGTTCGTCAAGTTACCAAGCAGAGCGGGTCCAGGAGTGAGGGTCACGCTGTTCATCGCAGCTGCCCCGTGGGTGCAAGAAATCCTGTTGTCAGCCAAAAGGGTAAATTCGGGCATCGAGAACCTCGCGCAGGCGAACCTCGCGTCCGGAACCGACGTTGTATACGTGACCCTTGCGCCCGTTGGCGAGCAACGCCAGATACGCCTCGACGACGTCGCGCACGTCGGAGAGATCGCGCGTCACGGAGATTCAGCGTTCCATTGAAATTGACGTCGAAATAGCCATCAGCGTCCCGGAACGACTCGGCGACGTCAGGTCGCCACTACGGATTGGCAGGATGAACTAGCCGCACTGCCATTTGCCCAAGGACGATCGCGCTTATTCGCGGCCGATGCCAAGTTGAACCGCCCCCGGCCTCATCAGAATTCGATCGAATCCGGAATTTTCCAGGGTTTGTCGAATGCGGCGGAGATGTTCCGGTCGTACACCATTACATGATATGCGGACACCGAAAATTCGCGAACAGGCGACCCTAAGCGCATTGTGAGCAACGCGCGCTTCTTTGGATCGAGATCGTCGTCGGTCAACGCCAAAAAAGACTGTCCGACGTGCTCATTCGGGTTGTACCAGCGCTTCTCGATCATAACTGGGTAGGGCATCAATCTCTCAGTGGTCAATTGAATCGGACTGACGCGCACCAAGGAATCAGAAAGAACACTCACGGAGTTTGCGTTCCAGTACGTCGCGTAACCCCAGACCAATCCCTCACGTCGCAGCGCGTCGGCCAGGAGCATCACTGACGAGGATTTCGGCGTGGGAATACCTGCCTCGAACGGAATCAATCGATATCCAGTTGTCAGCGCAAGACAGCCGGTGGCAAGCAAGAGCAGCCCAAGTCGGGCGCGACCGCCCCGGTTAAGCCAATCGTGCACTCGCCAGCCGCAAAGCACGATTAGTATGATGACACTGACGGAAAAATATCGAGTGGTCAGATAGTTCTGAGCGAGTGGATCGAACAGTATGTACATCGTGAAGACCGGCAAGAACGAGGCGAAGAATGCCGCAATCATCGCCCGACGTGCTGGCTCCATCGGCGCGGGCCACCTACGTAGTTCAAGCAACGGAACAGCAGATAACGCCAGGGCAAGGGACGCGTACCCAACGTGTACCCACGCCGATAGTACGTTGTTGGCGTAACCATCGATCGTGCCGCCCATATAGTCGAACCAGCCAGCGGCAAAAATTTTCAAGTGTTCCAGCCAGCCGGCCGCATTTGCCAAACGGAGAAACGTAGCGTGTTCCGGGCGCAGGACGGCCAAGCTATACAACGTCCAGTAATAACCGACTGCGCCGATCGAAACGGCCAAAGCCAGATTAATCTCTAAGGTGGTCCACGGGCCGACCGCACGCAATATCCTCGAAGCGCGACTGTCTTGCGCGACATCTGCGCTACCCGCCGATGCGAATCGGTTGAAGACCAGCAAGGGGACGACGACCATGATCAGAACGCGCATCGGGTTGGTCATTGCGATCGTGGCATTCACGGCAAACAGTAGCCCTGCCAGGACTGGACGCGAAAGCTTGCGGGCCGTGCCCGTGTATCGGTAGTAGCTTTGGATGATAAGCGCGGACGTCAGAAATTCGAACGGCCACCAGAAATATGTCGTCTGCGTAAATGTCATCAAGAGCACTCCTTGCGAGAGCCCTGTGGCCAGTATCGTCACGACGAAAGTAGTGGCTAGTGTTGACCGGCCGGATGCGACAAGTCCCCAGGCAAGGGCGATCAATAGCACGATCGTCAACGCGCAGGCGGCGATGGCATGCACAGTGAACCCGTTGGGGAGCCAGGGCAGCATGGCCCGCATCATCAGCGCCGCCGAGGGAAAGATAATATCGCTGTTGGCCGTCACCCATCCCCTGGGAACAATCAGTCGACCCTGCTCATACCCCGCTCCGGCAAGAACGTTCAAGACGGCGTCATCGCTTCCAAAGTCCGACTTCGAGAAATAACCGACGTACACGAGCAGCAATCCGACCGTGGCCAGTGAAAAGGCGATGCACCCACCCTTCAGCAACGCGTCGTGGTTGAGTTGTGAGAAATTCATCTGTGGTAGCCGCGATCACGACATGACAATCGTATTGGAGTCGACCCAACACCGTTTTAGTACGGAACGGCCCGAGGCTGCGCGATGCGAGAGTTGTTAGTCGAGAATCTCGTCACACGTTGCGCGCAGGGCGGGAACAAGCATAGACAGAACAACAGAGCAACTGAAAGATAAGAATGCCTTATCGAAGGCGCCCGCACGCTCCCGGCATTGCGCCGATCTTGCGATTTACCAACACGCAGCGGAACCTCGCAGTGGGAGAGGTTGTCGCGAAAGAGTTTCGCGAACACGAACCGGCGTGTTTGGCGCAAGGCAGCGGCCGCTTGCACACCCAGCGATGTCACGAGGACCTTCGCGCCAACCCAAACCGTGATCAATAGATAAGGGACCGCGCGTCCCCTTCCCGTGTTGAACGACCCGCCGAACCGGAACAGGCATGCGAAGCGTCTCATCGGACGAACTGTACATAGTACTGTGCGCCTAGTGGAAGCCACGCCAATCCGCGTTGGATTGAGGCGATACTCTTGCCGGAAAAAGGCAGGAACAACGTGAATGCCGCCAGCCGAACGCGCAAGCCTGCGAGCTCACCCAAGCGCACAATCTCCCGTCGAGGAATCATCGTTGCGCCACGATCGAACGGACAACGCTCAAACACGTGTCGGGTGACTGGATTGAGCGGATTGTGCTCGAAGACGAACAGGCTACCGGCGCTTGCAAGTGCATCGGCGCAACGACGCATTTCGCTCTCTCGCGCATCTGCCGCAATGTGGTGAAACACATTGGCTGCCATCACGCAATCAAACTGGCCGGTTGGAATTTCGCTCCAGTCGGCCGTGACCCGCGCTCGCGATTCGCGTTTGCGCGCAGCGTGGATGCATTCGACGGAGGGCTCGAACCCCCACAGCTCAGCGCCGGGAAACGTTGTCGCGATGAACGGCAGGCTGCGACCGACGCCGCAGCCGAAATCGAGCACGCGGCGGACCGCGCACTGGCGCATTCGATACGCGATTTCTTCGACCTTGTAGGCAGCAAAGCGATCGATGTCGCCGGTTCCGAGCGAATCGGCAAGCAACCGATCGTAGGTCTCGGCATAAGGATCAAATTCAACCGGCATTGTGTAGATTCGCTGTCTTGGCCATTCCTACGGTCGTCTCGCGGACCACATATTGTGGCTTGCGATTGAGCTTGAGATAGGCGCGGCCCAGATATTCGCCAATCAGTCCGAGCCCGATCAGTTGCAGCCCTCCAACGAGCAGGATCGTTGCAATCAGCGACGTCCACCCGGCCGGCACCGAAGGATCGAGCAGCTTGACCACAATCACCCAGACGACCATGATCAGACTGAACAAAGCGAGCAGAGTGCCCGCCACAAGCATCAGCCGTAGTGGATAAACCGAAAAGCTCGTCGCCATCTTGAGCCAAAGCGACAGTGAGCGACGAAGATTGTAGTTTCCCTTCCCTGACGCTCGTGACGCGTGATCGATCTCCACCGCCGCGATTCGACGAGTAACGTCAAGAATCAGCCCGTCCACGTAAGCGTAGGGGCCATCGTATTTCACGATCTCTCTCGCAACCGCGCTATCAAGCGCCTTGAACGAGCTCAGATAGAGCCCTTTCGGCTTGTTCAGCAGCAAATTGGCGGCGATGTCATTTATCATGCTGCCCACTTTTTTCCATAGCACATGCTGTCGGTTGCGATAGTGCGTGTAGCAAACGTCGTAACCTCGGTCGAGCTGCGCCAATAGCTCTGGGATGGCGGAAGGGGGATGTTGTAGATCGTCGTCCATCACCACGACCTGCGCGCCACGCGCGCGCGCCAACCCCGCCATGGTCGCATTGTGCTGGCCGGCGTTCTTGCGCAGCAAAACGCCATGAACCAACGGATTCAATTTCGATAATCGTTGAATTACGTTCCAACTGTCATCTGGGCTCGCATCACACACCAGGATCATTTCGAAACGTCCATCATGACCAGCGGCCGCGAGCACCCTCGTCGTTTCCTCGACGAGACGTGGGAGGATCTCCTGGCTGCCGTAGACGGGAACAACGACCGAAACCTCCGGCGGCGGGGACTCAAGGGAGGGCGGCATAGTATTTGCGCAAAACGCGCTCGAGATAGTCCTTGTCAAAGGATGCGCCTGCCGCGGCAAGGAACGGACTAATGCGGTCGATATCGATGGCGTACGCCGCACCTCGCTCCAGAACATCATAAACCGCGTGTCCTGCGATCACACGTGTCAGGATATCGACAATTTCGATCAGGCTGTGGTCGTGGCTACAGGCAACGTTTACCGTTTCCGCACGCACTCCGCCTTCGATCAGTCGAACGCCAATTTCGCACACATCTTTGCAATCGATGATGTTGCGCCGCGCGCCGCCCCAGATCGAGAAACGCTCGCCACGCGCGATGCGTGCATGCAAATAGTTTAGAAGCGTGTGCGGGTTGGGTGTACGCCCCGCAACCTGCGGGAGTCTGAGAATCAAGTGGCGGGGGTGCGCGCGGACATGTTCTTCCATCGCCAGTTTGTGCCGGACGTAGGGTGAGCTTGCCGACGTTGGATCGAGAATGCTACACGTCGAAAGGTAGACGAGGCAATCGGCCGCGCCGGCTTTGCGGATCGTCTTCTGCAACAGCGTCCCTTCGCGCTCAAACTCGCGGGGATCTATACATTGCGAGTTCGACACGCCCGCGGCATGTACCACGATATCGGCTCGTTCCGTGATTGGGACACGGAACGCGGACGCCATCATTCCAGACCCGACGATCATTCCGCACCCCCGCACAGCGCGATTGCGTCCACCGTAGGATGGCTGTCCCCTCGACCAACATAGTCAACGTTGGACGAAGGCGACATCAGTTCGGCCGAGCCGAAGTGATTCTCGCTCCATCCATCGGTCCGCGTGATCGAGGTGAGGCCGATCAGCGAATACCAAGTGAAGAGACTGCAGGCGTTCATTCCGCTTTAACGGACCTGATCTGCCGAACGTTCCGTTATCGTACGCCAGCGTCGCACTCTCGCGCTCTTCAATGAATTCTTGGACTAGCTCTCTACCCACAACGGTACAGCGACGTAGCCTATGATATGGGGATTGGATTGGGGGGCTATGGTCATTGCCGCAGTCGTCGAGCAGGGCGATTTTTCGAACGTCGCCTGCGACGGGGCCAGGGATGACGCAACCGCGCAGAGCAGGTGCGCCGTCCTAGCCGGCGCTTGCTCCGCCGCCTGCGCCACCCATGTACCCCCGTGGCGGTAACCACAACAGCGCGATCCACCTTGCGAGCCGACGGCAAAATCATGGCTCGCCCGCCCGCGTCCCGCAACGGCCTTTGCGTCCGGTGGCTTTGCTTGCGACCACCCGCCCGCTCCCCGGACCACCCGCAGTTATTGAAGTTCCACTCTTGACCCGTGCCACGGCCCCCCTACACACTCTGCCTCGCGCGGTTCATATTGCAATCAGAAGCCTCAGGTGCGATCAGCTCTGCGTACTAGGTGCCGAAGTCTCCGTCGTTGGTTGAATCCACTTGACAAGCTGAATTGAGGATGCTGCCGCTTGCGGCCCGATCTTATCTCGAGTTGGAGAGCTGAAGGACGGCGGTTCGGTCGCTATCTGATTGCGGGGTGCCTGAATGCAGTAGTCAGCCTCTCCGCGATCTACATATGCCTGAAAATTGGCGTCTCTTCGATCAGCTCAAATATCTTCGGTTTCTCCGTAGGTCTATTGATTAGCTTCTCACTTTCGAAAATTTTTGTTTTCGAGAGCAAGCGGCGCACCGGACCGGAGTTGCGGCGTTTTGTCGCCTCCTTCGCTATTAGCTTTGCGGCAAACCTTGCCACTCTAGAGAGTCTTAGTTCGATTGCGAGCAGTTCTCCATTCCTTGCGCAGCTTATCGCAATTTCGGTTTATGTGACGATGATGTTCTCTCTCGGTCGCTGGGTCATTTTCAAAGCGGGTGTCGACGATCAACTGGTGAATACGAAAAGAAACATACGTTGATCATGGCTGAGATTCGAAGCGGAATTCTCAATCTTTTGGCGCGACCTTGGGTCTATGACTCCTTTCAAACATTGGTCGGCGCGAACGCCTGGCGTGAACGAGTGGTCCGAGAGATGGTATCGCCGAAGCTACCGCGCGGTGCCATGGTCGTCGACGTCGGGTGCGGGACTGGATGGGTGCTCAACTACCTGCCAGCCGATGTTCAATACGCTGGTATCGACAGGAATCCCGCCTACATCGCGGAGGCGCGGGAAAGGTTTGCACACCGAGCGGCAGAGTTTCATTGCGAGGACATTTCGGGGCGCAAGGACTCATTTAGGACTGGCGCCGACGTTGTGCTCGCTATTGGCCTGCTTCATCACCTCAACGACCAGGAATGTGGTCAGCTCGTCTTGGCCGCTGCGCGTATATTGAAACCGGAAGGATTTCTTCTGACGCTGGATCCCTTGTACTGCGACGATCAGTCTGCGATTGCCAGGGCGATCATCCGGCGCGATCGCGGTCGAAACATCCGCACGGCGGGAGGCTATCGCGACCTTCTTTCCATCGGCTTCCCTCGGGTAGATGTGTTGATTGAGCGGTCGCCTTTGCGGATTCCCTATACAGGTGTCGTCTGTTCGGCCCGCGCGTAGACCTGATCGTAGTCCTTCGCCCTCGTTAACCGATCTTTCGCAATTCGCCGATCGCCCCGCGGGGTCGTGCACCGGCGCCTCGCGCGCCCCCAGCCCATCGTCATTGCCTCGCCTGTGGTCGCGAATGTGTGGCTCGAGGTGGCGATCGGGGCGGTGTTGGATCGCTATTGGCATTCCATTCGGGATGACCTTCACGTGTGGCGATGCACGCATTGAACCTCGACATCGGGAATATCCATGGCTGTTGATTGCGTGGCAATTGATCGAAACGTTGGCGACCGTAGCATTGATAAAGTGGCTAAGGCGCGTCCACCAGAATGCACAAGGCCCGGTCTTATGACCGGGCCTTTGGGGGAGGGGGTGCCTGACGATGACCTACTTTCGCACGGGTAGTCCGTACTATCATCGGCGCGCCGCCGTTTCACGGTCCTGTTCGGGATGGGAAGGCGTGGGGCCAGCG
>Ga0157378_10006544_pt1 | contig 10185 bp, 9 predicted proteins | sample M65metaG_FD_115309 | JGI IMG/M metagenome (GOLD analysis project Ga0157378, IMG submission 115309) | Miscanthus rhizosphere microbial communities from Kellogg Biological Station, Michigan, USA - M6-5 metaG | ecosystem: Host-associated > Plants > Roots > Rhizosphere > Soil | place: USA: Michigan...
ACTCATTCTTCCGTTCCAGGTTACTTTCTTCGCAAAGGCGTTGGATATAATGTAAAATCAAATAGAGATATTTATTATGTAGAGGCTGTCCTGGCGGACAGCCTCTTTATTTATACGCGAATTTCACGAATGTCCACTAATTAAGAAAAGAAGATGTCGCCCTTCGCGAAATTGACTGAGAATTGCCTTCGAAAGAAATTTACACGAATTGATTGCCTGCGGCAATCCAGAGGAAGTCGGCTGGAGAACGTTACCTCTCACCGCTAGCTTCAAGAAAAAAGGCTGCCTTACAAAGGCAGCCCTCACTATATTTTGTTTGCTCTTCTCTTACTTCACCTCTTCAAACTCAGCGTCAGTCACCGTTTCACCACCTGCTTGTTGGTCGCTACCAGTTGGTCCGCTTTGTTGTTGCTGACCACCGCCGCCTTGTTGTGTAGCCTTGTAGATCTCCTCACTTGCTGCAGTCCATGCACTGTTCAACTCAGCCATTGCAGAATCAATAGCGTTTACATCCTGGGCTTTGTGAGCATCTCTCAATTTATTTAGCGCTCCTTCAATCGGGGCTTTCTTATCCGCAGGAATCTTATCTCCATATTCCTTCAGTTGTTTCTCCGTTTGGAATACGAGACTATCAGCCTGATTGATCTTTTCAATTTTTTCTCTTGCCTGTTTGTCGGACGCTTCATTGGCCTTGGCCTCATTTTTCATCTTTTCAATTTCCTCTTTACTTAATCCGCTACCGGCTTCGATCCTGATCTTTTGCTCTTTTCCTGTTCCTTTATCTTTTGCTGTTACATGGAGAATACCGTTGGCATCAATATCGAAGGTCACTTCAATTTGCGGAACTCCTCTCGGAGCCGGCGGAATACCATCGAGATTGAATACACCGAGACTCTTATTATCTTTTGCTAAGGGGCGTTCACCCTGCAATACGTGAATCTGAACCCCGGGTTGATTATCAGAAGCCGTAGAAAAGGTTTCAGATTTTTTGCTGGGTATTGTTGTATTTGATGGAATCAATACTGTTGTAACACCACCCATTGTTTCAATACCAAGACTCAACGGAGTAACGTCAAGCAACAACACGTCCTTTACTTCACCAGTCAACACCGCACCCTGAATGGCAGCACCGATGGCAACTGCTTCATCTGGATTCACACTCTTATTGGGTTTCTTACCAAAGAATTTTTCTACCAGTTCCTGAACTTTAGGTATCCTGGTAGATCCACCCACTAATATGACTTCATCAATCTGACTCGCACTGAGACCTGCATCTTTCAATGCTTGTTCGCATGGCTTAAGGCAGCGCTCAAATAACTTATCAGAAAGTTGTTCAAATTTTGCGCGAGTTAATTTCTTCACCAGGTGTTTAGGCACGCCGTCCACAGCGGTGATATAAGGAAGATTGATGTCTGTTTCACTTGAAGCAGACAATTCTATTTTTGCTTTTTCAGCAGCTTCTTTCAAACGCTGTAAAGCCATTGGATCTTTCCGCAAGTCGATATTCTCTTCTTTTTTGAATTCTTCTGCGAGCCAATCCATAATCACTTTATCGAAATCATCACCACCGAGGTGAGTATCACCGTTAGTGCTCTTTACTTCAAATACACCTTCACCTAATTCAAGAAGCGATATATCAAAAGTTCCACCGCCAAGGTCGAATACCGCGATGTGGTGGTCTTGTGTTTTTTTATCGAGGCCATATGCCAAAGCGGCTGCAGTAGGCTCGTTGATGATACGACGAACATTCAGTCCCGCGATTTCACCAGCCTCTTTAGTAGCTTGTCTTTGCGAGTCATTGAAATATGCTGGCACCGTAATAACGGCTTCGCTTACCGATTGTCCGAGGTAGTCTTCGGCGATCTTCTTCATTTTTTGAAGGATCATAGCCGATATTTCTTGTGGGGTATAGAGGCGGCCATCAATGTCAACGCGAACCGTATTATTGTCACCCTTTACCACTTTATAACTGAGATGGCTAAGTTCTTCAGTCACTTCGTCGTACTTCCGTCCCATGAGACGTTTAATACTAATGATGGTCCTAGTTGGGTTAGTGATTGCCTGGCGTTTTGCAGGATCACCAACTTTGCGTTCTCCATTGGGCAGAAAAGCGACCACCGAAGGGGTGGTGCGGCGACCTTCCTCATTGGGGATCACCTGAACCTCGTTTCCTTCCATTACGGATACACAGCTATTGGTTGTACCTAAGTCTATACCGATAATTTTTGCCATATCTCTGAAATTTATTGCTCTAAATAGTTATCAATCATTATGCCGCCTCGGGCCAGGGTGAAAAATTGGCAGATAACTGCTCTAAATTTCTACGAATCATTCCCTTCTTATCCGGAAGAGACGGCTTTAGCGTATTTCTACTGTTTTTTGGAAGCACAATCCAAACTAGATTACAACCCCTACATATGCCGCTCCCGATGAAAGATATTGATGGGGTTTTGGCCATTCTGATCTAGCAAGCTAAACTGCATATGTATGTTTGACTCCTCTGTTCTGAATATCGTCATCGGCCTTAGTCTGATTTACCTTTTATATAGTCTCTTCGCAACCGCATTACAGGAAGCGGTGGTTACGTTCCGGCAGCGCCGCGCCCGAATGCTATTCAGGGGTATCAGATCGATGCTTTCCAATACTCCTGAAAGAGAAATATCATTATGGGAATTTCTGCGCGAAAAACTATCGCGGGGAAAAAAACAACCAGCCACTCAATCGGAAGTAGACGAAAGACGCCGAGTCGAAAACATCAATGACCCGAGCCTGTCGCCTGCGCAACGAAGAGCACTGCAGCAAACGGACCAGGCCAATGCCACTCTACGCCTCTATAATTTATTTTATAATCATCCTATCATTAAAAGTTTCGGTCAGAATTACCTCTTTAGAAAACCATCTTATATCACTGACACCACCTTTTCTGAATTGCTCGTTGATGTATTAAAAGATTTAGATGACCAGAACGGCGGAAAAATGGCAACGTTCTCAATGGTGAAAGAAGCGCTCGAGAAACATGAACAAAAGATAGAAGCAGAGGTTGTAAAGATCCTGAGATTTCATTTGAACGAAGCTGCAGGAGACTTGAATGCCTTTCGATTCCGGGTTGAAAGGTGGTTTAATGAAACCATGGATAGAGTTAGTGGATGGTATAAGAGAACAACACAATTCTGGCTGTTTGGGATCGGTATTCTCCTCGCTATTGCATTTAACATCGATTCCATTGAAATTACGCGAAAGCTTTCCGTTGATAAGAAAGCAGCGGAACAATTGGCGAAGATGGGCGAAGCCATTGCCTCTAATAAAAATTATTCAGGAAGAGACAGCGTGCTACAAGACGAAATTGTTGACTCTATTAAGGCGAATCTCAATACTGTTAATACGATAGTTGGCCTGGGATGGGCCGATGTTGCACGAGTGGATACTACCTACAGAAGAAAATTATTGGAATCGGAGGATAATCGAATAAAGTATGACACTGCTAAACAGAAAGCGATCAAATTTTATCAGAACGCTTTACAATTACTGAGAGCGCCTTTGCCACCAGATGCCGATTCCAATCAGCGAAAAATTGCAGACAAGAAAATTCAAAAATTTGCAGCAGATTCAGCAACTACGGTAAATAACAAACTGCTGGAGATTTTTTTTCACGATAATGGAAAGTTTGATTTTCGATATGTGTTCTATTCTATTGGTAACAAGCCAACAAAAATGCTGGGCTTTTTTATAACGGCAATCGCCTTGAGCCTGGGAGCGCCTTTCTGGTTTGATTTACTAAACAAGTTTGTCAACATACGCGGTGGCGGAAAAGTTGTTGACTCCAGCGGCTCTGCATCAAAAAATAATACTTCCACGGCGACGACAATTGACGGATGAAATGATTAAAGTAAAAATCAGCAGACCGATTTATATCCGAAAGGGAGCCGGAAGAGGATTTGAATCCATCGGAACAATATTTCCGAGTGGAAAAGAAATAGAAATGGATGGTGTAGAAACTGGAGAAAACTGGAAAGGTATCAATCAATGGTATTTTAAAACAAATGAAAAACAGGAGAAACAGTTTTATTGGGCGGGTGGAATTGCTTCAGCCGCTTCACAGGTTATCCAGGATTATCAAAGGCTGATTAATTTTCTGCCACAGAGCATTCTCGCTACAAAAGGAAACTCTACTACAATCGCGATTGTTGATAATGGAGTAAACGCAAAACCGCCATTTTTCAACACAGACAAGTTCCAGGAAATTGATTTAATTCCTAATGATAATTCGCCAAAAGAACATGGTACTTTTATTGGCGGAATAATAGCTGGATCCGACAGCATCTTAGGAATTTCAAATGCCTGCTCCCTGTTATCTGTTCGTTTCAAAGGAGCGGTTACCGGCATCCAAAGTGCCTTCGAAAATTTAGCCCTCGCCCTAAAGGGAGTAAAAGAAATCAAAATAAATGATCCGGGTATAAAATTAATCGTAAATCTGAGCCAGGGATTCGATGAATTTGCCGTGGAAGATTTTCCCTCGCACGTGAACGCAATATCAATTCTTATAAAAGAGATTGTAGAAAGTGGTGTTCCGATATTTTGCGCGGCTGGCGTAGATATTCCCGCAAATAACAAACCATTGTTTCCTTCGTCCATGAGCGAAACCATATCAGTTGGTTGTATATCGAAAAATTTTATCGGCAATGCGTTCTCTACGAAGGTCAACATTGTCACCCCGCTACAAGACTACCTTTCATTTGACCCGAGCCACGCAATAGTCAAAAAACCTGGTAGCAGTTTTTCCGTTGCATTTATAACCTCAATCGCTGGTCTTTTCTATTCAAATACTACAAGCTTTAATAAGAGTGCATTCTATGACCAACTCAAACCATTTCAAAGACCAATTGCAAATTTTGATTTCAACAATAACCTATACCAGTTTAACCTTAACCTAGTGTGATGAAAAGAAAAATATTTCTCTTGGTGGCGATCACTTCGATGATGTTTGCAAATGGACAAACCACTTTTCAAGATGCTATTAGCCTTAGAAAGTTGCTCGATAGTCCTTCAATGGTGTGGCCAGACAATGACGCAGTTAAACAAGCTGTAGCAGATATCGTATCGCGATACGGTGATAGGATCACGGTTGATTCCATTCGAGCAAATCCATTTTTTCGTCCATACGCACCATGGACTAACCAAAGCTCAGTGTCTTCGACTAAAGGTCTTTCATCAATTATTTCAAGCATAGGAAAGTTAGACGTTACGGCGTTTGCGGACGGACTTGCGCAATTTCTGGTTGAAAGAACGAAAGAAGAATTGAATGAAGCTTTTTTCAGGAAGTTCAGAGCCTATCTGGACAATTATCCGGAATTCAAAGTTTTGTTTCCTAACACAAACACATTCACTGAAAATTTCAATTCCTGGGAATACGCAAACTTATTGAATACACTGAGAGAAGCATTTGATAAGGACATCAAGACTTTGCTCGGCAATATGACGAGATTAAAGGATATGGATTCTACCCAATGCAAAGATGATTGCCAAAAACGTGTGGGTACAATCGTTCGCTTTTTTCAGAGTAATCAAGGTCGTTTATTAGTATCGGGACTTGCTGTGGGCAATGGTCTACTTGCCGATCAAAAGATTCCCGATATCATTGACACCATTGGCAGTTCACCATATCTTGGCAACATCACATTGGCAGACGCGTCCCAAACCACGAACCTGCAAAACACCGTAAAGTTGATCAGTATTTTCAGTAATAGCTTGCGCAGTCCAAACCCAGTGAGCAACTATTTAAGCGGTGATGAATTTCAGTCCTTGCTTGTAGATACTAACCTGACGAAACTTTTTCTGGGATTAGTGTATCAACAAATCAAGAGCAAGAACATTACGCTTGTTGTTAATTCTGCATCCATCGAGGTGGTGAGTGTATTTAAGCCTTCAAATATCACGGGTATTCGGAATTATCTGACCAATATCAGTTCCCACGCAAAGAATATATCAATCGCTATTGAAAAAATCACGGAAGATCGATTACAAGGAAAGCCTGATCTGGGGACTGATTACGCGATTCTCTTTGAAACAAGTCAGAAATTGATCAAGTCAATTGCAAGTGTCCAGGTCATCAATATTCAACTGCAGTTATCGACTACTATCAACGAGGTGTTTACATATGCAAGCAACGGTCTGCAGATTGCACATGATATTGCTGTCCGCAATTACAATGCGGCTGTTGTTGGATTGTTGAAGATGCTTTCAGATGTATCGAAAATTCCGGCTGTAGAAAAAGATTATCCCAATCTTAAAGTTTTCAATGCGGCTCTACTCAAGTATGGCTCCTTCGCATCTAACGTCTGCTTGTCGAAAGATCCTCAAGAGGTAAAAGATGCGATTAAGTCCTTTGCCCTCCCTGCAGGGAGTTCATCTATCAAGAAGCACACGAGCTTTAATATATCCCTCAATTCGTATGTAGGATTCGCGTACGGAAACAATAAGCCTTCGCAATCCAGTTATACAACAAAGGGTGTGAGTGGAAACGACAGCGTCGTTTATCTTAACGAGCACAACTCGCTCTCTGTTTATGCCCCGGTGGGTGTGGCTTTCAATTGGGGAATTTGCTGGCGTCAGAAAGATCCCGGGTCCGTTTCTATTTATCTCACGCTACTTGATATAGGATCGATAGTTAGTTATCGATTCATAGAGGATACCGGCAACATCAGTAACAAGTTTAAAGTGAGTTTGTCCAATATATTCGCTCCTGGGGCGAATCTTGCCATTGGAATTCCAAATGTGCCCATTTCAATTGGCGGCGGATTTCAATGGGTGCCAACGTTACAGCGTGACCCTAAGTCGAATGAATTCTACAACCTGGATCACTCGGCAGTGCGATTCCAGGTTTTTGCGGCTGTTGACCTTCCATTGCTGAACCTTCACACCAGCAGGAAAAGTTTGTTTTATAGTGGCAGAATAAAATGAGGATAGAGAAGAGATATAAGATACAGGATTCAGGATGCCGGATACAAGTTGCAGAATAAAGGAGAGAGACAGAAGATATTCGTTACAAGATACCTGATTCAAGATTCAGGTTCTTGGATATAGATCATGGTCTTGTTGTATCCCGAATCCGGCATCCTGCATTCCTCTTCGCATAACTATAAATCACTTTATATGCCCACCTGGAAAACCATCGTAGGTCTTAGTTTCACTGCTGAAGAATTTGATGTGTACTGCCATTCGTTGCAATGGAATGCATGGCGACCATCATTCATCGTATTGCATAATACAGCAACTCCTTCGCTTGCTCAGCGACCGAATGGATTTACGAGCCAACACATGGAAAATTTCGTGAAGTATTATCGCGATAAACAAAAATGGAGCGCGGGTCCGCATCTCTTCATTGACGATAAGAAGATCTGGGTGTTCACTCCACTTACTGTTTCAGGAGTCCACTCCCCTTCCTGGAATAAATTGGCGTTGGGAGTTGAAATGCTCGGAAATTATGCAAGTGAACCATTCAAAACTGGTCGCGGTTTGCAAGTGAGGAAAAACGCTGTGGCTGCCATGGCAACCCTTTGTGCCATTGTTGGCCTGGATCCAATGACCATCAGGCTACACAAGGAAGATCCGCTTACCACACATGATTGTCCAGGAAGCAAGGTGGTGAAACTGGAAGTATTGAATGAAGTTCAGGCGTTGATTGTTGAGCGACATACCGGAGAACATACCATCGGATAAGAGCAAGATTCGAGAAATGGAATCTCGTGCAGGTGTTTAAATTTGAAAAAACGGTCTTCCATGCCCAGCACGCTTCCGCAAAAATTAAAAATAAAAGAGAACGATACTTTGCTCACGTTAAATGCGCCCGTCGATTTCAAGGCCGCTTTAAAAGGATTACCCAAAGGCGCAAGCATCTCTCCCACTTCAAAGGATTACCAGCAGATACATTGGTTTGTAAAAGACCGCATGCAAATGGAAAAAGAACTTGGGAAAGTTTTGAAACTGTTGAAACCCGATGTGCTGTGCTGGATTTATTATCCCAAAGGAACATCGGGCATACAAACTGATTTGACGCGCGACAAGGGCTGGGACGAATTAATGAAGCATGACGAACTGCAATGGATCAGTCTAATTTCATTTGATGAAACCTGGTCCACATTTGCGTTTCGTTTAAAGACAGAACAGGACAAGAAGAAAGACACCAAACCAAAAGAGCGGCCCATCTTTGATTATATTGATGCTGCAAAAAAAATTGTTCGACTTCCCGAAGATTTTCAAAAGGTGCTGAAGAAAAGTAAGAAAGCAAACGAATTCTTCGATACACTTTCTTTCAGCAACAGAAAAGAATATGTTGAATGGATAGTAACGGCAAAGAGAGAGGAAACGAGGAAGGAAAGAGTGAGTGGGTCGGTAGAGAGGCTAGAGAAAGGTTGGAAGAATCCGAGAAATATTTAGTGAACTTTCTGGTGAATAGGCAATTGGCAACCGGCAACTGGCAATAGGCAAAAGAAGTAAGGTAGAGGGGACCTGCCTCCGCTAAAGCTTCGTGGGCGGGTTCGTGTAATTCACTACGATTTGAATACGCACCGAAATAGAAATTGGCTCAGACATCCCATTCTTAATTCGTGCAAATTCGTGAAATTCGCGCCAATTCGTGTCCCAGCCGCAGGCGGGCGGAACGGATAACCCAAAAAATCTATACATTTAAATTGAAATGCAAATAGCGGAAGACATATATCAACGAGTGGTTGCAGCCAAGTTATTCATTGACGATAATTTTTCTGAACCCATCGATTTAGAAGAGATTTCAAAGAAGGCATTTCTCTCCCGCTTTCATTTCCACCGTTTGTTCACTCGCATATATCGCAAAACACCCCATCAATATCTTACCCGCAAAAGAATTGAAAAAGCCAAGGATCTGCTGGGAGAAAATAAACCGGTGACCGACGTTTGTAATGAGGTAGGTTTTGAAAGCATTGGCTCCTTTTCTATTCTATTTAAAAAGGAGATTGGTTTCGCCCCGCAGTACTACCGCAACATGGCGTGGCTGAAAAAGCAGCAGGCAAAAGAACAGCCGAAGAAATTTATTCCGCATTGTTTTATTGAATCGTACAAACTAGATAGTTGATACGTAATGGGTGTTAGTTGCTAGTTACTAGTAGCTGGTAGCTGGTAGCTGGTAGCTGGTAGCTGGTAGCTGGTTGCTAAACATCAAGTTCGAAAGCTTATTTATTGAATCGTAGACTATAAGATCCCCGCAAACAAATAAACCTTTAGCGAGTAGAAAAAGTAGCAAACAGTAACCACGAACCAGTAACCAGTATCCGGCAATCAGTAACCAAGAAAGCAACAATCAATAAATGATATCCCCAACTGCGCACTAGATTTGAAAAAAATAATATTATGATCACAAAACTATCGCACACTTCATTCTTTGTGCTAGACCAGGATAAGGCATATGAATTTTACGTGAACAAACTTGGATTCAAAGTGCACACCGATGTGAAAATGGACAACGGGTTTCGTTGGCTTACTGTAACTGCTCCCGACCAACCCGACCTTGAAATCGTTTTATTTCCTGCTACAAATAATGGTTTCGACGACGAAACAAATAAAGCCTTGAAATTACTTCTGGAAAAGGGAGCCATGGGAGCCGGCGCAATGCACACGCCTGATTGTCGCGCAACCTATGAAGAACTAAAAGCCAAAGGCGTTACTTTTAAATCAGAACCTAAAGAACAATTCTACGGCATTGAAGCCATCATCACGGATGGTGTGGGAAATTGGTTTAGTATGACACAACCGAAGGAAGGCTTTTAAAAGGCACAAGGGACAAGGCACAAGGCACAAGGGATTACGGGAGTTTCGTCAGAATTGGCAATAGACAAGAGACAATAGGCAATTGGCAATTGGCAAGAAAAGCAATAAAGTACAAGGCGCGCCTTCAGCCTGGAGACGCTTTCCCTATTTATTAGTGCCTTCGTAAGAGAATGACATAATCGAGGAATGAAATTTCCTACTTATCTTTCTATTTAGTGATACGATAGATGCATTTTGCTTCTGGCATCCTGTATCAGCAATCCAGTATCCATTCAACTAAAAAACAAACCAACTAAAATGCTTCAAGCCTATCTTCACCAGGTAAACCTTTGGGCAATCCTGGTTTCAGCAGTCGTGTACTTTATCTTAGGATCATTATGGTTCTCC
>Ga0157378_10006548_pt1 | contig 10183 bp, 7 predicted proteins | sample M65metaG_FD_115309 | JGI IMG/M metagenome (GOLD analysis project Ga0157378, IMG submission 115309) | Miscanthus rhizosphere microbial communities from Kellogg Biological Station, Michigan, USA - M6-5 metaG | ecosystem: Host-associated > Plants > Roots > Rhizosphere > Soil | place: USA: Michigan...
ATCGAACTCCTCGGTTCGATCGCCCGCGAAGACCAGGTGCGTATGGGCATCGACGAAGCCGGGCAGTGCCGCTCGTCCGCCGAGATCGAGCGACGGGCCCGGGATGCCTTCGGGCGCCGCGGCTCGCGGCCCGGCCCAGACGACCCGGTCGCCGTCGATCCCGACCGACGCATCGTGGACGATCCCGAGCGCCGGGCCGTTGGACGGGTCGTTCGTGACGAGCTCGCCGATCCCCTCGACGAGCACGGGTCACGCCTCGGTCATCGGGATCCGGACGTCGCGCTCGGCCGCGACCTGCTCGGCCGACTCGTAGCCCGCGTCGACGTGACGGAAGATGCCCATCACGTGATCGTTCGTGAGCACGCGCTCGGCCTTCCGCCCCGCGAGGTCGGTCCCATCGACCACGACGACCTGGCCCGCGTGGATCGAACGTCCGATGCCGACGCCCCCACCGTGATGGATGCTGACCCACGAGGCGCCGCTCGCGGTGTTGACGAGCGCGTTCAGCAGGGGCCAATCGGCGATCGCGTCCGAGCCGTCGAGCATCGCCTCGGTCTCCCGGTACGGCGAGGCGACGGAGCCGCAGTCCAGGTGATCGCGGCCGATCACGATGGGCGCCGACAGCTCGCCGCGGGCGACCATGTCGTTGAACCGCATCCCCAGCCGATGCCGCTCGCCGTACCCGAGCCAACAGATCCGCGCGGGGAGTCCTTGAAAGGCGACGCGCTCGCCGGCCATCCGGATCCACCGGGCGAGCGGCTCGTTCCCGGGGAACTCCTCCAACACGGCTCGGTCGGTCGCAGCGATGTCGGCCGGGTCGCCCGACAACGCCGCCCAGCGGAACGGACCCTTGCCCTCGCAGAACAGCGGCCGTATGTAGGCGGGGATGAACCCCGGATAGTCGAACGCCCGCTCGGTTCCACCGAGCTTGGCCTCGGCCCGGAGGTTGTTGCCGTAATCGAAGACCTCCGCCCCGCCGTCGAGGAAGGCGATCATCCCGGCCACATGTGCGGCCATCGATGCGCGCGCTCGGCGCGTGTATCCCGCGGGATCGCGCTCGCGCAGGAGATCCGCATCGGCCAGGGAGAGGTCCTGCGGGACGTACGCCAGGGGGTCGTGGGCGCTCGTCTGGTCGGTCACGATGTCGATGGGAGCGTCCATCGCGGCGAGCGCAGCCACGACGTCGGCCGCGTTGCCGAGGAGGCCGATCGACAGCGCCTCCCGGCGGTCGCGGGCATCGGTGGCGAGGCGCAGGGCCTCCTCGACATCGTCGACCATGACGTCGAGGTAGCGAGTCTTGATCCGCCGCTCGATCCGGGCGGGGTCGACCTCGACGCACAACACGACCCCGTCGTTCATCGTCACCGCGAGCGGCTGGGCGCCGCCCATGCCCCCCAGGCCGGCCGTCAGCGTGATCGTCCCGGCGAGCGAGCCGCCGAACCGCTTCTCGGCGATCGCCGCGAACGTCTCGAACGTGCCCTGGAGGATCCCCTGCGTCCCGATGTAGATCCACGATCCTGCCGTCATCTGGCCGTACATCGTGAGTCCCAGCGCCTCCAGCCGGCGGAACTCCTCCCAGGTCGCCCATTCGGGGACGAGGTTCGCGTTCGCGATCAGCACGCGGGGAGCCCACTCGTGCGTCGTGACGACCCCGACGGGCTTGCCGGACTGGACCAGGAGGGTCTCGTCGCCCTCGAGGCGCTGCAGTTCGCGGACGATCGCGTCGAACGCTGGCCACGAGCGAGCGGCCTTTCCCGTGCCGCCGTAGACGACCAGGTCTTCGGGACGCTCCGCGACCTCGGGATCGAGGTTGTTCATCAGCATCCGCATCGCGGCTTCTTGCGGCCAGCCCTTGCACGTGATCGTCGATCCGCGCGGGGCGCGAACCTCTCGTGCGCGGGCCGATGGGCCGGTCGGTGCGGATGTCATGGTCACCTTCCTGGCGACGGGTATCGACCGGCAGCCTACCCGGTACGGTTCACGTGCATGGAAGCGGATCTTCCCTCCGGCGCCCGTGCGGCGACCGCCGCGGGCCTCGACTTCGACCTGGTTCGGACCGAGCGACCGTCGAGCGCGGAGGAGAGCGCGCGGCTGCAGGGCATCCGCCTCGAGCAGCTCCTTCGAACGATCGTCGTGCGACGCGGCGAGGGCGACTACGTGTTGGTGCTGGTGCCCGGCGGCCGCCAGATCGACTGGCCCAAGCTCCGAGCGCACCTCGCAACGCGACGCATCTCGCTGCCGGATCGGGACGAGGCCCGCGAGGCCACGGGCTACGAGCGGGGCACGATCACGCCGTTCGGTTCGCGGACGGCCTGGCCGGTGGTCGCGGACGCCGGGATCCGCTCCGTCGACCGGGTCGCGATCGGGGCCGGAGCCCATGGGGCAAACCTCCATCTGGCCGCCGAAGATCTGATCCGGACGCTCGGAGCGAGCGTGGTCGACGTCACGAAGCCCGACGACGGGTGAGCCTCAGTACGGCCGCCGCTGCGACAGGATGATCACGACCACCGCGGCGGCCATCGCCAGCAACACCGCGATGATCACGAAGAGTTGCGCGGAGCTGCTGATCTGCAGCTGCGTGGAGAGCTCCGACCCCAGGTCCTGATAGATCGTCGTCAAGGCCTCGGCGGACCCGGCCGTCGAGGTCGTAGCGCCGGTGGCGCTCGCTATCTGGGACAAGAGGCCGGCGTCGGCGGCGCCCGGTCCCGAGGTCTTCCCCAGCACCACCGTGTACACGGGGACGCCGATGGAGGCGGCGTGGGCGGCCGCATCGATCGGCGAAACCTCGCTCCCCGTGTCCTTTCCGTCCGACAGCAGCACCGCCACCGCCGGGCTCGTGCCCTCGTCGGCCCAATGCTTCTGGATCATGTCGAGCGTGGCCGACAGGCCATCCCCGATCACGGTGCCGCGGCCTTGCTGCGGATGGTCGAGCGCGGCCCCGACCTTGGCGTGATCCAACGTCGGGGGGACGAGGACCGTCGCCTTGTCGGCGAAGGTCACCAGGCCGACCAGGAACGATTCGGGGAGCTGCGCCACCAGCGTCTCGGCCGCTTGCTGGGCTGCCGCCAGGCGGTTCGGGGCCACATCGGTGGCGTTCATCGACTGCGAGACATCGAGGACGAGCGCCACGGTGGGCGGCTTCGCGGTCCTCGAGACGCGGAACTGCGCGAGCGCGACGCCGAGGGCGACGACCGCGCCGATCAGCAACAGGATCGGCAGACGCCTGAGCCAGGCCGGAGCCTGCTGGAACGAGGAGGACTTCTTCTTCACGGGCTTGCGGCGTGCGCCCGCGGCCGAAGGCCGCGGGCGCACGCCGCCGGTCTTCCTGCTGTCCCCTCGTTGGCGCGAGCCGAGCAGGAAGAGCACGCCGACGACCAGGGCGAGCACGGCGACCGTGATCAGGATCTGCATGCGGGCGCTAACGGTATCCGACGGTGCCTACCGGCGTTCGGGTAGGGGGTTTCCATCCCCCCCAGGTATCGAGAGATATCCCCCAACCTGCCGACACCAACGGTATGAAGAACATCGGGAGGCACATCGCACGCGGAGCAGCGGTCCTGGTCGTGGTCGGCCTGATCCCGCTGGTGACCGCGGCCCCGGCCCTCGCGGCCCGGCAGAAGACCATCCGGATCAACGACGCGTCGGTCGTCGAAGGCGACACCGGCCAGAAGAACATGACGTTCACCGTCTCGTGGACCGGCTCGAAGGGCGGCGCCGCGCCGTCGGTGCATTACGCGACGGCGAACGTGACGGCGACATCCGGTGCGGACTACACCGCGACGTCGGGCACCGCTTCCCTCGCGAACAATGGATGCCGGTGCGCGACCGTGAACGTCCCGATCCTCGGTGACACGACGACCGAAGGCACGGAGACCTTCGCCGTCAACCTCTCGAGCGCCGTCAACGCGAAGATCGGGGACGCCCAGGGCATCGGGACGATCTACGACAACGAGGGACCTCCCTCGCTCGTCGTCACCGACGTTTCGGGGGCGGAGGCGAGTGGAACCATCTCGTTCTCCGTGCTGCTCACGAACGCGAGCGGCACGACGGTGAGCGTCGACTACGCCACGGCCGACGGGAGCGCGATCGCAGGCTCCGACTACACCGCAACCTCGGGCACCCTCACGTTCACCCCCGGACAGACCTCGAAGACGGTCCCCGTGACGATCGCGAACGATGCGCTGGCCGAGGACGACGAGACGTTCACCTTGAATCTTTCGAACGCGACCGGTGGGATCGCGATCGCCGACGCGCAGGGCGTCGGAACGATCGTGAACGATGACCTGGACCCAACGGTGTCGGTGGGGAACGCCTCCGTGGTCGAGGGTGACATCGGCACGACCACCCTCTCGCTCCCAGTCACCCTCTCCGGTCCGAGCGGGCGGGAAGTGGATGTCGACTACGCGACCTCCGATGGCACCGCGACCGCTGGCAGCGACTACTCGGCCACGTCCGGCACACTCGTCTTCGCGGCCGGCGAGACCTCGAAGCAGATCGACGTGACCGTCACCGGCGACCTCTGGGTCGAGAGCAATGAAACCCTCTCCGTGACGCTTTCGTCGCCGTTCAACGCCGACCTCGGAACGAGCGTCGCGACCGGCACGATCACGAACGACGACGCCAATCCGAAGCTGGTGGTGAGCGACGTCGCCAAGCTCGAAGGCAACTCGGGCACCACGCCGCTCACGTTCACCGTCGCGATGGTCCCCGTCTCGGTCTCGGACGTGACGGTCGACTACGCCACGTCCGACGGAACGGCGACCGCAGGCTCCGATTACACGGGGACGTCCGGCACACTCACGATCCCGGCGGGTCAGGCCTCAGGAACGATCGCCGTGAGCGTGAGCGGTGACAAGACGTACGAGCCGAACGAGACCCTCACACTGACGCTGTCGAACCCGGCCGGTGCGTCGATCGTGGTGGGAACCGCCACCGGCACGATCCTCAACGATGACCGGATCCTGACCACGCTTTCGACGAAGCTGGCGAAGGGAAGGTCCGCCATCAAGGCCAAGGGTCTGATCCAGCCCGCCATCGGCGGGATGCTCGTCAAGGTCAGCCTCCTGCGCAAGGTCGGGCGCAAGTACGTGGTTCTTTCCACCAAGACCGTCGGCGCCAAGGGCCTCGTGGATCGGAACAGCGACGGCATCCTCGAAGCGGCGTACGTCGCATCGTTCAAGCGGCCGGCCCACGGAGCGTATCGGTTCGTCAGTCGGTACGCAGGCAACACGACCTACGCTCCGTGCAAGCGCTCGCTCTCGTTCAAGCTCTAGCCGAGGCTCCGTTACCAGTAGCGTGCCGTCGCCATGGCGACGACCGTCACGCCGAGCAGTCCCAGACTCGTCCTCGCGAGTACCTTGATCAGGTCTTGCAAGGGTGGGACCTTGGCGGTGAGTTCGGGCGGAGGCGGCCCTTCCGACGACGCGATCTCTCGCCCCAGCGCCAACAACCGTTGGACGTTCGGGCGTGTACCGAACAACCCGACGAGGTACGCGGCGATCGCGGTCACGCCCCCGACCGTCAGCGCGACACCGTAGTTCGTTCCGAGCAGGTCGCCGAACCCGCCCGCATCGTTCATATCCCGCAGGTACAGGATCAGTCCCGCCGCGATGGTGACGCTTGCGATCACGAGGATCCGGTCCACCAGCCGCCGCGCGCCGAGCAGCTCGGACATGAAGGGCGCGCCCGCAGGGGCGATCGCGGCCGCGCTCGGTTGCACGAACACGACCAAGAAGAAGACGGAACCCACCCACGCGATCCCCGCGCCGATGTGCACGATCCGGAAGACGATGAAGAACCACTCGGCAGCGATCATGGCAGGAGCGTAGCGTCGACCCTTGCGAAGCGTCGTATCCGTCCGTGGCGAAGCAGCGCGGCCGTCGTGCTCCTGGCCTGCACGGCGTCTCCCATCCGGGCGTTCGACCCTTCCACCGCCCTCGACCGCCGGGTGGAGAGATCCGATCCAGTACCGACCATCGCCGGTACCGCCACCTGACACCTCCGTGCTATAAGCGGACGTCCGGAAAAGACGTCCGGCCACGGGAGGGCGAGAGATGCACCGGCATGCGTTCAAGGCTGCCGCAGCGGCGGCCGTGCTCTCCGTCGTGGTGGTCGGGATGGCGGCCGCGGCCGTCATCCGAGGCGCCGGGCCGCAGCCCGATGGAACCGCGATCACGCCGCAAGGATGGCGCGTGACGCCGGCCGGCTCCCAGACGGACCTCGGGCTCTGGCCCATGGACGTCGCGATGAGTCCCATCGGGAACCTGCTGCTCGTCGCGAACGCCGGCTACGCGCACCACTCGCTGATGGCGATCGACCCGGCATCGGGCGACGTCCTCCAAACGATCTCGGCAGCGGGAGCCAAGTCCCACGGCTGGTGGGATTTCGCGAACGGGCATCCGACCGGTTACTACGTCGGACTCGCGTTCTCGCCCGACGGACGCCACGCGTGGGCCTCGGACGGTCCCGGTGGGGCGATCCACGTGTTCCGGATCACCGGCCGCAACCTGACCGAGACGCAACACATCAAGCTCGCCGGCAACCGGGGCAACCAGCACCCGTGGCCGGCGGGGATCGCGGTGAGCGGCGATGGGAACAGGCTGTACGTCGCGGGGAACCTGGACGACACGCTCCGCATCGTCGACCCAACCTCGCGTACGGTCCTGGACACCGTCGCGGTCGGCCACCTGCCGTACGGCGTGGCGCTCAATGCGGAGGGCACGCGCGCCTTCGTGTCCAACTGGGGTGGGCGGACGGTGAGCGTGATCAGCCTGGCAACCCGCCGGGTCGTGCACACCGTGACGGTGGGTACGCATCCGTGCGCGATCGTCACCAGCCCCACGCGGAACGAGATCTACGTCGCGAACGGCGATTCCGATAGCGTGAGTGTGCTGGACGCGACGTCGGGGGCGGTTCTGCGGACGATCGACCTCCGCCCGTACGCGAACGCGCCGATCGGGGGCACCCCGGACGGCCTCGCCGTGAGCCCCGATGGATCGACGCTATACGTGACGAACGCCGGCGACGACGACGTGGCCGTGGTTCGCCTCGCGAGCGGGACGTCGCCGGATCACGTCGCGGGGTTGATCCCGACGGCCTGGTACCCGAGCGGCGTCGCCGTCGACCCCACGGGCACGACGCTGTTCGCGATCAACATGAAGGGGCTGGGGGCCGGCCCACACTTGGATCCGACCACCTACTGGCCCGCGTTCATGGGCGGAACGCTCTCGCGGATCCCGGTGCCGAACGCGACACAGCTCGCCGCGTACACGGACCAGGTGGCCGCGAACGATCGCTTCGGTGTGACGCCGACGATCCCCGCGGGAAGCGTGATCCCGGCCCACCCGGGCGACCCGACCCCGATCACCCACGTGATCTACGTGATGAAGGAGAACCGCACCTACGATCAGATCCTCGGCGACCTCGGCCGCGGCAACGGCGACCCGTCGCTCTCGATCTTCGGCGAGGACATCACCCCGAACCAGCACGAGCTCGCGCGCCGGTTCGTCACGTTCGACAACTTCTACGCCGATGCCGAGGTCTCCGCCGACGGCTGGAGCTGGACGACGGGCGGCTACGCGAACGGATACATCCAGCGGAACTGGCCGGTCGACTACAACGGCTACGGACGTCCGTACGACTTCGGCGGGTTCGGTGAGGGGACGACGGCCGGACTTCCGGGTGAGCATCCGGGACGCGGGTTCCTGTGGGACGAGGTCGCTCGCGCCGGGATCTCGTACCGCAACTTCGGGTTCTTCATGGACAACCCGGTGGACCTGCAGGCCTCGATCCCGGGACTCCTCGGTCACACCGATCCGCACTACCCGGGATGGGACATGTCGCTCCCGGACCAGGTCCGGATGGACCGGTGGCTCGACGTTTTCGAGGGTTACCAGCAGCGCGGGTCGATGCCGACCGTGCAGTTCGTATATCTGCCGCGCGACCACACCGCCGGCACGACGCCCCGGGCGGGACGCCCCGGCGCGATGGTGGCGGACAACGACCTCGCCTTCGGGCGCCTCGTCGAGGCCGTCTCGCATTCGCGGTTCTGGGGCTCGACCGCGATCTTCGCCGTCGAGGACGACGCGCAGGACGGTCCCGACCACGTCGACGGCCACCGTTCCACGGCATACGTGATCAGCCCGTACACGCAGACCGGGTCGGTCGACTCGACGTTCTATTCGTCGGTCTCGGTGCTCCGCACGATCGAGCTGATCCTGGGCCTGCCGCCGATGAGCCAGTTCGACGCGGTGGCCAACCCGATGACGGCCGCGTTCACGTCCACTCCGAACATGCGGCCGTTCACCGCGCTCCCGGCGAACGTGAACCTGAACGCGAAGAACACGCTCGGCAGCCCGATGGCGACGGCATCGATGTCGATCGACTTCTCGGCGCCGGACAGGATCCCGATGCGGTTGATGAACGAGATCCTGTGGAAGTCGATGCGTGGCGAACAGAGCCAGATGCCAGAACCGGTGCGTTCCCTCAACCTGCGGAAGGCGATGCTGACGGGGACCGGCTAGGCGGGGGATGCGTCGGGGCGGGTCGGAGCGTCGGGAGGACCGGCGACCGGAAGGCGAACGTCGAAGACCGAACCGCCTTCCGCACCGGGGAACGCCGTCACCTCTCCCCCGTGTGCCGCCACGATCGCCTGAACGATCGATAGCCCGAGTCCCACACCCCCGGTTCCCCGCGAACGCGACGGGTCGCCGCGCATGAACCGCTCGAAGATCCGCCCTTCCACCTCTGGGTCGAGGCCCGGCCCCCGGTCGGCGATCCGCAGCAGTGCCTCTTCGCCCTGGAGCGAGACCTCGATCCGCACCGGCGACCCCGGCGCGTGCACCCGCGTGTTGTCGAGCAGGTTGTCGATCACCTGACGCAGGCGCGAAGCGTCGCCGACGATCCGGACCGGATCGTCAGCGACGAGCTCGATCGGTCGATCCGGATCGATCGCGCGAGCGCTCTCGACGGCCTCCGACGCGACGGCGACGAGGTCGAGCGGTTCCCGGTCGAGCGGGCGGCCCTGGTCGAGCCGAGCCAGCAGGAGCAGGTCGTCGACGAGCACGCCCATCCGGGACGCCTCGGACTCGATGTTGGACATCGACTTCGCCAGATCCTCGGGCCGGCTCTCGGCCCCCCGTCGGAACAGCTCCGCATAGCCGCGGATCGAGGTGAGCGGCGTTCGCAGCTCGTGGGAGGCGTCGGCCACGAAACGGCGGAGACGTTCCTCGGAGCGGCGCCGCTGCTCGAAGGCCGCTTCGATGTGCGCGAGCATCGTGTTGAGGGCGATCCCGAGCCGGCCGACCTCGGTCCGCTCGTCGGCAGGTTCGACCCGGCGGGCGAGATCGCCGGCCGCGATCGCTCCAGCGGTGTCGCCGATCCCCGTGAGGGGACGCAGGCCGACGCGGACGAGCCACCCGGCGAGGAGCGCCACCGCGATCAGCACGGCGATCCCGATCAAGGTTTCGAGGCCGAGCAAGCGCCGCAGCGTCGCGTGAACCTCGGTCAAGGGGATCGCGACGATCAGCGTGCCGCCGCCCGTGACGGCGGTCGCGCGGATCCGATAGTCGCCATGCTCGCCGTGCGGAGCGGGCGCCGTGTAGGTGATGGATCCCCCCGGCGGTCCCCCCGGAGATCCGGGGAGCGCGGGCGGGATCGTGGCGGGAGACACTCCCTCCGGCGACGGGCCGATCGGCGCGGATCGAACGACCTTCCCGGCGGGATCGACGAGCTGCGCGTAGGAACCGCCCGGGATCGAGAGACCGGGCGGTCCGCCTCCGAAGTCGCCGCCATGCTCGAACATGCCGACCGCGGGCACCTGAGCGGCCGCCAACTGCTCGTCCACGCGCTGGATCAGCGACCGAGACAGGTAGTGATACGTCGCGAGCTCGGTGGCTACCAGTCCGAACGCGACGAGCGCAACCGCAACGAGCGTCAACCGCGCCCGGAGGGACATCCTCACTCCTTGGGCAACCGGAGCGCGTAGCCGACGCCGCGCACCGTGTGGATCAGGTGCGGAGCGGTCACATCCACCTTCTTGCGCAGGTAGCTGATGTACGTCTCGACGATCGAGGCGTCGCCGCCGAAGTCGTAGTGCCAGACGTTGTCGAGGATCTGCCGCTTGGTGAGCACGCGGCGGGGGTTCAGCATCAGGAAGCGGAGGAGCTCGAACTCGGTGCGCGTG
>Ga0157378_10006549_pt1 | contig 10181 bp, 3 predicted proteins | sample M65metaG_FD_115309 | JGI IMG/M metagenome (GOLD analysis project Ga0157378, IMG submission 115309) | Miscanthus rhizosphere microbial communities from Kellogg Biological Station, Michigan, USA - M6-5 metaG | ecosystem: Host-associated > Plants > Roots > Rhizosphere > Soil | place: USA: Michigan...
AGACATCATCGCTGGCCGTTGCCGTCCTGCCCGCCGCGCCGGAACAAGAGCCGGTGCTGGCCAATTTGCTGGAACTGTACGCCCACGATTTCAGTGAGGTGTTTGCAATGCAGATTGGCGCGGATGGCCGCTATGGCTATCAGTCGCTGCCTCTTTATTGGAGTGAAGCTAATCGCTTTCCGTTTCTGGTGAGAGTGAATGGCGCGCTCGCCGGATTTGTTTTGCTGCAGCAGGGATCGCAGGTTTCAGATGCCCGCGACATCTGGGACGTAGCCGAGTTCTTTGTCTTGCGAGGATACCGCAGGCAGGGAGTGGGTTTGAAAGTCGCTCATCAGCTCTGGCGCATGTTTGCGGGAGCCTGGGAAGTGCGTGTTGCTGCGAGAAACCTGGTCGCGCACTCCTTCTGGCAGCATGCGATCAGCTCGTTCACTTGTGCCCGGGCGGAAGCTGGTCTTACTGATGTCGCTGGCCAGAGTTGGCGGGTGTTCTCGTTTTCTTCTAAGGCAACGGCAAAATATAATTGTGGCAACGCTGACCGTGCGAGTACCTGATGCCGGACCTTGATCGCCAGTTGGATTATTGGAACCGGATCGGCCCGGGCAAGACCTTCGGACATCCGGTGAACTTCGAGCGGCTCACCCAGTGGCTGTCTCCCGGTAGTCGCATTCTCGATGTTGGTTGTGGTTATGGTCGCGTGCTGGGACTGCTGTCTGAGCGTGGCTATCACAATCTGATTGGCGTCGACCCCGCTCCCGCAATGATTGCCAGGGCGCGCGAGTATTTTCCGGCGATCACCTTCGAGGAGTTTAATTCTCCGCCTCAGCTTCCTTTTGAAGATGCTTCATTGGATGCGGCGTTGCTATTTAGTGTCCTCACTTGCGTGCCTACTGATCGGGGTCAGCGGGCGATTGTGGCAGAAGCCGATCGTGTCTTGCGGCCTGGGGGTCTCTGCTATATCAGTGACCTTTGGCTGCAAACCGACGAGCGTAACCAGGAGCGATATAGTCGCGGCCAGTCGAAGTATGGGACCTATGGGATGTTCGACTTGCCGGAAGGAGTTACGCTGAGGCATCACGCTCCTGAATGGCTCGCGACTCTGACAAGTGACTTTGACACCCGGGCGCTGGACCACATCGATGTCCAGACGATGAACGGCAATCCCGCGAAAGCGTTTCAGTGGTTTGGCTTGAGGCGAGGTGGCGACAGCGAAGTCAAAACAGACTGGAGCGCAAGCGTCGTCGCTTGCAGTGAGCGCAGCACTTGAGGTGACGTTTGAAAAACGAGGACGCCGGCGCTCCAGTCTGGTGCGTCGGCAGGTGGTACTTCATGACCTTGATGAGTCAATTAGATTATTACCGTTTGGACGGGTTACCACTGTCCGCGAAGGAAAAAGGTTGAAACGGTTCCGGGCCGGAAACAGAACTTAGTTGCTCACCGGGCTGAAAGCCGCGGTGAGAATGAGACGCCGGCCATTTAAGAATGAGCCAGTGCCGGAAGCTGACCGTTCCTGACTTGCTGTTTACAATTCACAGTTCACGATTCTCAATAGTGCGGGAGATGTTCATGAAGCGAACGAGTTCTCTGTCAATACTTTTCGGCGTGGTGGCGTTGCTGACAATTCCGCTGATCCTAGGCAATTGGCCGGTCCGGACCGCGAACGCTCAGCAACCGCAGCACACCGAGATCAAGATCGATCCGCTCCTCTTCGACGAATTCGTCGGCCAGTATAGCTTCATCGACAATCCTGACATCGTGCTGTCGTTCCGGCGCGTGGGGGAAAAGTTTTTTCTGCAGTCACCCAGCCAGCCCGAGGCCGAGATTTTCCCTGAGAACCCGACTAAGTTCTTTCTCAAAGTTGCCGATGTCGCGGTGATTTTCGTTCGCGACGAGCGCGGTAAAGTCAGTGGCGGAGTCTTGCTGCAAGGCAAACAGGAAAGCCGGCTGCGGCACATCAGCGATCAGCCGGCGGTCGTTGTTAACCAGGCTTTTGACAAACGGGTAGCGATGATCCCGATGCGCGATGGGATTCATCTCCATACCGTGATCTTCACACCGCAAAAAGTCACGGGCGAGTTGCCGATCTTGATCAATCGCACTCCTTATGGAGTTGGCGGGGCGAGTTCTGAAGGCATCAACCGGCGGTATAAGGAACTGGTTGAGGACGGGTATATTTTCGTAGCGCAGGATATTCGGGGCCGTTACGATTCCGAAGGACAATTCCTGATGAATCGGCCGCTTCGCGACAAACACGATCCGAAATCGATTGATGAGAGCACCGACACCTACGACACAATTGACTGGCTGGTAAAAAACGTCGCCAAAAACAACGGCCGGGTGGGCATTCTCGGAGTTTCCTATGATGGCTGGCTGGCCGCGGTAGCGACGGTCGACGCCCACCCGGCGCTCAAGGCCTCTTCGCCGCAAGCACCAATGACCGACACCTATCTCGGCGACGACTTCTTTCACAACGGAGCGTTCCGCCAGACCTACGGCCACGAATATGTGAAGGCGATGGAATCGGGCAAGGGCGATACCGAGGATGTCACGTTCGATAAGGATGCCTATGACTGGTACCTCGAGTTGGGGTCGCTGCCCAAACTCACAGAAAGGCTGAAGGGCCAACTGCCTACCTGGAACGCCTTCGTCGCTCATTCGAACTACGACGATTACTGGAAAGCTCGCGCGGCCGAGCGATATCTCGCCAAAACACACGTACCTACCCTGGTGGTCGGTGGGTGGTGGGACCAGGAGGACTACTATGGCAGCCTGGCAACGTATGAAGCCCTGGAAAGGGTCGACAAGAACCATCAGAACTTTGTGGTCCTCGGACCCTGGAACCATGGAGGCTGGGGTGGCTTTGCGAAGTTTCTGGGACCGATAGACTTCGGTAGTTCTACGGGAGTCTATTTCCGTCATGAAATTCAGGCGCCGTGGTTTGCTTATTACCTGAAAGACAAAGGCAAACTAAAGGAAGCGGAAGCGGTTACCTTCCAAACCGGATCGAACAAATGGACCAGCTCTGATAGCTGGCCGCCGAAGGAAGCCGTGGCGCGGGACATCTACTTCGGTGAGGGTGGAAGACTATCATTCGAGAAACGAGAGCGCAGCAATGGACAGGAGTTCACCGAATACGTTTCTGATCCGGCGAATCCGGTGCCTTATCGCAAGCGGCCGATTCAGGCTACCTACGGCCCGGGATCGACCTGGGGTACCTGGCTGGTTCAAGATCAAAGATTTCTCCAGGGCCGGAGCGATGTGGTTAGCTGGCAGAGCGACGTCCTCGATCAGGACCTGGTGATCACGGGGGACGTGGTCGCGCACCTCTTTGCCTCGACCACCGGCAGCGACGCCGATTGGGTAGTCAAACTGATCGATGTCTATCCTCAGGATTACCCAGATCCAAAGCTGGCTGCGTATCAATTGATGATTGCCGACGAAATTTTTCGCGGGCGTTTCCGCAAGAGCTTTGAAAAGCCGGTGCCGATTGCCGCCAATCAGGTCAACGAATATGTGATCGACCTGCGCAGCAGCAATCACTGTTTTAAGAAAGGGCACCGGGTGATGGTCCAGGTGCAAAGCACCTGGTTCCCGCTCTATGATCGCAACCCGCAAAAGTTTGTCGAGAACATTTTCCAGGCTGCGCCGGCGGACTACCAGGTGGCGACACAGCGCGTTTATCAAAGCTCGCGTTATCCATCGCACGTGACTTTGCCGGTAATGAAGTAATGAGCAGTGAAGTCGTGCAGTGAGCAATGGGCGGTGAAGCGACGGAGTAACTCAAGCAGAGTTTAGAATACAAACTTCAGTTTGCCGCTTCGTTACCAGCAGTGGAACTTCGCGGTGCACTCAGTCATGAGAGTACAACTCATACATTGAGGGCGACGAGAGCAAACAAAAGTTAGTCCTCAACACGGATGTTATTCCGCGCTCCACTGAGCGAATGCTAATTCCAGGGCACTCCTCCCGGTCACCTGCTCACCGCGCCAAATTTATTGACTTATCTCCTGATAAGTAATAGTTTCTTGCAATTCCAAAGTAGCACTATTCCAGCGTCTCAGAGTTTTGCCGCATTGAACTCTGCGCGGCTCTCAGGATCCAGCTAGGGGAAGTTTTTTACCATCAGAGTCGAAAGTGAGATTGACTTGGCTGCCTTGCACGCGACACCGAAGGTGGCAACCGGTTCCCCTCTTAAACTTTGTCCATACCCAACAAGGTAAATTAATTTCTCAAGGCCTGCGGCAGTAGCGCTGCCGAGAGTTTGAGTAACGGCCGCCCCAAATTAACCGTTAGTTGGAGGAGCTATGAAAAGAGTTAGTCGCCCCAGCAGCATTACCATACTCAATAGACGCTTGTATTCGCCGTTGTTCGTAGTTGTCTCAGCAGTGATCCTTGCCGGGATGCTCGCTAGTGTGACAGCCTTCATGCAGAATCCCGAGGACCCGGGAAGAGAGGCCAAGCTTGCGGAAGAGAAGGCCCTCATGGAGGCCACCCCAGTAAGGCCCCAGCTCGGACCAGGAGTGGCGCTCACCTATCCCGAGTTGGATATGGAGCCGCCGACAGCCACGGCCCCCGAGCAGCCGGCTGGCCAGGAAAAAGTATCGGTACCCCACGTATGGCAAACCGTGAAGACAAATACTGCTCCGGCTCCCCTACATCCGGCGGCCGCGATTACCTGTAACGGCGCCGGTGGAAATTGGAATTCGGCAGGTTCCTGGAACGGAGGCATACCGACAGCCGCCAATAGCGTTATCATCACCAATGGTTGCACTATCGTCATCGATACCGCCGCCGTGGCTCTGGACATCACGGTGCAGAGCGGCGGCATTCTGCAATTCGATAATGCCACCGGAACTTTGACTGCGGGACAGTCGGTGACAATCGACTCAGGCGGCACGTTCCAAACCGACCCGGCGGGAACTGTCACCACGCACACCCTCAGCGTCGGTACCAATCTAACAAATAACGGGACCCTTGACTTCAGCACCAGCGGCAACACCGCAGGCGCCGACATTACTTTCACCGGAGCAGCGAACAATATCTTCAGCGGCTCAGGCGGTACTACCGACATTCGGACCTTGACCATTAATAAAGGTACGTCGTCGGCTAACACGCTCGAGGTCACCACCACCAATTTCTCTGTTCAAGGTACGACCACCGACGGTGCGCCGATGGCGTTTCTGACCCTGACTAATGGAACACTGAAAATGTCAGGCGGGTTTACTTTGACAGGCAGATTTTTTACAGCCGCTGCTTATGTCATACCCGCGACCGCGGGGATCTGGATCAATAATGCAAACGTTACCGTAGCAGCCCAGGGTAGCTCGCCGACCAATAACGGACTGCTCCGAGTCTCAAGCGGCACTTTCAATGTGGGAACGATCAGCGGCAACGCCATGGGGGCAGGCGCCGGGGCGCAATTCATAGTTGAAGGCGGCACGATGAACTTTTCGGGGCGTCTCAACTCAGCCAATGCTGTGACCTACACGCAGTCGGGAGGCACGGTCAATGTCTGTACCGTAGGCAATGCGGCCGCCACTCCTTCGTTCGGTTTTTCATCCACACTGCCGACTAATGTCATGAACATCTCGGGCGGAACGATCAACCTCGTTCAGGCGAATACCAACGCCGCGCCTTTAGACTACAACCAGCAGGGCACGATTAACTTCACCGGCGGTACACTCAACGTGGGTACTGCTGCGACGGCGACCAACTTCGTCTTTCGCGCTCAGGGAAACATGCCGAGTGTCGTGATTGATAATACGACGAATAACAAGACGCTCAATTTGAGTTCGACCGGTTATGTTTACGGCAACTTCAACATGCAAACGGGCACAACGTTCAATCCGAACGCGTCCATTCTTGATATGTTCGGCAGCACCTTTACCAACAACGGCACGATTACTGGTTGCCTCGCCACCAGCGCTACGAGCCGTTTGCAGTTCGCCGGCGCCGTGGCCCAGAGTTACACCGGCACTGGCACCGTTTGCACTGCGGCCAATCCGCTTTTCGGCTTCGCTATCATCAACCGCGGTCCGGGCGTGACGATCGATCCGGCTGCTAATCCAATCAACGTCGCGCGGCTATTACTGTTTTCCGGATCGCTGGTCAATACAAACAAGATTAACCTGATTCAGAACGCCGCGAATGTGATGGTCATTCAACGCGGCGGCGTAGCTTTCCTGCCGGCCGGTAACGCCGACGTGGCGCCGACCATCCCGGTGCCGACTTTCCTGATCCTGGTCTATTCCCAGGCAAACAGCGCGGTGACCACCGGCGTGGAGATCCCTTCGAGCCGAACAGTGGACAGCGTGCAAGAGTTCAACACTAACGGCGTAACCCTGGCCGGCGGTCCGCTAACCATCACCGGTAATGCGGGTGCGGCGCCAGATACCATCGGTCTCTTTCTGGGAGGCACGAGTGCCGGGGTCGCCGGTGGTCCTTTGAACACCAGCGCGGCGAATCTGATCACCGTTGTTGGGACAGCCGCCGGCACCGTTCTGGGCGGGTCGGGTATGGCCTACATCAATGGGCCCTTAGCCCGCACTCTGCCGGCCAGTCTCGTTTCCGGGAGCACCTACGTCTTCCCGGTTGGCAAGTCCTTGTACAAGCAGGTCGAACTGGTCAACCCGACAACCAACGCCGGGGGCCCCGTCACTGTGCAGGCCGAAGTGTTTGACTCCGATTCAGGAGGAACGGCAGGTGCCGGCCTCGATGCCATTAATAACAACCGCTACTGGAACGTTCAAATCACGGCGGGCGCGGCCAACTTTACGAACAGCACGGTGCGCGTGACTGAGCTGAACTCGACTGGAAACGCACTCGGGCAGTCGGCGACTCAGGGCGGCGCCTATGCATCAATCGGCGGCACGCTTACGGCGCCAGCGGTACTTTCAACGGCAGTTACCTCGCTAGGGTTCTTCGCCGTCGGTCGCTTGACGGGCACCACTACTTTCCCCGGGGGTACTTACACGGTTGGCAGCGGCGGCGCCTATGCAACGCTTACCGCGGCGATGGCGGATCTAAGTGGCAAGATTATCACCGGGCCGATCGTCTACAGCTTGCTCGCCACTTACACTTCGGGAGGGGAAACATTTCCCATCGTCGTTCCGGCTAACGGCGGCGAGAATGCTACCAACACGATCACCATCAAGCCGGCTTCAGGCGCAACCATCACGATCAGCGGTTCGTCCGCTAGTGCCATGATTGAGTTGCTCGGCGCGGACTATGTAACCATTGACGGCTCGAATGCGGCCGGTGGCACCTCCCGCGACCTGACGATCAAGAACACAAACGTCAGCACCCTCACGGCGGCAGTCTGGGTCGCCAGCCAGGGCACTAATGCCGGGGCGACTTTCTCCACGATCAAGAACACTGTCTGCTCGGCAGGCGAACCGGCGGGCGGTAATACCACCGGTATCTTTGGCATCTTTGCCGGCGGCACCCCCGTGGGCACCAACGGCAACGACAACGACTTCCTGAAGATTCAGAACAACGCCGTGGACACGGCCTATGAGGGCATCGCCGTGCGCGTTGCTACCGTTCTCGACGGCGAGAACGATGGACTGAACATCAATAACAACCTGATCGGTAGCGCCACTGCCGCTAACTTTATCGTCTTCCGCGGTATCGAGATCATCGGTGCCGGCTACCCGACCATCCATCACAATGAAATCTTCGGCGTCAACACCACCCTGGTCACCAGCCACGTCTCCGGAATTGAGTTGGGATCCACGGTTTTCTATGCCCAGGTCACCCGCAACTTTGTCCACGACATCATTAATAATGAGCCCGGGGGATCCGGCGCCTTTGGCATAGAGATCTCTTCCGCTACTAACGAGTTCAATAACTCATTCATCAATAATGCCATCAACGGGGTGTATGGCCGCGGCTTCAGCACCAGCTCCTTTACCTTCGACCCGGCGGGCATCCGCCTGCTTGGCGGTGCCGCCCATAAGGTCTACTTCAACACCGTTAATATGTCCGGCGCGATGGTCATAACCAGTTTGAATAGCGCTTTCGTCGCTGACTCGACGACGGACCAAGGTCTGGATCTCCGCGACAATGTGTTTGTAAACAGCGCGACCGGGCCGGTGGGTAGCAAGGCGTACGGGACTTTTATTACCACGGCAACTGCCTTTGGCACGTCAGCCAACCTGGCCTTCGGCACGATCAACTACAACGACTACTACTCCACCGGCACGGCCAATGTGGCCGGCTTCCTGAATTTCTACGGAGTTGACCACACAACGCTGTCCGCCTGGCGCGCTTCAACGCAGAACGACGTGAATTCAATCACGGCCGATCCGCTCTTCATCAACGCGACCAATCTCGATCTGCAAGGCGGGTCGCCGGCGCTCGGCGCCGGACAAACTATTGCCGGCATCACGATCGATCTGCTCTCGCGCGTACGGGCCAATCCACCTGCGATGGGCGCCTATGAACCGGGTGGTACTACCGCGGCGCCGGGATCCATCAGTGGACGCCTGACCACGACGGCCGGTGGGCCGCTCGAGGGAGTCACGATTAACCTGAGTGGGAGCAGGGTAGACCAGGCTGTCACTGACGGCAATGGCTTCTACCGCTTTGATAATTTGACGATAAACGGCTTCTATTCGATAACGCCGGCGCTCGAGGGATTCTCATTCAGTCCCGCCACTCGCTCGTTCTCTTTATTAGGCAGTATGGCTGATGCGTCGTTCACCGCAATCGCCGGCGCGCCTCGCGCAGCGATCAGTGGCGTGATCAGTACTGACGATGGTCAACCGTTGGGTGGCGTAACGGTCAGACTCAGCGGCGGCGTTGGCGCGCGCACGATTACCGACGCTCTGGGCCGGTACCGCTTCGACAACGTCGCGACCGACGGGTTCTATATCGTCACCCCGGGCCTGGCGAACTATTCATTCAATCCCGTCAGCCGATCCTTCGCCTTGCTGGCTAACAAGACGGATGCGGTCTTTACTGCTCACGCTGCGGCGCAGTCGCAGAATCCGCTCAATGGAGCAGATTTCTTCGTGCGCCAGCAGTATCTTGATTTCCTCGGCCGCGAACCTGATGCCCAGGGATGGCTGTACTGGACCGACCAGATCAATCGCTGCGGTATGGACCAGCAGTGCATGAATCAACGGCGGCTGGATGTCAGCGCCGCGTTCTTCATGTCGGATGAATTCCAGGCGAGCGGCAACTACATCTACCGGCTTTATCGCGCAGGGTTGGGCCGGCAGTTGAGTTACGCCGAGTTTACCGGCGATCACCAGAAGGTGATTGGCGGCGCGGACCTCGAATCATTGCGAACCAAATTCGCTGATGAGTTCGTGCAGCGGGCCGCATTCGTCGAGCACTATCAGAACGCCACCTCGGCGGAAGGTTTCGTGGACGCGTTGCTCCGGAACGTGGGGACGGACGCGCAGGTAGATCTGCTGAGGCAGCGAGAAGCGCTGATTGCCACTTACAACAGCGGCGGCGACCTGAACCAAAGCCGCAGCGCGGTGTTGCGAGCAATTGCCGAACGCAGTGAATTCAAGAGCGCCGTCTACAACCCGTCGTTCGTGCTGATGGAATACTACGGTTACCTGCAGCGCGACATCGATCAGAACGGATTTAACTTCTGGGTGAATGTGCTGAACAACCGCGACCTGGGGAACTATCGCGGGATGGTCTGCTCGTTCATGACCTCGGCGGAATACCAGTTGCGGTTCAGCCCCGTGGTGACGCACAGCAACGCCGAGTGTTCGGGGCAATAACCCGCGCGCAAGCAAGGGCATGGTTTAGCCGTGGATTGGCGCGGATCACGCGGATCAGACTGACCAGTTTTGATCCGCGTCATCTGTGTGAATCCGCGGCTTGTCCCTTTTCCGCCGCCTTCTTGTCTTCGAGGTTGAGCTAAAGACTGTGACCAGGCGAATCATTGTGGCCATCCTGCGGTTGACGTTGCGGATCTATTTTCGCCGCATCGAAATCGCCGGGCTCGAGCACGTGCCAAAGACGGCGCCGGCGATTTTTGTGCTCAACCATCCGAACGCCCTCGTCGATCCGCTATTTCTTTTGTGCCTGGTGCCGCGCAAGGTTTGTTTTCTGGCTAAGGCGCCCTTGTTTCGCACTCCGGTGCTCGGGTTTTTTGTGCGCGCGATGGATGCCTTGCCGGCGTACCGGCAGCAGGACCAGGGCCAGGATGTTTCGAAGAA
>Ga0157378_10006550_pt1 | contig 10179 bp, 10 predicted proteins | sample M65metaG_FD_115309 | JGI IMG/M metagenome (GOLD analysis project Ga0157378, IMG submission 115309) | Miscanthus rhizosphere microbial communities from Kellogg Biological Station, Michigan, USA - M6-5 metaG | ecosystem: Host-associated > Plants > Roots > Rhizosphere > Soil | place: USA: Michigan...
GTTGGTGACGCGAACATAAGACGGCAATGGCAGCGTCGGGTGCGCCGCCGAGATCGAATTCATGTCGAAAATTTCGCCATTCGCGGTGTAGCGGCCGTGGAAATCGTTGCCGTACCAGGAGGCCATGCCGACCGCGCTGTAGTTCGTATCCTCTTCGGGGACATAAACCCGGCCCGCGACCGTATAAGGCTGGCCGACCCGGTACACGCCGCCGCCTTTCGGCACCGGCTGACCCGGCTCTACGACGCGTGCGCTGGCCGCAACGCCGTAGCGCGGATCGATCCGGCCGGCCATCTGGCCGTTGGAGCAATTGGTGAGCACAAGGCCACTCAAACCGAGAATAAGAAGGCGTGCGCCCTGGCCAATATGGTGGTTAGCCCCCAAAGCGATTCATCCCGCGTACGATCCCCGATAAGAAGCCGCCAGAATACCCCGCCGCGCTGCCGGCGGAAACCTCCGGTATGCGATCTGGTAAATGTTTGGTCCCCCAGTACCTTTGGCGCCTTGCAAGCGCAGGCGGTGGGCATAGCGAAGGCATGAAATCCTTACAAGGGCTCTGGCATCGGCCCGGCTAGCGATTTCGTGACAGCAGGCTCGCGCCGCTTTTGGGCCGGCTCAATCCGCCGGAGACCGACGATCTCTGGATTGTGCCTTCAAAGCTGATGCCAATGCGAAAACCGCGGGTCCAGGCAAGCGTGCAGAAGCGCCGTGTGCTGCCGTGGAGAAATTCAAACCTGCTTGGCAACTGATACGTCTTCGACAGTTCGAGGCATGCGCCACCGGCCGATAAATCGACGACGTGGCAGTCAATCGGCACTGTCTTCGGCCCAAGCAAAAGCCTTCCGGTCCGGGCCACCAGACCCCGCGGAGTGGATCGAAACCAGCGTCGTTTGTCTGACTCGTTCATGTGAAGCGTTATGATAAAAACCCTAGGTTTTATATAACCGGTTGATTACCGATCCCTTACGGGTGCGGCGGCAATATCGTGATGAAATCGCAGGATATTCGGCGCCCGCAGAGTTCCAGTGGCGGGTTTGGCGGCCCGGCCAGGCGGCTAAAGGGGCCGGGCTTGAAATTCGACAATGTCCGCGTCGCGCGGCACGGGTCCGTCCATCCGGGTGCGTTGGGCCTTAGGCCAATTAGATGATTCGGAGCCGCGCCGTAGAATCGTCCAACCCATTGAGGCCTGTGTTGGAGGCGCGCCATGGTCAACAACGATCTGGAAATTCGTTTGGTTAGGTTGGAGCGGCAAACCAGCCTGCTGACGCGACTTGTGGTGTCCGCAATTTCGATAGCGGTTGCGGTCGTGGCTCAGATGCTTGTCGAGCAATATGTCGGCTCGCGGTTCTGGGGACTTTGTACACTGGCGGCCATGCTGGTGTTTTCCAATTGGCTTTTATATCGCGAGGTTCGGCTGATTGAGGAGCCATTCATCAGAATGGTCGAGCAGGACAATGCCGCGCACGCTGCCGCGCCTGCCAAGCGAAAAAAGGTCGCCCTGGCCCGTCGCTGAAAAAAGCCGCCGAGCGGTTGGGGTTCCGCACGACGGCTTCGCACATGGAGATTCAGGCAGCAGGGACGGCTGCTGCCCGATGTGACGTTACGCTCCTGCGTCAAGGCCGCAAGGAAACGCGTGCGTTAAGCTAAATCAGCAACCTTAATTTCAGCGCCGTGCCCTTCGTGCGCGTGCCACCCCATGTCAGCCTTCACGGCTGACTGTTAGAGAGATCGCCCTCCCGGTAAATTTGTAGTGCTTTACGGGCTTGGAAATGGAGGGACCAAATGGCCAAGGTCGTCCTTTGCGCGACTGTTGTTGCAAGATCGATTTAGCTCGTGAGGATTGGTCATTCCGAAAAGGTACGGGTTGACCACCATCCCATAAACATATCGCAGGAGTTAATACGAAAACGCGAAGAGCCCGCAGAAGAATAATCAGAAGTCTTCGCCCGGCCTCTCCACATCAAATCCAAAAAAAGTCGCAAAATAAAACTTTCATAAGAGCCCTACGCAAATTCGATCCGATTCAATCCCTCCTTCTCCGTTGCCTGCACCAGACTTCCCGCGCGCGCCCGCGCCAACGAGGAGCCGATGCCATGTGGTCCACACTATTCACCGTTACCTTCGTAATCGCCGTTGCCCTGAGCTTCGCCGCAGTCGTTATGGACTACGCCAATGGTGGCCCCCAGTGACGTGTCGTGTCCGTCCGCAACGATATCCCAAAGCAATTTCAAAAAACGACCGCCGATAGGCCGGCCCTCCGCAGCAAGCGTGCGTGTTCTGTAGCAAAACGGTAGCAAGCCAATAGATTGGGTATGTTGGCGCGCGGCCCTCGCGGCAGGCCTGCTTTCATCAATCCCTGTCAGCCTATTGTCGCCGGCAAAACCGCCTAGCGGCGAAGGCTGGGCGCATGAGCTGAAGCACGACGGCTATCGGCTGCAGGTCCCTGCAACTCGGGCAGCGGACGGAACGTTCTGACGCTTGCCAAATTGCGCCCTTTTGTGATGGCCATCACAGCGACTTTACCCAGGTCACCTATTGTCCACCACGGGACATCCTCTTTCTGCCGGGACAGATGAGGACACTAACATGACTACCAACGCACACCGCTTAGCCGCTTACGTTGAGCACCTGTTTGATAGGACTGCTCCACAGCCAATCGACGAACTTGCACAGCAGCCACGCCCCCATCCGGCCTGTCGTGGCCTGAATCGCCCTTACGACTTGGCCGAGCTGATGGTTAGGACGATTGCCCCCTGAGAGCTGGCTGACGTAACAGGACAACAACAATGCAGCGAACGGATTTTGCCAAAAACGATTTGCAGCGAAGGGAGTACGAAGCAGCTTGCCGTGACTTCTGGTCCGCCTTCGTGATGGTCGAGACTGGCCGTCGTCCAGACGGGCCATCGAAAAGTTGGAACGAAGTCAAAAATCCAAAGGCGCCTGCTGCAACTCGCACCACTGATGGGACGTTCTGAGTACCTTCAACCGAACAAGAAAAGAAGAATCCCCATAATCGCCGAGAGCCCGACCAGCATCCAAAGCATCCATCGTTCGCGGGTCATAGACGCGCACCCATGGGCCAAGCGCGCTTGCAATATCGCGGGGCATTATGCCCTGCGGTATTGGACCGGGGGCCAATGTAATTTCGGAATGTGAAAAACGGTATTGACGTTAAAAGTGGAACTTCGTTTGCTATCCTTGCCGGTATACGTGGACGCCACATCATGCCCATCGACCGCAATGTAATGTTTGGGTTGATTGCTCTAATAGCCATTGGTTTTGTGGCGCTTATTGTTGGCGACTTTCTGCACTAGCCGAGTCAAAAGCATGGCCGGCGGGATCACTCCAGCTCTATGAATATCCAACGGATGTAGTTCGCCTTTCCTGCGCGAATGCGGGCGAACAATACAAAGAGAGAAGGCTAAAGGCTTTCGGTGAGTACGCTCGTTCTCAAACACGCAAACAAGAACCGGTGGGCGCCATCCGTCGGACGCGTTTTCATGTCGCCACAGACCCCGCAAGGCCATTCGTGGTTGTGGACAATCATTGTGTGCAACTACCCCGATCGATCCATAGTCGCGGCTATTCAGAGACACCCGAGCAGGCAATGACGGATTTCAAATCGCGGTGGTCGGGGACCTGGCAGGGAGATCTAAAGCGGTGCAACAGAAAAGCGTGTAGTTGCTCGCCTGCTCGTCTGCGGTCCGAAGTGCGATTTTATGCGGAGTTTATGAACTCAGCTCAGGGCTTCCCCTAAACTGACTCTAGACTCTTGGGGGGACATCTTGATTCAGGTAATCTTAGCGCTCATCGCGCTGACGGTCGGTTTTGCTAGCAGATATGGCCTTCGTGAATTGATATCCCGTCGCCGTCGAGCGATCGAGCGGGAAGAACATTTTGTAAGGCAAGAACAGCGGAACTACGATGCATGGCGACGCGAACAAAGTCAGACCATTGGACGTTCTGAGGGAACGGTAACACTAGCCCCGCGCTGAAACGACAAGACAAGACGTTTGGAAGTCGCGTTGAGCTCGTTAGGAGTATTTGCGGTGACGGTTTTTCTGGGGGTTCGCGATTTTGTCTCTCGCGGACAAATATTCAATGTAACTGTTATCTGTTGCCAATCGGCCTTCATAAAAAAAGCTGCGGGATATTTTTGCCTTCGCTCGGCGACGGCGCGAGATGCCGTCTCGGATTAGGTAGCCGACAATCAAGCCGCAGGTAAAGACCGCGGCCGCGACTGCTAAAAGGGCTGTGTCCATAAGCTCCCTATGGCGCGACTAGCCCCGTCCCCGTTCTATTATACAGGAAACACCCCTCAAGTCAGTGACAATTGCTGCTGCTTATCGTCGCAAATAGTTCTTTTTCTTCTGATAGATCATCTCGCAGTTCAGAACGCACTTTCTGCATGCAGTCGTTCATGCCGCTCGGCGTAGGCGTCGCACATCGCTTTTCCCTGCAGTATTTTCGCAGCCACTGATCATTGCACCTGATCAGCAGTTCGGGCACCGCGCGTATCCGTAAAGCGTGTAGTTCGGGCATACCGCCACATCAAAACCAGTTGGTGTTCCTCCCGGCGTGTAGCCCATCTCGGGATGGCAGCCGCGTGGAACCGGTATGCAGCCCACAACGGTGCAAGCAATCTGTGGCTGTGCAGCAGTGGCAGCCCTCGTGTGACTCTTGTGGTGCCTAGACGCCGCGCTGGCCGGCATCAACGCAAGTGCAAGCACAACGGTCGTAACAATGGGTACGATTGTTTTCACGCATCAGCTCCACGAGCTTTGGTAGATTATACGGTCGCGGTCAGCGCCCAATGGCCTCGTCGAGCATGATGTAAATTTGCGGAGATCAGATCGAGTTGGACCAAGGGCCAATCGACGGAACGCCGCACCCGAATGTCCGCTTTGGGTCATAAGCGGACATTTGCCCTGCAATAGGCCATGTCGGCGTTAGCCTCGAAAGCCGTATCCGCTTTACCTCCAGATCCGACATTGGGCCTGGGGGCGAGAAGCGGGCTTCCGACCATCCGTGTGCCACGATTGGACCTTGGCAGCCTTCCGATTGACGACTTGCCATGCCATTGTACTCGCTGAGGGTTATCCTACCTTCGACCAGCCCACGGATGTTGAGATGTGCAAGCTACAATGCGCGTTGAGGGGTAGTTTTGATCTCCTTTCGTCGATTTCGAGTCGCTTTTCTTTCGCTTTTGCGTTTGTAGTGTTTTTCATAGGCTTCGTCGTAACGCAAAGCGCAACTGCGGGAACACTCGACGACGTCCGCTCAAGAGACAAGCTGATCTGCGGCGTCAGCCAAGGTCTTCTGGGTTTTTCAGAGAAGGACGTATCGGGCGTTTGGCGCGGATTTGACGTTGATTTTTGCAAAGCTGTCGCCGCTGCTGTGCTCGGCGATACCGGAAAAGTCGAATACGTGCCGCTGTCTGCGACCGTTCGCTTCGATGCACTGACGGATCGCCGCATCGACCTCCTGTCGCGCAATAGTACGTGGACCATGTCACGCGACCTGGAGCTCGGGATCGAATTCGCGGGGGTTAGCTATTTTGATGGACAAGGCTTTCTTGTTCCAACTTTGTTTGGGGCGACCAGTGTTCTTCAACTTGATGGCGCCAGAATCTGCGTGGCCAGCGGCACCACATCCGAACAGAACGCGACCGAATTTTTTCAAAGTAAAAATCTTAAAGTGTCCTTCCTGCGGTTTGATAAATGGGTAGACGCGCGCGCAGCTTATGCGCTCGAGAAATGCGATGTGTTTACCGGTGACCGCTCCGCTTTGGCTGCAGAACGGTCATTGCTTCCGGCGCCCCAAAATCACGTTATTCTGCGTGATGTGATTTCCAAGGAGCCCTTAGGGCCCGTGACGCGCGAAGACGATCCCAAATGGACGGGCCTGGTCCGCTGGTCTCTGTTTGCTCTACTCAACGCGGAGGAGCTTTGTTTAAACATGAAATCTGCGGCGGGCCAGCGTCAGCAGGTGATCGCTCTTGGCGCGCCGGCAACCAAGTCACTTGGATTGGCAGATGATTGGCTCCTCAAGGTGATCGCGGGGGTTGGAAACTACGGCGAGATATTCGAGCGCAACTTGGGTGAAAACACGCCGCTCGATCTAAGGCGTGGAATCAATGCGCTGTGGACACAAGGAGGATTACTGTATGCGCCTCCCATGCAGTGATCGGCTTCGATGGGATTTCATTGCAAGACCGCCGCAGGCTGCGTCGTTAGGACGAACGATGAAATGCATTTGCTCGGTAGTCGTTGCGCTTTGTGTCTCGCTGGCCTTACAGGTTTCAAGTGTGCCGGCACAGATAGTCAGTTCCCCGCGGGAACTCGCCGTCATCCGAATCAATCTCCTCGATCTCTTGGCGAACGAACCAGACCTGCCTCTTCCAATAAGGCAGCGACACGAAGCATTGCAGGCCTACTACCAAACTTACGGCGGCGAACTGCTTTGGCTCGGGAGCAACCGGGCCAGCGCGTTCGTTTCGCGACTTAAGGAGGCGGAAGCCGATGGCCTCGACCCGAATGACTACCCGAGCAAGCGCCTTGCGACCCTCAGTGCAGGCGGCCCGTCGATTGACAAACGAGGCCTCGCGATCATTGAACTCTATTTTTCGGCAGCTTTTCTTGAATATGCCTCGGATCTCAAAGTGGGTCGTTTCCTGCCGAGCAAAATCGATCCCAATTTCTTCATTGAAGGTCGTGCCCTCGACCAGCTGTCAGCGCTTAAGGGCCTCGAGCGTGCCGATAGCATTGATCACTTTTTCGATAAGTGGCAGTCGCCAGGTCGCAACTACGCGGCACTTCGCATCGCTCTTGCCCAACATCGGTCAATTTCTGCCAAAGGCGGTTGGAGCGCTGTCCCGCTGGGAGACCCTATTCGGCCGGGTACGACCGACCCGCGTGTGCCTGCCATTCGGGCCAGACTTTCGCTGACCGAAGGCGGCAGCCAAGTCACCGCAGCCGAGACCCAAGTTTACAACAATGCTTTGGTCGAAGCGGTCAAGCGCTTCCAGGCAAGCCAAGGTCTCGATGTCGACGGAGTCATCGGATCGACGACAATTGTAGCGATGAACGTGCCGGTACAGGAACGCATCAACAGCATTATTTTGGCTATGGAGCGTTTGCGTTGGATGCCCGAGGACCTAGGGCAGCAATATCTGATCGTAAACATAGCGGGGTTCGAACTGCGCCGCATCAACGCGGGCGAAGTCGAAGAGCGGATGGCTGTTGTTGTCGGCAAGCCTTATCACCGAACGCCTGTTTTCAGTGACAGGATCCGGTTTCTTGAGTTCAACCCATATTGGAACGTGCCACCAGACATCGCCATCAAGGAGGAATTGCCCGCGCTTCGAAGCAATGCGGCCAGCCGGGCTGCGCAAGGGTTTGAAGCGGTCCGAGGTGATCAGGTGGTAGACGTCAGGTCAGTCGATTGGGCGGGCGTCGGGGCGGGGCGCTTTCCATACCAATTGCGGCAGCGGCCAGGCACGAACAATGCTCTCGGTCGCGTTAAGTTCATGTTTCCAAACCCCCACAATGTCTATTTGCACGACAGTCCCGCGCACAGCCTGTTCGGACGCAGCGTGCGCGCTTTCAGTCACGGCTGCATCCGCCTATCGAGGCCCCTCGAACTGGCCGAACAAGTTCTGCGTGTGGGCGGCGTTAAGGGATGGACCAAAGAACGGATCGATGATGTTGTTGCATCGACGAAGACCACTGTAGTCAACCTGCGTGAGCCCCTACCCGTTCACATCACCTATCTGACGGCCTGGGTCGATGACGGCGTCGCGAACTTCCGCCAAGATATCTACGGGCATGACGCCAAATTGCTTGCTGCCTTGGAGGGCAAATCTATCGCGTGGTAGAGGGGCAACTTTCGCGTGACTCGCGGCCGCGCCGCAATTCGGCGGAATCTTCCATGTCGTTCAAGCCGGATCGCTGGCCGACTAAGCGGACGATGGCGTCAGGGACACAGAGCATCCCAGGGTATGTAGACTGCGGTAATGAGCTTGCACTGCATTGATGCCTGCTGGGAGGGGAACGCCCACGCGATGCTGCGACCAGTTTTTGCCGGAATAAACTCAGATACCGTTCCATGCACCGGCTGATTAAAATTCCAGACGGGATAAACGTCATATTTCACGCAGATTCTCTTATCGCTCTTGTTATATACATAGCAGCTCACAGTATCGGCGCTTTTTCCTAACTGGGTCGTAATTTCTGCGCTCGCGTCTCTATCGCTCTGCTTGTTTCCAAAATGTTTTGGGGCCGCGTAGGCGCTGCAAGCAAGCATCGCAGCGCAAACTAGAATTGTTGTTGCAAATAATTTCTGAGATTTGGTCCCCGAGAAAGACATTGTCTTTTCCCTTTTTGTGAATTCCGCAGCGGCTCATTGGTTAAAATCGTGCGATGGCCAGCAGCTTGACTGTTCGCGGTTGCCCCGGCGACAGGTTGTTATTGCCGTCGGCCGACGCCCAGTAGCCTTTATTGAAGATATTTTCGATGTTGATTTGCGCCCTCCAGGTCTCATTGATTTTCGCGTAAATCCCGGCGTCAAAACGAACCCAGCCAGGCAGTCTTACGCTATCATCCGATGACGCGAACGAGTCCGAAAAGTAAACCACTCCAAGTGCTGCGCTCCAGACCGGCGTAAACTGATATTTGTTCCACCACGAAAATTGATTCAACGGAACCAGCTGTATCCGATTGCCCGGAACGATCGTTGTTGATGTGGCGCCAGTCACACGCGCATCTGTGTACGCGTAGCCAAGAGTGGATTGCCACTCGGGAGTAATGTAGCCGGTCAAACTGGTCTCGGCGCCCCTGATTCTGTTGCTGCCCGACAGGATGAAAAAACCAGGATTGCTAGGATCGGGCAGCGGAACATTGAAACGGTCGAGATTATATGCGGCAGCCGAGAATAGTAGCCGTGGGTTGATGTTCCATTTGAAGCCGACTTCCGAGTTCTCGAACTTCTGAGGCGCGAGAATTACTGTGCCGTTCGTTAAAGCGCTGAACTGGTCGCCGGGTGCGGGCAAATACGACACCATGTAAGCCGCATACACGGACATGTTTTCCATCGGCTTCACAATTACAGCAGCCTGCGGGGACACATTGTTGTTGACGAGTGTTCGGTTCGTATTGGTGTTCTTGTCCAACGCGGATTCATCGAAACGATCGAAGCGCACGCCGCCAATGATCTGAAGCCAGTTCGTTATGTCAATTGCGTCTCTGGCGTAGAACGATGTTACGTTGAGGGTATAGTCGCTATTGGCGTCAGGCGTCGTCACGCCGGGCGAGAGTGCCCCCGGGAATTGGTGAATAAAGTTCACGGGGCCGAAGTAGGTCGGAGAAAATGGATTGGCGGTAATCGTGTTGGTGCCGGTTGGAAATATTCCGGTATTGCGCAGCGATATCCCCGACTGTTGACCAATCTCGGCGCCGAAGCCAATCGTATGGAAGAGAGGCCCTGTGAACGCCTTATAGATGAAATCCGTTTGGTTGAAGATGTTGTCGCGATTGGTCGTGTTGTTATAGGCGGCACGGTTAAAGACCGTCTGAGCAGGATTAACAGCGCCGGATAGTGGGCCATTTCCAGGATAGATGTTTTGGTAAAATTTATCGTACTGCGCAAACAGCGTCCCGTTTTTAACCGTGAGTCCGTTTCCGAAATCATGGTCGATAAACGCGAATGTCTGCTGCACAGTGGCGATTGCACGATTTAGGTCCGGACTTCCGAAAAACGCTTTCAAATTACCGGCTGGAGCAAATGGATCTGCCGGATTGAAGCGCGTTGATGATGGCGCGACCGCGCTTAGACCTTGAGATGGATTGCCACGGTCGGCTACGCGGTCATCATGGTAGTACTCGTAGCTGAGCCTGACTTTAGTGCTGTCGTTGAACCTGTAGGTTATTGTCGGGTTGATGCCCCAGCGTTCAAACCAGCCGTAGTCGCGGAACGTGTCGCTCGCCTCATACATCATATTGAGACGCGCCGCGAAGTTGTCGTTGACTGCCTGACCAGCATCAACGGTCACGCGCCGATCCGAATAAGATCCAGTTTGTCCCGTTACTTCATAGATTCGCTGGCCATCTGCTTCCTTGAGCGTGCGATTGAGGAGGCCGCCGCCTGCGCCTCGCCCGAACGTCAGCGCGCTTGGGCCCTTCA
>Ga0157378_10006551_pt1 | contig 10179 bp, 13 predicted proteins | sample M65metaG_FD_115309 | JGI IMG/M metagenome (GOLD analysis project Ga0157378, IMG submission 115309) | Miscanthus rhizosphere microbial communities from Kellogg Biological Station, Michigan, USA - M6-5 metaG | ecosystem: Host-associated > Plants > Roots > Rhizosphere > Soil | place: USA: Michigan...
AGAAAGACCTTCTGCCATTTCGTCAACGAGTTTTTCATTCAAGAGCTCGAATGCAGACTTGTGACTCGCGAGGAGTTCGAATGCAATCAGTCGCTCGGGCCACCGACCTCCACGTAGTAATAGGCGAACTAATTTGAAAACGGAGCTCGCTGGAGCAGTCTTAAAAGCGGTTGAGTATTGCCGACGAAGTTTTCTAACCGATGGCACGTCGTGTCGCGAAAGTGAAGCCAGTTCGCGACGGATAGTAGCAACTGTCTCATCGGGCCTAATGTCCACGTAGTAACAATTTTAGGGGCTGCCCTCCGTGACCGCCCGCCCTGCAAAATTTTGCCTTTCATGCGGAAGTAAGCGGGCGGCAACGGAGGGCAGCCCCTACAATTCCAATACAGCAGGCTATCTTCCCCGCTCGAAGATTTCGTGTACGTTCCCGAAAGGATCACTGAAGGCGGCGTAGCGCCCGAACTTATTCACAGCCGGTTCAGGATGCAGAAATCGGACACCTTTGGCGCGTAGATCCGTTAAGGCTTCATCTATAGATGCAACTTCAAAAACAAACACCGAACGTGCAACTTCACTGTAGTTATCGATCGACCCGTTCTGTCGACATTTAAAAGCAATCAATTCGCAGCCCTCTTGCTCAAACTCAAGGGAGCGCTCATCTTGAGACTTCAATCTAAACCCAAGCACGTCGCCGTAGAATTGCTTGGCCTCAGCAAGGTCGGTGACGAAGATCATCATTTTGCCAAGCTTCATCACGAGTCCCAGCGATCTTCAGATCGGTTCGCGTTGAACTTCTGCGCGACAACGTAGCTTCTGTCGCCAAGCACTAATACTTCTAGCGCACTCGAGTCTGTGAATGGATCACTCGTGAACGAAACCTGCCGCGGCTCGCTGACTCCAGCCTTGATTCCCGCGTGTTCAAACACACCCGCGTAGCCTTCCATCAACGGCGCTGGGCCCGTGGCAAACATGCCGTAACGCCCGCGGACTATGTCTACGGGATTACCGTTAAGAAACGTGTTAAAAGGAATCGAATTACCAACCAGTTCGATGTGACGGTTGTAGATCGCTCCCACAATCGCTTCGGCGTTTGAGCAATCACCATGAAAAGACACTGAACACTCAGGATGAATGTATTGCCAAAGCAGCGGGTGGTGATCATCGTGAAGCGAAAAATCCTGGCAATTCCCGAGCGTTAAGTTGTGGTCGAGCACGCCCGCGCATTCAACTTCCCATGCCTGATCCTCGTCCTCGACTGAATCACTTATAAGGTTAACTGAAAGGATTAAGATATCTCCTTCCATGCGCGCACCTGCTAGATCTACCGTGCCCCCGCTTTCGCGAAACTCCGATGAATGGATAATCTCGAGCAGCTCGTCCATTTAGCTAATTAGATAAGTCTTTTCAGAATCATTCTTTTCTCCAGAATTTCAGTCCCACGCTTGATTGTCAACCTGATTTCCTTCCCGTTCTGTAACCACAAGCGTTCGAATTCATCTGATGAGATTTTCTCAATTGCTTTGCCATCAACGGCAGTGATTATGTCACCGGGTTGCAAACCGGCGGCAGCTGCCGGACTATTCGGTTCTACACCTTCAACTTTACTTTCGTTGCAGTCTTCTTCGTTGGAACCAAAAAGAATACCGCTCATCGCAACTTCATAGGGGTCATTGAAAGCCGCGTTCGGCTCGAGAATCATTCGCTGGTGTGCGTAGTCAAGTATCAGCTTGAACCGCCGGAACACTTCTCCTCCAATGATCCCACCCCCCTCTTTGGCATCACCCTCAGTATCCTGCTCAAGGTTCACTATAGGTCCATCAATCATGAACGGACCCAGTTGAATTCGTTTGACGCGACCAACCACCCGTTTCTGTTCTCCGCCAGCTCCAACACCAGTGCCCTTGATGCTTGTTGACAGCGACTCCGCCAGTCGGTGTTTCTTGACGAAAGGGCTACTAAAAACGAACGCGCTATCGCCGCCCGTATCCACCTCGAGCTGACTAACTACCGATCGACCTCCATCGAGAAAAATGTTTACTTCAGCAAGCGGTGTTCGCCTGCCAGTAAGCAACAGAGGTACAACTTTTCCGTCACCAGAATACGTGTACGTCTTGGGGTTATAGAGATTGATCACACTGTTGGGATAGTCAATCTCGACGATGAACTGATTGATAAAATCGTAGCCAATGATTCCATCGAATTGAACACAGGGCGATTTGTCTAACGCGAGTGTGGCAACTATCTGGTTTGTGACTTCGGCTCCTTCAACACTCAATGAAACGCCATTCACCAATCCCACATGAATCGCTCCACCAGTCGCCGTCCCGTCGGCCTGTCCGTCCACCTTCAGTTTCAGTTCCGCGACCAGGGCCGCGTTCACCATTGAAACAGAGGCGCCTGTGTCGAAGATAAACTTTAGGGGGCGCGAACCATTTACTCGAGCGCGAACGAAGATGATGTTGTTATCGAGCTCAATTGGGATTTTCGTACTATTGCCGGCGGTGAACCGGGAACTGACTGGAGGACCGTCCTCGCGTGCCTTACGGCGGTTCTGCCCCTCGCCCACCGTGGATGAGACCATGCTGAAAGCGACAAAGGCGATGACTGTAATGATTCTTTGCATTGTGATTTCTCCCTTCATTCGCGTGTTTGTTAGACTGTCGGCCCTATCCCCAGGGCGCTTCTGAAAACGACCTGGCGACTATCGCCGATTGTGCGTAAGGAAGTCCTCAGCGGCGCAGTCAATTGTTTCTCAACGAATACTCAACGGTCTTATGGCGCAGCAAGCAACAGACTTATACGAGTTTGGTCCTTTTCAAATCGATACTCAAAATCGGCTTCTATTTCGGGACGGTCAACCAGTTCCCCTAAAGCCGAAAGTGATTGACACTCTGTTGCTGTTGGTAGAAAACAGTGGCCGCGTTCTGGAAAAGGACGAACTCATTGAGAAGCTTTGGCCTGAAACCTTTGTCGACGAAGCAAATCTAACTCAGAACATCTACGTCCTGCGAAAGGCTCTAACCACGGGTGCCGACTCCACAAGCTACATCGAAACAATACCCCGACGCGGTTACCGGTTTACCGGCGACGTAAAAAAGATATCCGCCGGCGCCACAGTTGTTGAAGCAGAGACAGGTACTACGCGCACGACCGGTACCGGGCCGCGTTGGATGTGGGTTGCGGTTGGCGTGGCACTCGTCGCGATTCTGGGTGCGGTAGCTTTTCGTCTGCTTGCGAGTCGGTCCAGGCCAGCTGTTTCGAGTAGCAGCGTCAAGAGCCTCGCGGTTCTTCCGTTCCGGCCTCTGACTGGTGGATCCGAGGATGATTACATCGGTCAGGGCATGGCCGATGCGCTAATCACAAAACTTAGCAACACTCAACGGCTCAATGTGCGACCAACCAGTGCCGTTCTCAGATACAACAACGCGAACATAGATCCCATAGCTGCCGGCCGCGCATTGGATGTTGAGGCGGTGCTGGATGGAAAAGTACAGCGAGTAGGAGATCGAGTAAGGGTCACAGTTCAGCTGTTGCGTGTGGCCGACGGTGCTTCGTTGTGGGCAGACCAGTACGACGAAGACTTCACCGGAATCTTTGCGCTTCAAGATTCAATTTCAGCGCAGGCTGCGCGATCGCTGACGCTTCAACTCACCGGCAACGAGGCTGCGTTGATGCGGAAGCACTACACTCAAAACGCCAGGGCTTACGAATCCTATTTACAGGGACGCTACTTCTGGAACAAAAGGAACACTGCAAGCTTCCGGAAAGCAATTGAATATTTCGAACAGGCGTTGGCTGTCGATTCAAATTACGCACTGGCTTACGCCGGCCTTGCGGACAGCTACATTCGACTCAACGAATCTGGCGCACCGATGAACGAAGAAGCCGTGCCCAAAGCGAAGGCGGCAATCATGAAGGCGTTGGCAATTGACGATTCGCTTGGAGAGGCACATGCAACGCTTGGCTTCATCAAGTTTCGGCACGACTGGGATTTTGCAGGTGCCGATAGCGAGTTCAAGCGGGCAGTCGAACTCAATCCCAACTATTCAGAAGCCCATCAGTGGTACGCCTTCTATTTGTTAGCAGTAGGCAAAACCAATGAGGCCGACGCTGAAATCAAACGCGGGCAGGAGTTAGATCCGCTTTCAGTCAGCTTCAATTCGAATCTTGCGATTTATCTTTTCTTCCGTCATGACTTTGAGCGAAGTATCACTCAGGCTCGCAAGACGCTGGAGATGGAACCTGATTTTTCGCAGGCACGTGCGACCTTGGGATTGAGCTACGAACAGAAGGGTTCGAACAAAGAAGCAATTGCTGAACTCACCAAAGCGCAGCAGGCTTCGGGTGATGTAGCGATGGCGTCCTGGCTCGGCCATGCATTAGCGCAGGACGGACAGACGAAGGAGGCGCGGCGCATATTGTCAGAAATTGAAGAGTACGCTAAGAAGAATTACGTGCCGCCGTACAATCTCGCTGTTCTCCACGCAGGTCTGGGTGAGCGACAACAGGCAATGGACTTGTTGGAAAAAGGCTTTGCGGATCGGTCGTTGAGGCCCGTGTGGGTCAAATTCGATCCGCGCTTGGATGGCTTACGACAGGACGGCCAGTTTCTTCAACTCATTCAGCGAATGGGATTGTGATCAGTCAAGCTGCTTTTCCAGATAAACACTCAACGGATCTTCCACGTATTCCCCGAACGGTTCTCGACGCCGGAAGCCCCAGTTTTGATAAAGGCCGATAGCGTCGACCTGGTAGATTCCGGTTTCGAGCCGTAACACGTTCACGCCCTGCCCGCGCGCGTGTTCTGCGAGATGATTGAGCATCGCCTTGCCTAATCCTTTGCCGCGGTGAATCGGACGCACAAACATCCGCTTCACTTCCCCGTATTCACCATCGAACATTTTGATTCCACCACACGCGGCAAGTGCGTCGTCACAATAGGCAACGAAGAAGACCACGCCCTCACGCAGAAGCTTATCTACGCTATATGCATGTCGACTTTGTGGAGGATATGGATGAGCGAGTAGATGATCATCCAGTTCTCCTATGAGTTGAACTGCGTCAGCAGAATCTGGCGCAACCTTGATAATGTTGATGGTCATTCAGCAGGGATCGATTAGGGTCGCACGGCTTTTGTAATGCCACAGAGAGCGCATCCAACGACGGAGCTTTTGCCAGAGAGTCGGCTCAACGACGGCCGAGTCGCTTGGTGGCGTACCCGCCATTATCCGACTCGCAATCGCGCAACATTCGTTGCAGATATAAACATGTGGTCCAGCGACCAGCTTTTGCACTTGGGATTCTTTCTTGTAGCAGAACGAGCAGCGCAACTGTTTTAGTTTAATCATCTCAGTTACCTCCGTCGAACGATGTAAGAGAGACCCGACGCGATCCCGATTTGTCGGGATACTGACTGTCTTCTCAGCGCTTCTTTGCAGGCACCGTCGATTTCGCTTTCTTCGACGCTTCTTTCACTCGGAACTCCACGAGTCGAGTTATCAGATCGTACGGAATGGGTTCGTCTAGTGGAAACTTGATTGTTGCTTTACTGCTCCCATACCGGTCAAGCTCTTTTTTGAACGCGGCAACAGCTCGAGGGGCGGGGTAAACGCCAATATGGTTTTTGTACGCCGCGAAATGAATCAGATTCCCGTTAAGTTTGAACGTTGGTATCTGATAGCTGATCGCCTCCTCAGCCTTCGGTGCTGCTTTTCTGATCGTCGACCTGATCTTCTTCAGGATTTTCTGAACGTCTTGTGGAAAGCCGCCGATATATTCGTCGATGTCTTTGGAGGTTGTGGGCATAGGTTGCTCCGTGTCAATAAAGCTTCGGGATCAAACGTTTCGTTGTGGACGAATACTGAAGGTACTGTTGACCCAGTGCATCGCGCAACGCTTCATCCTCAACATGCATTCGGTATGCGGCCGCGATGAAAAATGGGACAGAACTGAAGGCGAGGCTGAACCAGGTTGAGAAACTCAGTCCTAATCCGAGATGTGCCAGCAGCGCTCCTGTATAAGCAGGATGCCGGATGTGTTTGTACAGACCCAAGCGAACAAGTTGATGATCATTGTGGATGAGCACAGTGCCTGTGAAGTATTTGCCAAGGGTACGTATGGCGGAAAGGCGAATGATGATTCCCACTATTAAAAGCACCAGGCCAATCGGACGAATCACATTAGCACCGGTCACGATTTGTCCTATGCCGATGAACCCAAGCACCAGACCAATTGGCTGCAGAAGATTGGCAATATCCCAAAGCTTTGCGGAGTGTTTGTCGCAATTCTTAGCCGACTTGATTCGACGGCGACGCGATAACGACAGTTCAAACAACAGCCAAAGGAGTGCAACTAAGCATGCAATTATTGGAATCAACATGGGTCTTCGCGTAGAAGGTTCAGTGAGTCACTGGGGTGGAACCGCTCCCGCTGGAACTAGAAACAACTTCACATTCGGTTCTTTCGTCTTTGCCCTCTCTTCATACGTTATCCGACCTGGATTTATCTTTTGGCTCTCGACCAGATACACCATCGCACGTTTCTCGAGCGGCCATTTACCTTCCGACACGATATAGCCGATTGCGCCCGGGTCATTGCGCAGAGCGAATGCAAAGTTATCTAGCTTCGGTTTCAACTGCTGAAAGTTTAGGCGCCCGAATTCTTCCACAATCGTGACAGGTCGCGGCCGGTCAATTATGAGGCTTAAGCTCGCTGTGGTCTTTGTCACACACGCGGCTGGAACTCCTGTGACCTTCACGGTCGCCGTGTAGGGGTCCAATACCGATTCTTCTACCGATCGTCCGTTACGATAGATGACGGCTTTGCGACTTCGACTTCCAATAACTGTAATCTGCGGTGTTCCCTGACCTCTGATAATGCGCCCGCCGATCACAGTCCACTCGTACGACAGCTTCAGGTCAGCGGATGCGCCACTCACATCAGCACGAAACAAATAGGGATCTTCGTAACAACGGTTACTACCTACACAAGAGACCGAAACGACTGGACATTGCGTGTCTGATTTATTGATCGATTGTGCAGTAACATTCCCGAAGGTTGTCACAAAGATCAGCGTGACAACGATAATCGGAATCTTTATTTTGTTCGACTCGCTCATTTAGTCAATGTCCGCTCAAACTGCACGGGCTCTAAGACTCGGTTACTTAACTGACCCACGAGCAACTCGATCCCTTCCACTCAAAAGGTACCCACTTGCCATCCTTCTTCTGAAGCACGTGAAATCCCCCTTCGCCACATAACAATCCACAACTGTGACCCATGAGACCACGGCGATCGTTTTGTCTTCATTAAATCCTACGGCTGAAAATTCCAAAAACCCTTTCGAATCCGGGTAGTAGGCGTGAAAGAGTTCCCAGTCTCCTTTGCCCAGAGTCGATTTCAATTGCTCGTTTGAGACTAGTTCATGCGAGAGGGCCGTATCAAATTTGTCCTGTAACAGCCAGGCAGATGCGTTTATGCGAGTGTAATCCTTGATAGCGGGACCGACAGTTTGTTCAAACTCCGGTTCAGGACGAAGGCACATATGGTAGACACGTGTCTCACGAAGGATCACCAGATGTTTTGCATGAGAGTCCCTGATGATCCAGTCTGACGGAAGAATCGTGGAGTAAACAATATACGCCTCGGGATCCTGGTAGTCTCTAGCTGGGCCGGCGGCTGCTTGTCTTGCCTGGAATGGCGAGGGAAACAAAACCGCGAGGACTAAGAGTACTAACATATCGTTCACCTGTTGATTCCGACTTCACGCCTCGAAAGATACGGAGGGTGTCGATGATCGTAGAAGCACGAAGCTAACGGATCAAGCCCCGTTGAGTGACTCTCTTTAGTCTTATCTCAACACTGCCTCAAGCGCCTGTAATCGTTCACTCGTCGACCCTAGTGGTTCGATAATCAACAAATCAGAAAATAGGTCGAACTGATTATCAATTAAGATCGATTCGAGCTTTTCGTCGACCAGCCTTCTGAGTTCCGGATCCTCTTCATTCGAAACGTCAAAGTCCTGCTCTTGCAACCGCAATAAGACTATGACATCGACACCTTTCATTTCGGATCGCACCGTTCGCACACACTCTGCCGCGATTTGCGAAGCTTGTGAGTCCCGACCGAGATCTCGAAGCGCGAGCATGTAAGCGAGATAGTCTGCCGGACAACGCTCGAAGATCACATTGTCACTGTCGCGGTATTGTTCGAGTCGATTGACGCAATGCTCCAACTGCCGTCGAAAATCCTCAGCCGAAGGCTCCGCTGCAAACGACTCCCCGAGTTCGTCCTGCATCGTTTCGTAAGCCTCAGGTTCGTGGGTGTATTCAGAATGGGTGATGAGGAACTCATCGATGAGTGTGCTCTTACCGCAGCAGTGAGTTCCAGAGATGGCGATCCTCATGAAGATGATCCAGGTGCAGCTCAGAACAGGAGCGAAGCGACTGCTTCCAACTAACGAGAGCAAGATCGACGGAGAGACAGTCGCTTCGCTCCTGTTCTGACGTCGGTCGGTTATCACAGTGTGGTAACTAGTAGCTCTGACGTCATTACGAGTGCGGCTTGCAAGACTATACCGGTCGGACCAACGATTTCAGATGCGCCGTACGATACGAATCCGTCGGACCGTCCTACCACATCCGCCCGAACGATGTGAACATTATTCTGCTTCGCAAGCTTTATGTCAGCCTTTCTTGCGTCTGAAACGAGGTCGGCTCCTCCTCTTTCTTCAGGCAAGGCGTTATTAGTGGGGATGAATAATGTCGTGGCTCCTTTCGCGACCATTGTCCTTGCTGGTTCCTCATAGTTCGAATCGAGACATATCAATATTCCAAACGTTAGACCTTCGATCGTAAAGACTGGCGGCGCGTCGCCTGCTTTGTAAATGGACTTGTTGATGAAAGGATGGTTCTTTCGATAGATACCTACCACAGAGCCTTGATGAAATACTGCTGCTGAGTTGAAGAGGTAGCCGCGATCAATTTCAGTGAAGCCGACGATTGTTGTAACTGACTTACTGGCTAATGGCGCAAGGAACTGATTGAGCTGGCCGTTCTCTACGCTAACCGCAAACTTCATAGGTTCGTTGGAATAATCCGCCAGACCTCCGAGCACAGCTTCCGGACAACACAGCATTTCGACCTCGTTTGCTTCGCACCAAGCGATCTGCTGTCGAATGAGATCGAGAATGTCTAAGGAACGAATTGCTTCAAGCGGGGCCTGGTACGCGGCGACTTTCATTCGCGAAACCGATGACGGTAGTTGTTCTTGGCGTTGGCCTTTGCACAAAAGGTCTTGAAGGGCGTGATGAGGATTCAGAACCGAAGACACCAAAACAGCGACTCGCTTCGGCTCCAGATTCTGAACGGGCTACGTCGTGCTCCTTTCACTTGGTCTGTACATCAGTTGAGTCAAGTATGTGCTTTACCCGTTGAAAAACGCTAGTTGGAGTCGGGTACCAGAAGGGATTGGTTGTAACGACCTTGCGACCGTCAATCTCAACGCTTAATTCTCCTAACCCGCCTTTTCGAAGCTCGACTTCTGATTGAGTTTCACTGCGTAGTCGTTGTGCCACACGGGCAGCAATCATCTGCTTGACAGGTCAAAGCGAGCAGTAATAGATACAGATTCTCGTCATTGCTTTACTCTAGGTTGAGTTGAGGCCCGTAACATGATTTTCAACTACAGAACGGGAGCGAAGCGACCGATGTCAACGTCGCAAACACCCAATGTACATTGAGATCGGTCGCTTCGCTCCCGTTCCGTGGTTGAGTCAATTTAACTCTTCGACTGATACGAACGAGAATTTAGCTCCGTGGGTTCACGCGCGCAACTCTGCTGTCTCTGAAAACTCGTCAATCCTGAAATCCTGGTCGAACCACCAGACCTCACAACCAACCTGGAACTATCAGTACCAACCACGTAATCAGTGGCCCAACCGCAACCACGATCGCACTATAGACAAGCATCTGACGATAGAAGTGTTCCCGATCGACACCTTGTGAGTTAGCAACAACCAACGCACCGTTCGTTGAGAAGGGACTCACATCAACAATCGTTGACGACACCGCAATCGCCGCGACGACACCGCCTGATTGAACATGACCCTGAAGCAGGAACGGTACGGCAAGTGGAATCGTAGCGCCCAGCACAGCAATCGACGATGCGAACGCCGACACA
>Ga0157378_10006552_pt1 | contig 10178 bp, 8 predicted proteins | sample M65metaG_FD_115309 | JGI IMG/M metagenome (GOLD analysis project Ga0157378, IMG submission 115309) | Miscanthus rhizosphere microbial communities from Kellogg Biological Station, Michigan, USA - M6-5 metaG | ecosystem: Host-associated > Plants > Roots > Rhizosphere > Soil | place: USA: Michigan...
CGTCGCCCTGCAGACCGCGTCGCCGCCCGACACCAACGAGACCTGAACCTTGCCGCGGGTCGGATCGTTGTAGAAGATCGGGCCGCCGGAGTCCCCGTTGCAGGTTCCGCTCTCACCTTTGGCGATGTTCATCGACAGCCTCAGCACATCGTTGGTGGGGTTGAGCGCGTTGTAGGTGAGATTGTCGGCGATGTAGCGGATGAGGAACGTTGCCGTGTTGCTGCCCGACGGATCGGCGGGTCCCGTCTGTTGGCCGGGAATCGGGAACTTCTCACCGGTGCCGTACCCGACCGCCGTGAACCTCAGATTGCGAGCGGGGTTCCGCACGCTGCTGATGACCGATGACAGGTAGCCGGGATCGGGAGCGATCCGGACAGGAGTGAGCGCGCCCCAGCGCTGCGTCACGGTCTGCCCGATCGAGTTCTGGGCAGTGGCCGGGAACACCACGAGCCCGTAGTCGAACGTCTCGAAGGGGGCATCCTTCGCGGGGAAGCTGATCGGAACTCCGCCTCTGACGTAGAAGGTGGCATCGGTCGTGGTGCCGTTCACCTGGTTGTTCTGATCGAACGAGACACCGACCGAATCCAGAGTTCCGGCGGCGATCTCCGCGCTCCACGCGTCGGTGCAATGCGCAGCGGTCAGGATGACGATCTTGGTCGCGTCGCGGCTGAGCAGACTGCCGCTACAGCTGACGCGGGCCAAGTTCTGAGCCTCGACGATGCCGCGGACCGACGCGACGTTCGGGAATTCGTTGGCGAGGTCCTGTCGACCGAATGTGATGGCGTACGCGGGCGCGGCAACGCCAAGAGCGAGCGCGCCCGTGGCCAACAGTCCAACGAGCTTGGTCCTGAACTTCATGATGGGGATTCCTCCACTGTCAGATCGTCGAGCCGCCCGCGGGAGCCATGATTGCCGAAACGTCGATGCTCCGGTAGTCGCCCGCTCGGATGACTACACCGAGCTGCACAGTGCCAGCATCGCGGAGTCGGTGAGGTCGGCGAGGCCGTAGTCCATGCGGTCCGGCCAGGTGGAGAACTTGGCGATCACCGTGTTCGAGGGACGGTGGATCATCAACATCTGCCCGTTGATGCCGAGCCCGCAGTAGATGCCGGCGACACTGTCGTAGACCCACCAGAAGTCGCGATAGCAGGCGTTCGGACCTGCACGTCCGGCCTGCGGCGGAAGTACGAACGCGTCGATGAGTTCCTGGTCACGCGTCACCGGCCGGCGAATCCACTCGGACGGCACGATCTGTTGCCCGTCGACCGCACCGTCGTGGAGGCACATCAGACCGAATCGACAGAGGTCCTCGAGCGTGGTGCAGATGCCTCCCTCGACGACGGGGAAACCGGCGGAGTCGACGATGATGTCGGCGTCGCGGTTCGCGACGTGCGACCAGATGTGTTCGGAGAACAGATCCGCGAACGTCCGACCGGTCGCCTCGCTCATCACCCACGCCAACACGTCGGGAAGGATCGACCTGTACTTGAACGGCCCGCCATGGACGCTGTCGTTGTCGAGCGATTCGATCCAGTCGTAGGTGTTCGCCGGCAGATCGGTGCGGACCGCGGTGGTGTAGCCGGAGATCTGCTCGATGAGGCGACCATGGCTGTTCGGATCGTCGTAGTTCTCCTCGTCGAAATTCGTGCCGGCGCGCATGTCGAGCAGATGCTGCAACGTGCAACCGCTCCACGCCGTGCCGTGCAGACGCGTGACGTAGTCCGGCACGGTCGCGTCGAGGTCGATCACACCCTGTCCGACGAGCACGCCGGCGAGCGTCGATGTCAGCGACTTCGACACCGACATCAACAGGTGCGTGTCCGTCGGACGCATGACGCCGCCGTACTGCTCGAACGTGACGACTCCGTCGACTGCGACCAGCACCCCAGCGGTGAACGTCGCCTCGAGCATCTCGTCGAACCGCCACCGACGACCGCGGTGCTCGAACTCGAAGCCGCCGAGAGTGTCGAGCCGACGCGGCAGGGGAGGCAGCGCAACACTGGAGCCGCCGATGCGCGCGGTGCGGGTCAGCTCGCGAACGTGCACGAAACCCCAACGGTTGAACGGTCCGTCGATCCAGTTCTGCGAGGTCACCCCGTCGCGCATCGCCGCACACGCTAGGCACTTACGATCGAGGCGTGAACATTTTGTACACTCCAACGACGTCGACGAAGGGGGTTCCGTGCTCGCAGAACGATTGAACAACCTCGGGACGGAAACCGCGTTCGCGGTTTCGCTGGCCGCCGCAGAGTGGGGCGCGAAGGGCAACAAGATCTATCCCTTCCATCTCGGCGACATCAACCTGCCGACGCCGGCCAACGTGGTCGAGGCGATGAACAAAGCGATCGCCGACGGCAAGACCGGTTATTGCGCGGCCGCCGGCATCGTCGCGTTGCGCACTGCGCTGGCCGACGACGTGGGCAATCGCCGCGGGCTCACCTACGGTCCCAACAACGTTGCGATCGAACCGGGCGGCAAGCCGGTCATCGGGAAGTTCCTCCAAGTCGTGATGAACCCCGGCGACGGCGTGCTGTTCCCGACACCCGGCTATCCGATCTATGAGAGCCAGGTCGAGTACTTCGGCGGCGTCGCCCAGCCGTATCGCTACAACCAGACCGCCACCGGCTTTGCCATCGACTTCGACCACCTCCGCAGTCAGATCACACCTGCCACTCGCGTGCTGATCTACAACAACCTGCAGAACCCACTCGGCTGTGAGAGCTCGCTCGACGAGATGAAAGCGCTCGCGGAACTGGCCATCGAGCGCAACCTCTGGGTGCTCAGCGACGAGGCCTACTTCGAGATGCGGTACTCCGGCACGAGCCACTCGATCGCCTCGCTGCCGGGAATGCGCGAACGTACGGCGATCCTGTACACGTTCTCGAAGAAGTTCGCGATGACCGGATGGCGGCTCGGTGCGGCAATCGGACCCGACGAACTCATCGCCCAGATCGTGAAGATCAACACCAACGACGAGAGTTGCACCACTCATTTCGTGCAGGAGGCCGGGATCGAGGCGTTGCAGGGCGATCAAACAGGTGCCAAGGCGATCCTCGCCGAGCTCGAGCGGCGGCGCGACGCGGCAGTCGCCGAACTGCAAGCCATCAAAGGCATCGTCATCGCCAAGCCGGAGAGCACCTTCTACCTGTTTCCCAACGTCACCGACGCCATGGACGCGTTGGGCTTCACCGACGTCACCGCGTTCGCTGACGCGGCGCTGCGCGCGACCGGCGTGTCGTTCTGCACCCGCCGCCACTTCGGGCGGCCCTTGCCCGGCGAGACCGAGCAGTACGTGCGCTTCGCCTACTCCGGAATCAGCGTCGAGGACATCCAAGAAGGTCTCGGCAAGCTGCGGGACTGGGTCGAGGCCGCCTGATGACCCAACCGAGGATCATCGTCGCAGGACGGATCCCCGACGCCGGTCTCGATGTGTTGCGGCCTCACGGCAACGTGTGGGGATGGAAGCACGACGAACCGATCGAGATCAACGAGCTGTACGAGCGCATCGCAGGCGCCGATGCGGTGCTGACGTTGCTCACCACAAAGATCGACCGCAGCTTTCTCGAGGCCGCCGGGCCGCAGCTGAAGGTCGTGTCGAACGTCGCTGTTGGCTACAACAACATCGACGTCGCCGAGTGCCGGGCGCACGGGGTGATCGCCACGAACACCCCAGGGGTCCTGACCGACGCCACCGCCGACATCGCGATGGCGTTGATCCTCATGTCCACGCGGCGTCTCGGTGAGGGTGAGCGCATCGTCCGCAGTGGCAAGCCGTGGCAATGGGGGATGTTCATGCTCTTGGGCTCGGCCATCCAGGGCCGGCGCCTGGGCATCGTCGGGATGGGCGCCATCGGGCAGGCGTTGGCCCGCCGGGCGCGTGCGTTCGGCATGTCCGTGGCCTACAGCAATCGCCGCGCGGTGTCACCCGAGATCGAAGCAGAGCTCGACGCCGAGCGCTTGGACCTCGACGAGTTGCTGGGCACGTCCGACGTCGTGTCGATCAACTGCCCGTACTCCGCCGACACGCACCACCTCATCGGCCCCGAGCAGTTCGAGCAGATGCGGTCGTCGGCATATCTCGTGAACACCGCTCGCGGTCCCATCGTCGACGAGGCGGCGTTGGTTCGCGCGTTGCGCAGCGGCGAGATCGCCGGGGCCGGGCTCGACGTCTACGAGCACGAGCCACAACTGGCTCCGGGCCTCGCCGATCTCGACAACGTGGTGTTGATCCCGCACCTGGGTTCGGCCACCATCGAGACCCGAGCGGCGATGGCCACCCTGGCCGCACGCAACACGGTTGCCGTGTTGAGTGGTCAGCCGCCGCTGACGCCGGTCACCTGACCCTGGGGCCAGCGGCGCCCGCAATCCGGAGGCCATGGTGCGGACTGCGGGCCGACGGTAGCCTTGGGGCACCATGCGAGCGTCACTTGCGGATCTGTTGTCCAGCGGTCGAACTCTTCTCGCAGATGGGGCGACCGGCACCAACTACTTCGAGCGTGGTCTCGGAGCCGGCGACCCACCTGAGTTCTGGAACTTGGAGCAACCCGAGAAGGTTCGGACACTCCATCAACAGTTCGTCGAGGCCGGTGCCGACATCATCTTGACCAACACGTTCGGGTGCAACCGGCAACGTCTCAAGCTCCACGGTTTTCAGGACCGCGTCTACGAGCTCGCACGGCGCGCCGCGGAGATCGCCCGTGAAGTAGCCGACGCTGCCCCTCGACCTGTCGTCGTCGCCGGGTCCATGGGCCCCACCGGCGAGCTGTTCGAGCCGCTCGGCCAGCTGACCGATGAGGCTGCGACCGAATCGTTCGCCGAACTGGCCCGCGGTCTGAAAGACGGTGGCGCCGACATCGCCTGGATCGAGACCATGTCCGCGAAAGAGGAGATCCGCGCCGCCGCCAGCGGTGCCTTGCTGGCCGGGTTGCCGTACACGGCGACCTGTTCCTTCGACACTGCCGGACGCACGATGATGGGGTTGCTGCCCGGCGATCTGCCGCACGTGTTCGACGGGCTGGCAGAACCGCCCATCGCGATCGGCGCCAACTGTGGCGTGGGTGCCAGCGACACGCTCGTGTCACTGCTAGCCATGACCGAACGCGACGTCGATACGTACCTGATCTCGAAGGGCAACTGTGGCGTGCCGTACTTCGAGGGCACCGAGGCCGTCTACACCGGCACGCCGGAGCTGATGGGCAAGTACACGAAGCTGGCCGTGAAGGCCGGTGCACGCATCGTCGGTGGCTGTTGCGGAACTTCGCCGACGCACCTCGCAGCGATGCGTCGGTCGCTCGACGAGTTGATCGCCAAACCGACGATCGACGACATCATCGAAGCCACCGGACCGCTGGTCAACGCCGTTCCGTCCGGCGCGGCGCCGGATCGCGAGCGTCGACGCGGACGACGCGGCGAGTAATCTCCGGGCCGGGTCGGCCCGCGGGCCGCTGACACGGAGGTCGCAATGTCACAAGAGGTTCGCGGAGTCGTGGCGCGCGCGAAGGGCGCGCCGGTCTCGATCGAGACGATCGTCGTGCCCGATCCCGGGCCCGGCGAAGCGGTCGTGAAGGTGCAGGCCTGCGGTGTCTGCCACACCGATCTCCACTACCGCGAAGGCGGCATCAACGACGACTTCCCGTTCCTGCTCGGGCACGAGGCAGCCGGTGTCGTCGAGGCCGTGGGGGAGGGCGTCACCAACGTTGCGCCCGGTGACTTCGTGATCCTCAACTGGCGCGCCGTGTGCGGCACGTGTCGCAGCTGTCTTCGCGGCCGGCCGTGGATCTGCTTCAACACGTTCAATGCAACCCAGAAGATGACGCTCACCGACGGCACGGTGCTATCGCCGGCACTCGGGATCGGCGCCTTCGTCGAGAAGACCTTGGTCGCCGCCGGGCAGTGCACCAAGGTCGACCCGGAGGTGCCGGCGACGACTGCCGGCCTGCTGGGTTGCGGTGTGATGGCCGGCATCGGCGCGGCGATCAACACCGGCAACGTCGGCCGCGGCGATTCGGTCGCTGTCTTCGGATGCGGCGGCGTGGGTGATGCGGCGATAGCGGGCGCCAGGCTGGCCGGTGCTCACACGATCGTGGCCGTCGACATCGACGACCGCAAGCTGGAATGGGCCAAGGAGTTCGGCGCGACCCACACGTGCAACTCGCGCAACACCGACCCGGTCGAATACATCAAGTCGGTCACCGGCGGAAACGGGGCCGACGTCTGCATCGAGGCCATCGGCAATCCGGTCGCCTACCGACAGGCCTTCGACGCCCGCGACCTTGCGGGCACCGTGGTGCTCGTCGGTGTGCCGAGACCCGACATGGTGATCGAGCTTCCGTTCATCGAGGTCTTCGGTCGCGGCGGCGCGTTGAAGTCGTCGTGGTACGGCGACTGCCTGCCGTCACGCGACTTTCCGATGCTCGTCACCCTGCATCAGCAGGGCCGGTTGCCGCTCGACAAGTTCGTCAGCGAGACCATCTCGCTCGACGCTGTGGAAGAGGCCTTCCACAAGATGGAGCGTGGCGAGGTGTTGCGCAGCGTCGTCGTCCTGTGACGATCGAACTGGTCACCACCGACGGCATCTTCGCCCTCGACGGCGGCGAGTGGGAGGTCACCAACAACATCTGGTTGGTCGGTGACGACCGCGAGGTGATCGTCTTCGACGCCGCCCACGACGCCGCTCCCATCGTCGACGCTGTTGCCGGTCGTCGCGTCAAATCGATCGTGCTGACGCACGGTCACAACGACCACATCAACGCCGCCATCCCCCTGCGCAATGCCGTCGACGCCCCTGTTCTGTTGCACGACGCCGACACGATGCTGTGGGATGCCGTGTGGCCCGACGACCGTCCCGACGGCTTCTTGATCCCCGGTGAGCTGTTGAAGGGCGGGGGACACGAGCTCGGCGTGCTGCACACGCCCGGTCACTCGCCCGGTTGCTGCTGCTTCTACGACGTCGGGTCGAACGCGGTGTTCAGCGGCGACACGCTGTTCTGCGGCGGGCCCGGCGCCACGGGCCGCAGTTTCAGCGACGAGCCGACGATCCTGCAATCGATTCGCGACGTGCTGCTGCAGCTTCCCGACGAGACCATCGTCCACACAGGTCACGGCGAGAGCACGACGGTCGGCGCCGAACGCATGGGCGTGCTCGACCGCATCGCCGAACTGCATCTGTGACACACCGATGACGCGGACGAGGAGAGGCGCCGAAGCACCTCTCCTCGTCACATCAAAGTTGAACTGTTGAAGAACCCGACATCTCGTGTGCACCGACGGGACCAGCTTCGGTGAGATGTGCGGGCGGAGGTCGGCGGGGTTTCGCCAGACGGTCCAGTCCGAAGGCCGTTAGCGGCCAACCACCTCCAGAGTCCCACTACATAAACCTGTCATCAGTTGGACCACCTCCCTTCTCTGGTGGACACATTCAAACAGCAGACGTCTTTCTTTTCAAGCCACTTTGAACGGTCACGGTCGGCGGCGCGCCAGGTACTGCTTGGCCAGTTCGTGCAGGCGGCGGCGATCGAAGCTGGGATCGTGGCCGGCGTGCACGACGGTGACGGGAAGGGTCAACAGTCGATCCATCGTCGCGCAGTAGTCCTCGATGGACGACTCCGGCAGTTCGTCGAGCAGCGGGCCGTCGTAGATCGCGTCGCCGGAGAACAGCGTGCCCGTCCTCTCCTCCCACAGCCCGATCGAGCCCGGAGAATGTCCGGGGAGATGGATGACGTGGAAGCAGCGATCACCGAGATCGATCTCGTCGCCCTCGTCGATGTGCCGCACTCGGGCAACGGGTTGCTGGTTGAACGAGTCGGCCGCCATTCCAGGGGGAAGGGCAGTGACGAAGTACGGCTCGGGCATCGGATAGCCGGCGGCCTCGAGCGCGTCGACGGCCTCGTCGCCCCACGCCTCGCGCGGCACCAGCGACGAGATCGGCGGGTCTAACAGGAGTGGCGCCTCGACGGGGTGAACGCGCACATCGGCGAACTCGTGATGCCCTCCGATGTGGTCGTCGTGACCGTGCGTTGCTACCGCGGTGACGTCCTTGTCGAGGAGATCGACCATCGCCGCGGTGAGGCTCATGAATCCCATGCCGGTGTCGACGACGAGGTCGCGATCACGACCGCGCAGATGCCAGATGTTGCACCGCATCAACGGGATCACGTGCGGTTCCCACAACAGGGTGAGCGAGTCGTCGATGGTCTTGCGTTCGAACCAACGGTCGGCGATGGGTAACACGGTCATGGTTTGGGCTTCTTCGCCCGGCTCGGCGCAACTCGCGGCGGCTCACCGGCCATCTTCGGGTACACCGGCGGCCACGGCGCATCCTGCAGCCCGGCCTCCTGGTCGGCGCGCACCATCTCGAGCAACGGTTCGAGCGATTGCGGTGCATCGTTCATCGCTGCCCAGGCGTCACCGTGCTCGACAACCCACGCCGGCACCGTGGCGATGGTCATGTCGTGCGGCCGCAACGTCGACAGCATGTCCCACCGGAACGGGAACGACACAGGGGCGTGGTCGAGGGCCCGTACAGACCAGGGCGCGAAGACCGTCTTGTGCGGCGCGTTCTGATTGAAGTCGATGAAGATCCGCTCACCTCGTTGCTCCTTCCACCACTGCGCAGTGATGAGGTCGGGATGACGACGTTCGAGCTCGCGGGCGACCGCGACCGCGGCACTGCGCACGGCGAAGCTGTCGTGGCTCGGTACCAGGCGGACGTACACGTGCAGCCCGCGATTGCCGGACGTCTTGATGTAGGAGGTCACACCGAGCTCGTCGAACAGCTGCTTGGTGGCCGCCGCGGCCTGTTGAGCCATGCCGTAGTTGGTTCCCGGTCCGGGATCGAGGTCGATGCGCAACTCGTCGCAGTGTTCGAGATCGGAGGCACGACTCGGCCACGAGTGGAAGCCGAGGCAACCGAGGTTGACGGCCCACACGAGATGGGCCAGATCGGCGATGACGAGGGCACGCGACGTCGTCCCGTTGGGCGTCTGCACGATCGTCGTGTGCAGCCAGTCCGGCGCGCCTTCGGGGATGCGCTTCTGGAAGAAGTTGGATCCGTGGGCGCCGCTCGGGAAGCGTTGCAACAGCACCGGCCGGTCGGCCATCTGGCGCATCACCGCGTCCTCGATCGCCATGTAGTACTTGACGAGGTCGAGCTTGGTGTCGTTGCGAGTCCTGAAAAAGACCTTGTCCGGACTGGTGATGGTGACAGAGCGCCCCGACACCGTGACATCGACTGGGTCGCTCACAACAGCAACCGTATTCGGTCGCGCCAACTACCGTCGGACGCATGGACTCGATGCGGGTCGACACTCCGATGCAAGGCACCATCATCTCGGTCGACGTGTCGGTGGACGACGAGGTGGCCGCGGGCCAGCAGTTGATGTTGATCGAGTCGATGAAGATGCACCATGCGATCGAGTCGCCGTGCGACGGTTCGATCGTCGCGTTGCTGGTGGAACCCGGTGCGACGGTGATGGCCGGGGTCGCGGTGGCGACGGTTGCTCCCGGTCTCGTGCAGCGCCAGCGTGCCGACGACGATGCCGCCGCGGACCTCACCAGGGTTCGTCCGGATCTGGCCGAAGTCGAGTCCCGTCACGAGGTCGGGCTCGACACGGCGCGACCCACGGCGGTCGCCCGGCGTCGAGAGCTCGGCCGGCGAACCGCCCGCGAGAACGTGGCCGACCTCGTCGACGCCGGATCCTTCGTGGAGTACGGCCCGGTGGTGATCGCCGCGCAACGTCGCCGCCGACCGGTGCAGGACCTCATCGAACGCACTCCGGCCGACGGCATGATCGGGGGCATCGGCACCGTCAACGGCGACCTTTTCGAGGGCCACGCCGCGCAGGTCGTGGCGGTGTCGTACGACTACACCGTGCTGGCCGGCACCCAGGGCTTGCAGAACCATCGCAAGAAGGACCGCTTGTTCGAGCTGGCCGAGACGATGCGCTTGCCCGTCGTGTTCTTCACCGAGGGCGGTGGGGGCCGACCGGGCGACACCGACGGCTCGGGCGTCAGCGGTCTCGACTGTTGGGCGTTCAACTACTTCGGACAACTCAGCGGGCTGGTGCCCTTGGTCGGGATCAACGCCGGCTTCTGCTTCGCCGGCAATGCGGCGATCCTCGGTTGTTGCGATGTCGTCATCGCGACCGCGGACTCGAACATCGGTATGGGTGGGCCGGCGA
>Ga0157378_10006554_pt1 | contig 10176 bp, 9 predicted proteins | sample M65metaG_FD_115309 | JGI IMG/M metagenome (GOLD analysis project Ga0157378, IMG submission 115309) | Miscanthus rhizosphere microbial communities from Kellogg Biological Station, Michigan, USA - M6-5 metaG | ecosystem: Host-associated > Plants > Roots > Rhizosphere > Soil | place: USA: Michigan...
ACTGCCTTCTGGGGTCTTACGCTAGCAGCGATTTGGGTCAGCGTCTGAAGGCATATCACGCTGAGCACGGCCACTATCCCGAGCCGTTCGGTTTTTCCAAGGACATACCCGGCGACGCCATCGGCGAACTGAAGGCCAAAGCGTGGGAGATGGCCGAAATACTGTTCGAGCACCATGGGGCGTCCAAGGTAATTCCCATGCAGCACTTCCTTCCTGATCTTGAGCAACAAGTACGCGACTTCTACGCCGACCACGGCCAGTTGCCGGCTTTCAAAAAAGATCCCTACGGCAGAGGATTGACGATGGGGACAAAAGAGTCGATAGATCAGCTCCCCCCGCCAGATCCGCCCCCGCCTCCTCCGCCCCCTGTCTCCGAGGAGGAGCGTAGACTTGGACGCGAAGACAAAGAACTAAGGAACGCACTTCGGCGCGCCTACTGCCGCAGAGATCCGGCGTTGTATGAGATGTTCGCCAAAAGGCAAGGGATAACAGTGGAAGAGATGATTGAGGGCGAGATTGACGCTTGCGTGGATGGCGGGGATGTCCGGTCATTCCAATTGTACCGCGCTAAGCACGGTCACTATCCCGACCACACACAGCTTAACGATGCGGCAAAATTATTTTGGGAAGATTGGACGAAAAAATGGAAAGGGGAAGGCGTTTAGGTTACTACTTCTCCAGCCGATTGTTAGAACGCCTAGTTTTGTTAGAAGAAAGAGAAATAAGTGCAGCGAATGCAGTTGGTTTGGTAGGGGCGGTGGGATCGAAATTGCATCCCTGCTTTCTAAGTCCAACAAAGGAAACGGCGTAGCACCGCCGCCTCATTCCAATTGGAGCCTCTTGGAGCCTTGGCACGCGGGGTGGGTGGTTTTGCCCCAAATCCAATTCGTCCGTGAAAAGAATTGGTTGTGCGTTGTGATCCTATCCAATCCGGCGGTAAGATCACCCTTCGAAATTCAAAGTTGAGAGGTGCATAGCCTTGCTTCGCCTACTTTGGACCCAGAGACAGAATTTTGGCCCAAGTCCACCTTCGAACCACAAAATCGTCTACGATCTTCAACGCAAGCGGACTCTCCTTTTTGGTGGCGGCAACCGAGATATCCCTGAACTTGCTGATACATGGGAGTGGGACGGGGACAACTGGACTCAAGTTGCTGAAACTGGACCATCCCCGAGATCCGGCTATGGCATGACCTATGATACGGCACGATCAAGAGCAGTGTTGTTCGGCGGAATCGGACAACAAGGAGGACCAGGGCTATTTTTGAGAGATACCTGGGAGTGGGATGGCGAAGCCTGGGCTCAACTGGCTGACTTTGGACCACCGCCTAGACAAACAGTTGGAATGGCCTATGACAGTGTGCGAAAAAGAGTCGTAATGTTCGGTGGGACCGGCTCCGTGCCTAAAGCCATCGTTTTTGGCGACACCTGGGAATGGGACGGATCCGAATGGACCCAAGTAGCTGATTCCGGCCCGGCACCCCGAGGCCTGCTGTCTGGAGACACGGAGAACCAAGAACCGAGCAGCTTGGCAATATTTTCGTAGACGGCTTTATGCCAAAACCAGGCGTGACACCTCTGATGAGAGCAGCGGCAAGCGCAAATGTTAGTTCAATCAAAGAGGCCATCGCACGAGGGGGTGACATCGATGCGATGGATTCCAGTGGTTGGACAGCTTTGATGTATGCTGCGGCCAGTTCCCATTCCGAACCGGTCCAACTTCTCTTGAAAGCTGGGGCAAATCCGAATCATGAGTCCTTTACAGGTGATACTCCATTGATGGCTTCTGCCATTGCACGGCAATTTGACGAAGACCTGTGGCGTGGGGGTGCGCAAATAAACGCTAGAAACGCTGATGGGGTCAGCACACTGATGATTCTCGCTGCAAGCGGTGAAGCGGACGAGGTAAAAGCCGCCCTTGCGGCGGGTGCTGATGCATTCGCAAAGGATGCAAAAGGACGTTCTCCACTCGACTATCTCCGACTCGCGAATTGCGGCAAAAGCCCGATTATCGAATGGCGTACTTTCGATTCTGGCGGAAAGTGCGACCATCTAGATGAAGGTGACGTTAAAGAAGTTGCGGGCCTTCTAAAAAACTCCAAGCAGAAACCAAAGAATTGAACCAGAACCCGTGCCTCCGAATGCAGGAGACTTGGGGGCAGGTCCCGATTAACGCGATAATCGGAAAACTGGATTCCATTAGGGGCAACATGGCACGTGAGCCCGGAGTTCCCGTCTCCCACAAAGCAGTAACGGCGAGTTCAGGGCACTCTGGCGGTTCTTTCCGCACCGTTCGTCTTGCTGCCCTAAACCTTCGAGCCGGACATCTTCGACTGAGCTCCGAGTGGTTCGCGGAAAGGATCCATCGGAATCGGCGAGTACTCGACGTCGATGATCTCGAGATGCTCCGTCTTCGCTGGCGCGCGCAGGTCCACACGCTTGCCGGGGCTCGCCTTCATCAGCGCATTGGCAAGAGGCGAGCGCCAGCTGATGTAGCCGCGGTCGAGGTCCACCTCGTCGATACCGACGATCGAGACGACGTGTTCGAGGCCGGCGGCGTCCTTGTAGCTCACAGTTGCGCCGAAGAAGACGCGCGTAGCGGCAGACCCTGGCCGCGGAGCGGCGGGATCGACGACCACGGCCGCGTCAATGCGTTTCGTTAGAAAGCGAATCCGCGAATCGATCTGGCCCAGCCGTCGCTTGCCGTAGAGGTAGTCGGCGTTTTCACTGCGGTCCCCGTTACTAGCAGCCCACGCTACAACCTCCACCACCGCGGGCCGCTCGCGACTCAGTAGGAATAGATGCTCGTCTTTCAGCCGCTGCAACCCGGCGGGCGTGATGTAGTTTTTGAGTGTCGGCCCCGCTTCCTCGCGCACCGGTCCTCGGAGCGGCCGCTTTGTTCGCATTTGCCAATTAGTCATAAGATTTCGTGTACTTGTGGGTGCCCCAACTTCGGAAGGTCGCTCTTCGGTTCCGATAATTCCTCGCACGGTAAACGTGACGTACGCGGGCCAGACGTTGAATGGTACATCGGTCTGTCCTGTGGCACTCTTAGAAAATGCGGTGACGAAGTAGGTCCCGATAACGACGTAACCGGGACTCGTGTCCTGTTTTCTGACATACCGGGACCTAGGCGATTTTCGTCAGAGAGCAATCGAGAGGTATGCTGCGTGTTGGATTCTCTGCATCGTAGAAAACGGGCACAGTCATGCCCTCGTAAAGGGAGCGCGACGCATCGTTGCATTGGCCTGCGATAAGTTTTCCACCAGCGAGTCGAAAGTAGTAGTGGATGGATTGGGTGTATCGTCCATTATCCTGAGCGGTTACAAAGCCTGAGGCTAACTCCCCATTCGCTAAAATTTGTCTCTCGCGGAATCGGTTGCGAAAAAATGCAAAGGAGTACCCGTAAATGACTGCCATCGGCGCGAGGAGCATCCAGTTCCTTCCATGAGCAGAGTGCGGTTTGCTGAACTCGCTCCACGTGGCGGGAAGGCCGTAAGCCGTGTACAGGCCAACTACAACCAAGGCAAACGCGAAGTAGCTCCGCCCTTTCCATGTCATTTTTAGCTTTCGCGGACGCGGAAGCGCAACCAACTCTGGAAACTCTTTTTCCTCAAATACAATCGTCTTCGATAAGACCTCCGAAGACGACCCCATCTCGGAAATCGTAAAGGCCCCAGTCTTGGAATTAGCGGGTTGAAACGACAAATTTCTCAGCTTGCGTACTTGGTGTAACGCGGAGAGTGCGTAAAACAGGGGCAACGCCGAAAACACTAGCAGAATCGCTGGCCCATCCCCCCGCCTCGTTGGGATTTCTCACGCGCATCACTGCCGCGAAAATCACGCCGAGAGCCATAAGGAAGAGACTGACCTTAATCGTGGAAGACAACTCTCCCCGCACGATTTCGTGATTCCAACCGCAGTGAGAGCAATAAAACTTGTAGCCATCCATCAAACTTACTCTCACGGCCGGTGATGCGCAGTGCGGGCAATTGACCTTTGGCATACAGAAAATGTAATACAAATCGGCGGACGACGGACACTTCCGCTACAGGCGCGTCCACTGCCTGGTTAACGGGGTGGTCTCAATGGGTCGATGCAACACTCAGCTCGAACCCGCAATGCATTGAAAACAAAGGCAAAAAGCGCTCGCTAGGTTAGATCAGCCGGAACACTACCCTGGCAAGGCTTTGACCGAGTACAGCCATACAGACCGGTTCTCCGGGGGAAGTATCGTCGGATCAACTGATTAGATGGCGTTGCATCGACCGGTTGAGCTGGCAGGGATAATCGGACAGCTGTCCGGTTTTCCGACAAACCGGGACTTGAGCTACGGTTGACAACGTTAAAACGCGGGCGTAGTGTTTCACTCTCAGTTTTCCGTCCCCGCCTTTTTACCTTGGGGTCCAGCCATGGTTATCACGAAATTCAGAGGGCATCTTTCCATCGTGTTGGAACGAGCGTCCGTATATCTAGAAATAGCGGAAAACACATTCGCTCGCCTGCAAAAGAGTGGCGCAGACAAGCTGAAGGCGGTGCGTCAGCGATTGGACAATGAATTGCGGAAGCTGCGGGCAAGATCGCGTGACTCATTCATTGTCGCAAACGAAATATTCGCCCGACTAGGATCACAGGCTTCCAGCGCATCAAGGAAGGCAGCGGTACAGCTGCGGAAAGCGCAGCAGGCTGCTGCCGGTTTCGGAAGGGCAAGCGTCGACAAGGTCCAGAAACTACGGCACGAGTCGGAGAATGATTTGCGGAAGCTGCGGGCAGGCGGTCGTGTCGCAATCGTTGCCGCGGACACAAAAATCACCCAACTCGGAGGACAGGTTTCCAGCGTATCAAGACAGGTAACGAGGAAGCTTCTAAAGGCGCGGGACGCAATCACCGCCTTGGGAAGGACCATCGCCGACAAACCTCGAAGGATGAGGGAAGTCCGTTTGACGAGAGAGAATGATTTGCGCAACTTGCTGGCTAGTTCCATGGATGCAATCGTTGTCACGGACGGCGACCGGCGTCTCGTTGCCGCTAATGCAAAAGCCCTGGAACTGTTCGGAATCTCGGAATCTAACTTGGGGAACTTCACCGTAGATGCGTTCCTGGCAAATGTTGAACTTCCGGACCTCGACTTGACTGATTCGTCTTTTGAGCATCGAGAGGTTAGGGTTAACCGATGCAAGATCCGGAAACTGGACGGCGGCTTGCGCGTCGCAGAATGTCAATTTGTCGCTGGTATAGTCCCACGTCGGCGTTTATACAAATTCCTGAACGTGGCTCCGTACAAGATCACTCCGCCGAGATTCGCGAAAAGAAATGGGAGCGCAGCGTCGCTGAGGACTGCCGAAAGCCCATCGAATTCGGTCCCGAACGCGACAGTACCCGCAAAGAAAATCCCGCGCCGCGGCGTCGGACCCGCCTTTTGATCAGAGTGCCAGCCAAAACCAAAGACAGGCCCTGTTTAACCGGATTCGCGGACAAATGGAGTTGGCAAGGAACGCACAGAAGTTTTGACGCCACCCAAGAGCCCGAGCAGGTTATGCCACGATATGGATGATGAAGAAGCAAACGGTCGTCGCGCTGGTCCTGCTGCTGCTGATTCCTGTGGCCGTGATGCTGGGCGGATTGCTATTCAGCCTGATTAATCCTGAAATTGCGGCAGGTCATCCGAATTATGTGCGGAACTACCACCTGCTCAGCCTGGTGAAGGACATGGCGTGGTGGGGTTCGATTGCGGCTGTTGGAATCTTATGGCTGCTAGTTTGCTTTCTGGTGATTTGGTCCAAAGAGCGATCCTCGTTGTGGATGTTTTTCGCGGCATTGGGGCCCTTCGGATTCGCCGTTCTGGCGGTGCTGAACGACAGGGCTCCCGCGGAAACGGACCGGTATGCACGGTTTGTGCGTAACCTGAACAGGTTTGTGCGCGTCGGCTACGAGGTCTGCACCTTCGTGATCATATGGCTGATTGCCTATCAGGCTATGGTTCTCAAACGCGACCTGATGATCATGTATGAGTCTGCCACCACTGGAATTTCGACCGCGCAGATCATCGATCGCCAGAATGCCTCGTCGGGAATGTGGGCGTTCGCCGAGGGGAACGAAGTGATGTATATGGTGGTTCTTTTCTATCTGATCTGGCCAATCGTATTCAACATCGTGGGTCGTGCGGCGGCGACTATGGCGTCACCCAAGGCACGCTGAGTCTCGATTTCAAACCGCCTGCGCCTAAGTCCCGATAAGCGTATTGCCTAAAGGTTTGGTAATGGTACGGAACTTGATTACCCGAACAAATCGGGAGTTGACTGTTGAAATTGGGATTGCGTTGTCTCGATTGCATCCAAAATCTTTCGCCAGTCCCCCCTCGTCCGTTCTACCAGCAACGTAAAGATGAGTCAGGCAACTCACTAACAACGGTGGAGCGGGCACTGCCGCTGCTCCTATTTTTCCCACGAAAACGTCCGACGCTGGAAATCAAACGCGATTTGCTTCAGGCCGAGTGCGGAAGGCCCGAGCAGTCCATCAAACTCGCGGCTCTCGTCTTCTTGGTCCTCCACGACGAAGGCGCTCTCTTGCCCGAAATCCGTTTCTCCAAACTTTGTTCTCGCTAATATCACCCGTTGCAGGCGAAAGTCGCCACCCATGCTTGACGACATACGCTCGCCGAGGCTGATCAGTTCCGGCAGTCGATTACGAATTCGACTCTGAAAAAGAATAATGCCAGACGCTGCGGTGTCGAGCAGCAGATGAATGGAAACTCCATCCACTTCCATCCGCACGGTCAACCAGGGCGGTGCACTTTGAAATGGGACCGAGGAACCGGAGACCGGCGTCACCCCGAAAACGATCCGTTTTGTCGTGTAGTTGATGATGAAGTTGCTCAGACTGAGTACGTCCAACCCAATCACGGCGTCGATGCGGATTCCGAGATCCTTCTGCAGGAAGCCTAGGTCTCGGATCAAGACCGGGAGAGACTCTGCTCGCAGAGTACCTATTTGCACGCTCGGCAACACAGCTTGTTGCGCGTCGACGACTTGGTCGTGCACTGCAAGCCTTCCGACTGCTCCTGCCATGTGCAGCTCTTGGGCTAGCCGACTATCAATCACGCTCGGATCGGTACCGGTATCGATGATGAGATTCCGTCTTAGCTTTCCGCCTAGGGATCCTTGAACGACGACCACATAGTCGCGATAGGTCCGGAAGGGGATCTCACAATGTACCGGAATCGCCTCGTACTTGTGTTCTCTTCTGGGATCTGCCCGGTTCTGGCTGTATCCTGACGCGGCAAGGGTTAATGCAAAGCCTAAGAGCAAACTCCCTTGGGCGATCTGCCTTCTGTTTTCAATCCTCATGTCATCCTCATCCACAAATGCGTGGTGAGGGCGACCTTCGGCTAGGTAGGCAAGTGCCTCAATGCAAGGCGGCTCATAATCCCCTCATATTCAGCTCATGAAACGATCTGCCTTGCTTGCAGTGACTTAGCAGCGGTGAGAGCGGGAGATTGAGATTTCCTGTGCGATGCTCATAGGAACGGGGCGCTCGTTCCTCGTATGGTAGAATCCCACAAATTCTAGGGGGCACTGTGAAGGGATTCGATAGATCCCCTAGGCTGGTTCGCTTCGAGGGATTCCAGCTTGACCTGCGTGCGGGTGAACTGCGCCCAAACGCGGGCAAGACTCTACGCCTGCCCGAGCAGCCGTTCCGAATCCTTACGATGTTGCTCGCAAGCCCCGGGGAAGTGGTGACGCGGGAGGATATTCGCAAGGAGCTCTGGCCGGACGATACCATCGTGGAGTTCGAGCACAGCATCGACGCTGCAATGGGTCGGTTGCGGCAGGCGCTGGGCGACTCTGCCGACCGTCCTCACTACATTGAAACTCTGGCCCGCCGAGGCTACCGCTGGATGGTTTCCGTGGACCGGACGGAGGTCGGGCCAACCTCCGACGTCAAGCCTGGCGCTTGGTGGCCCTGGGCCGCTGCCCTTGTGGCAGTCTTGGGCCTCGGCGGCGGCGTTCTATGGTTTGTTCGTCCAGCCCCGAAAACTCCGGAACCGCGGCTGACCGTTACTCCGCTAACTGCTCATCCGGGCACTGAATATGAACCAAGCTTTTCGCCGGACGGTCACCAAGTGGCTTTCGTCCAGTATGAAAGAAACCAGGAAGGATCACAGATATACGTCAAACTGATCGGCACAGGCGGGCCGCCGCTGCGGCTTACTACTGGTCCCGCCTGGAGCTTCAGCCCCGCCTGGTCGCCAGACGGTCGCTACATCGCGTTCCTTCGGGAGCTCTCTCGGAAAAAGAGCGCGGTGCTGCTGATTCCAGCCCTGGGCGGCCCGGAGCGCAAAATTGCAGAAGTGTTTCAATCGGCCTTTTTTGTCTGTACCAATCTGACCTGGTCGCCCGATGGCAATTCGCTCGTCATCAGTGACCGAGACTCACCCAAGGAGCCTGCCGGATTGTTCCTGCTAGCGATTGACACTGGAGAGAAGCGTAGACTGACGTCCCCGCCTTCCGCGGCAAGCTTTTTGTGGAGCGGAGATAATTGCCCATCCCTCTCCCCAGGCGGGCGAACACTGGCGTTCAGCCGGACGGTCTTCGACGCCTTCGCCGATCTGTACTTGTTGGCCATTTCCGATGCACTCCAGCCTCTGGGACAGGCGAAGCGGATAGAGCTGGGAAATCTCAGCGGCCATGCTCCAGCTTGGACGGAGGATGGGCGCGAGATTGTTTTTTGGAACACCCACCGGTCGGGGCTATGGAGAATTGACGTTTCCGTGTCTGAAGGCCGATCCGCCGAACCGCAGCGACTCGCGGCTCTTGGGGAAAACGCCGCCATTCCAGCCATTTCGCGCCGGGGGCACCGCCTCGCTTACTCAAACTTGTTTTCCCATACCAGTATTTGGCGCATGGCCGCACCGGGTGGACCCAGTGCCCATGATGCCCATGATGAAAGCAGTGCCGGATCCTCCAACCGGGCTTTCATTTCCTCAACGCGACATGACTTTGCTCCTCAGTTCTCGCCAGACGGCAAGAGAATTGCGTTTGTATCGGGGCGCTCGGGAAACCCGGAGATTTGGGTATGCGGTAGCGATGGTTCGAGTCCTGTCCAATTGACTTCTTTTCACGGTCCGCAAGTCTCCACTCCGCGCTGGTCCCCCGACGGTGGGCGAATTACCTTTGACTCCGATGCAGAAGGGGGATTCGACATTTGGATGATCGGCGAGAACGGAGGGAAGCCAGTTCGCATGACTACCCATCCGGCGAACGATGGGAATCCAAGTTGGTCGCGAGACGGACGGTGGATCTACTTTGACTCTGCTCGCACAGAGGAGCAGCAGGTGTGGAAGAGCCCGGCTGACGGAGGCGAGGCGATCCAGGTGACGTGGGACGGTGGGTACGCGCCGGTTGAATCACCGGACGGTAAATTCCTCTACTATACCAAGAACCTCGCAGACACTAGCATCTGGAGGGTTCCCGTGAGCGGCGGTCAGGCCACCAAGGTTCTAGAAGGGTTGAGCAACTACATCAATCTGGCCATCGTGGACAAAGGAATTTACTTCGTTCCTGAGCAAAAAGCGCATTCGCTTTCTTCCATCCAGTTTCTAGACTTCAAGACGAATCAGATCAAGCGGATTGCTAATTTTGAAAATCCCCTGGCCTCGGATGTTGATGTAGGTGGCCTAGCTTACTCTCCGGATGGCAGATGGATCCTGTATACGCAAGTCGATCAAGAAGGCGCCGAGCTGAGACTGGTGGAGAACTTTCGTTAATATTAATTCTACATTTGGCCGCTATGCTTTGGTAATCGCGCTTCTCACTGCCTGCCGAATGGCAGGGTGTTGATAATCGTGCCTGCGGAACTGATAGCCCGGGGAGAAACATCGTCGTCGGCCGGGCTTATCTCGAATAGCAATCCCGCCCTGAGCCTAAGTCCCGATTAACGGGGAAACCGAACAAGTACTTTTTCACCATTCTGAGACGTGATGCTCGGGAACTTTGAGCCGTCCAGCGATTAAAATTGCTCTTGCATGAAATACTTTACGCCACAAATGTGGCTCGGTTTCAACAGTCCTCGCTCCTAAGGCAATCTTGGGAACATGGGACCACAGGTTTGAGGCATATCAGAAGAACCTGAAATCGATTTTGCCGAAACTCAATTCTGGGGCGCGGCGCTTTTTTC
>Ga0157378_10006557_pt1 | contig 10171 bp, 5 predicted proteins | sample M65metaG_FD_115309 | JGI IMG/M metagenome (GOLD analysis project Ga0157378, IMG submission 115309) | Miscanthus rhizosphere microbial communities from Kellogg Biological Station, Michigan, USA - M6-5 metaG | ecosystem: Host-associated > Plants > Roots > Rhizosphere > Soil | place: USA: Michigan...
CGACGGCGTGGCGAACAGGATCGGGTCCCTCTTCGTCGGAGATCGCGATTCACTGTCGATCGGCGTGGCGCGGCGGCAGCTGATCATCGAGGGCGTCGCGACCGATCCCCTCAATCCAGTGCTCAAGGAGCTCGCCCAGCGTCTCCACGACCATCACGTCGGCGCCGTGAAATTCGTCCGCGGCATAACCCGCGAAGAGCTCGGGTCGGTGCTCGCCGCGCTCGCCGTCGATCCAACGAGATCGACTACACCGATCGGCCACGATACAGATCGACTCGATGCTCTGTGGGACCATGTGCGCTTCTTCCCGTTGACCTACGATCGCCTGCAGCTGATCGAGGAGGATCCCGCGCAGCGGACGAGTCCGGACCAGATGAAAGCGGGACGCGCCACGCAGCTGTGGATCGGATTGGCCCGCGCGGCTCTTGTCTCGGACACATCGGACCCGGCGAAGCGCGACGACGCGGACGACAACGCGGCGCTGGAGCCCGCCACCGTCGCCCGAGCGATCGACGAGCACCAGCGTGAGGAAGCGTACGACCAGGTAATCGTCGGCTACCTGCTGCAGATCGGCGAGGAGCTGAAGACCGCCGAAGGCCCGGAGGCAATAGGTCTCCAGCGCCGAGTGGCGCGACTGGTGGGCTCTCTCAAGCAATCCACCCTCGAGCGGCTACTCGAGATGGGCGGCGACAAGCTCCAGCGCCGGCGGTTCCTGCTCGATGCGTCCCAGGGGATTACGGTGGAGGCGGTGATCGACCTGGTCAAAGCGGCCTCGGCAGCGGCAGGACAGACTGTGTCGCACTCCATGTTGCGGATGCTGTCCAAGCTGGCGCATCACCCGTCATCGGGCGACGCCCCGCGCGCCAGAACCGATCCCACCATCCGCGACGTCATGCGACGCCTCATCGACGACTGGTCCCTTGACGATCCGAACCCGGAAGCCTATCGGCAGGCACTTCAGCAGATGTCGAGCACCAGAGCGGCGACCAAGCCCACCGCGAACGGCGCCGTTCCCACCGACTGTGAGCCGGAGAGAATGGTTCAGATCGCCATCGAGGTCGGCGCGATGGGGCCGCAGGTGCGCGCCGCGATGATCGACTTATGTCAGAGCGGACGTGCGGAAGTTCTGCTGGATCTCGTCGAGCGGGCGCCGAACGCGCCGGCAGGTGCCCCGGTGTGGGATTTTCTGGTGGAAGAGAAGATCCTCGATTCTCTGCTCAAGCAGCCGCGGCTGGACATCCCACTCATCGCTCGCTTCGTCAAGCGCATCGGCCCCAGTGCCGTCCCCGCGCTTCTGGCGGCGGGAGTTTCGTTCGAGGACGCCAAAGCGCGCGCCCAGTTCTACGAGCTGCTCCTGTCACTCGGCGAAGACATTGGACAGCCGGTCGCAGAACAGATCGGGGGCGCTCCCCCTGTGGTGCAAAGGGAGCTGCTCGTGCTGCTCGGCAAACTGAGCGCGCTGCCGGCCGGTTTTTCTCCGCGCGCGTTGCTGAACAGCGAAGATTCCCTCGTCCGCCGCGAAGCGGTCCGTTTGCTCCTCCGGAACCCGGCCGAGCGCGATGAAACAATCATGAGCGCTCTCTCGGACGTCGACGACCGGGTGGTATTCGCCGGACTGACAGTGGCCCAGGAGAGATGCCCGCCGGCAGGAATCGCCCTGATCAGACAGAGAGTCGATCGCGGCGAGCTGGATTCACAGCTGCGCACAATGGGCATCCGCATCGTCGCACAACAGCACAATGCCGACACACTGGCCTGGTTTCTTGGGTTCGTGCTGACGGAAGCCCACTGGCCGCGCCGTCCAAAGCTGAGGCCGTCCACGCCCGAGATGCTGGCCGCTCTGAGTATGATCGCCGGCAACTGGCGCACTGATCCGGCGGCGGAAACCGCGCTCAAGCTCGCGGAACAAAGCAAGAACCCGGAAGTCCGCGCAAAGATCACCCGGGCACGCGTCAATACACCCCAAAGGTCTTAGGAATGAGCGATCCGATTCGTTTTCTGGTCTCGTTTGGACAGGCGGTCTCCACGATGGCCCTCTACAACGACGGCCATCCCGCCCGTGAGCGCGCCGTGGATCGTTCGTATCAATGCCTGCGCGATCTGCAGAAGGCAGATCCTCACCCGCGATTTTCGTTTCTCGGTGAGGAGACCATCTACCAGGATACATCGCTGCGCGAGCTGGGCGATTGGGAATGGGCGATGCGGCTGGCTCAGGCCGGCATTCAACGGATGGAGTTCGAGGCGGATGTCACCCGCGAGCAGTACGAGGAGTTTCTCGAGGAGATGATGGCCCGCATCACCCTCGCCTTCATCGATTCCGCGGAGGCGAGGACAAACCGCCCCACCGGAATCAAGGTCGGCGCGCTCGGTATTCGCGGGGAGAACAAAAAGCTGGAGGAAGAGCTGGTAGCGCCGGTGCCGGTGGCTACGCTGTCGTATTCGCTCGGCGAGGAAGCGGAGTCCGTCCAGTCAATGCACCGAGACGTGCTGGAGCGCGGGAAGCTGCCGCTCGCCGAGGCAGAAGCAGTCGTCCGTTCGTTGTCGATGGCGATGCACGGGGACCAGCAGATGATCCTGCCGCTGCTGCAGCTGAGGGAGTTCGACGAATACACCACCACGCATTCGCTGAACGTGTCGGTGCTGGTGATGGCGCTCGCCGAGTACCTCGAGCTGGCGCAGCAGGACGTCCGGACTTTCGGTATCGCCGGCCTGCTCCACGACCTGGGCAAGGTGACAATTCCGCCGGAGATCCTCAACAAGCCGGGCAAGCTGACCGATGAAGAGCGCCTCGTTATGCAGAATCATCCCGTGGAAGGCGCAAAGCTGATTATCGAGAGCGGACGTCGCCTCGATCTCGCCGCCGCGGTCGCCCACGAGCACCACATCATGATCAATGGCCACGGTTACCCGACGCGCCACTACCACCGCCCCTGCCACAAGGCGAGCAACCTCGTACACGTTTGCGATGTGTACGACGCGCTCCGCACGAAGCGACCGTATCGTGATTCCTGGGAAACCGAGCGTGTGCTCGGCTACATCGAAGAGCGCGCCGGGACGGAATTCGAGCCCGAGATCGCCGGCGCCTTCGTGAGAATGATTCGGAAGGTAGAGGGTGGAATTCAGCTCTCGACGCTGCCGACGCCCAACGCTCCGCAAGCGCCGGTCGCCGCTCCGAGCAACGGTACTCCGGCAGCTCAGGCAGCTCCTGCGACAACCACCGCCGACGCCCCGCCGAAGGTCGAGAAAAACCCGTAAGCGCCTTATCGCTGCCGCGCGCGGCGGGAAGATTTGTCGGCCCCGACCGATTTGTCGAACAGCATTGTCGCCGGGACCGAGCCCAGTCCCGATGCCTCCAGCCACCGCTCCAGTCCACTCGCCAACGCCCGGCGAACGGATGGACGGAGGGTGCCGAACCCCTCGATCAGATCTTCCTGAATTGCCCGCGGTGATTTCCTGAGCAGCACCCCTCCCTGCCGCGTCAGGCGAAGGAGGGCGCGGCGCGCGTCGGAGGTGTCGACAGTTCGAGTCACCAGCCCTTTCGCGATCAATTGACTCACGACTTCTGAGACGGTGCTGTGGGTAGTCATCGTCCGAACGGCCAGGTCCTTCACCGACTGGTCGGGCACGCTGGCCAGCTCGCTGAGGACAAAGAGCTGGGCGCTGCTGACTTTGAGATCGCGCTCAACCGAATCCGCAGAAGAGCGCAGCCCGCGCACCATTCTGCGGAGCGCGTTTAATGCTCGATAGGAATCCGGCTGCGAGTCGCGCTTTGGCTTGGCCATCAAGTCGGGTCGAGTTCGGAGCGCGGAAGTTATGCGTCGCCGGATCGATCAGAAATAGACCTAAAGGCCTGTCCGAACGTCGTCAGTGTTGCGCGAGACAAGAAAAATGACCCGGGTGGGTCTCGAACCCACGACCTACGGATTAAAAGTCCGTTGCTCTACCAACTGAGCTACCGGGTCTCAAGCACCTGCAAGATAAACGCGATGTTTAAACACGGCAGGCCGCGTGGATAACTTCGTCGCAACACGCCGCCGAATATCACATATGTGCGTTGGGTGCGTGAAAACGCGAGTCTACGGGGGTTTGTTGACGCTGCACGTGTCTCCGGGCAGGAAGAAATCGTCGCTCAAGTACCCCGTATCAGTGGGCGCGAAAATGCCATTCACCTTCTCAAAGGTCAACGCGGTGTTTCGCGCTGTGCGAATGTCCCGGCAGCGTGAAGTGGAAGCTGCTCGCGTGGCCGCGCTCGAAGAGAGCAACACCGTTCTCAAGAGCCAGGCCGAGCAGCTCGAGCACCAGACCAATGAAGCCAAAGAGCTAGCCCACGAGTTGGCCCTCACCAACGAGGAATTGCGCGCGGTCATCAGCGAAGCCCGGAAAGCATGGGCGGCGGCCGACGCAGCGAATCGCTCGAAGGCCGAATTTCTCGCGGTGATGAGTCACGAGCTGAGAACGCCACTCAACTCCATCGGCGGCTACGTCGAACTTCTCGAGATGGAGCTCCGCGGCCCTCTGACCGAGGCACAGCGCGCCGACCTCGCGCGCATCAAGCGCAGCCAGGAGCATCTCCTCGGCATCATCAACGACATCCTCAATTTCACGCGACTCGAGGCGACCGAACTCAAATTCGAGATCATCGATGTACCGCTGCGAGCCCTGATGGGTGATCTCGACGCGATGGTCAGCTCGCTCGCCCGCGCGAAATCACTGCTCTACGAATCCGAGTCGCCGCCCAGCAGTCTCTTCACGCAGACCGATCCGGACAAGCTGCGACAGATCATGATCAACCTGCTCTCGAACGCGGTGAAATTCACACCGGAGGGTGGACGGATCAGGGTCTACTCGACCACCAACGAGAAATCGGTGTGCATCCACGTCGAGGACAACGGACCGGGAATCCCCGACGACAAGCGTGAAAGCGTCTTCGAGCCTTTTGTCCAGCTGGACCGGGGCCTCACCAGAACCAACGACGGTACCGGTCTTGGATTGGCGATCAGCCGCGGTCTGGCGAGAGGAATGGGGGCCGACCTCACCCTCGAGAGCAAAGTCGGCGTAGGCTCGACGTTCACGCTGACTCTTCCACTGTCGACCGGTCGTTTGGCGGATGACGCTCCGCGCCGGCAGCCACAGCGGCGTCCCACGCCGCGCAACAATCCAGTGGTCTGATCCTCGCATTCTTTCCGCTCGACCAACGATGGCGAGGCGGAAGGTATGGCGGTCGCAGTTGCCCCAGCAAAACGAAGCAAGGGCCCCCTCAAGTGCCGTCGGAAATTCCTCCGCTTTTTCCCCAGGGGATTTGCCGACGCGAAGTACCACGACTGGGAGCGCGGCTATAAGTGGGAAGCCCATTTACGCTGGCAAGAGATCCTCAGCAGGCAGATACACAGCGCCCTCATTGGCGAGCAGAACTATGCGGAGGTCGCCAGACGGGCCGTCACAATAGAGTCGCGGACGAATCTTCTTTTCTCGTTCGAGAAGATGGCGTTACGCGATGCCGTGAAATCCGATTCGGGCGCCAGAGCATTCGCTGAAGGGCTGTACGAGTTTCTCTACGGCCGTGGCAGCGATCGGAGCAAGTTCGAGCGGTGGTGCGAAACGGTCGCTTCGCTGCCGCGCCGGCAGACCCGCGTCCTTACATGGCCACTGGTGACGGTATTCGGGTTCATCGCGCTACCGGACGCCCACATCTTCCTCAAGCCCATGGTGACGCGGGCCGCCGCACGGGAATACGGATTCGACTTTCAGTACCGCTCCCGCCCCAATTGGGCCACCTACGAGAGCCTGCTGGAGTTTGCGCGAACGGTCGAGGAAGATCTCTCGGACCTGGAGCCGAAGGATATGATGGACATCCAGTCATTTCTCTGGGTTCAGGGGTCCGACGAATACGAGGAATAGGAGCCGCAAACCCGTGTCGCAGCGTGGGTTCCGGTCGTCAAATAGTACCAGTTTCCCCTAGCTCAACCTCTTGGTCAACGAACAGGCATTATCGAGCCCTGAAAGGCTCGCCGCACTCCAACGAACGGGACTCCTCGACTCCCCCGCCGAAGACCGCCTCGATGGCTTCACCCGGCTGGCAGCGCAAATCCTCGGGGTACCAACGGTCATCATTTCGCTCATCGGCGAAAACCGTCAGTATTTCAAGAGCGTCGCCTGCGAAAATGGGTCGGCGTCGACCGGTTGGCATCCGCTAAATGCCTGTTATTGCCAGGATGTGATCGGCAGCGGCCACCCGTTGATCATCGCCGACGCCTGGAACGAGCCGGACTTCGCCGACCGCGGATCCAATATCCGCGCCTATGCGGGGATTCCCCTCATTACCTCGGCGGGCCAGGTGCTCGGCGCATTCTGCGCCCTGGACGAGCGGCCCCGCGACTGGAGCAGCCGCGACGTTGACGTGTTGACCGCACTCGCGACGGCCGTGATGTCCGAAGTGCAGCGTCGCATCGCCGAGCGCGCCGCCCACGACACCCAGCTGCGACTGATTGCCGAGCGAACGATGGCGCACGCGGTCCAGCAACAAATGCCGGTCGGAGTCGTTGTCGCAGAGGTGCCATCGGGCAGGCTGGTTTCGGTGAACGCGCAGATGACCGAGATATTCCGGACAGCGTTCAAGCCCGCGCCGAATCTGAACAGCTATAGCGAGTGGATTGGGTTCCGCGCCGACGGTACCCAGTACGGCGCGCTCGACTGGCCGTTGTCGCGAACCGTTATCACGAAGGACGCGGTTCGCGGCGAGGAGATCCGCATCCGCCGCGGCGACAACACCGATGGATTCGTCCGAATGAGCTCGGCGCCCGTGCGCGATCCCGATGGCAACGTCGTTGCCGCGGTGGCAATTGTCGTCGACGTGACCGATCAGCGAAAAGCCGAGCGCGCCGTCAGGGCGACCGATGAGCGCTTCAAGTTCGTCGCGAAGGCTACCAACGACGTCATCTGGGACTGGGATATCAGGACCAACTCCCTGTCGTGGAACGATTCTGTAGAGACCGTGTTCGGCCACAAGCAGACCAGCATCTATCCGGAGATTCAATGGTGGCGTGATCATCTGCATCCGGATGACAGGGACCGCGTGATAGCAGGGGTACAGGCAGTTCTGGACGGCGGCGGACACAGCTGGAGCGATCAGTATCGTTATCGCCGCGCAGACGGTAAGTACGCCAACGTGATGGATCGGGGCTACGTTGCGCGCGATAATGTGGGCACCCCGCTGCGTATGATTGGGGCGATGACCGACATCACAGAGAAGTCACGCTCGGAAGCGGCGATCCGCTTTCAGGCGCAGCTGCTCAACGCCGTGCAGCAGGCGGTCGTGGCGACGGATCCCGAAGGCCAGGTGATCTTCTGGAACAGGTTCGCCGAAAAGCTCTATGGCTGGGCGGCGGACGAAGCTGTCGGAAAGCCGATCGAAGAGCTGACCCCTTCACCGTTCCTGCGGGACCACGCCGCCGAGATCGTCGAGCGGGGCACCGCCGGCGAGAGCTGGACGGGTGAATTCCTGGTCCAGGGCAAATCTGGAAAGGCTTTCCCCGCTCTCCTCACGACTTCACCCGTTCGCGACGAGCGCGGCAACGTGCTCGGGTACGTCCGCGTCTCGATCGATCTCACCGAGCGCAGAAGTCTCGAGGAGCAATTCCGTCAGTCACAGAAGATGGACGCTGTAGGAAGACTGGCCGGTGGGATAGCGCACGACTTCAACAACCTCCTGACGGTGATCCGTCTCAACACCGAGATCATCATGGAGGGATTCGATCCGACCGACCCGCGGAGCGAAGACGTCAAACAGATCAGGAGCGCTGCCGAGCGTGCTTCTTCGCTCACCAGGCAGCTTCTCGCCTTCAGCCGCAAGCAGATCCTGCAGCCCCGTGTCCTCGATCTGAACAGCGTCATCGCCAGCGTCGAGCCAATGCTGCGACGATTGATCGGCGAGGACATCGTGATTGCGTCGAACGCGCTCGCGAGGGGCTACGTCGTCGCCGATCCGGGCCAGCTCGAACAGATCCTGGTCAATCTGGTGGTGAACGCCCGCGACGCGATGCCACAGGGCGGGACGATCAGCATCGAGACGCAGAACGTCGAGCTCGACGAGACCTACACCAGCGAGCACGCGCCGGTAATTCCTGGTCGCTACATCATGTTGGCCGTGGGAGACACCGGGGTCGGGATGACTCGCGACACGCGCGAGCACGCATTCGACCCATTCTTCACGACCAAAGAGGCCGGTAAAGGAACCGGCCTTGGCCTGGCGACCGTTTATGGCATCGTGAAGCAGTCAGGCGGATACGTGTGGATATACAGCGAGCCGGGACACGGAACGACGCTCAAGCTGTATTTCCCCGAGGTGAGCTCCGCTGCCGCGTTCAAGACTGGCGAGTATAAAGTGCTGGCGCGCGACCAGGCGCGAGGCTCCGAAACCATACTGCTTGTCGAGGACGAAGAAGCCGTTCGCGGACTCACGTCGCGAATTCTGGAGAAGCAGGGCTATCGCGTGATTCCAGCGCAACACGGCCGCGAAGCGATGGACATCGCCGCCAGCGAGGGCGGTCACATCGACCTCGTGCTCACCGATATCGTGATGCCGGGAATGAACGGCAGAGGTCTTGTCGAGAGATTGACGGGAATCCGACCGCGGATCAAGTCCTTGTATATGTCGGGCTATACCGACGACGACATCGTCCGCCGCGGATTCATCGAGCCATCAAAGGCTTTCCTCCAGAAGCCATTCACGTCAGAAGCACTTCTACAGACAGTAAGAAAGGTTCTGGACGAGGGCTGAGCCCCGCTTCGTCCGTTAATTGCATGATCGGTAGCTCCGACCCATGCAGCTGTCCTCTCCTCTCGCTGGCGCCACCGAAGTTGCCGTCAGCGCCCCAGTCCGCGTCCTTCTCGTCGACGATCGCCCGGAGAACCTTCTCGCACTCGAAGCAGTGCTGGAGCCGCTGGGGGAAACCCTTATACTGGTGGGCTCCGGGAGCGACGCGCTCGCGCAAACTCTGATTCACGACTTTGCGCTGATACTTCTCGACGTCGCTATGCCGGGCATGGACGGGTTCGAGACGGCTCGACGGATCAGATCCGGACACAGCTCGGCCAACACGCCGATCATCTTCGTCACTGCGCAAAACCCGGATGAACGATTGATCCTGCAGGGTTATGCCGCAGGGGCCGTCGACTATCTGTTCAAGCCGCTGACGCCGGAAGTCGTTCGATCCAAAGTCAGTGTCTTCTGCGACCTCTACCGAAGCCGAGAGCAGGCGAAAGTGGCTGCCTCGGAGGTAGTCCGCGCGCAGACAGCCGCCATTCAGGCGAGGGAGGGTGAGCGCAAGCTCAGCGACGTCCTCGAGCGCATCAGCGATGGGTTCTACGCGCTGGATGACAGTTGGCGCTTCACTTATGTCAACGAGAAAGCCGCGCTCCTGCTGCATCGGCAGCGCGGGGATCTGATAGGCAAAGTGATCTGGGACGAATACCCCGATCTCGCTTCGTCGACTTTTCGCGATCAGTACCGTCACGCCGTCGAAACTCAGGCGAGCATCTCCTTCGCGGAATACTATCCGCCGCTCGATTCCTGGTTCGAGATTCACGCCTATCCGTCGCGGGAAGGCTTGTCCGTGTACTTCGAGGATGTGTCGGATAAGCAGCGCGCCCAACGCATGTTGCTGGAGAGCGAGCGCCGTCTGCGCTCCCTCGTCGAAGCCACGGCTGCTGCGGTATGGAAAACCGATCCCAGGGGACAGATCGTGGCTGAGGAAGACGACTGGCGTCTTCTCACCGGCCAGTCGTTCGACGAGATGAAGGGATCGGGCTGGCTCGACGCGGTTCACCCTGACGACCGCGAGCAGACCGCAGCAATCTGGCGCAAGGCGCTGGCGGCCGGCTCGATCTGCGAGATGGAGCACCGGGTCCGCACTCCAACCGGGGAGTATCGCGAGATGTTCGCGCGCGCGGTGCCGGTGTTCGACTCCACCGGTCAGATCGAGGAATGGGTCGGCACGCACACCGACGCCACCGCGCGGAAGTACGCCGAGCGGCAGCGAGACCTGGCCCTCGACGAAGCGGTCAAAGCCAGGGAGACGGCGGAGCGCGCCCAGGAGGAAGCGGAGGTAGCGAATCGAGGCAAGAGCGAATTTCTCGCGACCATGAGTCACGAGTTCCGTACGCCACTCAACGC
>Ga0157378_10006560_pt1 | contig 10169 bp, 10 predicted proteins | sample M65metaG_FD_115309 | JGI IMG/M metagenome (GOLD analysis project Ga0157378, IMG submission 115309) | Miscanthus rhizosphere microbial communities from Kellogg Biological Station, Michigan, USA - M6-5 metaG | ecosystem: Host-associated > Plants > Roots > Rhizosphere > Soil | place: USA: Michigan...
CGTAGGCCTTCCAGTAGAGCGCTCCCTCGGCGTGGTCACCGTGCATTTGCGCGACGCGATCGAACAACCCCGCAGCTTCTGACCAGCGGCTCTCATTGATTGCCCGCGTTCCGTCGCTATACAAGCTCGCCTCATCGGCCACGCCGCCGCCTTCGCCGCCGAACGAAACCAGCATCGGCATCGGATATTCAGCCCGCAAGCTGCTCGGAACTACCGCCAGTCCCGCCGCAAGAAAAATTACAAATGATCTCTTCGCTTTCATTAGATCTTGACTCCCTTCGCGGACTCCGGCCCGCTCTCCTGATTTGGTTTGCGTGCGAGCAACACCCGCACTTCAAAAAGAATTCCGCTGGTATTCATGTCCTGGCGCACCCGGTCGAGATCAGCCGTCGTCAGCTGCGGATCATTCGCGACCTCCACCAGCACCCGCTCCAGCCTGTCCAGGGCTCCCGCCAGTGCCGGATCGCCCTCTTTGCTCGCGCTCACTCGATACAACCGGTTCGACGCCAGTAGTTCCCTGGCCTCTGACTGCAACTGCGCATTCTCCGCCCTGTCGCCCGGACCTGCATGGTTCAGCTGCACCAGCAACCGCTCCGTCCGATCCAGATGATCCGTCAACACCACCACAACAACGCGCTGTTGCGGCTGGGCAATGCCAGCGACCTCAGGTTGACTCTTCCGCTGCTCCCAATAGCGCCCGCCGATAAAGGCCGCAGTCACCAGCGCCAGGCAAGCGGCAGCCGCTGTTGCGGTCTTCCACCAGCTCCATCCGCGCCATCCCGCTGCCTTCTTCTCGTAGGGAATCAGCTGCGGGCGTAGCGCCTGCCACACAAAGTCCCCGTACTCGGGCCCTCTCTGAGGAACCGCCTCTGGCGTGATCGCATCCAGGCTCCGCTTAAACTTCGCGTACTCGGACGAGCACTCCCGGCAGCCCTTCAAGTGAGCCTTCGCCGCGTCTGAACCTTCCTCGTAGTAAATGTCCAACTGCTCCTCTTCGCTCAGGTGCTTCATGCGTTCCCCCTCAGCGGCGCGAGTTCGCGGCGCAACTTCTGCACGGCGCGAAACACTGCCTGTTTCGCTGCATTCGGCGCCACTCCAAGAACCTCCGCAATCTCACCCATCGAGCGTTCCTCCAGATGCCGCAGTACAAATGCGCACTTCTCTGTCGCGGTAAGCCGCTGCATTGCCATCTCCTGTGCTGCGCTCACTTCACGGCCCAGCAGTACCCGCTCTGGATCGGCATCCTGTGTCGCCACCTGCACCGTCTTTGTCTCCGGGTCGCTCTCGTCCCCGTGCCGGTACTCGGCCTCGATCCCCGGCTCACCCACCCGGTTCAACGCGCAGTTCACAGCGATCCGGTAGACCCACGTCCCAAACGTGGAACGCTGCTCAAACTTCTCCAGCCGCTGATATGCCCGCAGAAACGCCTCCTGCACAATCTCCTCCGCATCGGCCTCGTTGCCGGCAATCCGGAACGCCACCCGAAACACGGCCGCACTATGCGCGCGAACCAGCGTTCCATACGCTTCCTTGTCCCCGGCCAGCACCGCCCGGACTACTGAGTGGTCATTTCCCTGCATTCAGCACCTTTGACAGGAGGTTCAATCCCGCGGTTAGGAGAATATTTCTCGCTGGCCCAGAAGTAAGACCGCCGCCTTTTGGAGAGCCTTTGGCTGCCAATTCAAAGCAAGTCGGATGACCGCAGAAAGCTAAAAGCTGATAGCTAGAAGCTCGTAGCGGTTCTTCACAGCTTGCTCCCTCCCACTGCAGCCTTCTATCATCCCGCAAGAGAGCCTATGAGCGAGCAAACAACTACACCCGCCCTCCGCGTAAAGGGCAGGCTGATGTCCGCCTCTGAGATTGAGCGCACTCTGGTGCGCCTTGCCCACGAAATCGTCGAGAAAAGCAACGGCAGCGAAGACCTGACCCTGATCGGCATCAAACGACGCGGCGTCCCGCTCGCCCAGCGCCTCGGAAAGCTCATCTCCAACATCGAAAAGCGCACCGTCGAGACTGGCACCCTAGACATTCAGTTCTATCGCGACGATCTCTCCACCGCCGATGTGCGCCCGGTGGTCACGCCCGGCGCCCTTGGATGCGACGTGGAGGGTCGGGATGTGGTGCTTTGCGACGACGTGCTCTACACCGGCCGCACGATCCGCGCCGCTCTTGACGCGCTCTTCGACCACGGCCGCCCGCGCCGCGTGCAGCTCGCTGTGCTCATCGACCGTGGACATCGCGAACTGCCCATCGAAGCTACCTACATCGGCCGCCACGTCCCCACCAGCAGCCGCGAAATCATCGAAGTTAAATTCCACGAGGTCGACAACGACGAACAGGTACTCCTCGTCGAGCGGGTGGATTAACCACACTGGGTGCCTGGTAAAAGCTGGGTGCCCCACCCTGAACGTGCTTCTTCGCAAGAAGAAGCACGTTCAGGGTGGGAACAGAAACTCTGGGATCGAACGCCATGAATGCCACCGAAACGCCACCCGCCCGTCGCCACCTCCAGACTCCGCAGCCGCCAGAATCCTCGTTCCCTTACAATCCCGGCTCGCTTCTATCGGTGATGGACCTCGACCTCCCGGCCATTAGCCATCTCCTCTCGCGCGCCACCACTCTCGAAAATCAGGACCCACTAACCCGCGATCGCATCCTCTTCAAGCGCCGCATTGCCCTGCTCTTCTACGAGTCCTCCACGCGCACGCGCACCAGTTTCGAACTCGCCGCCAAAAGCCTTGGCGCCGATACCACCCTCGTCTCCAGCCTCTCCTCGAGTATCGAAAAAGGCGAGACCCTGAAGGACACCGGCCTCACCCTCCGCGCCCTCGGAGCCGAAGCCATCATCATCCGACACAACTCCTCCGGCGCCCCCTGGCTCCTCGAGCAGGAGACCCGCCTCCCAATCCTCAACGCTGGCGACGGAATGCACGAGCACCCCACCCAAGCCCTGCTCGATCTGCGGACGATCCTCGCCCACATCGATCCCTCTTCCAAGGCTGTCATCCTGAGCGGAGCTAGCCCAGTCGAAGGATCCGCAGTATCGTCCACCACTCTCTCCGGCGTCACCGTCACCATCACCGGCGACATCCTCCACAGCCGCGTCGCCCGCTCCAACATGCTCCTGCTCCCCCGCCTCGGTGCTCGCGTCATCCTCTGCGGACCAACCCAGCTCCTGCCCGACTCCGCCGCCAACGCCGGCCCCGGCATCTCCGTCGAGCGCGACTTCGAAGCCGCCCTCCGCCAATCCCAGGTCGTCATGATGCTCCGCATCCAAGCCGAACGCCTCGCCGGACAGCAGATCGACCTCGCTCAATACAAGGACGCCTATCAGCTCACCGGCCAGCGCCTGTCCACCCTTGCGCCAAACGCGCTGGTCATGCACCCCGGCCCCATCATCCGCGGACTCGAGCTCACCGCCGGCGTAGCTGACGGCCCCCAATCTGCCATCCTCGAACAGGTCCGCCACGGTGTAGCCATCCGCATGGCCGTCGTAGAACGCGCACTGACGGCGCAGAAAGTAGCAGCCCGCGCATGACCACCCTCATCATTCGCAACGGACACCTCATCGACCCCGCCGCAGGCGTAGACGCGATCAAAGACATCCTGCTGAAAGACGGCCGCGTCGCCGAAATCGGGGGTTTGGGCAAAATCAAAGCCGGCAACGACGCAGGATCCGAAGTCCAGGTCCTCGATGCCACGGGCCTCACCGTCGCCCCCGGCCTCATCGATATCCACGTCCATCTGCGCGAGCCCGGCCAGGCCTACAAGGAAACCATCGCCACCGGCACAGCAGCAGCCGCAGCCGGCGGATTCACCGCCGTCGCCGCCATGCCCAACACCAACCCGGTAAACGACTCGCCCGAAGTCACCCGATGGATGCTCGCTCCCGAACGCGGTGCGTGTGTCCGCGTATACCCCATTGGCGCCGCCACCCGCGGATCAAAAGGTGAGCAGATTAACGACTTCGCCGCCCTCAAAGCAGCCGGAGCCGTAGCCGTCACCGACGATGGCCACCCCATCCTCAAAGACAGCATCATGCGCGAGACCCTCGCTGCTGCCGCCCGCGTGGGCCTCAGCGTTATCCAGCATGCCGAAGACACGCGCATGACCCAGGGCGCCAGCATGAACGCCGGCCCAATGGCCTTCAAATTAGGCCTTCGCGGCATGCCGCCTGAAGCCGAAAGCGGCCTCGTCGAACGTGACATCCGCCTCGTCACAGAACTCAAGGATTCCCGCGCGCACTTGCACGTGGCGCATACATCCACAGCCGCAGCGGTGGCAGCCGTTCGCCAGGCGCGCCGCAACGGACTCCGCGTTACCTGCGAAGTCGCGCCGCATCACTTCCTGCTCACCGAGGAGCACGTCGGCCTCTACAACACCAATGCCAAGATGAACCCGCCGCTGCGCTCAGCCGCCGATCGCGATGCCATGATCGAAGGCATCCTCGACGGCATCGTCGACGCCATCGCCACCGATCACGCGCCGCACGCCACGCACGAAAAGGAAGTCGAATTCGAAAACGCTCCCAACGGGATCACCGGCCTCGAAACCGCCCTTGGCCTCTGTCTCCGCTGGCTCCACAAGGAGTGGAAACTCCCCCTCGGCCGCGTTCTCAGCTTGCTGAGCGCGCAGCCCGCCGCCCTGCTCGGCCTCAAAGGCCGCGGCACCCTGACAGTCGGCAGCTTCGCCGACGTGGTTGTCTTCAATCCCAGAGCCGAATGGACGTATCACGCCAAAGAGACGCACTCCAGGGCCCACAACACCCCATTCGACGGCTGGACGATGCAAGGCAAAGTTCACTGGACGATCAGCGAGGGCCGGATAGCCTATTCAGCAACTGCTCCCCAATGACAGGTCTTCGTCGCGGGGTAAAAGTATAAGAGCGGGTATCCCGAATCGCGGCCGTATCTGATTCTTTCCCAGGCGAATCCTGCTTACGCCGTCTTGCCCATCAAAGCCCGCTCCGCGCGAAGCCAATCCTCAGCATCGTGTCCGTGCTGATAACCGCGCTCTGCCCAGAAACGGTGTGCGAGAGCTGCGATGTCCTCAGGGCTGATTTTGCTGATCTCCTGAATCTTCTTCGAGGTCTTCTTCGATGCAATGGACGTCGGAGCAGACGCCGACGCGCTTGTCTTCTTCCGCGTGGTCGTTTTCTTTGTGATTTCTGTCATCAGACTGTTCCTCCTGAATAAGCGTAAGAATGAGTTAGGGCCACAGCGGATCTGTATTGAAATCCGCCACATAACTGGCCTTCCCCTTCAGGTTACTAGATAGTCAAATCGCAATAAAGCAATAACCGTATCTCCGTACCATTTCGGTCAGCGAAAGACCCGCATCTTCATTGCTTCCAACGCCTACTCCAGGATGAAAATCTGTTAACGATTTCGCAATATGACACTGTGCTCCCGTCTATAACTCCTTGCTCCCGTGGGAGTCACCTGCCTATTCTTGTCAAGCGCGGATCTTGCCCCTCAATCCGCCATCGAGGTCATCACGGAAATGGACAAGCGGGAGTTTCTCAAAACCTCAGGAGCACTCGTAGCCGGAAGCATCGCCTCTCGTTTCGCATCAGCGCAGCCTGCGCAGCCACACGCGCAGCAACCCGCCCCCCACGAGAACTGGGCCGGCAACATCCACTACAGCACCGACCACGTCCACACCCCCGCCAACCTCGACGATGTCCGCGACTGCGTTAAAAAGTGCCCAAAGCTCCGCGCCCTCGGCTCCCGCCACTCCTTCAATCGCATTGCCGACAGCAATCAGAATCAAGTCTCCCTAGCCAATCTCAACGCCATCGAGATTGATGAACAGGCGCGCACCGTCACCGTTGGCGCCGGCGTCCGCTACGGCCAACTCGCTCCCGTCATCGACGCCAAGGGTTACGCGCTACCAAATCTCGCTTCATTGCCGCACATCTCCGTCGCCGGAGCCATCGCCACCGCCACTCACGGTTCAGGTATCCACAACGGCAACCTCGCCACCCCCGTCCGCGCCCTCGAAATCGTCACCGCCAGCGGCGACGTCCTCCACCTATCCCAAGACAAGGACGGCGATCAGTTCGCCGCGACGGTCGTTCACCTCGGCGTCATCGGCATCGTCACCCGCGTCACCCTCGACCTCCAGCCCACCTTCCAGGTCGCGCAAACCGTCTACCAGGACCTCTCCTTCTCTGAGCTCGAACACAACTTCGACGGCATCTTCGGCGCCGGCTACAGCGTCAGCCTCTTCACCGACTGGCAGAAACACCGCGCCACCCAGGTCTGGATCAAGCGCCGCCTCGCGCCAGGAGAACAGCACACCACCCCAGACCTCTTCTACAACGCCAAACGTGCAACCAGAAAGCTGCATCCCATCACGGAGCATCCCGCCGAAAGCTGCACCGAGCAGATGGGTGTACCCGGCCCCTGGTACCAGCGCCTGCCCCACTTCAAAATGGAATTCACTCCCTCCAGCGGCCGCGAACTCCAGACCGAGTACTTCGTCCCCCGCGAGCACGGATACGAAGCCATCCTCGCCGTCGAGAAGCTCAAGGACAAAATCACTCCGCACCTCTTCGTCACCGAACTCCGCACCATCGCCGCAGACAACCTCTGGATGAGCACCGCCTACAAACGCGACTCCCTCGCCATCCACTTCACATGGAAACCCGAATGGGACACCGTGAAGCAGATCCTCCCCCAGATCGAAGCCCAGCTAATGCCCTTCAACCCGCGCCCCCACTGGGCCAAGCTCTTCACCATTCCCCCGCCGCAGCTGCAAGCTCAGTACACCCGCCTCGCCGACTTCAAGTCCTTCGTCAACCAGCACGACCCGAATGGCAAGTTCCGCAACGACTTCATCGAAACCAACCTCTACAAAAGCTGATTAGGAAACGGCCGCCAACCCAAATTCTCAATCCCTCGATCGCGCTGTCATTCTGAGTGCACGGGGCCCCAAGCGCTTTCTTCTGCTTGGGGATGGTAAGCGAAGAATCTGCTGTTCAATCGATTGAGAACTGATGACGCCTTTTGTTAGTGACGACAGTCACCCCGACTGCAGCGAAGGGAAGTGGGGAGACCCGCAGTTGCATTTGATTTTTGGGAAGCGAAACTAATAAGCAATGACCAGAATTCAAGTCTGAGGCGCGAGCCGCTAATCCGCAGCCTCGACCGACCTTGAGACCTCTCGCGTCGGCATCGACTCGCCAAGAAGGTCTGAAATCTTGCTCAACAGTTCCAGCGGGTGGACTGGCTTCGCAAGCACGTCGAAACTGTGTCCCTCTTCACTTGCTCTCGCAAGCAGGTCGCTGGTGCTTGCCTGGCCGGAGAAAAGCAGAACGCAACATTCGGGATTGATCTCTTTGACTTTGATAGCGAGTTCGATTCCGTTCAGCTTCGGCATCATCACATCGGTTAGCAGAAAGTCAGGCTTGGTCGACCGCGCCGCCTCCGCAGCGTCGGCCGGATCCACAAAAGACCGCACAGCGAAGCCCCGGCTGAGAAGAATCAGTTCGAGCGTGGACGCGATTACGTCCTCGTCATCGACGACAAAAGCTACGGTCCGCGTTGAATTCGAAGGGCCCATGAGTTTTCACATTTTGAAATCACAACGACGAAACCGCGCCACAGCGCCAAGCTGAAGCCTCACTGCCAGAATGATCTCTAGAGGCTAAGATGCCATCCAAACGCAAGTGGGTTGCTGTGGCTCTCCTCCGGCGTACGAACCACATCTGCAATTTCGCTAACATTGATCCGTGGATATTCAATCGCCCCTACCCTGGCTCCTCACCTCCGACCCTGCCATCCGCTGGCAAGCGCTTCGCGACCTCACCGACACCCCACCCGAGGAAATCGCCATGGAGCGCGCCCGCATTCCACACGAGAGCCTCGGCGCCCAGATCCTGGCCAGCCAGCAGCCCGACGGCTCCTGGCGCCGCCCCGACGCGCCTACCTGGCTCACAACCCTCTTCACCCTCCAGCTTCTCCGCGCCACCGGCATCGACCCCGCCGACCGCGATGCTAAATCAGCACTCACCCGCGCCGAAACCAACCTCCGCTGGAACGACTACCCCGGCTGCTGGGACCTCCGCCCGCCCGACTTCGGCCCCGCGACCGCTGATGGCAAACACGGCTGCAAAGTTGGCGGCAATCCCTTCTTCGAAGGCGAAGAGGAGCCTTGCATCAACGGCGGAGTCCTCGCCATTGGCGCATACTTCGGCCACCCCAACGAGCCCCTCGCCCGCCGCCTGCTCACCGAACAGCTTCCCGACGGCGGATGGAACTGCGAAGCTCCGAAGAGCAGGTGCTCTTCCTACCACACCACCATCTGCGTCCTCGAAGGACTCCTCGAATACGAACACGCCATCGGCCCCGCGCACCCCATGTCAGGCAGGATCGCAATGGCCCGTCATCGTGGCGAAGCCTATCTTCTGGACCGCCACCTCTTCCGCCGCCTCTCCACCAGCGAGATCGCCAACCCCGAGTTCCTCGAGCTCGCCTTCCCACCCCGCTACCACTACGACATCCTGCGCGCCCTCGACTACCTGCGAGCAGCAGGCCATCCGCCTGCCGACCCGCGCCTGGGCGCAGCTATTCGCATTCTCGAAAGCAAACGCCAACCCGACGGCCGCTGGCTCCTCGACCGCGCCTACGACGAAGCCGTCACCATTTCCACCGGCGAATCCGTCGGCCAGCTCAGCCGCTGGAACACGCTCCGCGCCCTGCGCGTCCTCCGCTGGCAAGGAATTCAATAACTCAATGAACTGGGTGCCCCATCCATTCGGCTGTTTTTGCCGAATGGGTGGGATTCGAATACTTCCCACCTCAGGAACCAATCTGGGTGCCACTCTCTCTTTTGAGATGTGGAATCTTTTATTCAATATCCATCGCCGTCGGTCCTCCCAGGCTCCGCCCCGCGTACTGCACCACCCGCCTCACCACTCTCCGACCGAATCGCTCCATCGCGCTTCGATTCTGAACCGGCTTCACGCCCTTCGCCAGTCGCGCGTGCTGCTCCGCGTTCAGACACCAGCCCGACGCCCCGCAATTCTCCCGAACATGCTCTGTCTTATCTGCCTTGAAAATCACGATCACCTCAGGTCGCGCCATGCACCAATTCAGCGCCACCTGCGCCCATGTCTTGCTCACCTCTGCTGCTACCTGTCCCAGCACATCTCCCTTGTCGAGGCGCGTCAAAACACCCGGCCCCGTCGCCAGCGGGCTGAACGCGAGCAGGCTCACCCCGTTTGCTTTGCAGTATTCAAGCAGCCCATCCTCCGGATCGCGGCACACCAGGCTGTACTTCACCTGGTTCGAGACAATCCGCGCACGCGAAAGCTGCCGCTGCGCCTGCTTCATTTCTGCAACCGAAAAGTTGCTCAATCCTATAAAGCGGATCTTGCCCTCATCCACCAGCCGCTCCATTGCCGCCATCGTCTCCGCAATTGCGATCCGATAATTCGGCCAGTGCAGCTGGTACAAATCAAGATAATCCGTATTCAGCTGCTTCAGGCTGCACTCCGCCGCCCGGATCACATCGTTGTAGCGGAAATGCAGCGGGGAAACCTTGCTGGCGACAAACACGCTATCCCGAATCCCGCGAATCGCCTCCCCTACGGTCTGCTCTGTCCCGTAGCTCTCCGCCGTATCGATGAAGGTCGCGCCCAGCTCGATGCCCACGCGCAGCGGCTCCGCTCCGCCGCGATACTTCCACGTCCCAAGAGCAATCTCCGAAACCTGAATACCTGTGCAGCCGAGCTGCTTCAGATTCACCTTGTTGCCTCTCGCAGATTCGCTCAGAGTCTAGCACCAGCCTCTAACAGCCTCGTCGGATGCGTTCTACGTTCGGCTGACGCTCACTCCCCCGCAGTTTCGATCTCCACCGTGTCTCCATCGCTGAGGTGGAAGTAGTCACGAAGCTTCACGTCAGTCGCTACTTCGAGAATGGTCTTCGGATGGTGGCCGCGCTCCTCTTCGTTTGCATCCGTCCGCAGAATGAAACCTCTCCTGCCAAAAATCGAACATGGGACGATGTTGACGGACACGGTGCCGCCATACTCTTCCGCATCGAGCCTCGTGACGTTTCGGGGAAGTGAGTATGGAGCGTCGAGCCTCAGATTGAGCGTGCCCGGAAACAGCTTCATTCCTGTCTTTCTCTCATAATGCTCTGCTAATTTCTCAATCCAGTAG
>Ga0157378_10006562_pt1 | contig 10164 bp, 8 predicted proteins | sample M65metaG_FD_115309 | JGI IMG/M metagenome (GOLD analysis project Ga0157378, IMG submission 115309) | Miscanthus rhizosphere microbial communities from Kellogg Biological Station, Michigan, USA - M6-5 metaG | ecosystem: Host-associated > Plants > Roots > Rhizosphere > Soil | place: USA: Michigan...
GGAGGAGCGGGTAACTCTTTTCTTTACTCGTGTAAAGAAAAGAGTCACCAGAAAAGAAAGCACGTGCGAGCAGAGCGTGCCATGGGAGGAACCGTCCTGCATGCCTGGAGTGTTCCGAACCGCTCCAATCAATACGACGGAGCACCGAATTCGCGTTGCCTCTAAGTGACATCGTCGTAAAAGAAGGAGGTACGCACATAAGGCCATTACGCTGCCTCGACGAACACGTAATTGGGATCTGCGCACCCTTTCCGAGCTGAGCGGCGTCAAACCTAGGGCGGCTCAGATTCTAAAAGGCATTTCTTTGGTGACTTTCTTTGTGCCAGCAAAGAAAGTTACCCGCTGGCCGCAGGACAGCGGAAGCTGTGGCTCCCCAAGAAAGTTACCCGCTCGCCGCAGGACAGCGGAAGCGTCGGCTCGAGTCATGCTGCCGCGCCAGGCGAACCAGGCGCGCCACCGCGCGCTTTCTCCGTCAACTGTCGGAACTTGCCCGACATCGAATCCAGCCGGCCGGCCCATTCCGGGTTAGGTGTCTGCCCGGCGGTGACCTTGTCGTAGACCTGGATCAGTGCGACGGTCGCAAACGGATCGATCAGCGCGGCCTTCAGGCTCAGCGCGGCGATCAACGCGAGCACGATCGGCCAGAAGCCGTGCACGTGGAACAGGCCGACCAGTGCGGCGATCGGGATGCCGACCAGGATCCAGATCAGCAAGGTCAGGCCCCACACGATCAGGGTCAGGAACGCGGCGTTCTTCAGTACACCTTTATAATTTTGCGCATACAGCACGACGCTGTCGCGTGCCACCGCCCACGGATTCTCGGCGTGCTTGCGCAGGATCTGCGCGAGGATCACCTGGTCCAGGCTGGCCAGGCCCGTGTTGATCACCGCATCGACCAGCTTGACCAGCACGTCGAGGCCCGGGATCGGCAGCCACGAGGCGATGCTCACGGTCAGGCGGTTGAACACGCGCAGAATGCCGCGCACGAGTTGATGCAGGCCGAACAGCATCGACGACGTGGCGAAATGTTGCTTGACGATGTTCGTGGCGAATTCGATCTGGCTCTTGCCGGCGGGGATCGGTCGTCCGTCGAGCAGCTCGACCAGCACCGCGATATGGCCGGCCTTGACCAGGTACAGCAGGTACTGGCGCGCCCAGTACAGCACGCCGCTGACGATCACGAAGCCGACCAGCGCGCCGATGCCCGCGCCGCCGCCGCTGTTGCCGCCGACCTTGCCGAACAGATAGCCCATGCCGCCGCCGATGCCGACCGCCAGCACGTACACGAGCGTGATGCCGACATACACGGCGATGCGCAGCGCCAGGAACGGCAGCGTGCGCAGCAGCAGACCGAAAATCTGACCGGTGCGGAAATCGAGCATGATGGCGTCCGTGGATGGCGAAGGGCGCTATGGTAAATCGTTGCGCAGCGGTAAAGAATGTGCCGCTCGTCCATTTCATTCCGGAACATCATGACCGCACCCACCATCTCCCTCGTGCTCGGCTCCGGCGGCGCCCGCGGTTACGCGCACATCGGCGCGATCGAGGAGCTGCGCGAGCAAGGTTACGATATCCGCAGCGTTGCCGGCGCCTCGATGGGTGCGCTGGTCGGCGGCGTGTACGCCGCGGGCAAGCTCGACGCCTATCGCGACTGGGTCAAGCCGTTGCAGCGCATGGATGTGCTGCGCCTGCTCGACTGGACCTTCCGTGGTGGCCTGATCAAGGGCGATCGGATCATTGCGCAGCTCAAGAACCTGATCGGTGACGTCAACATCGAGGACCTGCCGATCAGCTATACCGCGGTGGCGGTGGATCTGATGGCGCAACGCGAGGTGTGGTTTTCGCGCGGCTCGCTGTTCGATGCGATCCGCGCATCGATCGCGATCCCGACCGTGCTGCGCCCGCATCGTTACGAAGGCCGCATGCTGGTCGATGGCGGCCTGCTCAACCCGGTGCCGATCACACCGACGCTGCGCGATCTGACCGACTGCACGATCGCGATCGACGTGAATGCGGCGGCGGAGGCGATCAACCAGGACGGCGCGCTCGAACCGATGTCCGGTTCGCTGATCAACGAAGGCGATGTCGAGGCGCTGCCGGCGGCGGTGGATGGCGCCACGCCATTGCTAGCCGACGAGCAGCCGGACGCGGGCCCGGATCCGACGTCGTCGCAGCCGCCCGGCTACCGCCAGCGCATCGCCGAGTTCATCGACGGCTTTCTCGACAAACGCGACAAGAAAGCAGTCGAGAACGATCCGGGAATTCTGGAATTGTTTGCACGTTCGCTCGACGTGGTGCAGGAAACAGTGACGCGCTTCAAGCTGGCGGCGCAGCCGCCGGACCTGGTGGTGCGCATCCCGCGCAACGCCTGCGCGTTCTACGAATTCCACCGCGCCAGCGAAGTGATCGAACTCGGGCGCCTGCGCACGCGCGAGGCGCTGCGCCAGTTCCGTCTGCCGACAAAGTCTTGACGTTGCGCAACGTTGCATGAACGCAGCAGGCCGCGGCGTCAACTGATTGCACGCTGGCGCATTGTTTGGCAGCAGGTGCCGGCAACTTTCGCCGGCGGCGGTTTCCGACGGGCAGAGGAGTGCGGCAATGCGTGTGCAGTCGATGGTAGGGGGCTTGTTGTTGGCGATCGGCGCCGCGACAGCGCCCGTGGCGAGCCAGGCGGCGGAACTGATCATCGGCGTGGCGCCGCCGGCGGCGCGCGTCGAAGTCGCACCGGGCGTGCGACGCGGTTACGTCTGGTCGCCGGGTTACTGGCGCTGGAACGGCTATCGCCATGTCTGGGTCGGCGGCTACTGGGTGCGCGAACGTCCGGGCTGGCATTGGCGTCCGGCGCACTGGGTGGCGTACGGCCCGCGCTGGCACTACGTGCCGGGCTACTGGGTGCACTGAGCGTACGTTCCGCGCAAAGTAGGGGCGCTTTGCGCCCCTACGCAATGTTGCGATAGGTGCCTGCGAACAGTTCCACGCTGTTCGTAGCGGCGCGATTCATCGCGGCCGGCTCTTCCGATTGTCCGATGCCGGCGCTGCAATGTTATACAGGTATACTTTCGGCAAGGCCGACGCCGGCTGTAGTACAATTCACGCGCAATGTTTCGTCGCAGCGCGCCGCACGTCCACCTCGTAGCCGCCATCGCATCGCCCTTGCACAGGCAAGCCGGCGTTCCCGTCGGCGCACGCGCGCACCACGAAGGGATTTTCGCGTGAGCGCCACCAGCAGCGCATTGCGATCCGATACCGGCACCGTTCTGAGCATCCTCGGCGCGGTCAGCTTCTGCCATTTCCTGAATGATCTGATCCAGTCATTGTTGCCTGCGGTGTACCCGTTGCTCAAGGCGAACTACGCGCTCGATTACACGCAGATCGGCCTGATTGCGCTGACGTTCAATCTGACCGCCTCGCTGTTGCAGCCGGTCGTCGGCACCTACACCGACCGCAACCCGATGCCGTATTCGCTCGGCCTGGGCATGGGCTTCACCCTGCTCGGCCTGCTGCTGCTGTCGCGCGCGGCGTATCCGTGGCTGCTGCTCGCCGCGGCGCTCGTCGGCACCGGATCGTCGGTGTTCCATCCGGAATCCTCGCGCATCGCGCGGCTCGCCTCCGGCGGTCGTCACGGCCTGGCGCAATCGGTGTTCCAGGTCGGCGGCAACCTCGGTTCGGCGCTCGGACCTTTGCTCGCGGCATTCGTGGTGCTGCCGTACGGGCAGTCGAGCATCGCCTGGTTCTCGCTCGCCGCGCTGCTCGCGATCGCATTGCTGCTGCGCGTCGGTGCCTGGTATCGCGATCACATGGTCGCACGCGCGCGGCATCCCGCGCCGGCGCTGCCGACGCATGATCTGCCGCGCGCGAAGGTCGTGCTCGCTATCGGCGTGCTGTTGACGCTGATCTTCTCCAAGTATTTCTACCTGACCAGCCTGAGCACGTACCTGACGTTCTATCTGATGGAACGCTTCGGCATCGGCGCGCAAAGTGCACAAATCCACTTGTTCCTTTTCCTCGGCAGTATCGCGCTCGGCACGCTGGTCGGCGGGCCGATCGGCGACCGCATCGGACGCAAGTACGTGATCTGGGTGTCGATCCTCGGCGTGCTGCCGTTCACGCTGCTGCTGCCGCACGCGGACCTGTTCTGGACCAGCGTGCTGACCGTGATCATCGGGCTGATCCTGTCGTCGGCGTTCTCGGCGATCCTGGTCTACGCGCAGGAACTGCTGCCGGGCAAGGTCGGCATGATCGCCGGATTGTTCTTCGGCTTTGCGTTCGGCATGGGCGGCCTCGGCGCCGCGCTGCTCGGCCGCCTGGCCGATGCGAAAGGCATCGAATACGTCTACCAGCTGTGCGCGTTCCTGCCGGCGCTCGGCCTGCTCACGGTGTTGCTGCCGAACCTGCACCGCCGCCGCGACGCCTAGCGTGCGCTCACTCCGGTTCTTCGACCTGGTAGCCGCGTTCGCGCAGCATCGCCAGGCGCCGGTCCGGCCGCAACAGCTCGTCCATCGGCAACACCGCAAATGAACTGGCATTGTCGCGCAGCGCCGCTTCGGCCGCGGCGAGCCAGGTCGCATCGATCTGGCGCATCGCAGCGTCGACCTTCTCGTGCATGCGCGCATTGCTCGACAGCGCGGCGCGACAGGCGTCCTGCTGGCTCGGCGAAGGCAGCTTCTTCAACGCATCCAGATCGCCGACCGCCCAGGCGTTGGCGCGCTCGCGCATCGCGGCCAGATCCGTTTCCAGGCGCGTCATCGTCGCCGCCAGGCATTGCGCATCGAGCTTGGTGTCGATTGCGGCGAAGTCGTGGATCGCCTGCTTCGGATCTTCCAGCGGGATCGACGCTTCCGGCTCGACGATGCGCACGCGATCCTGCTTCGCCAGTGCGCGGATGCGATCCCAGATCATGCCGTTGCGCGCCAGGCCCGACTTCGCCAGTGCCTTGTCGTACAACTCGTTGGCCGCGACCATCGGGCGCAGGCGTTCGACGCCGTTGTCGTGGCCGATGTATTTCGCCTTGAGCGCGAGCCAGCGCGCGTACATTTCTGGCGGCAACACGTCCTTGAGCGTGGCGCCGTCGGCGTTCTTGCGCGCGCCGTAGACGGCGGGCAACAGCGTGAGCTTGTGCCAAAAGCTCAGTTCGATCTTCGCCGAGGCGTCGGCAATCACGACCTGCGACGCGCCGATCGCCTGCTCCACCTCGCGCGCCTTCCAGGTGATGTCTTTCGGCAGCGGATACTGCGCGCCGAGGATCCACAGCACGTGGTCGTTCTTCGACACCTTCCACAGACCCGGTCCCGGTTGCTCGCCGGTGACGAGCACCGCGTCGAGTGTCGGTGCCGCCGCATCCTGCGTGGCGGGCGGGTCGGAAGCAGCGCATGCCGGCCATGCCGGCAGCGCCAGCAGACAGCACAACGTGAAAGCGAAACGACGCATCGGACTCCTTGGCGCTACGGCAATGCATGGACGATAAGAAAGCGCGCATGAATTGCGTCTGAAGTCGCGCCGGCTTTGCAGCGCGCGTACATTTGCGTATCGTGCACGCGAGCCCTTTTGCGCGCGGCGGAGCACAACGTGCAGCGAGACACGGTCGATGTACTCGTCGTTGGCGGCGGCATCAACGGCGCTGCAATCGCGCGCGACGCCGCCGGCCGCGGGCTGTCGGTGCTGTTGTGCGAGCAGCATGATCTGGCCGCACACACCTCGAGCGCGAGCAGCAAGCTGATCCATGGCGGGCTGCGCTATCTGGAACAATACGAATTCGCGCTGGTCGGCAAGGCGCTGGCCGAGCGCGACGTGGTGCTCAACTCCGCGCCGCACATCGTGCGCCCGCTGCGCTTCGTGCTGCCGCACGAACCACACCTGCGCCCGGAATGGATGATCCGCGCCGCACTGCTGCTGTACGACAACCTCGGCCGCCGGCGCGCGCACACGCTGATCCACTCGCGCCGCGTCGACTTGCGTGCGCACGTTGCCGGCGGACCGCTCAAGCCGCAATTCGATCGCGGCTTCATCTATTCCGACGCCTGGTGCGACGACGCGCGGCTGGTCGTGCTCAATGCGCTCGATGCCGCGCAGCGCGGCGCGCAGATCCTCACGCGCACGCGCTGCGAACGCGCGCGGCGCTCGCACGACGGCTGGGTCGCGCAGTTGCGCGGTGAGGACGCCGAGCCGCGCACGTTGCAGGCGCGCGCGCTGGTCAACGCGACCGGACCGTGGGCGGCGAGTTTCCTCGACCACGTCGCCGAGTTGCCGCATGCGCGCACGCTGCGCCTGGTCAAGGGCAGCCACATCGTCGTGCCCAAGCTCTACGAGCATGGCTACGCGTATACCTTTCAACAAAGCGACCGGCGCATCGTGTTCGCGATCCCGTTCGAGCGCGACTACACGTTGATCGGCACCACCGATCTGGATTTCGACGGCGCGCCGGAAAGCGTGCGCATCGCGCCCGACGAGATCGATTACCTGTGCGCCGCGGCCTCGCGCTATTTCGCGCGCGCGGTCGTCGCGGCCGACGTGGTGTGGAGCTACAGCGGCGTGCGTCCGCTGCTCGACGACGGCAGCGAAGAGGCATCCGAGGCCACGCGCGACTACCTGCTCGATCACGACGACAGCGCCGCGCCGCTGCTCAACGTGTTCGGCGGCAAGATCACCACGCATCGCAAGCTGGCCGAAGAGGCGCTCGACTGGCTCGCGCCGGTGCTCGGCAACGCGCACGAGGCATGGACCGCGCGCGACGACGTGCGCCTGCCCGGCGCCGACTTCGCCAACAACCGCGCGCGCGACGCCGGCTTCGATGCGTTCCTGCACGAGCTGGTACGGCGCTATCCGTGGCTGCCCGGCGGGCAGGCGCTGCGCTATGCGCGCGCCTACGGCACGCGCGCGCACGGCATCCTCGGGGCGGCGCGCAGCCTCGATCAACTCGGCACGCATTTCGGCGCCGACTTGTACGCGGCCGAAGTGGAGTACCTGGTGCGCGACGAATGGGCGCGCGGCAGCGACGACATTCTCTGGCGCCGCAGCAAGCTCGGGCTGCGCCTGGACGCGGCGCAGCGCGAACGCCTCGGCGCGTGGCTGCAGGCGCGGCGCTGACGCCAGTGAGTCAGGACTACATCCTCGCCATCGACCAGGGCACGACCAGCTCGCGCGCACTGTTGTTCGATCGCACGGGCGTCGTCGTCGCTATCGCACGGCGCGAATTCACCCAGCACTTTCCGCAACCCGGCTGGGTCGAGCACGACGCGAACGAAATCTGGCGCAGCGTGCAGGAGTGCCTGAGCGAAGTGATGGCGAGCGAACCGCTACGCGCCGGTCGCATCGCGGCGATCGGCATCGCGAACCAGCGTGAGACGACGCTGGTGTGGAACGCGCGCACCGGCGAGCCGGTGCACAACGCGATCGTGTGGCAGTCGCGCCAGACGCGCGCGATCTGCGACGCACTGATCGCGGCCGGCCACGACGCGCTCGTGCGCCAGCGTACGGGTCTGCTGATCGATGCGTATTTCTCCGCGACCAAGTTGCAGTGGATCCTCGACCGCGTCGATCCGCAGCGCGAACGTGCGCGCCGCGGTGAACTGAAGTTCGGCACGATCGACAGTTGGCTCGCGTGGAAGCTGACCGGCGGCGCGGCGCACGTCACCGATTACAGCAATGCGTCGCGCACGCTGCTGTACGACATTCACGCACGGCGCTGGGACGACGATCTGCTCGCGCTGTTCGACGTGCCGCCGGCGATGTTGCCGCAGGTGCGGCCTTCGAGCGAGATCTATGCGCACGTCGCGCTCGGCACGCAGCGCATCGCGCTCGGCGGCATCGCCGGCGATCAGCAGGCGGCGCTGTTCGGCCAGGCGTGTTTCGCGCCGGGCATGGCGAAGAACACCTACGGCACCGGCTGCTTCCTGCTGCTGCACACCGGCGAACGCGCGGTGCGTTCGAGCCACGGCTTGCTGACCACGCTGGCCTGGGGTGTCGGCGGCAAGGTCGAATACGCGCTGGAGGGCAGCGTGTTCGTCGCCGGCTCGGCGATCCAATGGCTGCGCGACGGGCTTGGTGTGATCGCCACGGCAGCGGAGTCCGAAGCGCTGGCGTGCGCGCTGCCGAGCAACGACGGCGTGTACCTGGTGCCCGCGTTCGTCGGCCTTGGCGCGCCGTACTGGCGCAGCGACGTGCGTGGCGCGCTGCTCGGGCTGACTCGCGGCACGGGTCGCGCCCATCTGGTGCGCGCGGCGCTCGAGTCGATGGGGTACCAGACGCGCGACGTGCTCGATGCGATGCGAGCCGACGCCGGGCTCTCCCTGGAGACCTTGCGCATCGACGGTGGCGCGAGCGCGAACAATTTTCTGGCGCAGTTCCAGGCCGACATGCTCGGCGTGCCGGTGCAGCGTCCACGCTGCACCGAAACGACTGCACTCGGTGCAGCCTATCTGGCCGGCATCGCGGTTGGATTCTGGACACAGGACGACATTGCGCAGCAGTGGCAAGTCGAGCGCACGTTCCAGCGCCACGCCGCAGCGGCGGAGTGCGAACGGCTGTACCAAGGCTGGCAGCAAGCGGTGGGAGCGACCCTGCAGTTTCGAGTCTAGGCGCGCGAAGCGTGCGCCTTCGCCGACTTCGGCGTTTTACCCATTGCAAAGGCCAGAACGGCTGGCCAGAGCGGGATGAGACGATGTTCGGTGACCGCGCGCGCCGGCGTTTTCTTGCGCGTGAGGGAAGGGGGAGCCATGCGCATGCTGCTGATCCGGATCTGTATCGCGATCGCGGCCTTGTTCGGTATCGGTGCGTACGCCGACGTGCTCGACCAGCACGCCTTCGCGCGCGCCGCGCTCGAGCGGCTGCAGCGCGCCGCGCCGGACAGCACGTTTGCGCTGCGTGAGCGCGACGGCGCCGGCCTGGCGATCCAACGCGCGTTTCCGGACGGCAGCTCGGGCACGTGGTTCCTGGGCAACGCGTACCAGCAATACCGTGAGGATCCGGCGCAGCTCGACGCGATCGTCGCGCACCAGCTCAAGACCTGGAGCGAGACGCGCGCCGCAGTGTCGGCCGCCGCACCGGCACGCAGCGATGCCGCCGCGCACGTGTTGCCGGTGATCAAGACACGCGACTGGCTCACCACCACCTCGGCGCAGCTGCGCTCGATGGCCAAGCCGGACAAGATCGCGGATTCCGAACCACTGCACCGCGATCTTGCCGGCGATCTGCTGCTGGTGTTCGCCGAAGACGACGTCAACGGCATGCGCTTCGTCAGTCGCGGCGAATTGGAGCGCCTGCAACTGCGCGACGACGCGAGCCTGGATCAGCGCGCACTCGACAACCTCGCCGCGCGCTTGGGCGAACTCAAGATCACGGGCAAAGGTGGCCGCTATCGCCTGGAATTCGACAATTTCTACGAGGCGAGCCTGGTGCTGCTGGCCGCGCGCTGGCGCGACCGTCTTACGCTCGACGGCGATCCAGTGATCGCGATCGCCGCGCGCAACACCGTACTGGTCTGCGGCAGCGGCGACCGCGAATCGATCGACTCGTTGCGCCGGTTCGCACGCGACGTCAGCCGCCGGGCAGCGTACGGACTGTCGGGAAAATTGTATACGTTGCGCGAGGGCAAGCTCGTCGAGTATCTGCCGTAGTTGCACGGCGTGTTCTTTTTTGACCCTCATTCCGCTGTCTTGTGGCTAGCGGGTAACTTCCTTGGAGAGCCACAGCTTCCGCTGTCCCTGCGGCCAGCGGTAACTTTCTTGGGGAGCCGAAGCTTCCGCTGTCCTGCGGCCAGCGGGTAACTTTCCTGGGAAAGCCAGAGCTTCCGCTGTCCTGCGGCCAGCGGGTAACTTTCCTGGGGAGCCGAAGCTTCCGCTGTCCTGCGGCCAGCGGGTAACTTTCCTGGGGAGCCGAAGCTTCCGCTGTCCTTCGGCCAGCGGGTAACTTTCTTTGCTGGCACAAAGAAAGTCACCAAAGAAATGCCTTTTAGAATCTGAGCCGCCCCAGGTTTGACGCCGCTCAGCTCGGAAAGCCTGCGCAGATCCCTCTTACGTGTTCGTCGAGGCAGCGTGACGGCCTTACGTGCATGTTTCTTTTCTTCTCATCGACGATGTCACTTAGAGGCAACGCGAATTCGGTGCTCCGTCGTATTGATTGGAGCGGTTCGGAACACTCCAGGCATGCAGGACGGTTCCTCCCGTGGCA
>Ga0157378_10006563_pt1 | contig 10163 bp, 4 predicted proteins | sample M65metaG_FD_115309 | JGI IMG/M metagenome (GOLD analysis project Ga0157378, IMG submission 115309) | Miscanthus rhizosphere microbial communities from Kellogg Biological Station, Michigan, USA - M6-5 metaG | ecosystem: Host-associated > Plants > Roots > Rhizosphere > Soil | place: USA: Michigan...
CTCACTATGCATAGCGAGCGCCCGCAGCACCGCATGTATGAGCAATGGCATCCGCTGGGCGTGGTGGGCATCATCAGCGCTTTCAATTTCCCGGTGGCGGTATGGAGCTGGAACAGCATGATAGCCTTTATCTGCGGTGACACGTGCATATGGAAACCCTCCGAGAAAACGCCTATTTCTGCCATAGCCTGCCAGAATATTATAGCCGAGGTATTCAAGGCCAATAATGTGCCCGAGGGTGTATGCTGCCTGGCTGTAGGCGGCAGGGAATGTGGCGAATGGATGAGCGCCGATACACGCATACCTTTGGTATCGGCCACGGGCAGCACCCGCATGGGCAAGGCCGTGGGCGCCACGGTGGCTGCCCGTCTCGGCAGATCGCTGCTGGAGCTGGGTGGCAACAATGCCATCATCATTACCGAAAATGCCGATCTGAATATTGCCCAGGTAGGCGCACTGTTTGGTGCGGTGGGCACCGCCGGCCAGCGCTGCACCACTACCCGCAGGCTCATTATACACGAGAAGATCTACGACCAGTTCAAAGCTAAGCTGGCAGCGGCATACGGCCAGTTGGTAATAGGCGACCCGCTAAGCGAAAAGACCCACGTAGGACCGCTGATAGATAAAGACGCTGTAGCCGCCTACAATACCGCCATAGCGGAAATAAAGAAAGCGGGCGGCACAGAGGTGGTTGCGGGCGGAGTGCTCACGGGCAAAGGTTTCGGGAGTGGGTGCTATGTGAAGCCCTGCATCTTTGAGGTAACCAATAGCTGGCCCATAGTGCAGCATGAGACTTTTGCGCCCATACTATATCTTATGAAATACAAGACGCTGAATGAAGCGATCGCGCTGCAGAACGCAGTACCCCAGGGTTTGTCTTCGGCCATCATGACGCTGAACATGCGTGAGGCCGAGCAATACCTTTCGGCTGCGGGCAGCGACTGTGGCATAGCCAACGTAAACATAGGCACCAGCGGCGCAGAAATAGGTGGCGCGTTCGGTGGCGAGAAGGAAACAGGCGGTGGCCGGGAAAGTGGCTCTGATAGTTGGAAAGCCTATATGCGCAGGCAGACCAACACCATCAACTGGAGCAACCAACTGCCTCTGGCTCAGGGAATAAAGTTTAGCGTTTGATATCAGATAATTTTTTCCCATCATTTTTCTGAGTTAAATTTATGTATCCTAACCTTCAGAAAAATGAAAAACACGCGACTTTATCCTATTCTATTCTCATTGCTCCTTCTTGCACTTTCATCAGGTGCGCAGGGCTTTAAATGGGGCGCTACCTGCACCATGACCACCAATTCGATCAGCGAAGGGGGTCCAACGGCAGCGGACAACAACGGCAATGTATATGGCGCCAACCTGGTTATTCCGCAGCCATCTGCCACAGGGGTTATTTCGAGTACCTACGGTCCTTATACAGTTGTTGATAATTCAGGCACGCAGCAAACCGTCATTTTCCGGTTAGATTCATCGGGGCACTACATATGGGCCCATGGCCTGCAAGGTGGCCGGGCGGACATGCTTAAGGTAGCGACAGACGCAGCGAACAACGTCTATTACCTGGGCGCAACCGACGCCCCGTTCAGTATCGGAACCGTTACTTATACACCGGCATCTGTACATTTTATATTGAAAATCAACCCTGCCGGGCTGGTACTCTGGTTCAAGGATTTCCCGGGGCAGCTATTTCCCAATGACATTTCTGTTTTACCATCGGGTACACTATACTTTACCGGTACCTTAAGTACACTATCACCCTTTACTTACGGATCGTCAACTATAGATTCTTCGAAGGCGGCGGATGCATTTATTGCAGCTATGGATTCCTCGGGCACGCCACAGTGGCTTACCGCATTGGGTGGCAGTGGAGACGACGCCGGATATTATGTTTATGCCGGAGCCGGCGGCGAAGTTTTCGCAGCCGGAACCTCAACATCACCAACACTCAACTGCGGCTCCAATACACTCACTAACCCCATGTCTGTGACAGGATCGTTCTCATGGGTTGTAAAGTTAAGGCCGGACCATTCTGTACAGTGGGGCTCAGGGGTCACAAACTCGTCCGTCCAGGATGCAATTACCGGAATTGCGGCCGATAACCTTAACAACGTGTACGCCGGAGGTTACTTCTCAGATTCAATATCGTCGGGGGGTATTTCCATCCCTCATGCGCCCGGTGGTCTTGGACAAATATTCTTATTCAGGTATGACTCAGGGGGGCATGCAAAGTGGGGCAAGACAGTAAGCACTCCCTGGTACTGGGGTGCAGAGAGCATTGATGCAGATAACTGCGGAAATGTGTGGCTGGCCTGCCAGGGAGGCAGCGTACCGGTATACAACACCGATGTCATGTGGCTGGCCCATTTCGATTCAACTGGTAAACTACGCGATTCGTTTTCACTTACGTCTGGCGGTGATGACGCAAGCTTTATCTCGCTGGACAAGAAAGGCAACTTCTATTTGAGCGGAGACTATGCTAGGGTACCTGTTGCCGAGGAATATCCTTTTGCCCTGGGGAACGATACGTTGCCGATGCTCGGCAGCGTGGATGAAGCCCTTTTTGTGGGCAAGTACATTTATGACCTCCCGGGCTGCGTACGCGACACGATACCTTATCATTATAGTCATACAGGAGTGCCGGCCCTTGCGGTTGGCTCGTTCGGCATCTACCCCAACCCGGCTCAGAGAGAGATCACGGTGGTCTCTGAAACCGGTATTGAGATGAATACCACCCTTGAATTGACGGATATGACTGGCAGAACGCTCGGGCGATTTGCGCTCATGGGCAAGAGCACAAGAATCAATTTACCCGAACTGCCACCCGGCATGTTCTTTTGCAGGATCTCCGATGGCGGACCGGTTTTTAAGTTGGAGATTCTCAGATAGCCTGCAGGATCGGGATAATTTCAGGCAAAGTATGGGCAGGTACCAGGTAGCAAAAACTATAGAGATTGCTGAGTGCGCGACCATTTATGTGCTGCCCGTGGATGAAAACATCGGAGCCATCAACAGCGCTATCATTCCCGCGGAACAGGTCGCAGAGCTGAGCACCTACCTCCGCCCGCGCGACCGCGATAAGCGGCTCCTTGCTCGCGCATATCTGTATGAGCGGTTAGTCCGGCAACATGGCCTGAGCGACCTCAGCCTCGTATTCAATGAATACAAAAAGCCGTCGTTGAAAGCCGCTCCCCATCTGTATTTCAGCTTCTCTTATTCGCACGATTACCTGCTGGTCGGGCTATCGGAAGGCCGGGCGCTGGGGGTGGACATAGAGTATATAGATGCAGGAATAAACATCCGGGAGATAGCGCACACTATTATGTGCCCCGCTGAGCTGCAAACGTTTGAGTCGCTACCCCACCCTGATGCGCAACGGCGCTTCTTTTTCACATTGTTTGCCGCTAAGGAAGCTATTATCAAGGCCTTTGGCACAGGGCTGTACTATGATGTTAAGACCCTTGATATTGCCACTTCGTCCTATGAATATTCAGGTAAGACGTTTGGCTATCAAAACCTTGAAAGTATCGTAGAGCACTATGCCGTTGCGGCATGCATTGAGCATGCATCCATGAAGTCATAAAGCGCAATCCCCTGAGCGTTGGCACGGTTATTACAATACTCATAGAGTAAGAATATGGCACCTGCCTGGTATGTAGTAATAAAGAGGCCAGGAAGGTGATAAGTGATAAAGAAGCTAAAATAAAGCACCGGGTAAGAGAAGCAATTCCAGAATCCCGGTGCTTGCCAATTTGATGCAATTCCCACGATTTACTGCAAATGCTGTATTGCCATGCCTGTGCAGGGCCGATACTTTTGTATGAAAAAAACATATGAAAAACGTCTTACTGGTCCTGGCAACAGCGATAGTTGTGCTGCCATCCTGCTCAAAGAAAAGCTCGTCATCACCCAGCCCCACGCCCGGCATACCCGCCAACGGCTGGAAATTGGGCACCACCAGCTACACAACAGTACTCTCGGGCAGGTCGGGAGCTAATACGCTCAGCGCCTTTGACGCCATCCCATCGGGCTCCAGCCCTACAGTGAATTCATTCATCATTAATTTTTCAGCGTTCCCTACCGCAGGCGGCACCTACCACATCGTGCACTATGTGGGCGGCACTACGCTTGGCGCTAACGAGATAGGCGTATCCGGCGCAGTATATGCCACCATGGGCGACTACCTGAGCACCGGCAACGACAATGTGAGCGCTACGGTTACGGTAACAGGGGGCAAGATAAAGGTAGTGGTGCCATCGGTATGGGTAAAGAACATATCCAGCAGCGGAGATAGCCTGCAGCTGACCGGCACACTGGTTGAGCAGTAGTAAGGGGGTTAAGTGAAAAGTCGGAAGTCAAAACCTAAAAGTGTTAACACGAGCTAAAACCCAGCCAGGCCCGAGAGTAAGCGGGCCTGGCAATTTGAGTAACGAGATATTATTTGAACTGCAGTCCCATATTCCAGAACAGGAAAGCCCATTTATCGGCCTGTTCAGCTATGATCATATCAGTAGGCTTGCCCGCGCCATGCCCTGCCCGTGTTTCAATGCTGATCAATACCGGATTTTTGCAGGTCTGGCCTGCCTGCAGCGATGCGGCAAACTTGAATGAGTGCGCCGGCACTACTCGGTCGTCGTGGTCGGCGGTAGTAACCATCGTGGCAGGATAACACTGCTTCTTCAAATTGTGTACCGGAGAGTACTTGTGGAGGTAGCTGAACATCTGCTTGCTGTCTTCGGCCGTACCATAATCGTAAGCCCAGCCAGCACCTGCGGTAAACTTATTGTAGCGCAGCATGTCCATGACGCCCACTGCCGGAAAGCAGACCTTGAACAGATCGGGACGCTGGGTCATGCAGGCGCCTACCAGCAGCCCGCCGTTCGATGCACCGGAAATAGCGAGGAATTCTTTGGAAGTGTATCGCTCTTTAATAAGGTATTCTGCAGCGGCAATGAAGTCGTTGAACACGTTCTGCTTTTTGAGTTTGGTGCCTGCATTGTGCCATCTGTCGCCATACTCGCCGCCGCCGCGCAGATTGGCTACTGCATATATGCCGCCATGCTCCAGGAATACCATATTGCTGGTGCTGAACGCCGGGGTAAGGCTGATGCTGAAGCCACCATAGCCATACAGCATCATCGGGTTCTTCCCGTTTAGCTTCATACCCTTTTTATAAGTAATGATCATGGGTATGCGCTCACCGTCCTTAGAGTGATAGAAGAGCTGCTTGCTCTCATAATCCTTAGGATCGAACTTGACACCCGAGGCTTTGTATAGTTCCGATTTGCCAGTCATTATATCGTACCTGAAAATGGTGGAGGGGTAAACGTAAGAGGTATAGGTATAGTAGGTCTCCATTTCGTTCATCTTGCCGCTAAAGCCCCCGGCGGTACCCAGGCCCGGAAGCAGAATCGCTTTCTCTTTTTTGCCATCGAGGCTATACTGATATACCCTGGACACCGCATCTTCGATGTAGTGCGCAAAGAACTTCCGGCCGCAAGTGGACAATGTGAGGGGAAATTTCGTCTCCGGAATGATCGTCTTCCAATGTTCCTTAGCGGGCGATGCGGCATCTACAACCACCAGTTTGCGATTGGGTGCGCCCTGGTTAGTGGTTATGTACAGCTTGCCTTTATCTGAAAACACTACGTCCTGCTCAAAGTCGAAACCAGTTACTACCGGCACGATCGGCGCGTCTTTTTTAGAGAGGTCCTGTATATAGAGTTCGTTGCCGTAGGTAGCATTGGCCGCGGTGATCACCAGGAACTGTTCGTCTTCAGTAACGGAGCCGCCTATATAGCGCCTGGGCGTAGTGGCCCCGCCAAAAACCAGCTTATCCTCGCTCTGAGGTGTGCCCAGTTTATGAAAATAGAGCTTGTGGATCTGGGTCTTTTCCGAGAGTTCGCTGCCTTTCGGCTTATCATAGCTGCTATAGTAGAAACCATCGTTATGCAGCCAGGAAAGGCCGCTGAATTTCACATCCCTGAGGGTATCGTCCATTTTGCGGCCCGTGCGGGTATCAATGACAATTACCTTGCGCCAGTCGCTGCCACCCTCACTCACCTGGTAAGCAGCAAGGGAACCATCCCTGGTGAAGTCAATGCCCTGGAGCGAGGTAGTGCCATCTGCAGAGAACTTGTTGGGATCAAGGAATACTTCAGGTTCATTGCTGCCCTTCTGGCGATACAGTACACTCTGGTTCTGAAGGCCGTCGTTCTTGTAAAAATAGGTGTATTCGCCTTCCCTGAAGGGTGCTGTGTACTTGGCATAATTCCATAGTTCTGTCAGCCGCGCTTTAATAGCATCACGAAATGGTATCTGTGCGAGATAGGCGTTAGTAACCGTATTCTCCTGCTTTACCCATTCCTTCGTTTCTTCCGATCTGTCGTCCTCGAGCCAGCGGTAGGGATCGCTCACCTTAGTTCCGAAGTAGTCATCCGTCTGGTTTACTTTCTTTGTCTCGGGATACCGCCCCGTAAATGCGGCCTGCTGCCCCTGTGCTGTCATCATCGCCAGTAAAAGTGAAGTTCCTATTGTTATCGTTCTCTTCATAAAAGTGTTTCAATACCCACTGAAAAAAAGGAACAAGATAAAGCCTTTTCACGCTCAAACCGAATACAGATCAAGGAGGCTTAGCTCCGCTGGCCGGGCAACCGACAATTAAAGAAAATGTTTAACACTTTATAGCCAACTATTTAGCCTTATTAAAGCTATTTTTACAGGTAAATAATGGTTGCCCCCGCCCCTGAAGCGCTTTCTAAAAATATTACGTAATACAGCAATATTCCTGCTGTTGCTGGTGGTTACGGTCGCCTTATTGGTAAACCTGACACCGGTACAGAATTACCTTGTCCGGCAGGCTGCAGATATCCTCTCAAAAAAACTGAAGACAAAAGTAGAAGTAGCTCATGTGCGTATTGACCTGCTCAATCACCTGCTGGTGCAAGGTGTATATGTAGAGGGCCAGGCCCACGACACCCTGTTGTATGCCGGTGAGCTTCAGATACGGATCACAGATTGGTTCCTGTTCAGCAACAAGCCCGTGATACACTATATCGGCCTCAAGGATACTTATGCGCACCTATACCGCAACGCCAGCTCCGGCACCTGGAACTATGACTTTATTGCCGACGCCTTTAATTCGGGCAATGCAAAATCTGCGGGCAAACCCATAGAATTTGACCTGAAGAAAGTGGACCTGCAGAATATCCGGTTTCACATGGATGATCAGTGGGGCGGCGAAGACATAGATATAGACGCTGGCAAAGTGCTGCTGAATGCACGCGATATTGACTTTAAGAATAAGATCATCAGCATAGACGACATTACTGCCGGCAATACTTCAGTGGCCCTGCGCGAATATAAAGCCGGCCATCCTCCGCGGCCACCCAAAACCGAACCAGATCCCGTGGACACCACGCCCTTTAACAAGGAGCATTGGGTAGTGCAGGCCGGCTCTTTGAGCCTGGATGGGTGTATGTTTCATCTCACTGCCAACGACCGTGTTCCACCGCCCGGTCTCTTCGATGAGAACCACCTCGGCATCACGGGCATACGTGTATCGGCAAGTAAGCTGAGCATTGTGGGCGATACCATACGGGGCACTGTAAGCGACCTCTTTGCCCACGAACGATGCGGCCTGGAAATACGCAAGATGCACAGCAAGGTGTCGGTTTCCCCCGTGGCGTCCATTTGCTCCGAACTCTACCTTGAGACCAACAACAGCAAGATTAAGAACTACTATGCCATGCGCTACCGGCGGTTTCCCGACTTCCTGAATTACATAGAGAGCGTGACTATGGAAGCCCACGTGGACGACGCAACGGTGGACGTTCGTGACATAGCCTATTTTGCGTCGGAACTGAAAAAATTCCCCCCTGTGGTACTTAAGGTAAAGGGGGATGGTAGAGGAACTGTGGCCAACCTTGGCGCCAGGAACCTCATAGCGTCTGATGGTAACAGCGTGCTCAGCGGAGACATAACCATGAAGGGCCTCCCGGACATTTACCGAACGCTCATCAACTGGCATGGAAAGTTAGTAACCAATGGGGCGGGCATCATCCGGTATGCGCCTATGCTCCGCGACAACCCAGGGGTCGCGGTGGATAAAATTACCTACGCATTGTTTGAGGGAGGGTATAAGGGATACATTGAAGACTTCGCCATCAACGGCAGCCTGCATTCCAGCCTCGGCGAGCTCACCGCTGATGTAAAGATGAATATACCGGGCTTTAAAACGGGCACTGCGCAATACTCAGGGGCTATTACCGCCGGCAACCTGCAACTCGGCACTTTGTTCCGACAGCCTTTATTGGGCGGCATCACTTTAAAGGAAGAAATTTCCGGATCTTCTTTCGACCCTGACCAGGCCCAGATGAATCTGAAAGGCATCATTAATGAACTTACTCTGAACAACTATACCTACCACAACATAAGCACCAATGGCACCCTGGCAAAAAAACAGTTTGATGGAAAGCTGCTTGTAGATGACCCAAACCTGGCGCTAGAATTTGACGGCAGCATCAACTATGCCAATAAGCATGTGAACATAAAGGCCACTGCGCATCTGCTGGGCAGCAACTTCAAGGCGCTGAACCTTACGACCGACACCATTACCGCCTCCGCCGACTTTGACCTCGATTGCACCGGTAGCAACATCGATAACTTCTACGGGTTTGCCAAGCTGAACAATATAGACATGAAGCGCAATGCCCATCGCGTGGCGCTGGACTCGGTATTTGTCAACTCATCCGGCGACAGCACGAATAAACTGCTGACCGTGCAAAGCAATAATGTGCTGGCCTCGGTGCGGGGCAATTACCAGTTGAGCAGCCTGCCAGCTTCGGTACAGTATTACCTGGCCCGCTACCTGCCCAACTACATACCTATGCCGCAGAAATTCGCACCTAACCAGAATTTTTCTTTTAAGATCAATACGTACAATATAGATAGTATCTGGGCTGTTACTTTCCCCATTATCAGGGGTTTTGATTCGTCGGTAGTAAGCGGCTCACTTAACACCGATGAGAAGAAACTGACCCTCTCTGCCGAGGTGCCTTATGGCGCCATTGCCAATTTCCATATGAGTGGGATCAGTGTCAACGGCATTGGCTCGCTGCAATCAATAGGGGTGAACACGAATATCGCCAATGTGTCTATTGGCGACAGTACCATAAACGGATCGCTGAGCGTAACAGCATCGGTGGGCAACGACTCAGTGACTTTCACGGTCGCAACTTCTACGCCGGATACCAGCACATCTGTAACGCTGAATGGACAGATACTGGCCCGCAAGGACTCCCTGTACCTTACCATGCAGCCCTCCCAGTTTTATCTGAACCAGGTGCGCTGGGATATTGCTGGTGGCAGCAGGATAGTATATAGCAATAAATATCTGCAGGTAGAAGGCTTGTCACTGACATCGGGGCTGCAAAAAATAAATATCGCAACGCACCTGCAAAAGGATGATCAGTCCATCATTGTGAGCACCGAAAACCTCGACCTTGGGCAACTGGGCAACTGGGCCGGGCTTGCTATCTATCAGCCCGACGGCCGCGTAAACGGCACGGTAACGATCAATAAGCTCTTTGACAATTTTTATATCGCGTCCGACCTTTCGGCCACACATGTGCACCTTGGCGCAGACACATTGGGCACGGTGAACATTGCCGGCGAATATGACGGCAGTAAAAAGCTCGTGACCTTCGACCCGAAGACCGGCATCTATAATGGCAACTCATCAGTGGCCATTTCGGGCAAGGTATCTTTCGACAGCGCCACCCACCAGTTCCTCGATGGAAAGATAGAATTCACCAACGCTCCGGTGGCCATTGCTTCGCCATTCCTGGCCGGTATCATGAGTCATCTTTCGGGCACGGTGGATGGCTCGGTGAAGTTCAACGGCTCTTCACTGAAGCCCGATATGAACGGCGATGTGACGCTGCACAATGCCGGGTTCCGGGTGGACTACACAGGTTGCAACTATACGATACCAACGGCCGCAGTACACGTGGATAACAACGTGATCAACCTGGGCAAAATAACGGCTTACGACAGCTACAAGAACCCCGCTACCCTCACCGGCCGCTTTGATCACAATTTGTTCCGGAACATGACCATGGACCTGAAGGTGACATCAAAGAAGCTGGAGGTGCTGAACA
>Ga0157378_10006565_pt1 | contig 10160 bp, 12 predicted proteins | sample M65metaG_FD_115309 | JGI IMG/M metagenome (GOLD analysis project Ga0157378, IMG submission 115309) | Miscanthus rhizosphere microbial communities from Kellogg Biological Station, Michigan, USA - M6-5 metaG | ecosystem: Host-associated > Plants > Roots > Rhizosphere > Soil | place: USA: Michigan...
CCTGCGTGTTTCCCATCACCCGCAGGTTGATCGTCGACATGTTCACCGCGGCGAGCACGAACAGCGTGATCAGCACGAGCATGATCATGCCGATGACGAGCGTCGCGCCGCGCTGGTGATGCCTTTCGGAAATTGAGCGTCTGTTCATGGATACAAGGCTTCCGTACGCTGGCTGACGTTCTGGACGCGCACCAGCTCCTGATAGTTGTGACGGCGATAGGATCCGCCGGGCGTGACGGTGACGGCCGCGCCGTTGCGGTCGTTGCCCAACGGGTAAGTCTTCGAGTCGGTGAAGCCCGGCGTGATCTCCGTGTTGCGCGCCAGCAGGTTGAGGCGCACGGACACGACCTGCGCCCATTGCGCCACCGACGCCGGCTTGGCAGTGAAGGTGTCGGGATAGCCGTCGCCGTTGGTGTCGCGACCGTACTCGATCTGCATGTTCTCGATGCCCTCCACCAGCGGCGACACGGTGAAGCTTCCGCCCGCGACGAGCTCGGCCCGCTTGAGCGTGGGAATCTGCGGATCGCTCGATCGGCACGCGCCGCCCGTTCCCGTGCCGATGCTGCAGGTCGCGATGTAGAACAGGTAGACGTGCAGCTGGCGGATGGGATTGATCGTCGCGCAGTCCTTGCCCGTGAGCGAGAACCCCGTTTGCGCGACGATGAACAACGGATCCGCCGCGTTGCAGTACGCGACCTGGGTGTAATAGCCATTGGCCGCAGCCGCGCCCACCGCGATCGGCGTCGTCTGCGCGCGCCGCACGACGATGACGTCCGTGCCCGCCAGCATGTCGGGGAGACACGTGGGCGCGGTGTCCGGCGCGTCGACGCCCTGGATCGGCAGGGACAGCGCGGCCTTCACATTGGCGATCGCCGTGTCGCACGGGTCGGGAAGCGCCCCGGGCAGCGCAATGGCCGACGTCGGCGGGAGATTCACGACGTTGCCGATCTCGCCGTAGAACCCGGCGTGCCGGATTTCCTCCGCGAGCAGCGCTGACGCATAGCGGCCGTTCTCGATCTGCCGGGAAATGCGCTCGGTTTCCGAGAACGAGCGGCTGCTGGACACGAAGTAGGCCGACAGCGCAAGCAGGATGAACCCCGCAAGCGCGAGCGCCACCATGATCTCGACGAGCGTGAAGCCCCGCGTGCGGGAAGATTGAACGGTCATCATTGTGAAGTGAGAGACGCGATGCGCAGGGTCGCCGTCACGAGGCGGCGCTGGTCTTCGCTCGGATAGAGGCCCTGTCCGCACGCATTGGCAGCGAGCGCCGTGGCCCCTTTGCTCACGCCCTGCCAGACCACGGTGATCGTGTGAATGCCGCTGCCGACGATCGTGACACCCGCGCTGTCGGCCAGTTCGGTCGTGCTGTCGTACGTGATGCAGCCGCGGGCGCCCAGCATCGCCCCGACGCATTTCGCGCCGCTCGCCGTGTCGCACGTGCCGCCCGTGGCCACTTCGGCCGCGCCGTTTAGCAGGTTGGCCCACTGGCACTGGTCGAAAGCCGCGCTGGTGAGCGCGCTGCAATCCGTGAGCGGACCGCCACCGCCCAGCGGCGTGGAGGTTCCCGTCGTGTAGTTACCGTTCTTCGCGGCGATCCGGTTCGAGTTCATCCGGTCGGCCATGTCCTGCAGCAGCACGAGCGCCTGCCCCCGCTGGTAGGACTCGAGTTCGGCCTGCTGCGTGCGCGCCTGGAGTCCGATGAGCCCGAGAAGGCCGATCAGCAGCAGGACGAGCGTGATCAAGATCTCGATCATCGTGAATCCGTGCTGCCGGCGCGGCGCGCGGAGGCGGGCCGGCGATGTCATGGGGGTCGTCATCGAGCGATCAGTTGCAGCCATCGGAAGGGTCGCCGTTGGTGTCATAGACGACCGAAGGACGTCCGCTCAGGTCGATCGCGACGCACCGTGCGGTCACGGTGGTCAGGCTGGTCTTGAAGACGATGTTGAACGCGGAATTGCCGGACAGGCGTCCGTCGTTGCGATAGGTCATCGTGGAACCGGAGGCGGCGGACAGCTGGTCGGAGAGCGCCGAGTGATTGCGAAGCACCGTGCCGTCCGTCAGCCGCACGGTCCACCCCTTGGTCCAGTCGCTGCTGACTGGAACCACCTGAACATCGACGGCGCGCTTGATCGCTTCGCTCCGCGCCATGTAGAGCGATGACTGGAGATCGCCGGCCGCGGACCGCACGTTCTGCGTCAGGATCATCTGCCGCATGCCGGGAATGGCGAGCGCGGCGATGATGCCGACGATCGACACCACGACCATCAGCTCGACGAGCGTGAAGCCGGCGACGCGCGAACGCGCGGCGTTGTCGACCGTGGCGCGTGTCGTCAAAGCTGCCATTTCGCTGCCGGCGTCTTGCTGCCGTAACTGTCGAGGCAAAGCGTGCCGTCGCCGGCCTGCGTGCTGCCCGCCACGGGCGCCGCCTGGAGCACGTAGGCAGGACCCGCGACGCTGGTGCCGTTGCAGTCGTTGCCCGTCGCGCCGACGGCCACGATTGCGACCGTCAGCGTGTAGTTCGGCGTCACGTCGGCGGGCACCGTGTAGTTGAGGGTACCCGCGCCGGTCAGCGCGGTCGTATACGTTCGCGCGTCGAGCCGGAACTGCTCCTGGCGGTTGGCGATGTCCTGGAGCACCTGCTGCGCCTGGGAGCGCTTGGAGCGCACGATGTAGCTGCGATACGACGGCAGGGCGATGGCGGCGAGCACGCCGACGACGACGAGGACGATCATCAGCTCGATCAGCGTGAAACCGCGGGAGCGGGAGCGCTGCATGTAAACCTCGATCCACAGGATGGACGCGAGTCTAACCGCGTCATTTTGCTGGGAAAATGCATAAAGGACGGACGGGCCCGCAGGCCCGACGAACGTCGCCCGGATCGTCCGCACACTGCCACAGAGCCCTCTGGCCGCCTGTCGCCGGCCGGCCCGCTGCGCGCCGCCAGCGCATCGGCCGATCGAGGCGCCGGCGGACCGGCCGGTCGGGGCCGCCCGCTACACTGCCGCCGATGGCGCTCAAGGCGACGATCTGCAAGGCCGATCTCTCGGTCGCCGACATCGATCGCGGCTACTACGCCGACCACGCGCTGACAATCGCGCGTCATCCGTCCGAGACCGACGAGCGGATGATGGTGCGCGTACTCGCGTTCGCGCTCTACGCCGATCCGCAGCTCGCGTTCGGCCGCGGGCTGTCCACCGAGGACGAGGCCGACCTGTGGCAGCGCGATCTCACCGGCGCGATCGAGCGCTGGATCGACGTCGGCCTGCCGGACGAGGCCGACGTGCGAAAGGCGTGCGGCCGCGCGCCGGACGTCGCCGTGATCGCTTACGGCGGACGCGCCGTCGCGCTGTGGTGGGATGGCGTGCGCGGCAAGCTCGAACGCCAGCCGCGCCTGACCGTCCGCGAAGTGCCGCAGGACGCGAGCCGGGCGCTCGCGCAACTCGCGGCGCGAACGATGCGGCTCCAGGTGACGATTCAGGAAGGCCACGTCTACGTGGCCGACGGCGCCACGTCGGTGGCGGTGGAGCTGCGGCAGCTCAAGTGACGGCGGCGTCAGGCGCGGTGGCGCGGATAACGGATCGCATTCGTCACCGTAAGGGAATACCATATTGCCCCGGCCGACGCCGACCCATCGCGCCCGCCGCAACGTCTCGGGAGGTCCACCCCAGGGGAGGCCATCATGGTCAAGCGCGTCTTGCTGATCGCGTCACTTCTGCTTTTCACCGCTCGCGCAGAAGCCCTCGAATACACCGACGTCTACTTCAATCCGGCGGAACCGGGTTGGGGCGTATTCCTCGTCCAGAGCGACACGGCTCAATTCCTGGCCTTCTTCATCTACGGGTCCGACGGCAAGCCGACGTGGTACACCGCGCAGCTCGCCAGCGACGGCGCCGGCGGCTATACCGGCTCGCTCTACGCGATCAACGGCACCTATTTCGCCAACCCGTGGCAGGGCTACACGATCAACGCCGCCGGCACGGCGACGTTCAAGCCGGCCGACATCTATCACGCCACGCTGACGTACACCGTGAACGGGATCCCCACGGTGGTGAAATCGATCCAGCGGCAAGCGCTGACGCCGTACGCGCTGTCGGGCAACTATTCGGGATCGATGGCCGGTGCGATCAGCGGGTGCGCCGATCCGGGGTCCAACGACCCGGCGTTCCGCGGCCGCTACGGCCTCGCGGTCACGCAGGTCGCCGACACTTCAGCCACGCTGGTCTTCAATTTCGTCGACGCCGCTCACAACGGAATCGTGTGCACGTTGACGGGGCCGCTCACGCACTTCGGCCGGCTGTATCAGCTGAATGCGCAGCAAAGCTGCACCGGGCCAGGGCAGGACGGCTCGCCCTTTGCCGTGACCATCGACTCGTTGCATGCCACCGGGCAGGGAATCGAAGGCCACCTCACCGCGACCATCGGACAGAGCTGCACGGCGTCGCTGCACTTCGCCGCCGTGCACAACGTGAACAACTGACGCGGTTGGTAGGCCGTGCTGGACTCGAACCAGCGACCAACGGATTAAAAGTCCGCTGCTCTACCACCTGAGCTAACGGCCCGGACAAAACGGGCGATTATAGCCCAAGTCGTTGATTCGAGTGTCGCTTTTGACGCGCGCCGCGGAGTCGCGCGGCACCGGCGCAGCCCCGCCGTCAGTGCGTGTCCTTGGTGAGGAACGGCGGCAGGGGCGCGAAGTCGATGCCCTCGTCGGAGAGCTCCTTGGCTTCCTCGCGCGACGCCTGCCCGCGAATCGCCCGCGCCGGGATCTCCTGGTAATGGATCTTGCGCGCCTCTTCCGGAAAGCGACTGCCGACGTTCTCCGTCGCGCGGACGATCGCGCGTAGCTTCGCCAGCACCTCGGTGGGCAGCGTCATCACGTCGCCGTGCTCGGGGCGCTTCTCGGCTTCGTCGGGCGCCTCGGCCGGCGCGTTGTCGCGCGCAGCGGCACGCGGGACGCGCACCTGCGCGGACGGCAGCCGGTCGACGTGCACGTCGTCGCACACCGGGCACGCGATCATCTCCGCGTCGCGTTGCCGGTCGAACGCCTCGGCGGAGTCGAACCAGCCCTCGAAGCGGTGGCCGTGCGTGCAGTTGAGGTCGAAGATGATCATGGGGCGGAAACGGAAAATGCCGGCGCGCCGTTGACACCGCCCGGTCAGGCGGTGCGCTCGATCCGCCACATCTGGTACTTCACGGCGGCGACGCTGCCAACGACGATCGACCCGAACGTCAGCAGCGACCCGACGGCCAGCGTCGATATTCCGGTCAATCCCTGGCCGATCGTACACCCCAGCGCGGTGACCCCGCCGAAGCCCATGAAGATGGCGCCGACGATGTGATTCGCCACGTCCTCGACGGAGCCGAAGCCCTCCCAGCGGAACGTGCGCGTCGCGAGCGCCATCGCCGCCGAGCCGGCGATCATGCCGAGCACGCCGGCGATGCCGAACGTCAGCACGCGCGAGCTGTCGGTCCACAGCACGAGCAACTCCAGGAGGTAGGCCACCGGCGCGACGAAGCTGTACGACTCCATGCGCCCCGAGTTCGTCGCGACGAACTTCTCCTCGAGCGTCGCGGGGTCCTCGGCGAGATGGCCGAGGTGTCCGGAGACGTACCAGCCGGCGACGATCACCGCGCCCACCACGAGCCCGCCGACGACGAGCTCGCGCGTCGTGCGGAAATCGCGGTTCGCGAAACAGAACGCGCCCACCGCGAACGCGATGGCGAACGGCAGCCACAGCTTCGCTGCGCTGCCCAGGCCCCACGCGGTCGCGAGCGTGCCGAGATCCGACGTCGGCGCGCCGACGTCGAGGCGCACCGGGTCGAGGCCGTTCGCGCGCCACGGCGCGAACACGCCCTTGAGCGTCATGTACGCGGCGACCGCGAGGAACAGCAGCACGACGAGCGATTTCAGGTTGCCGGCGCCCACGCGGATCAGCGTCTTGCTGCCGCAGCCCGAGCCCAGCGTCATCCCGAAGCCGAACAGGAAGCCGCCGACCACGTGCGACAGCCACGGCACCTTGGCGCCGGTGTAAATCGTCTTCGCGAAGTCGACGAGGCCCGCCGCCTGCAACGCCGTCGCGCCGGCGATCGCGACGGCGATGGCGAGCAGCCACATGCGCATCCGCCGCCAGTCGCCGAAGTTCACGACGTCGGTGATCGCGCCCATCGTGCAGAAGCTCACGCGGTGCGCGACGGCGCCGAACACGAACGCGAGCACGAACGCGAGCGCGACGACGAGCGTGGACAGGTGGGCGGGGTCGGTCATGGCAGCCGAAAATTATCGCACGCGCCTCTCGCAACCCCTTTCGGCGCGCCCCGCCGTTTACACGCTGGCACCCGGCCATCGTCGCCGGACACTTCAAGGGGCACGGATGAACACCTTTCGAGACGGGCGCCGCGGCGATGCGACGCGTACGATGCGCGGCGCGGTCGCGGCGCTCGCGGTACTGGGCATGTTCGTGACGGCGGCCGCGCCCGCCGCGGCGGCGTACTACCCGACAGGATCGCTCGTCAGCGTCGACATCTACGACCGCGCCGACGGGACGTCGCTGCCGGTGTACACGAAGGATGGGCAGTCGTACGTCGTCGGCGTCCCGGGCCACGAATACGCGGTGCGCGTGCGCAACTGCACCGGGCAGCGCGTGCTGGCCGTCACGAGCGTCGATGGCGTCAACGTCATCAGTGGCGAGACCGCGTCGCCCGACCAGTCGGGGTACGTGATCGACGCCTGGAGCAGCGTCGAGATCGCGGGCTGGCGCAAGAGCTTCGACCGCACGGCCGCGTTCTACTTCACGGACCTGGGTGACAGCTACGCGGCGCGCACCGGACGGCCGCAGAACGTCGGCGTGATCGGCGTCGCCGTGTTCCGCGAGAAGGTGCCGCCCGTCGTCTATCGGCCGCGCGAGGATCGCATCGCGTCGCGCGACGCGGCAAGCGGGCGCAATTCGACGCTCGCCGACGCGGCGCCCGCCGCGCGACAGGAAGCGGCGACCGAGGTCGACCGCGCCGTCGGCAAGGTGCAGCGCGCGGCGCCCTCGTCGCCGCTCGGTACCGGTCACGGGCGCAGCGAGACGTCGTACGCGCAGAGCGTGACGTTTGAGCGCGCGAGCACGACCGCCGCGGAGACGGTGACGATCCAGTACGACCGCCGCGACAACTTGATCGCGATGGGCGTGATTCCCGGCCCGCGCTACGCGCAGCGCGCACCGCAGGCGTTTCCCGCGATGCGCTTCGCGCCGGATCCGCGCTGACGCGTTCACGATGCGCGGGGCGGTTGCGGCGTCGCGGGCGGGCTCGCATACTGCGCGGGCCATGCCCGCGCCGCCGCTTGCCGCCGACCGTCGCGACGAGGACCTGATGCTCGCGTACGCGCGCGGCGAAGCGGCGGCGTTCGACGCGCTCTACGCGCGGCACAAGGGCGGCGTCTATCGCTACCTGCTGCGCCACTGCGGCAACGCCGGTTCGGCCGACGAGCTCTTCCAGGATGTGTGGATGAACGTGATCCGCGTGCGCGGGTCGTATGCGCCGACGGCGAAGTTCGCGACGTGGCTGTACACGCTCGCGCACCATCGCGTCGTCGACCACTGGCGCGCGACGGGCCAGGCGACGCTGGTATCAATCGACGACGACGACGATACGGGCGCCCAGCACGCCGCGGCCGCGCTGTCCGGCGCGCGCACCGACGAGCCGGAGACGCGCGTCGGTAACCGCGAGCTCGCGTCGTCGCTCGCGGCCGCGCTCGCGACGCTGCCGCCCGCGCAGCGCGACGCGTTCCTGCTGCAGCAAGAGGCCGGCCTGTCGCTGGCGGAGATCGCAACGCTGCAAGGCGTGGGCGTGGAGACGGTGAAGAGCCGCCTGCGCTACGCCGTGACGCGCCTGCGGATGGAGCTGGCCTCGACATGACCGGCGAGCACGAACGCGACGTTCGCGATCCCGCGCTCGACGCGGCGTGGCGCGCGCAGTCGGGCGAGGCGCCGCCGCCTGCGCTCGACGCGACGATCCTCGCGGCGGCGCATCGCGCGGTGAAGAGCGCGCCGGCGCGCATCGGACCGGGGTCGGAGGCGACGCGGCCGTGGCGCGGGTGGGCGCCGCTGATGGCCGCGGCCGCGATCGGCGCCGTCACGATCGGCGTGCTGCAGCTGGCGCCGCGCGAGCCGGATGCGACGAAGGCCGTCGTGAGCGACGTGCCGGCGGATGCGCACGCGCCGGCAGCGGACGCGCCGGCGCCGCCGATGGCCGCGCCACCTGCACCGCAGAAGCCGGACGCGCCATCCGCGGCGCCCGCGCAGCCGCGCCCGGCGGAACGCTCGCAGGATGCGAAGCCGGCCGCGCGCGCCGCGCCGCAGCCGTTTCCCGCGCGCCGCGAGGCGCCGCCGGCCGTCGACGCCACCGGCAAGGTCGAGCGCACGCGCGAGGCGGATCGGCCGGCGGCGGCGGCGGGCGAAGGTGCGACGGACAACGCGATGCGCCAGGCCGCGCCGCCCGCGAGCGCTGCGCCCGCCGCGCCCGCGGCGTCCCTCGCGGCGCCGCAGGCGGCGGCGCGCGACGCCGGCGCAGCGCCCCAACGCCCGGCGCTCGAGAAGCGCGTGATGCGCGACGACGCGACGGCCGTCCGCACCCCCGACGACTGGATCGCGCGCATTCGCGGCTTCATCGACCGCGCCGACGACGCCGGCGCCGCGCGCGAGCTTGCCGCGTTCCGCGCGGCGTACTCCGATGCCGACGCGCGCCTGCCCGTCGACTTGCGCGTCTGGGCGGCGGGCGTTCCGCGCGCGCCCCGCTAGAGCGCGCGCAACAGCTTGCGGATGGGCGCGGGGAGCGCGGCGCCGAGCGCGTCGTCGCGCACGAGCCACGCGCGGTCGGGCGCGTCCGCCGACGGCGGCCACGCGTCCACGCGCATCCGCTGCGGATGCAGCGTCAGCGCGAAATGCGTGAAGCCGTGCTCGATCGGGGCGAGCGTGGCGCCCGGCTCCGCGTCGACGCCGTAGCGCGTGCGCGCGAACGTGCGCGGGTCGTCGTCGAGCGCGAGCTCGGGCAGGCTCCACAGGCCGCCCCAGATGCCGAGCGGCGGCCGCTTCTCGAGCAGGATCGCGCCGCCGCGCTCGAACAGCAGCAGGCGCACCGCGCGCTGCGGCAGCGCGCGCTTCGGCCGCGGCGACGGCAGCGTCGCCACGCGCGCCTCGCGCAGTGCAACGCAATCGCCGCGCACCGGGCACGCGTCGCAGCGCGGCGCCGAACGCGTGCACACGGTGGCGCCGAGGTCCATCAGTCCCTGCGTGTAGGTCGCCGTGTCGCCTTGCGGTAAGCGCGACTCCGCGATCGTCCACAGCGCCGTCTCGACCTTCGGCGCGCCGGGATAGCCGTCGACGCCGTGATGGCGCGCGAGCACGCGCTTCACGTTGCCGTCGAGGATCGCCGTGCGGGCGCCGTACGCGAGCGCGGCGATCGCCGCCGCCGTCGACCGGCCGACGCCGGGCAGCGACGCCAGCGCCTTCGCATCGCGCGGAAATGCGCCACCGTGTTCCGCGACGACGCGCTGCGCGGCGGCGTGCAGGTGATGCGCGCGGCAGTAGTAGCCGAGGCCGCTCCATAGCTCGAGCACGCGGTCGATCGGCGCGGCGGCGAGCGCGCGGACGTCAGGGAACGCGGCGACGAAACGCTCGAAATACGGGATGACCGTGGCGACCTGGGTCTGCTGCAGCATCACCTCCGACAGCCAGACGCGGTAGGCATCGCCGGTGCCCTGCCACGGCAGGTCGTGGCGGCCGTGCGCGCGCTGCCACGCGATCACGCGCCCGGCGAACGAAGGCGTCGCCGCGCGCGTCGCCGTCATCCGGCCGCTAGCGCAGGCCGAGGCGCGCGCGCGCCTTCTGCGCCGCGTCCGACTGCGGGTACTTCGCCATCAGCTCTTCGAGCGTGCGCCGCGCCGCCGCGTTGTCGTTCAGGTCGGATTGGGCCGAGGCGATGTTCAACAGCGCGTCGGGCACCTTCGTGCTCGATGGATACGCCGAGATCAGCGTGCGCTGCGCGGCGATCGACGCGCGGTAGTCCTTGCGCGCGTAGTGCGCGTTGCCGATCCAGTACTGCGCCGACGGCGCCAGCGGACTCTGCGGATACGCGCGGACGAAGTTCGAGAAGCCGGTGATCGTGCCCGGATAGTC
>Ga0157378_10006572_pt1 | contig 10154 bp, 7 predicted proteins | sample M65metaG_FD_115309 | JGI IMG/M metagenome (GOLD analysis project Ga0157378, IMG submission 115309) | Miscanthus rhizosphere microbial communities from Kellogg Biological Station, Michigan, USA - M6-5 metaG | ecosystem: Host-associated > Plants > Roots > Rhizosphere > Soil | place: USA: Michigan...
CCGCCCCGATCACCGACATACATGAGGCCTTTCTGATCGAAGGCTATTCCTGTAGCGACACCCAGGTTACTTGCAAACGAAACAGCCTCCTTGAATGGATTCACTTTGTAAACAGTGCCATCAAGGCGACTGCTAACAACCATGTCTCCATCCTCATTGAATGCAATGCCCGTTGGGTTCGCGATATCCCCTGAATACTCCGTTACTTCACCGTTAATATCGATGCGGAAAAGTGTAACGGGCAATTCTTCACCGCGTGAACCGGATCGCGTGACAAAGAGCGAACCATCATCAGGATCAAAAGCTGGATTGGCGACCGGATGAACATCGCTGGCTAGTTTTCTGGCAATCGTGAAAGGTACAGGTTCACTCTGAAGCGCACCTGCTCGCAATGTCACTTGAAACGCACCGCCGCCGCTAATGTCTGGCACAATAGCGAGAACGCGCTTTGAACCTAAGGCCACGATCGGCGCGACTGTCTCTCCAAACGACACGGCACACAAGTCGGGATCGCTAGTATCAAAATTCTCGCAGTCGATCACAACTTCTCCCCCCGGGATTCCGTAGGGTGGATCAATCTCGATGATTTTGCTTAGAGTCGACATTTAGGAACACCGGCGGTCTACTACAAAATGGCTCATGATACGCCTCAGTGAAAACATGTGACAAACTCCAACAGTCCTGATTTGTACAAAACAGGACTTCATTAGTTGATCGAGCATATTGAGAACAGCAGACTTGTTCCGTGTGCGGCATTAGCCCTATGGTATAATCCCGCGCGTACTCAGTGCGGAATCAGCGTTATTTCTTCCTGATAAGCAGGAAACTCGCACACAGAAACTGATGCTCAAGCTGCTCTGCGACCCTGTGTCGCCGAGGAAAACAGACGGAACCCTCCAGCGTACGACGTTAACCGCCCGTAACACTGATCCTGTAATTGTCCAACCTTCGCGTCGAACCCACCCGAATTCTCCCGAATTAGTAACACTAAACAAGGAGGGAAGCACTTATTACTAGCGCACTAGGGAATACTCTGGGTCTCAAACCTAATCAACTTCGTCGCATAGAAAAACTCTACACGCGTCGCATACCTCCAAACCAAATAGTTACACCAGAGTTTGCGCGGCAACTAGGCGAACTGTCACACGAAACCAGACGTCAGATTGGTGTACTCATCGACCGCAAGGGGCACGTGCAATACGTAATGGTTGGTGATATTCGTGGCATTGAGTTACCTGACTTCAAGCGCGTACGCGTCGCATCGGGGCGTTTTCGTGGGCTTCGCTGCATTCATACTCACCTGCGTGGCGAACAATTAACCCAGGACGACCTCACGGATCTCGCGTTGTTGCGTCTAGATTTGATGGCGGCCATCGATGTTGATCCAACTACGGGCCTGCCGGGTCTAATCCACGCCGCGCATCTGCTTCCACTTCACTCCGGCGAATTGGAGAATTCTAGTGCACCCGATCTATATGGTTTCCTCGAACCGGGAATGGCATCTCAGTTAGACGCCGACTTCCTCGAACTAATTAATTCACTCGAAGACGAGATGGCAAGAAACCGTCGGACAGCCCGGCGCGCTGAAGTTCGTGATCGAACGATTCTGGTAGGAGTAGCAACGGGTCCATTGACGGATGCGGAAGAGTCGATGGCTGAGCTTGCTGAGCTGGCTGCCTCTGCAGATGTCGTGGTCCAGGATAAGATCATACAGAGACGTTCTGCCGTCGATCCACGAACCGTTCTCGGCAAGGGAAAGTTGGATGAACTGATCATTCGTGCTCTCCAGCTTGGCGCAGACATGTTGGTATTCGACAGTGAGTTGTCGCCTGCCCAGGTCAGATCACTGTCGGAAACCACAGATTTGAAGATCATCGATCGGTCACAGTTGATTCTGGACATCTTCGCGCAACGTGCACAGTCGCGAGAAGGAAAGATTCAAGTCGAGTTGGCGCAATTGAAGTACCTTCTTCCGCGCTTAATCGCTGGACAGGATTCAGCCTTTTCACGACTCGCGGGTGGAATCGGCGGAAGAGGTCCTGGCGAAACAAAACTGGAAACGGATCGTCGACGAGTCCGTGACCGCATCAACCGATTGGAAAGAGAAATTGAGGAGCAGCGACAACGACGTCAGGAACGTCGCAAGCCCCGTACACGTCATGGCTTACCCATTATCTCTATCGTCGGATACACGAACGCAGGCAAATCGACGCTGCTAAATGCGCTGACCAAGAGCACAGTGCATGCTGAACAACGTATGTTCGCAACCTTGGATCCGACTTCGAGAAGACTGCGCTTGCCGCGCGATCAGGAAGTCATCATCAACGACACTGTTGGATTCATTCGAGCATTGCCTCCCGATCTGCTGTCGGCCTTTCGAGCGACGCTTGAGGAAATTTCGGCAAGTAGTTTGTTGATTCATGCCGTAGATGTTTCCAATCCACGCTGGCCACAACAAGTTCAATCAGTCAAGAGGATATTGGTCGAACTTAAACTTGCGGACATACCAGTAATTTTGGCCTTAAATAAAGCAGACTTGCTTGACGACGAGGATCTTGCGGGAGCGGTTAGACGGGCTCAACCTGAAGCCTCGGAAGTTGTTGCGATCTCGGCAATTCGTGAAGCTAGCTTGTCGCCTTTGTTGGAGAGAGCTGGAGCAATTTTGGCTCGCAATCTTGCCGCACAATCGGCAGAAGACGAGCGATATAGATCACCTGTATCGCGTATCGCATAATGGGTCTTCGACCACGCTTCAAATCCCCACTCGGTCAGGCTCGCGACAAGCTCGTGAGTTACGCGATCAGTCCCTTCATGATGTTCGAATCGCGCACTCGATTTCTCATCTTGTTCAGCCTTCTTGTTGTACTGACGACGTTGCTTCTTCTAACTAGCCACTCATCCGGCCTCAACGAAAACTACAAAGAAGGTGATGTGCTGACTCACGCGATTATTGCGCCGGCAGACATCACTACAGTCGATCTGGCCGAGACAGAACAGAGACGCACAGCCGCACGCCGAGCAACACGGCCAGTGTTCAATTTCGACTCTAGTCGGGCAGAAACCTCGGTGCAGAGCTTTAGATCAGGTTGGGAAGAACTGAAAAAACAGAACAGTTTGGGAAATAAGGCAGCAAGCTGGAACGGTGAAGGAGGACCTGCAGTTGCACGAGCGATAAGCGCCCACAACTTTGCCGAAGATGATCTGAATCGATTGACATCTATAGTTCGAGAGATCGGTGTCAGCTATATCTACGATGATAATGATGCTGACCGACTTCAACAGGAGATCGTTCTGGTGGATGTGCGTAATCCTGCCGCGGCAATGATCATGCCGGCTCCTCGCACACGAATGATCGCCCTTTCTGCTGCACGCCGTAATCTCGAATTACGAATATTAAACTTGGGTGGTTGGACACCTGAGCAGAAGGCAGTCCTTACGCTTGCGCTAGTGCCGCTTATCCGACCCAACGTTGTATTGGATCAAGCGGCAACAGCGGCGTCGAGGGAAAGCGAGTCAAATCAAATTCCGCCAGTAGTCATTTCGCTCAAACGCAATCAAGTGCTCGCACGCGAAGGTGACACCGTTACCAGCAACACGCTTGCTGAGATCGCCGCAATCAAAAACACTGGCGCTGTCGGACGTCCACTCCAGAATCTAATTGGCCTGCTTATCGCAGTGATCGCAATCTACTGGGCTGCGTGGAAATTCACCGAGCATCGCTCGTCAAGCAGTTCTGTCATGCTAAGCGAGCAAAAGGCATTCGCACTTGTGGGTTCGGCACTATTAGTCGAAACAGCCTTAATGAAAGTTGGATTTATTTTTGCTGATAGCATCGCTGCACAGCGAATCAACGCGCCATTCAATGATCCAACTATCTGGGACTTCGCAATTCCCTTTGCTGCCGGGGCCCTATTGGTAGCGATGCTGGTGGATACACAACTTGCTTTCTTGACGGGAATAATCACTGCACTCTTCGCCGGAATGCTAGCGCCAAGTGGGATGCCAAAGGCTTTGTATGCAATGGTGTCGTGTTCGGCAGCGGTTTACGGTATCGGTCGGTACAGAGAACGACAGTCAGTTACAATCGGTGGTCTCCTGGTAGGCGGCATCAATGTCGTGATAGCCCTCGCGCTAATTGCGTATTCACAACAACCTCTTAGTCTGGGTATGGCTCTCTTAGCCATTGGCTGTGCCCTTGCTGGTGGTTTGTTGACCGCGGTGTTTACAGCAGGTGGTCTACCGATAAATGAATCTCTATTTGGAATACTGACTGACGTAAAGCTACTCGAGTTATCGAATGCAGACTTGCCTGTTCTTGGACAATTGGCGATGCGAGCACCCGGAACCAATCAGCACTCTCACGCTGTGGGCCAGTTAGCAGAGGACGCATGTCGTGCGGTTGGCGCCAATTCACTTTTGGCCAGAATAGGTGCGCTCTATCACGACATTGGGAAATTAGCAGCGCCTGAGTACTTTGTGGAGAATCAACAAGGGAATAATCCTCACGATCGATTGCGACCGCAGCAAAGCGCAAAGATCATCACGAGTCACGTGACTTATGGGGCCAGGTTGGCTAAGGAAATTGGCTTACCAGATAAGATAAAGGACTTCATTCCTCAACATCACGGCACCCGGACGCTGCACTATTTTCTGCGCAAGGCCCAGGCCCAGGCAAAACCAAACGAGATTGTCGACGAAGTGGAATTTCGCTATCCGGGTCCAAAGCCGCAATTTAAAGAAGCTGCAATCATGATGCTTGCGGATTCATGTGAAGCAGCCGCCCGCTCACTCGCGCGACCTGATCCCGAGAGTATCCGGTCGATTGTCTTGAAAATTGTCGATGCGATTATTAGCGACGGGCAACTCGATGAGTGCAACATTACTTTGCAGGAACTAACCACCATCCGAGAAGCGATGATTAGCGCACTCACCGCCATCTATCATGCCCGCATCGATTATCCTGGCTTTAATCCACCTCAAATGACTGGTCCATTGCCATCTCTTCCTCCCGGCGATCTCGATAGCGAAGAGCGCGGTGTCAGCTATACCAGACCGTCCGATATTCCGATTAGCCGGGGCGGCGAAGTTGAGGATGAAGCAGTACCGCGGAAGGTCGGCAAACGCTGACAACAACGTCTCGTTAAAAATGAATGCGGAGTTTTGAATAAGTAGTCTCGAGGCTTTCAGGCAACACTCTAGCTTCAGCGACTGTGGTCATGAAGTTTGTGTCGCCTGACCAACGAGGCAGAAGGTGCATATGAATGTGATCAGCAATGCCTGCACCCGCGGCAGAACCGAAGTTCATTCCCAGGTTGAAGCCGCTGGGTGAATAAACTTCCCGCAAAACGGTTTGCGCTTTCTTAGCAAGATCCATCAATTCGTCAGTTATTTCTTTAGCAACTGAATCAAGCTCAGCCAGGTGTTGGTAAGGAACAATGAGCAGATGGCCCGTAATATACGGATAGAGATTCAATACGATGAAGTTGTGCGTACCGCGATAAACGACAAGGTTGGTTTCATCGTTCTCCGTGTCTGCCGTCATTCGACAGAACACGCAGGTTCCCGCTTGTGAATCAACACCTGCAGCTATGTACTTAGCTCGCCAGGGACTCCACAGTCTATCCAAGTTTTTTGTTACCTCGTTATGAACAACTAGAGGACAGGTGGTTGTCGGCCGTCGACTGAAAGATTTGAAGAGCCTCCCGTTGAGGAGGGAGCGCTGGAGTTCTCATCGTTGATAAGTTCTTTCAATTCCTTCCCGGGTTTAAAATAAGGTACGCGTTTGGCAGGAATGCTTACAGGGTCGCCGGTTTTGGGGTTCCTCCCACGTCGTGCACCACGTTCACGTACGCGAAAACTCCCAAAACCGCGAAGTTCAATCTTCTCGCCTTGATTTAGTGTTTCAATGATGCTTTCAAACACAATTTCGACTAAACGTTCCGCGTCCTTCTTAGTGAGTTCTGCCGCTCGAGCCACGTCTTCGACGAGTTCTGCTTTTGTCATGCCTCACCTCGGTTCCTCGAAAGATGGTCCAGGCTAAAACGCTACAGTTACGGAATAAGATCTTTAGTTAACTTCTTGATAGTGGCGAGATAAGCTAGGGCCGTACACTACCAGAAAATGATCAGGTCGGGCAAGACTGTCAACAACTGAGTCAGGGGCAAGAAATGTGCGAGACGCACATATGGTGAAGTGTTTGAGCCCCTGCATCATTACGCATGAAGCGGGGCTCCCAGATAATGGTGAAACGTCCTACTCGTCTGTAGTTTCAGGTTTGCTGAGCCCGAAGTCGGCAAGTTCGCCAAGTGAAGCCATGCCGCCACCCTTCTCAGACGAATAGATTTTTGTATCCACAATCGGCTCATCTTTTCCAACTGCGCGCGCTGAAAGACCGATCTTCTTGGTCTCTGGATCAATTCGCAGGATCTTGAATTCCATTTCCTGACCGAGTTGGACCACGTCTTCAGGCTTATTAACACGCTCCTCAGATAGTTCCGAGATATGACACAAGCCCTCAAGATTGTCATCGAGCTCTACGAAAGCTCCAAAGTTCGCAAAGCGGGCCACTTTCCCGCGCACAACGTCGCCTGGTTTGTGCTCGTTCGTGAACTTCTCCCAGGCGTTTGGTTCGAGATCCTTTATTGACAGAGATAGGCGCCGATTCTCGCTGTCAATGCTTGTGATAACCGCATCGATCTCCTGCCCTTTCTTTAAGACCTCGCTGGGATGCTTAATTCTTCGTGACCATGAAATATCTGACACATGCACAAGACCATCAACTCCATCTTCAATCTCGATGAACGCGCCGAAGTCGGTAAGATTCCGAACTCTCCCATGGACGCGGGTACCAACCTGATAACGTTCATGCAACGTTTGCCATGGATTTTCCTGTACCTGCTTCATGCCGAGACTGATTCGGCGCGCCTTTGGATCCACGCTCAACACTTCAACATCAACAGCGTCACCAGGATTAACGACTTTGCTTGGATGCTTAACGCGCTTTGACCAGCTCATTTCCGAAACGTGAACCAGCCCTTCGACTCCATTTTCAAGTTCCACAAAAGCGCCGTAATCAGCAACGCTCGCTACTCGTCCATTGACCCTCGTGCCGACGGGGAAACGTTCCTCAACGCTGGACCACGGATCCGGAAGCAATTGCTTATATCCCAAAGACACACGCTCTCGTTCGCGATCAAACTTGAGGACTTTCACTTGGATGTTATCGCCGACATGGAATAGTTCGTTTGGATTCTGCAAACGACCCCACGACATATCAGTAACGTGCAACAAACCATCGACTCCACCAAGATCTACGAACGCACCATAATCTGTTAGATTCTTTATCTGACCCTCAACCACAATGTCTTCTTCGATCTGTTGTAACGTCTGGTCCTTACGTCCAGTGTTCTCCTGTTCAATAACCGCCTTTCGGGACAAGACTACGTTCGATCGTTTGCGGTTCAGCTTAATGACTTTGGCTTCAATGATCTGATTACGAAGGCTATCGAGGTTTCGAACTGGACGTACGTCAACCTGCGATCCGGGCAGGAAAGCAGCAATACCGTCGATGTCCACTCTTAGACCACCCTTGATGCGATCGATCACACGTCCCTTGACATTGCTATTCTCCCGATATGCCTTTTCGAGATCATCCCAGGCCTTCATGCGAACAGCGTCGGCTCGAGAGAGCACGGGTAGACCATCCGCAGTCTCCATGCTTTTTACGAGCACTTCAACCTCGTCTCCGGGCTTTACTGTAATCTCACCATTCTCAGTGAACTCGGCCGGGTTTACGATGCCTTCCGATTTGTAACCAAAGTCGATGACGACGCCGCGCTCGCTAAGACCCACTACTGTTCCACGAACGACTTCGCCTTCTTCAAGGGTCGCTTGCTCCTGCTCAAACTGATCGAGAAGTTGACCAAAGTCGACGTCTCCACCAGCGCGGGACTCATCTGGATCATCAAGCTCAGGTGCTGGAGCAGCAGACACGGATTGATTCTTGAGATCGGAAGTTTGCGGCGCAGTTTCTTGCTCGCCGGAGGTTGGTTTGTTTTCGGCCTCGCTGTCATTCAGCTTGGGTTGTTCACTAGACATGCAGACTCCTGTAGTTCCCGATAACTCTTAGCGCGTTTCAAGATCATATCGCGCTTCTTCTGACTGGAACAATCATCGTAAGTCTCGATGACAACCAGACAGAATGTCAGCGGCCTGTTTGCTATTTGACCTTGGCGTTGTCGGGATTTGAAGCTGGCGAGGATGCGAGCCGTTTGGATTTGGAAATGTCGAGTTAATTTGTTTCGATTACCGCCCTGCCGTAGTCACCCGCTTGGTCCGACAAACACCCGCCGCCTTTATTAACGGGTAGGGCGGGAATGTACACGTCAGTATGAGCGCATGTCAAGGCGTCGCAACGATTAGCCAAGAAGCTGACACTGCTAAAAAACAAACGCCTCGAGAGTTACCTCGAGGCGTTCGATGACACGGAGGAACAGATCGTCACTGACTTGACGAAAGATTATCGGAAGTCCTTGGTACTACGTAAACTCCCGCAGAATGCGATCCCACAAACAAGATGTTCTGATCCTGGGAATCAAACGCAAGCGCCCAGATTCTCTGACTTGGTAAACGTCTTTGCTTGGGATCAATCCGCGCCCAAGTAAGCCCACCGTTCGTAGTTCGATATACTCCGCCGCCGATTTCGCTTGTCTGATAGGCGTTTCCGGCAAAGACCTCGTCGCCATTTCGGGGATTAATCAGGATGCTTGTGAAATCGCCAAAGGGCAGATTACCTCCACGCCGATTGAATGTAGCACCGCCATCGTGTGACATGAAGAAAGATTGCTTAGTGCCAACATACACATAATCAGGCCGCTGCGGATCCTGCGCGATTGTGTTCACCGGAAAGTCACGCGGAACTCCACTCGCTTGCCGCCAATTCTTCCCTCCATCGTTAGTTACTAGAACACCTGAGGCCGGAGTCCCGACCCAAATTGTTTCGGGTTGACGAAGGTTTGTCGAAATGCACGCGGCTCGTGGATCTTGAACAATACCAAACGACAGTTTTTGCCAGCCTTTGGTTGGATCGAGACTACGATACAATCCGGTATTTGTCGCAGCCAAGAATCCGACCTCCTTACTTTCGGGGTCTACGGTATGCACTAACGCATTCACTGCATCCGCAAGAATCAGATCGGACTTGTCAGCTTGATCGGTTGCACTGATTTTTGAAACACCCAGCGCCGCTAAGGTTATATCGTCAAATTTTCCGGTAGCGGGTAGGTGTCGATCCGCTTGAAACCTTTGTAGCGCCCCGAGAGTCAGCGGTCCGCCTTTCCCGTCTGGTTCGCCGAGATGATAACCAGCGTTATTCAACGCCTCTTGCACGCGAGAAATCGTTTCAGCCGATAAAGCTGGTTGGCGTGGAGCTACCCTGGTCACTACTGACTTAGTCGTCTTGGTTGCGTTCGCACGTCGAATTGGTTTCTTCTTCGGTTCTGGAGAAGTTGGAGCCCAGACGGGCGCCCATGATGCACCACGATCAAGTGAACGATACACACCGAGATTTGTGCCTAGATAAATCACGTTTGCGTCCTGCGTGTCTTGCAAAATGGCGTAGGTGATTAATCTGGAGGGCATATTACGCATTGAAGGTCGCCAACTCTCGCCGTTGTCGTTGCTGACGAAAAAGAATCCTCCACCAGTCGCAGTGTTGATGGTCGACGCGTAAATACGATTCGGTGCTTCTCTATCAGCTAGTATCGCGTTCGCAAATCGCCCACTGAACCCACCATTCGTCGGGACGAATGATTTACCACCATCGTTCGAAACCATCACACCGTAGTTGTTAGTGCCGATGTAGATCATATCAGGACGCGAAGGATGAACTGCGATTGAATTTATTTCGAGCTGTCGTGAAGTTGTAACCATCCAGGAGTCGGCATCACCACCACGCTCAGAGCGCCAGAAGCCTTCAGTTGTGCCGGCGAACACAATGCCAGGCAGCGACGGATGTTGAAGAATAGCGCGAGTACGCCGAGATTGAGATGGAATTCCTTGCACCTTTTTCCAGCTTTCACCACCTGTATTGCTCTCGTAAATCCCACTACACGCAGAGGCAATAATGTGGTTGGGATCACGTGGGTCAATGTCGA
>Ga0157378_10006574_pt1 | contig 10152 bp, 9 predicted proteins | sample M65metaG_FD_115309 | JGI IMG/M metagenome (GOLD analysis project Ga0157378, IMG submission 115309) | Miscanthus rhizosphere microbial communities from Kellogg Biological Station, Michigan, USA - M6-5 metaG | ecosystem: Host-associated > Plants > Roots > Rhizosphere > Soil | place: USA: Michigan...
TCATGCAGCTTACCAAGGAATTGATAGCAGAATTAAAATAGATGGGTAAGTTAAATTTAACCGACCTGCGTCATCAAACTGCATTCTTCAAATTGTTATAACAGTTCGTCACATTTTCAATCGGCTGCGGCGCGCCGTCCTGCTCAATGAAGAAATACTTCATTCCTGATACAGAACTATTATCAAAAATGCGTTTGAAGTCGATATAACCGCTCCCAATTTCGGTGGGTGCATTCGTCGCTTTATCCATATCCTTCACGTGCCACAATGGAATTCGCCCTGAATATTTTTTAAACAGGTCCACCGGATCCTTTCCCGCAACCGTCGCCCAGCCCAGGTCCAGTTCCGATTTCACTAAATTCTTATCCGTGTTTGCCATCATGTAATCGAACGGGACCACGCTGCCTATTGGAACGAATTCAAAATTGTGATTGTGATAGGCAAACTGAACACCTACTTTTTTGCAGGCTTCACCGGCCTTGTTCATGATGTCCACGGCTTTCTTCACCTCATCCTCGGTATTCACGGCCAAACCAGCGCAAACCAGGTAGGCCAGTCCGCCCTCCGCAGCTTCGTCTGCCAATTGTTTTGCATTGTCACGCAGGTTGGGCATTTTCCCAAGGGCTTCAATCATTGGCGCCATCTTCTTGATTTGGGCCGAATCATCAGCGGTTTTGGCCATTTTCAAAACTTCGTCCATCGTCACGGGGAATCCGCTAACGTGCTCCGAACGCCAGGTCATACCCATGTCTTTTACCATGGCGGCAAACTCCTTTGGCTTATACCCATAATAATTTCCTTTGGATGAACCAGCGCTCTCCAGTTCTTTGTAACCAATTGCAGCCAGTTTTTGCAACGTGCCTTTAGGGTCGGCTTCCATCAGGCCGCCGACCGTGTAAAGTTGCAGGCCAATGGCACCAATGGGTTTTGGTGCGAACAATGGATTTGAGCGACTCAATGCAGGATGCAGCATACTGAGCAACGCGAGTGCACCCGATTGTTGAAGGAATTGTCTTCTGTTAAACATGGCAAAATGTTTTGAAGTCAACGATAGAAACCTATTTCGAGTTTGTCTTCCTGGAACGATCGCCAAGGGTTACGAACATGTCGAGCATCGTACCTTCTACATGGTCATCGGTCTTCTTGTCCAGGCGCACAAATACGTCATAACCTTGCGCGGTGAAATAGACGGTTACGGTTGTGTCCTTTAGTTCAACCTTCGAAAACTTAGAAATCTCCTTGCCGGTAGAGTCAATGATCACACCTGCAAAAGCCGTATCCTTCTTCTCCAGGTTAATGCTCATTTTGGTGTCTCCATCCGGGAGCCCTTTGACCAACAGATTCCACTTACCCAGGAAATATTCTGCGCCTGTTTTTCCCTGTGCGTTCAATTTTGCGGAAAATAATACCAGGAATAACCCTGCGATGAGATAAACTGTTTTTTTCATGTTGGAGTGATTTTTTGAATCGATAGATGCACTACGACCGCTTCGCGGCTGGAAATGAAGATAAATAAATCCGGGGACAAGGGCCAAAAGAAGAGGTCTAAGCCAATTCCAATTATTTGGATATCTTGAGGCATGCGAAAACATTTATTCCTTTTGACTTTTGCTATCGCGTTGTCGCCCTTCTGCTTTGCTCAACCCAGCGCCGATGAAATCATTGCCAAATATGTAAACTTCATTGGCGGAGAAAGCCAGTGGAAGGGACTCCGCTCCATGTATATATCCGGCACCTATAATTATGGCGGACTGAAATTCGATTTCGTGTCATATGCACTGAGCCCGAACCTATACAAATACATCGTTAAGTACAATGGGAAACGATTTGTACAATCGTTTGATGGAAAGAATGGCTGGAAAATCGATGGTTTCAGTAAAGACACCACCAGGAAGATTCTGAAAGGAAGCGCCGGCAAGGAAATGGCAAATGAAGCCGATGTTGAATTTTTGCCTCCATTCATTAACTATAAAAAGAGAGGATTCCTGGTTTGGAAGGATGGAATTGACACCGTGGAAGAAAAGATTTGTTACAAATTGAAATTGGTGCGGAACGGAAATGATACCAGCACTTTCTCTTTTGACACTACTTCCGGGGCATTGCTTAAGAAAAGAGCGAGATCCACCAACACCGAACTCGACAAGAGTATGATTGATATTTTTTATAGCAACTACAAGGAAAACGATGGCTATAAAGTTCCCTTTCAGTGGGTCGTAAAAACCAATGACCAAACCATACTAACCATTCTGGTTAATATGATTTATCCAAACCTATATATCAAAAAAAGCCAGTTCAAAAATTGATCTATTGACTCGCGTGAAAGTCCTTTTCTGTAATTATAAATTTTCGTTCATACATTTCCTGCGCCTTCGTAGTCGTTTTCACATCCAGGTCCCTATCAAAGGGCCGGTTCAAATTATTCCCTGCAAGGTCTTCAAGCCTTGCTTCGACCTGGATGGTGTATTCTCCCGAAATCCAGGCTTGCACAGGAACAAAAAGGCAGCTACGCTGATCCGTTGAAACAGACAAGGTTCCCTTCAGCACTTTTCCCGAATGATCAATAAGATGTATACAATTTTGTAGTAAAACATAGTCCATCAGTTCCCCACAATCCACCCTTAATGCTTCGTTTGTGCCTGGCCGTGGGATTGACAAATTCCATGTTGCCGGATCGGGGGATGCGGAATCCCTCTGAATGGCAATGATGTTTTTCACAAAGTTCGCCTCAAGTTGCCTTCCTTCCTGGTCGGGCCAACCCTGGGCCACAATAAGTTTGTAATGCCTGCCTTGTCTTAGAGGCGGCCCTAATAATTTATTAGGCTGAAGATCCCTTTTGATCCTTCCCGGATCAAACCAGAGGGTCAGCATTGTACCTTCTTCATTCCAGAGCTCCGGTTTCAAATCAAGGAATATTTTGGGAAGGCTGTCGCCTTTTTCGTCGTGAAGGAAAATATATTCCAGGGAATGACCTTCCACCATGGGCTTTGAAAACGACAGGTAAAGCTTAAGTATGTTTTCCGGTACACTGTCCATGTTGGGATACACTGCAATCACCTGGGGAGCGTTGCTACCCGCAGGAATGGGAATGGTGGCCAATCTCTTCCCCTCTATCGAAACCGTGTATGTCAGGCCCCTGGTGAGCGGAATGACTGGTGTGAATGCAATTGAATCGGAATTCAGATTAAAGTTCCCGGCAATGCCGGACTCTTCATGATGATTTGCGAGTCGAATTTTAATACGGGAAGGGATTGAATCTTCTTCAATATCCCTAACAAATTCACGTGGAATGGATAAACCAATTGCCTTTCCATCCCTCCAGATAATTGAAATCTCTTTTGGAGATTTCCCATCTCTGCAACCAATGAGCAGGAGGGATGAAAACAAAAATAGCCTGCAGGAACGCTGCAGGCTATTCCAATTCTTTCTAATCATAGTAAACGATCGTTTTGCGTATGGAGATTCAGGTCTCCATTTGATTCTCTTTGTAGCAACACAAATTGAGAAGCGTCCAGTTTGTCGAGTTGTATTACATTGACCATGGGAAAGGAGATGTAAGGGACCCCAGCCGTACTAAAAATTTCCTTCACCTGGGTGGTAAGTGATTCCTTATAGCTTTCGATATCCTTAAACTTTACTTTCATCACCGGCCGGTCGGAATTGGCGATGATCAGGAATTGGTCTTCACCTTTTTTCATGGTGATCATATCCAGTGGCCGGTTGCCGGCACCAAATTCACCCACTGTTCTTCCTTTCACGTGCGTACCGGGTTTCAAATCATCCATCGGGAAGATTACCAATGGCGTGCAGGTGTAGCTCGCAATCAGGAAGGGCTTGCCCTGGAGATTGGCAACCGTGAATGTTTCTATGGGAGCTTCAGTTTCATATTTTCCATGCGCAGCATGATAGATTTCAAGTGAGGAAGCATTTTGTGTATTGCCAAAGGGGAATGGAATGCTCCTGAATGTTGAAGCGAATTCCTGGTTTGATAAACCGCTTAACATGACCTTACCATCCGCAAAATTTAAATCTTCAATGGCAGCCGTGCGAAGCGAGCCGCCCCACTTGTTCTTGGCATCTTCTGCAGGAACGTTGCTGATGGTGGCTTTTGAGAAGGCAACATCTTTCAGGGTTACGACCTGTACGTTGCCATTTGAAATCTTCAACAATGCAGGCGTCCCGTCGGCCGACTGCACGGCGCAGTAAATGTTTTTTGAAATCGGATTCACTTTCAAATCCTGCACCGTAATATTTTTCGCCTCGGTTCCAAGAACAGCAGCAATTTTCTGATCAATGTTTTTGATTTCTACTGCTGTGGCTTTATCCACCGCACTATTGTCTTTTGTGTCAACCGCGAAGACCGCTGCGCCCTTTGAGTCTCCAATAAAGAGAATTCCATCCGGACCAAAAGCAAGCGCGTTGATTGATTTTATGTCCGGTGTACCCGTCTTCAGGCCATACGGAGAGGCCGGCACATGATTCATATATGCCAATAGCAAAATAGCGGGCAACGCTATGAGCAGGCTGTAGAATACCTTTTTCATACCATGGAAGTTTTAGATTAAAATAAAAGGTCAAATTGTTCGGTGGCGGGTTTCTAAATTTAATGGTTTTTGTTGATTTTTCCGAGACCAAAAATTGTCATTCCGCCAAGGCTGCAAGTAGCTTTTTAGCAGTTGCTTCTGCCGAATGATAGAGATCTTGTAGTTCTTTTCGGTTGGAAAGGCGTAATAACACGTTATTCTGAAATTCCAGGTCTTTCGCAATGGACTCGATATTAGCGGATAGCGCCTCATTGCCTGCCGCCTTTTCATCCAACGCAAATGTCTTCAAAAAGTAGGGTCCGCTTAATGTAATGGTGGCTTGTTGTTCCGCATCCTGCGCTTCCTTGATGATTTGGGTCTCGCTGTAATATGCGAATAACAAATTCTTCAACTCAGGATCTTCTATTAAATGCAGATTTCCTGAACTTTTCAATTCAGAAAACGTCGCATCATGAGTCAGAAATTTTGGCCTGCTCAGCAGGGAGCGAATGTCCTCATTCAATTTTGAAGAATTTATCTATACGGGCGCTTCACCATGTATCATGGAGAGGATTTTATTTCCATGCTGCAGAAGATCTTGTGTTCCGGAATCGGCCCTGCGAAGCGAATTCATATCTTCTTGAAGATCGGCCTGAAGGTTACGCAGGTAAATTTTTTCCTGGCGTTTTTCTTTGATGCCGTCACGCCAGGCTTCCAATCCCAGCGTAATGGATATACCCAATATAATGACCAGGATCTCTATCAAATACGCTGGCCACATTTCGCGAATCATTTTCATTACGCGATTGCTCTTTCCGGGGACTGATGTCTTTGTTTCCACAACGGCTGCAGCAGCCTGTTCCGACTGTTTTGGCCCTTCCTTTTCTTGCATTGTTTCCTCTATTAGTCTCAACCACGACATGTTGAAAACCCATTTAATAAAATAAGTTAGTCAACAAATCTGAGAGGAAAAAATGCATTTGATGCTTATTACGAAATGGTTCAGCAAACAAAAAGCCCTCCCGACAAAGCGGGAGGGCTTTTTCCAATATCAAATTATTGCACCGTCACATCCACTCTTCGATTCTGTAATTTTCCATTCTTTGTTTTGTTATCTGCTACCGGCATGGTTGAGCCATGACCCTCCGTCGTAATACGGTCTGCATTGACGCCCTTACCCACAAGGTATTTTTTTGCAGCATCTGCGCGTTTCGCAGATAACGGCTCATTGACTTTGTCAGAACCCGTGTTGTCGGTATGTCCGTCCAGTTTCACTTTCAGATCCCCATTCTTCTGCAAATAATCTACCACCTTATCCAATTCTTTCTTGCCATTGGCAGTCAACGTTGAACTGCTTGACGTAAACGTTACCTTGTAAGATTGGAAATTTGCAATTTTCGGACAGCCCTTCATTTCGGCTACACCCGGTTCGTTCGGGCAACGGTCTTCTTCATCATTAATTCCATCTCCATCCGTGTCGGGAATTGGACAACCCTGGTATTTTGGTAGTCCGGCCTGTTGTGGACATTTGTCTTCTTCATCATTGATACCGTCGCCGTCTGTATCCGGAATGGGGCATCCCTGGTATTTGACAGAACCGGCTTGTTGCGGACATTTATCTTCTTCATCATTTACGCCATCCTTATCTGTATCCGGAATTGGGCAACCCTGGTATTTTGGAAGTCCGGCTTGTTGTGGACATTTATCTTCTTCATCATTGATGCCATCCGCATCCGTATCAGGAATGGGGCAACCATTGTACCGCGCAAATCCAAACTGCGATGGACACTTATCATCCTTATCCTTTACGCCATCACCATCAGAGTCGGCGAGAATATGTTTCCCAAATAAGCGAAACTTTAGACCCAATTGGGCATTATCAATATAATATTTCGGATTTGCACCAGAGGAAGGCGCACGCTTATCCAGATCTGTAAACCCGTATATGTACCTGGCAAAAATTGTAACCCTTCCGTGCGGGAACACTTCAATACCTCCGAACGCTGAGATATTGGTGCTTTCAATTTCAGACTTCTGCAAAACCTCATTGTTATCCTTGAGTGTGCTCAGGAAATCGAATTGAGGTCCGAGTGTAAACGCAAACTTGTCACCCACGTGAAGTTTAATCACTAAGGGTACTGAAATCCAGTCCATGTGACCGTCGGGGAGTAGCGAGCCGGCATTATCAGAACTGAATGGGTAATTCGTATACATCACCTGGGGCTCGATTGACAAAACTTTCCCCAGCGGGAAGTTTACCCAGGCCCCCGCTGACCATCCCACTTTTGTATCGTATTTGATGCCGGCGGGGTTGTCGGACAAACGAAATTTATTAAAGTTCGCGGCGCCCAAAATGCCACCGGAGATCGTGTAGTGGTCCTTGACAATGTTGGGTGTTGTAGGAGTACTTGTGTTTTGTGCGAAAGCGATTGCACACAATAGCGCGCAAGCGCAACTGAAGGTTAGCTTTTTCATAAGCGATAAGTTGTTAAGGGTAGCGACACAAAAAGTGTGCAGAAAAATCTATATTTACTTTTTCTCCCTCCCTTGAGTAGATCACCGGCCTTCCTGATTACGATTTTGCTTCACTGGAACGATTCCCTTTTTTGAATAACCATCAAAAAAACCTACATCTTATGGCTTTCAATATTCTCGATGCGGTCAGGGCTTATTTCGGAAATGAAATGATCAGCAAAGCGTCAAATTATCTAGGTGAGACAGACAGCATGCTGAAGAAAGGACTCGATACCGCCATACCGGCTTCACTTGCAGCGATCATCAATAAAGCGCAAACGGGCAATCCGGACACCATAATGAATCTTTCGAAGGAAGCCTACCATAGCGGCATCCTGAATCAACTTAATGATTCATTCCGCGTTGGTGGAGAAGGCGTACCCACCATTGGCCCTCCCATGATCAGTTCTATTTTCGGAGACAAATTTGGAGCACTTGCAAACGCGGTATCCGACTTCGGCGGATTGAAAGGCTCAACTTCATCGTCTCTATTCGGGACAATTATTCCCCTTGCACTTGCCGTGTTGGGGAAACACAGTGAGGAAAACAATCTCACTCCGGGCGGTCTGGCCTCATTGTTGGGATCTCAGAAATCTTCTGTTCTGTCCAGCCTGCCAGCCGGATTCAACCTTTCACAAGTGTTGGGCGGGGATGGATCACATGTCCATTCCTTTGCATCATCCTCTCACGGGGCTACCACTGAAAAGAAGAAGAATAGCATGTTCATGCCTTTCGTCTTTGGAGTAGTTGGCTTGTTATTGCTGCTCATGTTAATGAGAACTTGTGATCAGAACCCTGCCGAAACCGTGACGTCACCACCGGCTGCAGATACTGCTGTTCACCACTAAACAGGGCTTGCTTATTTCAATGCTAACGCCTCTGCATAGACTAGGAGGCTCCGAATTTTTTTTGTATTTTATCAGGGCATTCGGGCACGGAAATCCGAATTATGTTTGAAAAACTTACCTCTGCGTATAAAAAGACCGCTTCCTACACGGTCGATACCTGGCGCGTATTGTATCCATTGCTTTACGCCTTTGCACTTATCGTGATTTCTTACTGGGCATTTGTTACCAATCAGCAGGGGGAAGACTTCTTTATCAGCTTCGTAGAGGATAGCAACAGGACTTCTTTTATTTATTTCGCAAAGGCCATTGCAGCGCTCATGGGCTGGAGCATTACACTCTGGTACACCACCCGGATTTTATTGCGGGTAAAGTATATCGGCTATCACGATGAAAAATACGTTAGTCGTCTTATCGAATGGATTCCAAGAACGTTGGGGGTGGCTCCTATTTTCATTTTCCTTTACGCACTTGTGCATGCGAGCAGCAGAACCAGTTTACCTCATCCGCTTCATTATTACGTTTACCTTGGATTAGCAACCGGGATTGCCGGTCTGCTGTTCACGTTTTATATTTTAAGATCGGTACTCGCCAAAAAAATCGGGATTCAGTTGGAACCCGACGAGTTGCGATTCAGTCCGGGAAAAGTTACGGTGAAGCAATTGATCGCAAACAAGGTGACGCAATATGTAATCCTTTGCGTATTGTTGCTCAGTTTGTTCATATTCCTATCTTTCTTATTGCCGGTTTCCGCGCGATATGCTCAAAGACTGAAGCCCGCAACGGTTCTCCTCATGGGTTTTTCTTTTTTCACGGTTGCGCTGACCTTATTCCTGGCATTTATAGATATCAGGAAATCGCCCATGGGCCTAATCCTGGTCTTGTATATCGTTCTTGTAAGCCGTTGCAATGACAATTCCACGATCAGAACCCAACGATTCGAAGAGTTGCCGAAACGTGAGACGCTGCGCGACAACCTCAAGGCATGGCTGAAACTGAGGCTGGGCGGTAATTCCGACAGTGCAAAGGCATTTCGGAAAATCAATCCGGTTTATCCGTTGATCCTGGTCGCCGCGGAGGGCGGAGGCATTCGGGCGATGGATTGGACAGCACAGGTGTTACAACGCCTGGAAGAGATTGAGCCTGGGTTTAATGATCATATTTATGCCATCAGCGGCGTTTCCGGTGGGGGAGTGGGCAGCGTTTTTTACGACGCCTACTTTCGTGACAAAACGATGGGGGCATTGGCCTTTCAACGGTCATCACTAACCGATACACTTTTCAGGGAAGCGATTGGAAGCGATTTCCTGAGTGATGTAACCGCGGCATTTATATTTCAGGAGAACCTGCAGCGCCTGATCCCTGCGCCGATTCTGACGCTCAACAGGGATCGAAGACTGGAAGACAGTTGGAGTTTTGCCTATCGCCATGCCTTGCATTTGAATACGATGGACGAACCTTTTCTTCAACTATGGAATTGTGATTCTGTGCTTCGCTACCGGGTTCCAAACCTCATCATAAATGGCGTGCTGGCCGAGTCGGGGCAGAAAGCCATCACGAGTAACCTTGCGTTGAGAGAGGATAGTTCAAAGGCATTCGAAGATGAAGTGGACGTGTTGCAAACACTGGGATACGATATCCCGCTAAAGACGGCGGCTTCACTCTGTTCAAGGTTTCCGCTCATCACCTCAGGCGGCTTACTGAAGCGATTAAACGGAGCAAATATGGGTCACGTGGTGGATGGCGGGTATAAAGAAAATACAGGCATTGAAACCATCTGGCAACTTATGGTGGCGATGCGTCCATACATCATGGAAGCACAGGACAGCCTGGGCGTTTCTATTCCTGTTTACCTGTTATTTATTCAAAACAGTCCGGATCCACGCTATACGGAGAAAGATTCCGTGAAAGCCATGAGAACAGTTCCGGATGTGTCCACCATCCTCTCGGGATTTATCAATTCCTGGGATCGGCGTACGCCCACGTTTAAGCGACTTTCATTAAAGGTTTTGAATGAGAGCAGGCTAAAAGCAATTTATGGCTATTTTAATATTCCGCTCGACCGGGATCGGGGACAGTTGCCACTGGGCTGGTACCTGAGTGATACGGCGAAGCAGAATATACGTTCGCAGGTTTTGATGTTGAATGACAGCTTGGCGATTATTAGGGCAATACCATAGTTGGGTATAAGGTATACGGTATTGGGTATAGGGAAATACACCAATATCTTATACCTTATACCTTATACCATATACCAATTCATTGACTCCCGA